>Ga0335074_10007650_pt1 | contig 14988 bp, 13 predicted proteins | sample Lox_Sample_23_FD_206715 | JGI IMG/M metagenome (GOLD analysis project Ga0335074, IMG submission 206715) | Soil microbial communities from Loxahatchee National Wildlife Refuge, Florida, United States - Lox_Sample_2.3 | ecosystem: Environmental > Terrestrial > Soil > Wetlands | place: USA...
CGGGTGCGGAGATTAGCCAGGCGCTGCTTGCCGCCACCCGCTCTCTCCGTGTCCCCATCCTTAGTGGGGTGTTCCTTGTCGACCTGCTCATCGCGCCCGACGGTGCGGGCGTGGCCGGCGCGCTGATTTGGGATCCCGTGAGCCGGGTGGTTCGGGCACTGCGGGCCACGAACGTGGTGTTGGCCACGGGTGGGTACGGCCAACTCTGGGCGAGCACCACGAGCCCGCGAGCCTGCAGCGGGGACGGGCTGGCAGCCGCCTTGCGCGCCGGAGCCCAGCTTGCCGACCTGGAGTTCGTGCAGTTCCATCCGACCGGGATCGCGCTTGGCCATGACCCGCGGCCACTCGCCACCGAAGCCCTGCGAGGAGCCGGCGCCCGGTTGCGCGACGCCGAGGGCGAGTACGTGAACGGACCTGGCGGAGACTTGGCCCCTCGTGATGTCGTCAGCCGGGCGATGGCCCGGCGTATGAGCGAGCTTGGGTCGGCCCACTGCTTCCTGGACGCCACTTCACTCAGTTACGAGCTACTCCATGAGCACTTCCCGACCTTCGCCGCGACTTGCCGCGATGCCGGGCTCGACCCCGCCAGGGACTGGGCTCCGGTGTCGCCTACGGCCCACTACACGATGGGTGGTGTCTTGACCGATACCGACGGCCGGACCAACTTGGCCGGCCTCATGGTCGTCGGCGAGGCTGCCAGCAGCGGCCTCCACGGCGCCAACCGGCTGGCGTCGAACTCGCTGCTCGAAGGAGCGGTGATGGGCCGGCGCGCGGCGGCCACGATCCTGGGGACGCGTGGTGCCGTGGCGCCGAGGCCGCCGGTGCCTATGACCGATCTCCTGTTGGCAGGCGCCCAGGGAACTGCCGGACCGGGGGGTGAGGCTCCCCTCGACCGGCCGGCTATGCGCTCGGCGATGCAGGCTTTGGCCGGGGTGGCCCGGGACGCTGATGGTCTCCAAGACTTGGCCAGCGCCGTCGCGGTCAGCCCCTCGCCCGACGAGGCTGCCGCGGCTGGGGGCGCCGGCCCGGCAGCGGCAGAACTGGCTAACATGCGCCTTCTCGCCCGGGCGGTCGTGGCCCTAGCCGACCGGCGGCGAGAGTCGAGGGGCGCGCATTGGCGCACCGACTACCCGGCCACCGATCCCCAGTGGCGCACCCGGCAAGTCGTCCAGTTGCTTCCCGGAGGCGACCTCGTCGTCGGTGATCTGGTTGTAGCCAGTGCCGGAGGACCGGGAGCGGCTGGCGGGCCAGGTACGTCCGCCGCGGCCGGCAGGCAGGCAGTGGGCCAAGCAGTCGGGCAAGCCGGGGGGCAAGCAATGCCAGGGGCGGCTGGCGGAGCAGTAGTGCCCGCGGCGCATAGGGGGGGACAAGCAGTTCCCGCGGCTGTCGGCGGGCGGGGAGTGCCCGCCGGAGCCCGGTGACGACGCTTGGCCCGCCCTGGGAGGCTTTCCAAGACGTCATCGCCCGGGCCGTGGCCGAGGACATGCCGGCCGGTGATCCCACTGGCCGGTCAGTCGGGCCGCGGCCGGCTCGGGCCCGAGTCGTGGCTCGCCAGCCCGGCATTCTTTGCGGGCTGGTCGCGGCGCCCCTGGTCCTTGAGCATGTGGCAGCCCAGCTCGGCACGGGTGCCGCTCGGGTAGAGCCAGATGCCTCGGACGGCACTGCGGTGGTACCCGGGGTCGCGCTCGCGCGCCTCGATGGCCCAGCCGACAGCCTCCTCGCCGCGGAACGTACCCTTCTGAACATTGCCTGCCACCTATCAGGAGTGGCTACCGCTACCGCCGCCTTGGTGGCCGCGGTCGCCGGTACCGGAGCCGTGGTACGTGACACCCGCAAGACGTTGCCGGGGCTTCGCGAACTGGAGAAGTACGCCGTGCGCTGCGGTGGTGGGGCAAACCACCGCATGAGCTTGTCCGACGCCGTGCTGGTGAAGGACAACCACGTGGCCGCCCTGGGTGGCGTGGCCGCGGCCGTCGCCACCGCGCGCCGCGTTGGCGCCGAGGCAGACCTGCCCGTCGAGGTCGAAGTGGACGACCTGGACGAGCTCGACGAGGCACTCGGCGCGGGGGCCAACCTGGTGATGCTCGACAACATGTCGCTCGGGGACATGGCCGAAGCCGTTCGTCGGGCGCGCCGGCACGGAGCCGAGGTTGAGGCGTCGGGCGGCGTCACCCTGGCCACCTCGAGAGCAGTGGCCGAGACAGGCGTCCACTACATCGCCGTCGGGGCTCTCACCCACTCGGCGGCAGCGCTCGATATCGGCCTTGATTGGGAGATCCACTAAACGGCGGCGGCGCAGCCGAGCCCGCGATGCCGTCCAACAGGCTGTTTTTGGTCGCGCTCTGATGTTCTGGGCGTACACGCGTTAGCGCGAGCAACGCCAGCGCGACCATTTCCTCTTTTGCACCCAGATTTTCTCTCTGCCCGTGGTGGGCGGCGCAGCGCCCGGTGGCCCCTGGGGCCGGGCGGCACAGCGCTCGGCGGGCCGAACCGCCCTCGCGGCGTGCGAGCAGGGGCGGCGGTCAAACAAGGTGCCGCCCTGTCCAAGGGCGTCTGGCAGGCTTGAAGCGATGTCCCGAGCGACGTACCCCCACCCCGTGCCCGAGCCCGAGCCCGAGCCCGAGCCCGAGCCGGGGCCTGGGCGCGCAGGCCTGGCACCCTGCGGCGAGGGCTCCGAGGCCTGGGGCCAGGCAGCGGCCGGGACGCGCTGGGGCCCGGTCCGCTTCCTTCCCGAGACGACCTCCACCAACGAGGTCCTGGCTGCCGAGGCGCGCTCGGGTGCCCCGGAGGGCGTCGTCGTGGTGGCCGGTTACCAGTCCGCCGGCCGCGGGCGCTTCGACCGCCGATGGGAGGCCCCACCCGGGCGCGCCTTGCTGTTCTCCATCCTGCTGCGGCCGCCGGAGGAAGAGCTACCAGTGGCTCGCCGGCACCTGGCCGTCGCTGCGGTGTCGCTCGCCCTGGTCGACGGGGCACGCTCGGTATGCGGTGCCGAGCTGGCCCTCAAGTGGCCGAACGACCTGGTTGCCGCAGGCGCAAGGACTGCGGGAGCCAAGGTCGCCGGTGTGCTGGCCGAGTCGGCCCCTTCGCCCTTTCGGCTGCCCGGGGCCGCGCCGGTGCCCGGGGTCATGCCGGTGCCCGGGACCCTGCCGGTGCCCGGGGCCGCGCCCGTACCAGGTGCCGTGCCGGTGCCCGGAGCCGTGCCCGTGCCTAGGCCGGGGGTCTCCCACATGCCGCCGGCCGGGGTCGTGATCGGGGCAGGGGTCAATGTGTCCTGGGCGCCGCCCGACCTGGCGGCGACCTGCCTTCAGGAACTCGCCCAGGCTCCGGTAGGCCGCGACCTCCTCCTGGCGGCGGCGCTGACCGCGCTCGACCAGCTCTACGGCCGCTGGGATCTGGTCGCCGAACGCTACCGCGCCGCTTCAGCCACGCTCGGCCAGCAGGTCACCGTTAGCTTCGCCGGGCCGCATGGGCACCCCCGCGGCGAACTGTACGGGACCGCCATCGACATCGACCCGGACGGCCGCCTGGTCGTGCGCGCCAGCAACGGAGAGAGGGTGGCGGTCGCTGCCGGCGATGTCGTGCACGCTACGCCCACCACGCCGTCTAGGGTCGATGAGCGATGAAGGCCCTGGTGTTGGCTGGAGGAGCGGGGACGAGACTTCGCCCCATCACCCACACCCGGGCTAAACAGCTGGTGCCCGTGGCGAACAAACCCGTGCTTTTCTATGGGCTGGAAGCGATCGCGGCCGCGGGCGTAAAGCAGGTAGGGATGGTGGTCGGGGACACTGCCGCCGAGATCAAGGCGGCGGTGGGGGACGGCTCGGCCTTCGGGCTCGAGGTGACATACCTGCGCCAGGAGGCGCCGCTCGGCCTGGCTCACGGCGTCTTGATCGCCCGGGAGTTCCTGGGCGACGACGATTTCGTCATGTACCTCGGTGACAACCTGCTCCAACAGGACCTGGCCGGCTTCGTCGCCCGCTTCGAGGCCGAGCGCGCTTCGGCGGCGACCGCTGGCCTCGGGGAGCACGCCGTGGTGCCCTCGGCACAGATCCTCCTCAAGCAGGTCGCGGATCCGCAGCGCTTCGGCGTGGCGGAGCTGGACGGCGATGGGCACGTGCTGCGCCTAGTTGAAAAGCCGGCGGTGCCCGCATCCGACCTGGCGTTGGTGGGCGTGTACCTGTTCGACCGGAGGATCCACGAAGCGGTAGCCGCCATCCGCCCCTCCGCTCGAGGCGAACTGGAGATCACCGACGCCATCCAGTGGCTGATCGACGCCGGCTATATCGTGCTCCCCGAGATCCTGCAGGGGTGGTGGATCGACACGGGCAAGCTGACACCGCTCCTGGAGGCCAACCGGCTCCTGCTCGAGGGCGTCGCACGCCGCGTGGACGGCACCGTTGACGCCGAGAGCCAGGTCGACGGCCGGGTGGTCGTCGAGGCAGGAGCAAGGGTGGTGCGCAGCCACGTCCGCGGGCCGGCGGTGATCGGCGCCGGGTCGGAGGTCGTCGACAGCTTCGTCGGCCCTTTCAGCGCGATCGGGCCAGGCTGCCTGATCGAGCACTCCGAGATAGAGCATTCTGTCCTACTGGGCAAGACGCGGGTTGTGGGGGCGGGTCGGATCGAGGACTCACTGCTCGGCTACGACGTCGAGGTCACGCGCAGCGCCCGCCGGCCTCTGGCCACCCGCCTCATGGTCGGTGACCACTGCCTGGTCGACTTGTCCTGAGCCGCGGCCGCCGCCGCGGCGGCCCGAGCAGCACTCGTGCCACGCGCCGCTAGCCTCGTGCCCATGAAACTGTTCGTGACCGGCGGGGCCGGTTTTATCGGGTCCAACTACGTACGCTGGGTGCTGGCGAACAGCGACGACGAGGTCACGGTCTACGACGCGCTCACCTACGCCGGCAACCTGGCCACGTTGGAAGATGTCAAGCGGCAGTACGAGAAGCGCTTCCGCTTCGTGCACGCCAATATCTGCGACCTCGTACCCCTCGAGGCGGCCATGGCGGCCCACGACGCCGTCGTCCACTTCGCCGCCGAGAGCCATGTCGACCGCTCGATCGCCGGCCCGGAAGACTTCGCCATGACCAACTGCGTCGGGACCAACCTGGTCATGCACGCCGCTCGCCGGACCGGCGTGGGCCGCGTGCTGCACATATCCACCGACGAGGTGTACGGTTCGGTACCCGAGGGCAGCTCGAGCGAGACCGACCGCCTTGACCCACGCTCACCGTACTCGGCCTCCAAGGCTGGGTCGGACCTTATCGCGCTGTCCTACTTTTCCACCTACGGGTTCCCGGTGCTGGTGACTCGCTCGTCCAACAACTTCGGGCCCTGGCAGTACCCGGAGAAAATGGTACCCCTGTCGATGACCAACCTGCTCGATGGCAAGAACATCCCGCTTTACGGCGACGGGCTCAACCAGAGGGACTGGCTGTTCGTGGAGGACAACTGTGCCGCCGTCGACCTCGTGCTGCGCACTGGCGAGCCGGGCGAGGTTTACAACGTCGGAGCGGGCTGCGAGATGCCCAACCGCGAGCTGGTGGACAAGCTCCTGGCCCTTGCCGGGGCGGGCCCGGACCGGGTCGATTACGTCACGGACCGGTTGGGGCACGACCGCCGCTACAGCGTCGGCTCTGCGAAGGTCCGCGCGCTCGGCTGGAAGCCGGAGCACGAGCTGGACGACGCTCTGGAGCGAACATTCGCCTGGTACCACGATAACCGGTGGTGGTGGGAGCCGCTGAAGTGAGGGTGCTCCTGACCGGCTCCGGTGGCCAGCTGGGCCGCGAGCTGGTTGAGCTCCTGGACGCCGCGCCCCACCACGAGGTCCTGGCTCTCGGTCACCAGGATCTGGACATCAGCGACCGCGAGCGCACCCTCCAGGTGTTCGGCGAATGGCCACCGGACGTGGTCATCAACGCCGCCGCTTACACCGCCGTGGACGCTTGTGAGCGAGACCTGGACCGGGCATTTGCCGTGAACGCTCTCGGTCCCCGCCACCTGGCTGAGGGCTCCCGCATGAGCGGTGCGCACCTGGTCCACATCTCGACCGACTACGTCTTCGATGGCCGCTCGCCGCGCCCATATGTCGAATGGGACAGCACTTGCCCGATGTCGGCCTACGGGCATTCGAAGCTCGGTGGTGAGCACGAGGTGCTGAGCATCGCCTCGAGCGCCTGTGTGGTACGTACCTCCTGGCTCTGCGGGCGCTACGGAGCCAACATGGTGAAGACGGTGCTCCGCCTGGCCGAAGGTGAAGGGCCGCTGCGCTTCGTAGACGACCAACGTGGTTGCCCGACCTTCGCCGACGACTTGGCGCGGGTGGTGCTCCGCCTGGCTACCTCGCGGCTACCCGGCGTGTTCCATGTGACCAATCAGGGCCCGACCACCTGGTACGGCTTCGCCCGCGACATTCTCTCGGCCGCCGGGTACGACCCTGACCGGGTGCACCCGATCGGCACCGCAGAGTTGGACCCGCCCCGGGATGCGCCGCGGCCGGCCAATTCGGTGCTCGACAATGCTGCCTTGCGCCTCATGGGGCTTGGCGTGCTCGACGATTACCACCCCGCGCTCGAACGCACGGTGCGTTCGGTCCTGGCGAGCGCCTGATGGCTCTGGCGTCGTGACCGACGACGTTGCTGCCGTAGTCGTCAACTACAACACCTGCCAGTACCTGCTGCGCTGCGTGGCCAGCCTGTTCGAAGCCGGCGTGGGTACGGTCGTCGTGGCGGACAACGGGTCCTCGGACGGCTCCGAGATGGCCCTTCTCGAGCACTTTCCGGCCGCCAAGTGGGCGCCAACGGGCGCCAACCTCGGCTACGGGCGTGCCGCCAACGTCGGCGCCGCGCTGGCCGGGACCAAGTACCTGTTGATATGCAACGCCGACGTCGTCGTCGGCCCTCGCGCGGTCGAAGCCCTCTGGCGGTCGATCGTGAGGGCGCCCAAGGCGGCTGTCGTCGGCCCGCGCATCTTGGACGTAAAGGGCAAGCTCTACCCCTCGGCCCGGCGCTTTCCAGATCTCGTGGACGCCTTCGGGCACGGGTTCTTCGGCCAGTTCTGGGCGGGCAACCCTTTTACACGGCGGTACCGGATGAGCGACTGGGACCACGAGGAGCGCCGCGAGGTTGACTGGGTGTCCGGTTCGTGTTTCCTGGCGCGGCGCACAGCCTGGGACGCGGTGGGCGGGTTCGATGCCGGCTACTTCATGTACCTGGAGGACGTGGACCTGTGCTGGCGGCTTGGGCGGGCGGGTTGGTCGATCGTCTACGAGCCGAACGCCGAGGTCGTCCACGTCCAAGGAGCCTCGGCCGACCGGCACCCATACCGGATGCTGTTCGCCCACCACGTTTCGATGTGGCGCTTTGCCTGGCGCAGCACTGATGGTGCGCGCCGCTGGGTGCTGCCCGTTGTCCTGCCCGGCCTCGCGCTGCGGTTCGTGCTCACCGCCGGCCGGCGAGCTTTGAGCGGGGGCCGACCCGACGAAGGGCCCTGATTGCAGCTCCCTATGCCGACCGAACAACCTCGCGGCCAGAGGCGGCCCACGAGCGGCGGCGGCGGCGGGTAACCTGACTGGTCGTTATGCCCAAGCCCACTTCCGCTAAGAAGGTAGCTCGCGCCGCCGGCCTCGGCGGGAGCCGCAGTTACGCCAGCCGCCCGGCGTACAACTACTACATCGCCGTCGGGATCTTGATCCTGCTGGGCGTGCTCGGCGTCTACAACAGCCGCGAGTACCTGGACGCCAAAAACAACAAACAAGGTAACGCCGCACCCGCCGTGGGGACGAAATGGTTCGAGGGGTACGCCATCGACGAGTGCGGCAAGCTGCTGCCCCCGCTGAAGCCGACCAACGACTCCAACGGGCTCACGACCCGTAACGGCGTCATATACATCGAGCCCAAGGTCAAGTCGGTGGCGGGCCACAATGCGACCCTCTTCGCCTTCGCCAACGCAGTAGGTATGAAGCTGAACGCCGGAGAACTGCAAGTCCCCGGCAGCCGCTTGTACACCGATGGCGACAGCTGCGAAGGCCAGCCCGGCCATGTCTACGTCATGACCTGGTCAAACCCGGCAGAGCCGCAAAGCGACGGCGTTTTGCAAAACAAAAAGAGCACCAAGGGCGGGCTCGAAGACACCTGCAACCCCGACTGTGACAGCGGGGTCCTTCTCGAGGACGACCAGCTCGTCACCATTGCCTTCCTGCCTGCGCCGGCCAAGGGCCACAAGCTGTCGGTCCCCGAACCGCCGGCCGCGGTGATCTCCTACTTGAGCCAGGTCGAGGCCAATGGGGGGACCCCGACGACCACCACCACGGCGGCGCCGACGACCACGTCCACCAACAAATCGGGACACTCGACGACAGCGGCGGCTTCTAACGGTTCCTCGTCGAGCACGACGGCCGCCGGCAAGGCCAAGGGCAAGACCAAGGGGACAGCGACCACCGTGCCCACGGGGACGACCACCACCGTGCCCTCATCGACGACGACGACCTCCGGCCAGGCCACGACCACGTCGGCGGGCCAGACGACCAGGGCTGGGGGAGGGGCCAAGAAGGCAAAGTCCACGGCCACGACCAAGTGAGCCTGCCCATAAAGGGAGCCCCTTACCGGGCACTCGTCACCGGGGGGGCCGGTTTCATCGGTTCGACGCTGGTCGACCGGCTCCTCAACGAAGGCCACACTGTCGACGTCGTCGACAACCTTTCGACCGGCTCGCTCGCCAACCTCGGTGAAGCGCGCGCCATGGGCGCCGGCCGCTTCCAGTTCCACCAGCTCGATGTGTGCTCGGCGGACCTGGTGGACCTGATGGCCCGCCGCAAGCCCGAGGTCGTGTTCCACCTGGCTGCGCCGGCGGACATCCACGTCTCGGCGGCGGACCCCGTCGCCGACGCGGCGGTCAATATTCTTGGCTCGCTCCGCGCCTTGGAGGGCGCTCGAGCAGCAGGGGCCCGCAAGTTCGTGTTCGCCTCTTCGGGCGGCTCGATCTACGGGGAGGCGGAAAAGCTTCCCCTCGCCGAGGCCACACCGCAGCGGCCGCTCTCTACTTACGGCGTCGCCAAAAAAGCCGTCGGCGATTACCTGTACGCCTACCGCGAAGTGCACGGCCTCGAGTACACCTCCTTGGCGCTGGCCAACGTGTACGGCCCCCGCCAGGACCCGCGCAGCCAGGGTGGCGTGGTAGCCATCTTCGCGGCCCGGCTACTCTCCGGCGAGCCCTGCCTGATCTGCGGCGACGGCAAGCAGACGCGCGATTACGTGTTCGTGGACGACGTGGTCGATGCCTTCTCGAGGTCCGCCGAGAGAGGCAGCGGCCTGCTCTGCAACATCGGCACGGGCGTCGAGACCACGGTGAACGAGCTGTACACGATCATGGCGCGGGCCGCGGGTGTCTACCAGGCGCCCATCCATATCCAGGCTCGGCCCACCGAGGTCGGCCGCAACTGCCTGGACCCCCGCCGCGCCGCGATACACCTTGGTTGGAAACCTTGGACGAGCCTCGACAAGGGGGCGGCCGCGGTCATCGAGTGGTCGCGCCGGGTGGCCGCGACCCGCTGAAGCCCGTTCAGCGGAACAGGTCCTGCGCCGCTGCGCGCACCACCTCGGCCCGCACCGACGACTCCCGGAACCAGCTTCGCTCGGCGCCCCTGACGATCACTGCGGGGATGCCGCTCGCCTTGCCCTTGGCCAGCTCTGCCGCCGCGGCCAGCTCGTCGGCCACGCACACCTCGGTAACGGCCAGCTCGCGCCCATTGGCATCGAGCGTGCCGCGCAGGTCGACCACAGCGGCGATGCCCGCACACCCTATGGCCACGTCGGTGAGCCCGTTGCGCCAGGCCCGCCCGAAGGTGTCTGAAACGATCACGCCGACGACGAGGCCCGTTCTCGCCTTTATGGCGTCCCGGATGTGCCGCGCGCTGCGGTCCGGGTCGAGGGGCAACAGCGCCGCGGTGCCTTCGGCCACGTTGGACAGGTCGACGCCGGCGTTGGCGCAGACGAAGCCGTGCCGGGTCTCCGAGATGATGAGGCCCTCTCGCTCGCGCAGTACCCGGACGCTCTCGGACACGACGAGCCGGCGCCGCGCTTGCGGGTCGCTGGCATCGACGGCAACGAGCCGGCCCTCAGCCTTGGAGACAACCTTCTGGGTCACCACCACCACGTCGTAAGCGGCCAGTTGGGTGGCGGCGAGCACAAGGTCGGCCAGCTCGTCGCCTGGCACCACTTCGGGGATGCCTTCTAGGGGGATGAGCGAGATCACCCGGCGCGCCGCCGACCGGCGCCGAGCACTGCCCGAGCCAAGGTGGCGGCCTCGGTCGCGCCGGTCATGATGGCCGGGGCCACCACGCAGCGCACCCCCTGGGCCTCGACGCGGGCGGCCGAGCCGGCATCGGCGTCGTCGACGACGAGCGTTGCCGCCAGAGGCGCCCACATTTCAGCGACACCCACGACTGACGCTTCGTGGCCGAGCTCCACGAGCATGCGGTCGGCCGGCCCCTTGAGAGCCTTCCCGGCGACTATCGGCGACACAGCCACAGTGCTGTCGCGCCGCCGCGCGACGGCATCGGCAATGCCCGGGACAGACATAAGAGGCCCGATGGACACAATCGGGTTGGAAGGGCAGATGACGAGCATCTCAGCTTCGCCAATGGCGGCGAGCACCCCGGGCGCGGGGTTGGCCGCCTCGGCGCCGGCGAAGCGGACCTGGCGGACCGGGGCCCCATGGCCCAGGCCGACGAAGTACTCCTGGAACCCGATCTCCACCACACCCGGCCCTGCGAACGGGGTCGCCCTTTCTCCCATGTCCACGGTGACACGGGTCTCGACGCGTTCGTCCGACATCGGCAGCAGCCGGGCCTTGACCCCAAAGCGAGCCGCGACCTCGGCTGTGACCTGGGAAAGCCCTGCACCGGCGGCCAAGCGGCCTGTACGGTACAAGTGGGTGGCCAGATCGGTATCGCCCAAGCTGAACCACGTCAGCCCCGCTCGTGGTGTAACACCCGCGGTTTCGAACTCGCGCAGCCCGGCCATCACGCGCCATGTCTCGGTCGCGAGCCCCCAACCCGTAGCCGGGTTGGCTACGCCGCCCAGGGTGTAGGTCACGGTGTCGATGTCCGGGCTCACGTAGAGGCCGTGCAGCACCGCATCGTCGCCGGTGTTGATCACTGCCGTGATCGCCTGTTGGCCGACCACTGCCGCCAGGCCTCGCAACATGCGGGCTGCCCCGACGCCACCGGCCAGGGCCGTCACCGTGGGCGTTGCGCGGCTCAACGTCTCAGCCCGGCGTGCGGTCGCCATTCGGCCGCGATCTCCGCCCGGCGCGGGTTGGTCTGGTCGCGCTTGGACAGCACCGGGCCGGCGATGCCCCAGTCGGCCCCCACTTCGGGGTCGTCCCAGGCCACGCCGAGCTCGTCGGCCGGGTTGTAGTAGGCGTCGACAAGGTACGTGATAGCGAGGTCGCTCAGGGCGGCGAACCCGTGCGCCACTCCCGGTGGGATGAAAACGCCCAGCGCATTGTCCTCGTCAATGTCCAGTAAGAGGGTGGCACCGTCTGTCGCTGAGCCCACCCGCAGGTCGTGCAGGACAACCCGTGCCCGCCCACGCGGCACTGTCCAGTAGTCGGCCTGGTGCAGGTGGTAATGGAGCCCGACAACCGACCCGGCTCGGCGCTCGCTCCGGTTGAGCTGGACCATTTCCCGCCCGAGAGGGAACCACTGCCTGCGGTAGCTCTCTATGAACGTGCCCCTTTCGTCGCCGAAGCGGTCGGGCTCTACGACTAGCACGTCTTGGATCTCGGTCGATGGGGTGATGGTGGGCACTGCCCGAGCGTACCGACGCCGTGCCCTGTTGATTGAACTGGGCCGCCGATGCGACAGCCGAGCAGTCCTCGGGCCGGCCGGGCCGCCCTTGGTAAATAGCATTGCGAGGAGCTGGCGCTAGCCGCTATAACGTGCCCGTGAACGATCCACGCGTGCTCGCCGGTTACCGCCGCGCCCTCGAAGGCGAGCGCACCGAGCTGGAAGCGAGGATGGCCGAGCTCGGGCTGGGCGCTTCGCCGGGTCAAGCCAAGCACATCCCCACTGCCAGCCAGGCCGCCAATTGGCGGGGAGAGGCCAGGTCGGCTGGTTCGAGCGTGGCCGAGCGCTTGGCGGACGTAGAGCGGGCCTTGGCCAAGTTGGACGATGGCACCTACGGCACCTGCGAGGCCTGCCACGCCGACATCGCCCCGGCCCGCCTCGACGCCCTCCCGGCCACCCGTGCCTGCGTGAACTGCGCGGCCCGTTCCCAGTCATGAGCGGGAGCGGCTCGGCGGCAAGTACAGCGACCGAGCGGCTCGAAAGGGGGATATGCCCGCTGGACCAGTGAGCGGCTAGCGCCCCAGTGACGCAAGACCTCCAGCGGCGCCGCGAGGGGGCGAGGGGGAGCGCCTCCCATCGACGGGGGACCACGTGGGCGGCTCGCCGGCCGGGCCCCGCTAGGACCCGCTCGGAGCCAGCGACCGCCAGTTGGCCACCGAAGGATGGGCCCTGCCGGCAGGTCCCTCGCCGAAGACCCGAAGGAGGTTGCCGGTGATCCTGCCTATCTTGGGCGCCGGGCAGGCTGCCGGCGAGCACTCGACCAGGGCTGTCAGCCAGTTGACGGTCCCACTGTCAAAGACGCCGCTCCCGCTCGTGGGATTGCTCCAGTAGGTCATGTCGGAGTACGTGTAACCGTCCCACTCGCCCATGTTGGTGTAGGCCGAGCTGAGCGGGACCGGAGAGTGCGCCAGCACCTGCAGGTTGGCGGGCATCGGGCCGGACGGGTCGACATGGTCGATGTCCGAAGCGATGACGTCCGGCACTGCCGACCGGTCGGTGAGGCCACTGCCCTTGAATATCCACGACGACGCGTCGTACGGCACCAGAGCGGCCGAGGGTGCGTTGGGCAGCAGGTACCCGGAGTACTCCTCGCCCACAAAGGCCGTTTCGTCCCAACTGGAGGGAGGCGAGCTCCAGGTGTTGCCTGTGACGTCCATCGGGTTGCCCGAGCCGTCCAGGGGGTCTTCTGCGGAGTCGCGGTAATCGACTTCCTCCCGGTCCGGCCCGAGCGACGACGCCTCCAGCCGGGCGTGGCGCAGAACGGGTGCGGCACCGAAGAACACGATGTTCACGCCTTTGGCGGCCGCGGCGAGAGCGGCGAGGCGTTCCGAATTGGTCCATACCTCGTCGTGGTCGAGGGAAAGCAGCGCTTTGTGCTCGAGCAGGATGCCAGGCCGTTCTGAAACCGTGATGTCCGTGCAATAGGTCACGTCGAGGCCGTGCTGCTCAACCCACTCGACAAGCGGGTACTCGTTGCCAAGGAAGTCGGCGGCGCCGTCGCCCCAGTCGTAGGGACGGTCGAATGACACAACTCGCGCCCGGTTGCACGGCGGGTACGAGTCGCTGTCGAGCTGGCACGCCCCCTGGCCCTCGTAGAAGTCGTAACCGCCGTAGGGGTTCCAGGCTTGCTCGGTCAGCGAACGCGTCATGACCAGGTACGTCGCTCGGCTGGAGGGCGCCCAGACGGTGAGGATGACGTAGCCCTGCTGTTCGCCGCTGCCGGTCAACTTGAGCAAGTAATCGCCTGAAGGCCATGCCTTGGTCACCTCGAGCACGTCCGAGCGCTCCCAGTTGTCGCAGCTAACCATGTTCGTCGGTAGCGTCACCGGGCAGCTCGGCTGCACGCGCCCGGCTATGGGCGGCGAAGTCCACACGAGCCGGCCGCCCTTGCCCTGGTACCAGCCCATCCGGTACGCGCTCACCCGGAACGAGCGCGCGCTCGTGGAAACGTAGAGGCTGACCTTTTGGCCCGCGTCGGCATAGGTGGTGCTAGCAAAGCCTTCGATGAACCCGGACGGCGCTTGGTGCGTGATACGCCATGAAGTCGTACCCGGCCGCTCGTTCTCGGCGAGGATTGCGCTCGACTCGACCCCATAAGGGCCCAGGAACGTCTGCAGCGGTGCTGGCGGCCGAGGGCCGCGCCCGCGAGAGCGACGGCTGCCGTCCGCCCCGGGTCCTTTCGTGCCGGGCGAGGCAGTGGTGTTGGTGCTGTGTCCGGGGCTGGTCGTCGTGGAGGAGGGCGGCTGGCCCGTACCCGAGCTGAGCACTGTGACCGCCAGCAACGCGGCCACCGCCAGCAACGCGACGCCGAACATGAGCCCAGCGAGCAGGTTGGCACGGCGCCGCGTCTGGCGCGGTCCTCGCCCGGCGGGCCCCTGAGCCCTCTCGCCCGGGCCCCACTCGTCACTCATGGCTTGTCCCGGCAACCTCCTGGTAGATGGCGTACGTCTGCTGGGCCATGCGCTCCCAGGTGAACTGGGCGGCCCAATCGAACCCAGCCGCTCCCAGAGTGACCCGGCCGGCTTCGTCAGAGGCTAGTTCACCCAAGGCGCTCGCCCATGCCTCTACGTCGCACGGTGGGACCAGGACCGCAGACCCGCCGGACACTTCGGCCAAGGCGGCGATGTCCGAGCAGACCACCGGCGTCCGCTGGGCCATGGCCTCGAGCACGGGCATGCCGAACCCCTCGTGCAGGCTCGGGAACGCGAACAGCGACGCCCCGGCGTACAAGGCTCTCAGGTCGCGGTCACTGACCGCGCCCAACGTGCGTAGCCGGTCACCGAGTTGGCGTGCCGGCTCTTGGGGCACCAGTTCGTCGTGCAGCCAGCCGAGCGGACCTACGAGCACCAACCGGTGTGGCACCTGTCGGCCTGCTGCCAGCCGGGCAAACGCGCGGACCAGGGTGGCAACGTTCTTGCGCGGCTCGAGGCTCCCGACCCACAAGACGTACGGGGCGCCCTCGAGGTCATGCCGGCGCAGCGCGCCCGCCACCTCGTCTTGGGTTGCCAAGCGGTGGTCCACTCCGTTGGCCACGACCCGCACCCGTTCCAGCGGCACCGCGGAGTTGGCGACGATCTCGGCTTTGGCCGCCTGGGACCCGGTGATGACCCGCGCTGCCCTTTGCGCCACGCCGTCGAGAGCCT
>Ga0335074_10007651_pt1 | contig 14986 bp, 15 predicted proteins | sample Lox_Sample_23_FD_206715 | JGI IMG/M metagenome (GOLD analysis project Ga0335074, IMG submission 206715) | Soil microbial communities from Loxahatchee National Wildlife Refuge, Florida, United States - Lox_Sample_2.3 | ecosystem: Environmental > Terrestrial > Soil > Wetlands | place: USA...
CCAGGCTGACCATATCGTCGGGCACTCTAGCCATCATCCGAAACGGGTGCGGCGTTACACCCATCACGTCCATCGCGACACCGGCCCTCCGGTTGCCGTCCTGAACCCGTTGCCCCTTGCTCGGGCCCAGGTTTTCTGCCTCACCAGATAAGACGTTGTACCGCGCCAAATAGTTCAAACTATGAACGGTCGCTGAGTGTCTTCTCTGTCTTCTAGCTCGGGAGCCAGCCCGGATCGCGCGCACCCGCCCGCACCAGACGCGCAGTCAGCGGCCCTTCGCCGGCCCGACGTCGAGTACCCGATCGCCAGGCGGCGTCCCCCGCGGCGACCACCCGCCCCGCCTACTCGTCATCAAGCCGGCGGCACCCCTGTGCCCGGCGCGACGGCCCGGAGCGATCCGCGGCGGCTGGGTCATGGCGACCGAAGCAGTCCGCTCGAAGGTCGGTGGCGCTGGCTACGGTGCTGATCAGTAGCCAGTCGAGCCGTCGGCACCGCATGACTGGTGACCGTCCGGGCTAGGAGGCGCGAGCATGGTTGAGGGCACGCTGATCGCCGAGAGCCTGCGAACAGGCGCGGAACTCGCCAGGTTCCCCTCGTCGTCCGGAAGATCAGCCGCCTGCCTCGGGCGACGTGACCAGTGGCCAGCCGGAACTGTGGACGCTCATCGAGTTCGAAGCCGACGACGCCGACGCCGACGCCGAGCCTCTCGCCGGACTCCTCGCGGACGCGCTGGCCCAGCCCTGCGGCTGGTACGGCGATTTCCGCTCGCCGTGGGAAACGTGGGTCGTTTTCGCCGGCCAGATCTTCCGCTACCCCCGCGGCGACACCTCGGCCCGTGCCGAAGCCGAAGCCTACGCCCGCTCCCGGGGAGTCCCGGAGAGCCAGCTCGACTGGCCGGCGTAGGCCCGCCGAGTTGGGCCGAGATGCCCTCTTCCGAGGGTAAGTACTGGAAATAAAAGGATTTGCGGAGAAATCCTGCGATGAGTAGTAGTCTGGCATCTGCGGTCGTACGAATCGCATCTGTATTGCTTCTCTGCGTGCTTGTGACCCGCTCGGCCGGCCTGGCAACGCCTACCTGTCTGCGCCTTCCGCGCACAGCCGCTGTGGCTAGGAGATGAGGAATGCAGGGTTTCGAAGACTTCTTTGAAAAAGCAACGGGCTACCGGCCACACGGGTATCAGGCTCGGATCGCGCGTGATGGCATGCCGGACGTGCTGAAGGCCCCGACGGGGACAGGGAAGACCGGGGTGATCCTGGCCTGGTTGTGGCGCCGACTTTACGGGTCCGACCCTGGCCGGACACCGCGGCGGCTTGTGTACGCATTGCCGCAGCGGTCCCTTGTCGACCAGGTAGCTGGCGAAGCCCGCAAGTGGCTGGAAAACCTCGGACTCACCGACAATGTGGCACTCCACGTGGTCATGGGCGGCCGCGGCGAGACGCAGGGCGACTGGCGCGAGAATATGCACCAGCCGGCGATCGTCGTAGGGACGGTGGACTCTCTCGTCAGCAAGGCGCTTGTCCGGGGATACGGGATCCCGCGCGCGATGTACCCCATTGACTTCGCGCTTGTGAGCAACGGAACGCACTGGGTCATCGACGAGATACAGCTCTGCCCGGAGTCAACCACGACGCTCCGCCAGCTCGCGGGATTTGCCGCCAGGCTTGGCACCGCTGAGCCGTTCGGGCTGACCTGCATGTCGGCGACGGTGCCCGATGGCGTGCTGGAGACCGTCGATAACCGCTCCGTGAGGTCGTCCGTCGAAATCCTGCCGGAAGAGCGGCGCGGTGAGCTCGCGGTCCGGCTCGGCGCGGCCCGCACGGTCCGGCGGATGAGCGCGGACTCAGGCGACTACAAGGCGCTCGCCGCCGCCGTGCGCGAGCTGCACCGCCCGGGCATGCTCACCTTGGTCGTCCTGAATACCGTCCCCGCCGCCCGCGACGTCTACAAGGACCTACGTAACGGCACTGTGGGCTGCACGCTGCTGCACTCCCGATTCCGCGGTATTGAACGGGCTGGGCGCATGGCGGATGTCGTGACGCATCCGGAAGACAGGATCGTCGTATCGACCCAGGTAGTCGAGGCTGGCATTGACCTGTCTGCAGCTGTTCTTGTGACGGAGGCGGCCCCCTGGCCGTCCCTGGTGCAGCGGGCCGGCCGGTGCAACCGTACCGGCACGATTGCCGATGCGGAGATCTGGTGGCTGCCGCCGGCGAGGCCACTGCCTTACGAGCAGCGAGACATCGACGCGACCGCCGTCGAGCTTGACCGGCTTGAGCGGACGGCCGTCACCGGTGAGGACCTGCTTGGGCGTCCTGTCTTTTACACGCAGGATCAGGTCGCGGTGATCCGCCGCAGCGACTTCATATCTCTCTTCGACACCTCGCCTGACCTCTCAGGCAACGACACGAACATCGCTCCCTACGTGCGCGACGCCGAGGATCTGGACGCTGAAGTCGCGTGGGCGACGTGGACTGTAGGAAAAGACGGCGCGCCCGATCCGGAGATCAGGCCTCCTGCCGGCGAGTACCGTTGCCGCGTCGCGCTTGGCGATGTCGTCAAGCTGGCCAGGGACCGCCCCGTGTGGCGGTTCGATCAGGTGGCGGGCAAGTGGAATAAGGTCACCGGTCAGCCCCAGTCGCGCCCAAGGCCAGGTGAGGTGCTCCTGGTCAACGCCGCTGACGGCGGTTACGACCCAGAGACCGGCTTTGACCCGTCGGCGCGCGGTCCTGTTGCGGACAGCCCCGAACTGCTGACCCCTGAGGAATCGGCCCAACGCGCGGCAGTTGAAGAGGCTGAACTGGCGGCACAAGCAGTTCAGGCAGGGCTAGCGGAGGTCTTCTCCGGCGTGGAGGACGCCTACGCGGCTGACACCGCCAGCGTCGCGCCGCGAAAGTGGCAGTCACTCGACGAGCACAGCGAACAGGTGCGCGATCAGGGTGCGGCACTGGTCAGCGTTCTCGCTCCGGACCTCTCGCCAGAGACCGCCCAGAGCGTCGTAATCGCCGGCTACCTGCACGACATCGGCAAGGCACACCCCATCTGGCAGGATGCCCTGTGCGACCTGGCAGAAGAGGACGAAGAGGCCGAGATAGCCGCAGGTAGGCCCTGGGCAAAGTCCGGCGGCACAGGCGGCGCACTGCACTTCGCAGGAGGCGTGTCCTTTAGGCACGAACTCGTCTCCCTGCTGCTCGCCGATGGCCCGCTGCGCGACCTGCTGCGAGATGCTCCGGATCCGGACCTCTCGATGTACCTGATGCTTGCCCATCACGGAAAGCTCCGCATCCAGGTCCGGGACCCGGGCGACCTCACGGTCTTGCCGTACGGAGAGGCGTCAGACCAGAAGATCCTCGGCCTTGAGCAAGGTGCGGAGAGCCAGATCCCAGCCGTTCTCGGGCAGCCGGCGACCACCCTCACCGTTGACCTGGAGCAGTTCCAGTTCGGCGGCAAACGCTCATGGACACGGACGGTCCTCGGCCTCCGCGACAAATACGGGCCGTTCGTTTTGGCGTACCTGGAAACCCTCGTCCGAGTGGCCGACTGGCGCGCCAGCGGTGGAAGGGAGCTTCCCGAATGACCACCCCCGTGATTGCCAGGCACCTGCTGCCAGGGCTGCAACCACAACCGCTGGGCAGTTACCTAGCAGGCCTGGGCCTCATCAGGGTGCTCGGCGAGCAGGCCGACAAGGACGCGGCAGCGGCGTGGACGTCCGACGGCCTCGTCGTCGCGACCACGGTGACTGACATCGCCCGGTGGCTCGCCGACGAATACAAGCCCATGCCCGTCCTCTCTCCCTGGAACGGCGGCAGCGGCTTCGGCAGCAAGGACAAGGAACCGCTACGCAGGCTGGACGCTCTGCGCTCGAATTCGTCGGCACGGCTCGCGGACCTGCGTACCGCGATTGAGGTAGCCGAGGATGTGGTCCGCATGGCCCGCGCATGGGGCTGGATTACCGACTCAGGCGTCGCGGACAAGAACAAGGTCGTCCTGGAGTTCCGGAACCGCTGTCCGGATGGACTGCTGCCATGGATCGACGCCGCCATCGTGCTTGCTGACGACGACACCTTCTTTCCGCCGATCCTCGGCACGGGGGGCAATGACGGGCGGCTTGAGTTCTCGACGAATTTTCATCACCAGGTGATCGAACTGGTCGGAGCGAGTTCGCCGAAAGACCGCGCACGCTCCCTCGCCGTCGCGCGAGACCTGCTCGCAGGTACTCAGACCGTGCCGCTGTCCGACGTGCCGATCGGCCAGTTCGATCCAGGGAACGCCGGCGGGCCTGGCTCATCCCGCTTCGGCGCGGCGGCTCCCCTGGCGAATCCATGGAACTACATCCTCACGATCGAGGGCGCTGTACTGTTCGCGGCCAGCGCCGCTCGCAAGAACCAGCACTCCGCGGGGCGCGCCGCGATGCCCTTCACGGTCAACCCGTCGCCGGAGGGAACGACCAGCGGAGCGGCGGGTGAAGAATCCCGCGGCGAGGTCTGGGCACCGGTCTGGCACCAGGACTTCACGCTGGCTGAGATCAAACAGCTATTCGCCGAAGCCCGGGCATCATGGCGAGGTCGTCCCGCCAGGAAAGCCATCGACTTCTACGCGGCGACCCGCACTCTCGGTGTCGCCAGGGGGATCGATGAGTTCACCCGCTACGGGCTCCAGCGTCGCAACGGACTGGCGTTCGCCGCTGTCCCGCTCGACCGGGTCACCGTCGGCGAACGTCCAGCTGTCCAGCTCTCCGCCAGAGTCGAGGACTGGGTGGCGCGGGTTGGCGGAAGCGAGGCGTCCACCGCGGTGGCCGAGGCATCACGCGCCTTCCAGAAGGCGCACCTCGGATTCGCCCGCGATGGAGGAGCACTCGCCCTTGCGGTCATGCTCGCCGCGCTCACCACCTTGGAGATGGCGGTGGGTCGTAGCGGCCGGGCGAGGAGCGCGGTCCCTGTCCGTCACGCGCCGTCAGCCACCCCGTTTTTCGACGTCCTTGCCGCGATCAAGGAGCCCGAGTTCCGCATCGCCGTCGGCGTAGCATCCTGCGCCACCTGGCCGTCCGACGGTTCAAGCCGGACTATGCGGCAGATACTACTTCCGGTCGATCCCGGCTCAGGCTGGAGGGACGACCCGATTGTCCCTGGCTTCGGTGCCCGGCCCCTCCGCAGCGTCCTCGCCGACGTGCTGATCTGGCGCTGCCGCACCGCGGTGCTCGACCGCAACGCGGCCAGGTTCAGGGGAGTCAGCACGTTTCCGTCTGGTATCAGCGTCCCCGCCGCAGACCTGCACGCGCTGGTCAACGGTGAGCTGGATCAGGCCAAGCTTGACCTTTACCTTCGTGCCTGCCTGGCCTTGAACTGGCGGAATGTGCCGACTGGCTGGTCGCCCGCGACACCGCAGGTCCCGATCACCACGCTTGCTCTGCTGCAGCCGCTTGCCGTCGGGCTTCGGTCCGGTAATGCCCGCGACGAGCAAGACGACGAACCGGTTCCGGCTCTTCAGCCAGAGTGGGCGATCCGGCTCGCCTCGGGCCAGTCCGCCCAGGTCCGGCGGGTCCACGAAGAAGCCGCCGCCCGGCTAGCCCTGGCAGGTGGCTGGACGGCCGCCCCCGCCCCGCCGGTCCGGGCCACCCCGAACGGGATCAGCATCGCCGCCGCCTTGGTCCCGCGCTGCCTAGCCCCAAGATCAGTCCTCCGCATGATCGCGTTTGACCCTCAATCAGCAGGCGCCGCACCCGAAGACATCCACCAACCCCAGGAAACCGAGGACCAGTAATGACCGTGTACCGCACCGTTCTTGAAGCTGACCTCAAGCCGCTCGCCGGCACACTCTTCCAGCCCACTGGATTCCCAGATTTGGGTGCGAGCGAATTCGGCGACAACAAGCTTCTCGTTGAGTCGGCCCAGTCCATGGCCAACTGGCTGGAGTCCGCCACCTGGAACCCCGGTAGTAACGACCAGGCACAGGAACTAGCCGATGCAGGCATCCCTTACGTCCGTGTCGTCGACCCAGAGGGTAACTTCCTCTCATCAAGCCGCCTAGAGGCACACCGGCTCGCGTCCGCCTACATCATGAACGGTACGGTCGCTGGCACGACCGGCGAGAAATGGCTTGAGGGAGAACTGGGGCTCGTCAAGGGTCGCCCGCTCGACTACCGGTCGGTCGCCAAGGCGTGCTTCCGTCTTGACCCGGTCTCCTTGATCCATGGAGTCTTCTTCGCTCGTAAGAACTGGCCCTGGCAGCCGAGGATCTCGCGTGCCGTCACGAGCTTTATTGAGGCATCCGACGCCAAGCCCGCCGTCTCCGGCGGCGTTAAGCGTGACGTCGTCATCAACGAAGCCAAGGGAGGGGCAACCGCCGATGGCTACGGGACCGTCCCGCATCACCGGGTCGAGTACACGGCCGGCACGATCACCGCCTACTTCACCGTCGACCACGCGCAGTTCCGCTCCTACGGCCTGTCCGAGCCGGCGACCGCACTCCTTGAGGCCATCGCGGACTTCGAGATCGCCACCCTGCTCGACCACGGCCTGCGTCTGCGCACTCGCTGCGACCTGATCGTCCGTCAGATCACCCGCGGTGAGCGTCCCGATGCTGCCGAGGCGGCCGCGCGCATCACCAAGTTCGCCGCCGATGCGAGGGCAGAGCTAGGTCCGGTCACCGAGGTCACCTGGTCCAGGGCGAAGTAGCCGTGCCAACCACGCTCGCATTCCGCTTCCCGCTTGGGCGTTACCACGCCAACCCGTGGGACCGCGCCGTCAATGAGGGCGTCTCCGAATGGCCGCCTTCCCCATGGCGAATTCTCCGCGCGCTTGTCGCCACCTGGTACACGCGCTGGCCCGAGCTGCCCGAGCCTGAGCTAGACGCGCTGCTCGACGTACTGGCCGACCCGCCGACCTACAGGACTCCTGGCGCGGGCACTGGCCACACTCGCCACTATCTACCCGATCTGGAACACTGCAAGGCCGAGAACGGTCACACCGACCTCACCCTCGATCCGTTCCTGACACTTGGCAAGCACGCCGAACTCCGAGTTCGCTGGGACGCCGACCTCGACGCCGCGCAGCGCTCAGCGCTGGGCAAGCTCGCCGAGCTCATTCCGTACCTGGGCCGCTCCGAGTCTGTCTGCTACGTGAAGCTGCTGGGCTCCGACCAGGACGATGAACCCGATGCGACTTGGTGGCGCCCCGTCCAGGTCGCCGGGGATAACGAGATGCGGGTACGTCTGCTGGCTCCGGCTCGCCCGTTTAACCGTTCGGTGCTTGAGGCGACGACGACATCGGTGCGCAAGGGCAAGCGCACGCTTCCCCCTGGCACGCAATGGGTCACGTACGCGGCCGGCGGTCACTCATCCGAGCGGCAGGCTGGGCGCGGACATGAACGCCGCGCGGCCCCCGTGCCGTGTCGTCCCACCGCTCTCCGGTTCACGGTCATCGGGCGTGCTCCAGTCAGCATGACGAACGGTGTCCTAGTGGCCGACGAAGCTCATCACGTAGTCGCCAGACTGCTCGGCAGGGCGGGCGTCTCCGACGCGCGCCGCAGGGAGATCATGGGCACCGGCGGCGCGCGCACCGGGCACGCCCACGCGCACTGGATCCCGGTCGGGGGAGAAGAGTCAGACGCTTCCGTCCGGCACCTCGTTGTCTTTGTTCAGAATGGCCAGCCGAAATCGCAGCGATCATTTCCCTTGGGAAGCTCTCAGGAAAGCGCGGTGGCGACGACGGGTACGAGGTGCGGGGATTCCCAGAGCAGCAGCTACTGTTCCAGGCCGCCGGCCAGTTGCGGGACGTGGCGCCCGAACTGACCGCACACCCTGCGGCTGCCCGCTGGCGATCGGTCACTCCGTACCTGCCGGTCCGGCACCGTCACAAGAGACGTGAGACGGTCGAGGAGTTCCTTGCCGCCGATGTGGCCACCGAATTGCGGAACCGGGGGCTACCCGTCCCGGTTTCCGTGACAATCACTGAACCCATCGCCGGATCGGTCAACCAGTTCCGCCGGTACCGGATGAACAACAAGGAGACGCTGCGTGACGCACGTCAGGGCGTCGGCCTCCGCCTGGAATTCGAGGCGCCAATGGAAGGCCCGCTCCTGCTCGGCCAGCTCAGCCACTTCGGATTCGGGCGATTCGAGCCAGAGCAGTAGCGTGTAGCGCTCGGACTCGGCCCTTTCGTCACTCATTGGGCCGCTCAGCGGCCGGCCCCATTGGGGGATCGTCATGTCGCACGCCGAATTGCCGGATCTCGTCCCGGCCCGTATGCTCAACGAGTTTGTTTACTGCCGTCGCCTCTTCTTCCTCGAATGGGTCGACCAACTTTGGGCACCCAACGCCGACACAGAGGAGGGCAATTACCGCCACCGGCGCGTCGACGCAGGGGGAGGGGCTGCCCCGCTCCCGGAGGAGGGAGCACTCAAGCAGGCTCGCTCTCTTGAACTGAGCAGCGAAAAACTTGGTATCACGGCGAAACTCGATCTGGTGGAGGGCGTGGAAGGCGGCGGTGTAATCCCGGTCGATACGAAAAAAGGCCGTCCTGCCGGCGATGGCGGAACTTGGGAACCTGACGCGATCCAAATTTGCGCGCAAGTGCTGCTGCTGCGAGAGAATGGCTACAATGCCGACCACGGCGAGATTTTCTATGTCGCGACGAAACAGCGGATACACGTAGCGATCACCGATGACCTAATCGCACGTACCCTCCAGATCGTGGCGGCGGCACGGGAGCTTGCGGCTCGCCCTACGCCGCCGCCACCCCTCCAGTCCTCCCCGAAATGCGCCCGCTGCTCCCTTGCCCCCATCTGCCTGCCTGACGAACTCAACGTACTGGCGGGCCGCGCACAGACGAAACCCCGCCGTCTCATTGCAGCCGATCCTGACGCGCACCCGATGTACGTGACAGAACAAGGCGCCACGGTGGGAATCGACGGCGGTCGCGTCGTGGTCTCGAAATACCGCGAGGAGCTGATCAGTGTTCGATTGATCGACGTCCTTCACGTATCTACGTGGGGCAATGTCCAGATCACGGCACAGGCCCTCCGCACTTTTTTCGATCATCAGGTCAACGTGTTCTATTTCACGTACGGCGGCTGGCTTAGCGGAGTCTCAAACGGGCTTCCGTCAAAGAACATCAATCTGAGAATCAGGCAGTCGGTGGCCGCTGTCCGCCGCGATCTCTCCGCTCCGCGTCGCATGATCTCCGGTAAGATCAAGAATGGTCGCGTGTTCCTCCGAAGAAACGCCAATGACTCGGCTAGTCGGGTAATCGGTCAACTGGCGACTCTGGCCGCGCAAGCGGAGGAGGCTAGCGACGCGGCCACCCTGCTGGGCGTCGAGGGCACCGCGGCCAGGTTGTACTTCACCGCGTTCCCGACGATGCTCAAGGACGCGAGCGCTCTTCCGGGCCCAGCCTTCACTGGCTTGAGGAACCGTCGCCCGCCAACTGACGCGGTTAACTGCCTGCTTTCGTTTTGCTACTCGCTACTGACCAAGGAACTGCTCGCCGCGACCATGATCGTCGGCTTCGACCCGTACCTCGGACTCTTCCACCGCCCTCGTTTCGGTAGGCCGGCCTTGGCGCTCGACCTAGCTGAGGAATTCCGTCCACTGCTTGCCGACTCGTGCGTCTTGACGCTGCTGAACAACCGGGAGGTAGGCCCATCAGACTTCATTGTCCGAGCTGGAGCCGTCACGCTGACCCCGGATGGCAGGCGAACGGTTCTCCGTGCCTGGGAGCGACGCATGACGACGTCCGTAACCCACCCGGTCTTCGGCTATCAAGTCACGTACCGGCGTGCGATCGAACTCCAGGCCCGGATTCTCGCGGCCTATCTAACCGGCGAACTGCCAGCTTACGAGCCCTTGGTGACCAGATTATGGCCCGCCGCCGTTACCTGGCTGCCTACGACATCCGGGATGAGAAAAGGTTGCGTGCGGTAGCCGTCTGCATGGAAGGCTATGGAACCCGCGTTCAGTACTCTGTCTTCATCTGTGACTTGTCCGAGCGCGAGTTGTACCTGATGCGCTCCGACCTTGAGTCCCGCATCAACCACAGCGAAGACAGCGTAATGATCATCGATCTCGGTGCCGCGGCTGACTCTTCTCGCTTCCTTTTCCTGGGCCACCATGAGAAGCTACCAGCACCCTCCGCGGTGATCGTCTGACCTTGCGAGCGCCCAGGTGGTGCGTCCATCCCCGGCTCCCGCTCGCAAGCAGCTAACCGCAGATTTTTCGCTTCTTGATTCGTAAATAGCGCCACCATCCTCAATCCCGGCTGGCCGCCACTCGCACAACCCGAAATCTCCGCAGCTCAGCGCCCTCTTTCTAGCCGAGCTGTTCCTCCCGGCCATCAGGCCGGGCCCCATTGCGGCGATACCTCGCTGAGCAGCCCCGACGCGGCGTCCTCGTTCCTCCCGGCCATCAGGCCGGGCCCCATTGCGGCGGTCAGGAGACCGCGACCGCCGGCCACGGCCACGAGGTTCCTCCCGGCCATCAGGCCGGGCCCCATTGCGGCCAGCAAGGAGGAAGATGATGGCTGACGAAGCCGCCGGTTCCTCCCGGCCATCAGGCCGGGCCCCATTGCGGCATCTCCTAGGTAGCTACAGTTAGAACAGGGTACAGACGTTCCTCCCGGCCATCAGGCCGGGCCCCATTGCGGCAGCCACAGGGGCACGTCACTGCCCCTCTATCTCGGCCAGTTCCTCCCGGCCATCAGGCCGGGCCCCATTGCGGCCGTCTGCACGGAGCTTGAGCGGCTGAAGCTGGCCAGGTTCCTCCCGGCCATCAGGCCGGGCCCCATTGCGGCACGATCATGACTAGCAGACCTCCGTGTATCCGCCGGTTCCTCCCGGCCATCAGGCCGGGCCCCATTGCGGCAAGATCTCCTGGATCTGCGACGCGAACTGGTTCATGTTCCTCCCGGCCATCAGGCCGGGCCCCATTGCGGCGGCTGGTTCGACGACCACCTGCACCGTCACCACGGGTTCCTCCCGGCCATCAGGCCGGGCCCCATTGCGGCCGACGCGTCCCGCTCGGGCCGGGTCGAGGTCGACAAGTTCCTCCCGGCCATCAGGCCGGGCCCCATTGCGGCGGGGCCAACAGCACCCGGGACAACCTGGTGGTGCAGCGTTCCTCCCGGCCATCAGGCCGGGCCCCATTGCGGCGCATCCCCCGAGAGGTGCCCTGTGCCTGTACCTGTCTCGTTCCTCCCGGCCATCAGGCCGGGCCCCATTGCGGCGAAACAGGAATAGGGACGATGGTTCGAATCCATCCGGTTCCTCCCGGCCATCAGGCCGGGCCCCATTGCGGCTCGGCCGCCCACCGCTCGTAGTCAAGGGGGTTGCCGGTTCCTCCCGGCCATCAGGCCGGGCCCCATTGCGGCCGTCAGCCCGGCCATCACCGGGCGCAGGTCTGCCGGTTCCTCCCGGCCATCAGGCCGGGCCCCATTGCGGCGGCTTCGGCTCGGTCAGCGGGAGCGACACCGACGGGAAGTTCCTCCCGGCCATCAGGCCGGGCCCCATTGCGGCAGGGCAATAGCGGCCATCCGAGACCGGGCGCGCATGTTCCTCCCGGCCATCAGGCCGGGCCCCATTGCGGCCTGCCATCCCAAAATAAACCAATCAATGCCTTGACGGTTCCTCCCGGCCATCAGGCCGGGCCCCATTGCGGCAGGGTGATGTCCCGGAGCACTGCCGCCCTGCGCTCGGTTCCTCCCGGCCATCAGGCCGGGCCCCATTGCGGCGCATAGTCTGTTACTAGCTTTGCCTGTAGCTCGTTGGTTCCTCCCGGCCATCAGGCCGGGCCCCATTGCGGCCCACGTGCCCAGGGCGCTGGGAGCGACCCTGAGGTGCCACACGGTTCCTCCCGGCCATCAGGCCGGGCCCCATTGCGGCCGGCCGTCCCGCCGGGTCGTCTCGAAGGTCGGCGCGGGTTCCTCCCGGCCATCAGGCCGGGCCCCATTGCGGCCGCCGGTACTCGGCGCTCCCGTAGACCTGCTGGTCGGTTCCTCCCGGCCATCAGGCCGGGCCCCATTGCGGCGGCTACCCGGCCCAGTTCGGCAGCACCGCCGACAAGTTCCTCCCGGCCATCAGGCCGGGCCCCATTGCGGCGATGAGGTAGGTGCACGGTGAGCACGCCTCTCGGCGGGTTCCTCCCGGCCATCAGGCCGGGCCCCATTGCGGCAGCGCCGTGAGCGTCCAGCCTGACTCCAGGAGAGGTTCCTCCCGGCCATCAGGCCGGGCCCCATTGCGGCCGCATTCCGAACCTGGACCAGTGGATCCTCGTCCCGGTTCCTCCCGGCCATCAGGCCGGGCCCCATTGCGGCACCCACCCGGACTCCGCCCGTACCGCTGCCCTCGCCGTTCCTCCCGGCCATCAGGCCGGGCCCCATTGCGGCGAGATGGGCCACCTGAAGCACCTGCCGCGGGCCGGGTTCCTCCCGGCCATCAGGCCGGGCCCCATTGCGGCGAGCCGGAGAACGACACGCAGCAGTCCTGGTTCATCGTTCCTCCCGGCCATCAGGCCGGGCCCCATTGCGGCAGGCCCCGTGGGCCTTAGCCTCTGCGGGCTGGCTGGTTCCTCCCGGCCATCAGGCCGGGCCCCATTGCGGCCAGCTCGCGAAGGCCAAGGACAGCGTCGAGGCGGCCGGTTCCTCCCGGCCATCAGGCCGGGCCCCATTGCGGCTCGAGGTACTGGCGGGACAGGTCACTGGGAGGCCCCGGCGTTCCTCCCGGCCATCAGGCCGGGCCCCATTGCGGCAGGATGTCGCCGGCGTGGACGGCGCAGGAGTTGCCCGGTTCCTCCCGGCCATCAGGCCGGGCCCCATTGCGGCGGGCCGGACGATGGCGCAGGACTTTAACGAGTCAAGTTCCTCCCGGCCATCAGGCCGGGCCCCATTGCGGCACGCCTACTATGACCTGCCGTCTCAGACGTTCGCCAGTTCCTCCCGGCCATCAGGCCGGGCCCCATTGCGGCGGCATGCCGTACACCGAGGTCACCGCGGCTATCGGGTTCCTCCCGGCCATCAGGCCGGGCCCCATTGCGGCTGGTCTGGCGCAGCGACCAGAGCTTCTGGTACCAGGTTCCTCCCGGCCATCAGGCCGGGCCCCATTGCGGCGAGTTATTCGCGTTCGGGACAACGCTCTGGGGTAGGTTCCTCCCGGCCATCAGGCCGGGCCCCATTGCGGCTTCAGTGCCCACAGGATTTCAGTTCTAGACCTGTCAGTTCCTCCCGGCCATCAGGCCGGGCCCCATTGCGGCTTCTAAGCCGCCGTCAGGTAAAGCCTTTGCATGGGTCGTTCCTCCCGGCCATCAGGCCGGGCCCCATTGCGGCAGCTGGGCCTCGCGATCCAGAACGGCAAGCTCGCCCGTTCCTCCCGGCCATCAGGCCGGGCCCCATTGCGGCCGTGCCGTGTTGAGGTGGCCCAGTGCGTGATCCTTGGTTCCTCCCGGCCATCAGGCCGGGCCCCATTGCGGCGCGGACGACAGCACCCTCGCCTCCGAGTCGATCACCGTTCCTCCCGGCCATCAGGCCGGGCCCCATTGCGGCGAGTTGAAGGGGCCGTGGTGGCAGTGAGCTTGGAAGTTCCTCCCGGCCATCAGGCCGGGCCCCCATTGCGGCAACATCATGGGCCGCCGCTCGGAGATCTGCGGCCTGGTTCCTCCCGGCCATCAGGCCGGGCCCCATTGCGGCCTGCTGATCGTCATCACGGGCACCCTGCTGTTCCCCGTTCCTCCCGGCCATCAGGCCGGGCCCCATTGCGGCGGCATAGACAAAGACGATCTGGCGTGGTGGCGCGGCGTTCCTCCCGGCCATCAGGCCGGGCCCCATGCGGCCACTGAGCGCTGGATCAACGCGGATTGCCCCGTGCAAATCGGCGACGAGTGCCCACCGAAACGATCACGACAGAACCGGGATCGCGCATACTCCCCAGAACGTGGCGGCGGCGCAAGCGCTTGCGGCTCGCCCGCGCCGTCGCCACCAGTTTCGCCCGCTCACCATCACGGTCCCGGTGGCCGGATACCGCGCGAGCATGACCTTTCGGTTGAGACAGCTACAGCACGATGCGATGATCGCACTGTGCTCATCCGTATCGAGGGCGCAGACCTTCCGGGCGACAGCTGCGGACCCGGGCCTGACTTCCCAGAGGGACACCACAACATCCACGTGGCGATTCAGGGGCGTAAAGGCCAGCAGGACCTGTTCGGCCTTACCCGCGCGGACGCCAGTTCCGTCGTCTGGGAACTCGACTGCGAGGTCGTAACTCCGCCCCCAGATGCCGACCTCAGAGGCAAGCAGATCCAGGGCTCTCCCGGCAAGAGGTTCATCTACATCACCTGGGGGGTGGTCGGCACCTCGGGATCGGTCGGCAATTCCGGAGCGGTCGACTGGTCCGGGTTCCGGATGTTCCGTAGGGCCAAGCTTTTGCTCGACGCTGTACCACCTGACGTGATGAGGTCCGCCTGCGACAAGGGAGCCCTCAACGGGAGGCTGCGGCTCGCCGACGACACGGGCTGGCCGATCTGCGCCGCCGTCCGGCCACCCCGGATCGAGTGGTCGGGTTAAACCGGGTACTGCTTTGGACCCTGCGCATAGGTACGGCCGCTCGGCGTCCTCCACTGGTGCCAGCCTGGCCTCGGCTGGGAGACCTTCCAGCCTTTCGACTGCTTTACCTGATGGCACCGGCGACTGCGCGATCCGGCGTTACAGGCGCAGGTGGCTCCCCCCTGGTCGTACGGCACTGCATGTTCGAAATCTGACTCCCTGGCGTGCCGCGAGCAGGTCGGGAACGTGCACTCGTAGTCGCGGATCTGCACCAGGTGGCGGAGGGTGTCATTGGGCTTATAAGCGTGGGACTGGTGCCGGTGGTCGCAGTCGAACGCAGGGACTGGTTCCAGGTGCACGACGAGTTCCCGGCCGTCCAGCAGGGTGAGAGCCCAGGTACCGAAGCCGCCTGGCGGTCCGAGGTCGCCGGTGCGGGCGAAAGACCACGCAGCCGGCCCGGCGGATT
>Ga0335074_10007653_pt1 | contig 14985 bp, 11 predicted proteins | sample Lox_Sample_23_FD_206715 | JGI IMG/M metagenome (GOLD analysis project Ga0335074, IMG submission 206715) | Soil microbial communities from Loxahatchee National Wildlife Refuge, Florida, United States - Lox_Sample_2.3 | ecosystem: Environmental > Terrestrial > Soil > Wetlands | place: USA...
CTTCCCGTGCTGCTCGAGACGGAGTGGGTGCTCCGAAGTCGCTACGAACTTCCCCCAGAAAGCATTCTGGGCCTCCTCCGCGCCGCGCTAGAAGCGCGGGAATTGACGTTCGAGGACGAGCCTGCGGTTGAGGAGGCACTTTTCAACTGGCAGGACGGCCAGAGTGGATTCTCTGACTGCCTTATCATGGCTCACAATCGGCAACTCGGTTGCCGCTCGACGGCGACCTTCGATGCGCGCGCCGCCCGCCTTCCAGGCGCATCGAAGGCATAACTCGCGGGTCCAAATCTCCGCGGTTCGGAGCATCTGTGCGTCGGCTTCCGTGCGAGAGATTTGCGGTAGCAGCGCCCTGGTCCGCTACTGCGATGACTTCGTCATTGTCAACACGCATTCGTAATGCCGGCGAGCTCCTGCAAGGCGAAGAGCGGCTCAATGACACCCGGCCTGCGAGCCGTAAAGCCCTCATATGCCTCGAGGTCAGACACATCCCTACACCCGCGCGAGACGCGCGACGATTTCCAGCTGCCGCTCGACACCCATCTTGTGCAAGATGCTCTTGATCTGCTGACGTACCGTGCCGGGCGCCACACTGCGATCGTTCGCGATGACTTCCACACTCTTGCCCTCTGCGAGGAGCAAGGCGACCTCGCTCTCGGCCGGCGTCATCCCGTAGGCGAGTTGTAGGACTCCCGCTCTTTGCGCCCGCGTGCCTCGCTCGCCGCGGGCCACCACGAGCACGCAGGGTGTGAAGCGTGCGCTCGCGGTCACACACCGCGACGGCAGCGCGAATATGTCCAAGATGACTGGCGCGCCCGTTTCTTCCCCTCGCACGATCACCGTGCGTAAAACCGCGGGTCCAGGCGTCGCGCGGGCCGCGAGCGCCGCACCGATCGCCTCACGCAGCGCCTTGGCGTCGATGGGTCGCATCGCGCGAAGCGTTCCGTTCGCGAGCTCTAGCCCGCGTCCGCGGGTGACCAAGCTTTCAGCAGCGTGCGTCAGCGCCCTCACCTTTCCCTGGTCATCGCACACAAACGCCGGGATCGACAGCGCCTCCATAGCCCCAGCGAGCAGCTCGGGGCCCCGGCGGCCGAGGGCGAGCTCCATGCGAACCGCCGCTCTCGCGTGCGGAGCGAGATGCGCGAAGACTCTGCGTTGCTCGCTCGTAATGTGCCCTTCCTCCCGCGACCGAACGGCGGCGAGCGCGATGAAGGCGCCGTCGTCGTTTTCGAGGTTCGTCATGCAGATGTACGGAACTTCGGACGGCAGCGCGATTTCCTGATAGAAGCGATCTTTGCGAAGCTCATCCGCAGTGATGAAGTCCCCATCCGCGAATACTTTGAGCGGGGGCGCGCCGCTCAACACGCCAGGACGGGGGTTGAACGGGAGGCTGTAGACGTATAGGTCGTGCAGGCTCGGATCGACGTTCGGAAACACATCGAACAGCACGCTGTTTCTGCCGGAGACACCCGTAAGCTGCGCCGACCGCGATCCGGTTGCCCGGGCAAAGTCCTTGAGAGCGCTCTCCCAGCTCACCTCGCCGAGCGCTGCCGACTGAAAAGCGTCGACCACGGTGAGCCAGTCTTCTCCGCCGCGTACCATCGAACCCCCGCATCGCGCCTCAGCCAGCGCTGGGCCTGCTCGACAGAGGGGCTCGAGAGAGGCCGCCCGGCAGAGCCAACCTGCTTTGACGCGTGCCGTTCATTATGTCGGGCTCGCGCACGAGGGGTACATAGAGCAGTTCACACTGCGGTGACTGACGGGTTACGCTGCGATGACCGGCCGGCTTGCCCGGGGAACCTCGAGCCTCAGCACGCGAAAAAATCATCGATCCCCCTGGGTGGCCAGGAATCGGCTTTGCGTCACGCCGACCGTGCCGATATTGCGGGAGCATCTACCGGCCTCCGGACGAGCGGCCCGTGGGTCTCACTCGGCTCATCCGCCAGCGCGACTAAGTAATTTTCATCGGCGGTGATCGCGATCGAGGGCCCGTGGTCGAGCTGGTACGTCCCGCCATCGGAGAGCTGTAAGAGGGGTTGAGAGGAACGGCGACTACGGACGGCGTGCCCGTTGCGGCATCGACCGTGACCACGAAGAGTCTGTTCGCCGTGGCGACCACCGAGGTAGATGGGTCAAGGTCAAGCGCAGGGCCGTCGAACACCCGCTGCGGAGCAGCGTCTTGCCGCGCCGCCGGGACCTGCAGTGCTCGGACGGCAGGTCCCGAGGGGGCGCGGGGATGTTCTTCGTTGCGATTCTCGGATCCGGTCGGCCGGTTTGCCTGCTGTTCGCGAATGCTTCCCGCTACTGGCTCGCGACCTGAGAGCTCGCGCAGTTCTTGGCCGAGTAGAGCGAGACGAGATGATCGTGACGGCGCTGATAGGTCATCTCGATGCTCTGCAAGCCGTTGGCCGTGCCGGCCGCGTCTCCCGCCGCAGAATTGGCGACGGCGGAATCGACGTTTGCGCTGAGAGCCTGGACGGGGGTCTGGGCGACTGCGCCGACGGCCGAAAACAGCGCGCCGACCAAGGAGTCCCCGCTCGATTGCGACTGCTGCTGAGCGACCTGCTTCTCGAGAGCATTGATGTCGCCCTGAAGCTCATCGACCTGCGCCTTCAGATCGGCGCAACTGAGCTGGTCGTCGCCGGTCTGGAGCGCCTCGATCTTGCCAAACTGCCGCGACAGATCCGGATCCGCCGGCACATCCGCGCATCCGACGAGCGTCATCACGGCGACGACGCACAATGCAGAACCCACTTTGGTGATCATCGTAGTCTCCCTGAGGTTTGTAATAAGAAGAGTCATGAATCGGTGTTGGCGGCGAACGCCTGCGCGGTGACGCTCGCCGCCGCCTGGTTCGCCTGTTGCTGGGCGGAGTCGAGCATCGCTGCGGCATCCTGCCCGTCGGGCGGCGGATAGTCGGTCGGCCGCGGCGGAGGGGCGATGGCCGAAGGCGGAGCGGCCGGTATGCCGTTCTGGCCCTGTTGCTGGTGGAGCGCTGCAAGCCCATCGTCGAGCCGAGCACTGAATGCGTTCTGCATCTCGGCGAGACTATCGATCGAGAGCGTGACGTGGGTGCCGGCTGGACAGTCCGTGCGTTTGCTGCTCATGACGGTGAGATCCGCCACCGCGGAGTCGACGGCGGGGACGGCCGCGACCTCCAGTACGTTGCCCGCGGAGAGGTTGCATGCTTCCTCATCCGCAGTGGTGGCGCTCAGATCCGCGTCCACGACGAACACGTGATGGGGCTGCAGGGCCTGGGAGAGATTGCCGGCGGCGGCGTCCGGTGTTGCGCCCGCCTCGCCTTCGGCGCCAGGGGCGCCCCCCGGCGCAGCGGCGGCGCCATTGTCGGCGGCGAGCTGCTGGCGCACCTCTTGGGCGATGGCCTGTTTGATTTCGGGCGTGATGGGCGCGTCTGCCGCGGCGTAGGCTTCGCCCGGCGATGAGCCGTCGGGCGCCCCGTCTGCGTAGCTCTGGCTCGAATCGAGCGGCGCGCTCAGCGCAGCAGCCTGAGCAGAGGCAGCCTGTGCGGCTGCCGCCTGCGCCGCGTACTCCTCCGCGAGCGTCTGGGAGAGGTAGTAATCGGTCAGCCAGTCGTACGGGCCGACGTACACCGGCGAGACCACGAAGTACGTCCCATAGGTCGCGTACCACGGAGCTGCGACCCATGGCCACGCGTAGGCGACCGGAGCAACCCAGGGATAGTAGGCCCAGCCGTAGAAGGCCGGAGCGTAGTAGTAGTGCGGCACGTAATACGTGAGCGCTACGCCGTGGAAAGTGTACGTTCCGTACAGCCGCACCGTGCGCACGCGCCCGACGATGACGGTACGTTCGACGAATCTACGCCCGTGAAGAATTACATCCCGCTGCACGTAGCCGCGATGCGGGCCGGTGCTCACGATCAGCCTGTGATTGGGACCGTGAACGACCACGGTGCGCGCCCCGTGGGGGCTGTACACCACGTCCATTCTTGCGGTGTGCAGGCGCGCGAGCCGACCGTCGGCTCGGAACGAGGCGACCTGGCCGTGCACACTCAGCGACCTCAAGGTGCCGTTTGGACCCAGTGTGAAGTGTCGTCCCCCCGAGGCGCTCACGGATAGCACACCGTTCGGATGCTGCGTGACCACACCGGGCGGAATGGGACGCCGGTTGATGCCGGTCAAACCGACGCGAGCCGAATTGACCCGGTTCAGTACCGCCTGGGAGCCGGCGCGGCTGAGGGCCAGGGGGGCTGCCCCTGAACGGGGCGAGAGGGAACCGCTTCCCGGTCGGCCTGCCATCGGCTGACGCGGCACGCCGATTCGTGGCCGCGGCTCCGTGCGCTCGGGTGTCGGTTCGCGCGGTACGCCGACCTCGGGGCGCGCGGCGGAGGGGCGCTGCGCGACGGCCTGCTGCTGCTGAGCGCGACGCTGTTGCTCTTGCTGCTCCTGCAGTTGCCGCTGCTGCTCCATGCGCTGCTGCTCGGCCTGCTGCTGCTGTTGTGCGCGCTCCTGCTCGGCGCGCATCTGTTCCTGCTGCTCTTCGCGCTGGCGCTGCTGCTGCTGCTCCTGCTCCTGCTGCATGCACTCGTTGTAGGTTGGCCCGAAGGAGCACGCGCGCGCACGCGGGGCGACCGTAAGGCCCAGGATGCCGCCCAGCAGGACGGCCGTCAGGGCTGCACCGGCGCGCACGCACGGCGTACGTCCAAACCACCCGTGTCGCGCGCACTGCGCTGCTGAGCTCATCGCATTTGTCTCCTGAGAACTTGAATGACGCAGCCACAACAGCTGCTGCGTTGAAGCACGATACGCAGGGGTGCTTTGGCGCCGCATTACCAACTTGGGATACGCGGCGTGATGCGACTCAAAGAGTCTTCAAATGCGGCAGTGGCGAAGGCCACCGAATCGTGCGTCCGGTCACACCCCCTCTTATTCAAACGCATTTTGGGTGCGCGCGGTCCGTGTGACGCGCAGCACGCTTCGCTGTCGAAGTGCTACGAATTCAACCTAGCGATCCAGAAATCACCCCACCGTCTCCATGAAGACGGGATCATCAACTGTTACGTGGCCGGATTGCACGCTCGAGCCGCAGACGCCCAGGCAGCCGCCACGGTCGACGTCGCGTTCGAAATTCGTGGCTGACGTTCGCGAGGAATTCCGTCTTGGCGCGATCGCGCTCTGCCAACTTCGCATTCGCACGGCGCAACTCGTCCAGCGCCGCGGCGAGCTCACGGCTTCGCTGGATGACCTCCCGTTCAGCGGAATGCGTTTGATCACGCAACTCCTCGCGGAGCTCGTTCGCCCGTACCAGCTCGGTGACATCCTCCACTCGATGAAGGATGTAGCGCAGTTCGCCGCTTGGGGATAGAACCGGAAGATTCTTCGGGCTCCAATACCTTGCTTCGAAGGCACGGTCGGCGCCCCGAATGTCGTACTTCTGCACCGGCATCGTGTCCGGCATACGCGTCTTCTGTACGCGCTCTAGCGAGGCGCGCGGGTTGCTGGTGCCCGTCGCGTTGGCATCGTCAGGATTGTCCGGAAAGACCTCTAAAGAGTCCGCGGCCCAGGATCTCGGCCGTAGTATGTGTCGCGCGCCAGCGCGAATTAGTCGCGACGACCATGGTGTACCGCGGCGCATCCGCCGGGAGGACGAGCAGCACGTCGGGCGACTCCTCGAACGGGAGTCGGAAGTCGAGTTCATCGCTCATCGTGCGAGGCACTCAACACGTGATACACGATTCGCTCCCGTCCGTCTGAGCGCAACTCGAATCGCCCTCGAAGGGATTATGTCGCGCCAACCGAGGACGGGGATGTGATCCAAATCGCGTACTTTGTAGTGATGCGCTCGGAATGAGCAGTGGCTCGCGCGTTCGAGGGTATAGCGGGTTCATGGTCCGCGAATCCGCCTCGGGAGCCGGACATGCTTCATAGGTCTTGGTTTGCCCGAATGCTACCTTAACCCGCGCATCACCCAGGGAGCCCAGCGCGGCACGGTACGGGATCGAAATGACCGGACACTCGGCCAGCGAGCGCGAGCGGTGCGAGCCGATTCGCGTTCTGATCGTCGAAGACGAGGCATTCGAAGCGGAGTTCTCGTCGCGCCAGTTGCACGCGGAAGGCATCGCCCATGTGATGCAGCGTGTGCAGACCGAAGCTGAGATGCGCGCGGCCCTGCGGGACTTCCAGCCCGCGATCATCCTGGCGGACTTCAACCTGCCGCGCTTTGACGGACTGTCGGCGCTCGAGCTCGCACGCGAGTCCGCGCCGGATGTGCCTTTCATCTTTGTCTCCGGCACCATTGGCGAGGAAAGGGCAATCGAGGCCCTGCGTCGGGGTGCGGTCGATTACGTTCTGAAGACCAATCTCAAGCGCCTAGCGCCGGCGGTGCGCCGAGCGGTCGAGGAGGCAGAAGCCGAGGGCGTTCGGCGACGCCAGGAACAACAGATTGCGCGCTTCAATGCCGTGCTACGGATGCTGAGCGGGATCAATAGCGCCGTCGTGCGCATTCGAGACCGCAAGGCGCTGCTGCAGGAGGCCTGCAGGCTCGCGGTGGCCGTCGGCGGCTACGCGAGCGCCGTGGTGGCGCTCCGCAATCGCAAATCGCGCAGCATCGAGGCGACCGCGTGGAGCGGCACGAACGAGTCCGCGGCTCAGCGACTGGTGACTGTTGCTGCACAAATGACGGCGAACAAGCACGGCCGCCCGGACGGCCATGCTGAGACGATCGTCCGATTCACGTACTCTGAAGGACGCTCCCCCTCGCGACTCCGGCGGGCGACGGACCCGAGCGGGGCACCTCGGAGGACCACTGGGGAGCTGTCAAGAGGCCGAGCCGTGTTCGCTCTGCCGCTGCTCGTGGATAAGACCTGGATCGGAATCATGGTGATCGCCGCGCACGAGCCCGAGGGGCTGGGCAACGATGAGCTGCGGATGCTGCGGGAGGTTGCGGCTAATCTCTCGCACGCCCTGCAGTACCAACGCAAGTACACCAAGGTGCGCTACTTCGACCTTCTGACCGGTCTTGCGAAGCGAAGCCTGTTCTGCGATCGCATCGGCCGTTGGCTGCAGGGGCTCGAGGAAGGTGTGCACGGTGCGATCGCGATCGTGGACATCGAGAATCTCACGGCAATCAACGACGGGTTCGGTCGCCACTCCGGGGACTTGCTCCTGCAGCTGTTTGCAGACCGCCTGAGACGACGATTTCCCGACACGGAGCTCCTCGCGCATTTCTCGGGCGGCACCTTCGCAGTGGCCCAGGCTTTCCAAGAGGCTCCTGATGCAAGCGTGCCAAAGCTGCAGGCGGAAATTGACGGTCTGCTCGCCTCCGCTTTTCGTCTGGACGGCAAGGACGTGCCCATCGCGGCCCGCAGCGGTGTTTCGCTCTACCCCGAGGATGGTACAGACCCGGATGCTCTCCTTCAGAAGGCCGAGGCGACCCTCAAGACAGCCAAGCTCGCCCGCGAGCGACATCGTCAGTACAGTGCGGCCGCTCATTCCGCAGGCCTGGCGCGGGTCGCCCTCGAAAGAAAGCTGCGAGTCGCCCTAGAGATGGGACAGTACGAGCTGCTTTATCAACCGACGGTCTCAGTCCGATCACGACGCATCCAAAGCGCCGAGGCGCTGCTTCGGTGGAAGGACCCCGAAGGCGGTCTGATCTCCCCGGGGGAATTTCTGCCGATACTGGAGTCGAGCGGTCTGATCATCGATGTCGGAGCCTGGGTCATTGAGCGGGCTGCCCGGGACTGCCGCGATTGGCAGGAACGGGGTCTGCCCCCCATCAGAATCGCCGTAAACATTTCCCCTACTCAGCTTCTGTGCGCGGATTTCGTCGATCGTTTCCTTTCGATGACCCGCGACTGGGTCACCGATCGCTGCGGTCTGGACGTGGAGATCACCGAGGGCGCCCTCATCGATGAGCACTCCGGCGAGGTGAGCAAGCTGAAGGCGCTCCGCGCTTGCGGCGTGAACATCGCCATTGACGATTTCGGAACCGGCTACTCGTCTCTGGGTCGCCTGTCCCACTTGCCCATCGACACGCTGAAGATCGACCGGCTCTTCATCAGTCAGATTGCGACGGACCGGCGTGTCAATCAACTCGTTTCGAGCATGATATCGATTGCCGGAGCCTTCCAAATGACGGTGGTCGCCGAGGGCGTGGAGACGGAAGAGCAACTCGCCGCGCTTGTATCCCTGGGGTGCGACCGCTCCCAGGGCTACCTGCACAGCCGGCCTGTGCCGGCGGATGAGTTTGCTCAGCTGCTGAGAGAGGGGAAGAGCCGGTATCTCCTGTCGGCCGAATCAGACGAAGAAGCACGTCGCCTCGAAGAGAGGACGGCGTAGCAAGCTCGTGCAGCGGATTTGGTTGGCACTGATGGCGCCGCGCGTCGCCGTCCCCTTCAGTCGATCAGCGGATCGGGCGTCTACGGGGGAACACGGGGCCGTCGCTCTGCTCCGGGCTCAGGCGGCAGCGAAAGTGTCTCCGCCGTCGCGCTCCCGGGAGCCATTGATGCCCTCGATGAGCGCCGCGACGCCGGTCCCGCACCGCGGCCTCGCCCGCCCATCGAGCTCGTCGCAAGAGTCGAGTAGCGCGAGCACGAGCGGCGAGGAGCAGCCGTGGCGCGTGATGAGCTCGATGGCCGTCGCGCAGGCGAAGGTCTCCGGCAGCACCGGCCGGAAGCGCCGCAGTTGCGCAAGCGACTGGACGTAATGGTCCGGCAGTATCGCCAGAAAGCAGCCGGAGCTGACAAGCGTCGCCATCGCCTCCATGCTGTCCACGTTGGCAGTCTTGACGAGAATCCCCGCGGTGCCGGGCCGGTCGGATTCATCGAAGAAGGAGTACCCCGCGTAATCATGCTGCACGACGTCCTCGAGCGTGATCGAGGCGGGATCCTTCTGGAAGAGCGGGTGACCCTCCGCGCAGTAGAGATTGAGTCGCTCCTCATAAAGCGTCTTGTAGTCGAGCTGATTGATGTGCCTGCGCCCGAAGACGAGCCCCGCATCGAGCGCGCCCTCGAGCACGGCTTGCTCGATCACGTTCGAAGTCTTTGTCTGGAGGCTGAACTCGACGCGGGGATGCTTGCGCTTGTATTCCTTGAGGATCTCCGGCAGCGGCAGGTTACGGTCGGTGATCAGGGTGTCGATCACACCGATGGAGAGCGTCCCGCCGACCATCGAGTGCAAGTTGCGGATCTCCTCCTCGAAGCGCCTCAGGTCCGCGATGAGCCGCAGGCTCGCACTGTAGACCTGCCGACCCTGCTCGGTCAGCGCGAAACCGACGCGCCCGCGCTGGCACAGGCGGGCTCCCAGCCGGATCTCAAGGTCCTTGATGTAGCGGCTGATCGAAGGCAGCCCGAGCTGCAACTCGGATTCCGCCGCTGCGAATCCGCCACAGCGCACCACCGTGCAGAAGACACGTATGAGCCTGATATCACTGTCGCCGAGCTTTACCGCGAACTGCCGGGGATTGAGCCTCATGGTTTCTGTCCTAAACAAGCATACTTGCGCAAGTCGTCATTCTCGGCTCGAGCGCAAGCCGGCATGGTTGGACCAACCGCCCGTCGCCCGCATCTGGGGTGACCATGCAAGGACCGAGCCACCCTGGCACGGCGCATGCGCCCGGCCAAGGGCCAGGCGGGCTCGGCAGCGGAGGCTTGAATCGTCCTGATGATGCTGCGCACGGACTTGGAGGTTCGAGGTGCCGAATCCGATGAATGCGAAGCGCCCGTTGATCGTGGGCAAACCTGCGCTGATCATGGTCGATTTTCAGCGTGGGGGAGCCTATGTGCCGGGCAGGGAGAACGGCGTGCCCCACATGAGCGGATCGAAGGAGCGGCGGCGGTTCGCCCGGACGCTGGTCGATGCCGCGCGCCACTCCGGCATCCCGGTCGTTTTCATCCAGGAGGTGCATCGGGCGGACATGGTGGACTTCGGCCGGGAGCTCGATGGCACCGAAGACGTGCATTGCCTCGAGGGATTGCACTCAACGGAGATCGCGGCCGAGGAGGTGGATTTCCGTCCGGGGGACTACTTTGTCCCGAAACGCCGCTATTCGGCATTCTACGGCACGGACCTCGAGATTCTCCTGAAGGGCCTGAAGGTGCAGACGCTCATTCTCACGGGGGGGCTCACGGACGTGTGCGTCCATTACACGTTCGTTGACGGTCACCAGGGCGACTACCACTGCCGTGTCGTGGAAGACTGCGTCGGCGGTTCGAGCTACGAGGCCCACGAGGCTTCGCTGCGGGCGATGGAGTATCTCCAGGCCGGGGCGCGCCGCAAGAGCGGCGAGATCGTCGAAGCCTTCGCAGCCTGGAGACGCGCGAACGCCGCGTGACCCCTCGTGGTTATAGGGGATTCGAGCCACGAAGCAACTTCCTTCAGTGCTCGGCGACCTGCTGGCCGGCACAGAGCCAAACGTTGTCATGCTCGCACACACGCTGGAGGAGACAGATGATGCCGACCGCGCGCGTGCAGCCCGATGCTCATGAGCTTCGGGTGGTCGGCACCTTCCCGCCGAGCTCTACTACGTGGCGTCGGACGCGGTGAACAACGATGAGCTCGGCATCAAAGGCACCGTCGAGAGGCGTTCGTCGTGCGGTGCTCTGATGCTCGGTCTGGCGCCGCATGCGTCTAGTACGCGCGCGATGGACATGCGCGTCTTCGAGATCAACGATTACCTGATCGGCTTCTATGATGGCCGGCCTCCACAGGCGCCGCGGCCATCCGGGACAAGGAGCTGGGCCGACTGCGGGGCACTGGATGTGGGGGTGTGCACCTATGTGATCCACCGAGGCGATCAGGCACTCGTCTATGACACCTTTCCGAGCGTGCGCGAAGCGCAGTGGGTGCGGGATTACTTGTCCGAGAGAGGCATCCGGAGCTTCACTGTGGTCAACAGTCACTGGCATCTGGACCACGTGGGTGGCAATGCGGTGCATGCTGACTTCGAGCGCATCGCGACGGACAAGACCATCCAGGTCCTGAAGTCCAAGAAGCGCGCTATCGAGGCGGGTCAGGAGTGGGGGCCGCCGGCGATCAACCCACTCGTCATCCCCACGGTTGGCATCAGCGGCGACACGGACTACTACGTGGGTGACCTCAGGGTCGAGTTGCGACCAGTGAACATCCATTCGGAAGACGGCTTGGTCATCTATGTGCCGCGTGACCGCATCCTGCTTGCGGGCGACACACTTGAGGACACCGTCACTTTCATCGCCGAGCCCGAGCACATCGTCCCGCAGTACGGCAACATGAGAAAGCTCAAGGAATGGAACATCGATCGGATCTTTCCCAACCATGGCAATCCGGACGTGATCTCGCACGGCGGGTATCGCACGACGCTGATCGACGCCACGCTGAGCTATCTGCACAAGGTTATCCTGCGCTCCCAGGACCCGGACTATCTGCACGGGACGCTCGAGGATTACGTCCGCGACTCCGTGGCGAAGGGGTGGGTATCGATCTGGTGGGCCTATCATGCGCCCCACCGGGCCAATCTCGAGGCGGTGTGCAAGGTGCTCAAGGATCAGCCCCTGCCGAGTCTTCCCGACCAATAGCGGCCATCGCCCACGGTTCGCCGCGCTCGCTGCGGAAAGTACACGCCCGTGGGGCAAGGCCTGATATGAATACAGTAATGCGCGAACGGTCGAGTCGATGGTGGGGCACCTGGGGACGACGCGGGAGTGCGGCGATCATCGCGATGGCGCTGCTCACAGGCCCTGGAGGCGCGGCGCCGATGGCCCTTGAAGGGACCCCTGCGGCGCCGCTGCGGGTCAAGGTGCTCGTCATCAACCTCTTCAGCCTCGAGGCTAAGCCGTGGATCGCTGCGCTCAAACCGATGAACGACATCGCGGTGCCCGGCCTGTCGAGCGATTATCCCTTCGTGAGGTGCAATGCCGATGCTGTCTGCCAGATGACCACGGGGATGGGACACGCGAATGCCGCCGCGTCGGTGATGGCGGTGCTCTTCAGCCGCCGCTTCGATCTGCGCGAGACCTATTTCCTCATCGCGGGCATCGCCGGCATCGATCCGGCACGCGGCACGCTGGGCTCTGCGGCCTGGGCACGCTATCTGGTCGATGCGGGTATCGCCCACGAGATCGATGCGCGCGAGCTCCCGAAAGGCTGGTCCGACGGCTACTTCGGCGTCCTGACGAATGGACCGGACGAGGTGCCGAAGTTCGAGTACCGGACCGAGGTGTTCCGGCTCGACGAGGGACTGCTGCAACGGGCGCTTGCCCTGTCGCGTGGCGCAAAGCTCGAAGATGCCGATGACCTGCGAGCCTACCGGCGACACTACCCGGACGCGGCAGCCCGTCATCCGCCGAGCGTGATCCAGTGCGATACGCTCTCGGGCGATACGTGGTGGTCCGGCCGGCGGCTGGGCGAGCACGCGCGCCACTGGACGAGGCTGCTCACGGGCGGAAAGGGCGTGTATTGCACGACCCAGGAGGAGGACAATGCGGTGCTGAACGCCTTGACCCGCGGCTCGGAATCAAAATTGATCGACTTGCGGCGCATCGCCGACCTGCGCAGCGGATCCGATTTCGATCGTCCCTATCCTGGTCAACAAGCGCTCGCAGCTCTCCTCGATCAACGGGCGCTGACCGATGCGGTCACCGTCGCGGCGGACAATCTCGTGCGCGCTGGAATGCCGCTGGTCACCGCCATCGTTGCGCACTGGGGAGAATGGCAGCACGGAGTACCGGGAGCGCCGCCACCGGGTGACTAGAGGGTGCGTGCGGCGACGCATGGCCGGCGCGCGCCGAAGCGATGAGATTCGTGGACATCCCATGCCCCGGACGATGCCACCCTTCACTCCTGTGAGAGGGTTGCCGATGTGCCGCGAAAGTAACTCGAGAAGTCGACCGGCGATCCGGTGATCCGTCTTTTCATGGTTGCGAGAGAGGGTGCGCACCGACCTGGTGCAGCCCGGGGGTACGAGCATCCGCTATGCAAGGGAGCCTCTCGACTTCACCCACGACGCATGAGCGCGCGTGGTAATGTCGAGCGCGGGCGATACGTATCGTCGGTCGTCGCGCAACCCCGCGTCCTACTGAACAGCAATGAAGGAATTCATCCGGGGACTGCCGAAAGCCGAACTCCACGTGCACATTGAGGGTACCCTCGAGCCGGAGCTCGCCTTCGAGCTAGCCGCAAGGCACGACGTGCGGTTGCCCCACGCGCACGTTGAAGCTCTGCGCCGCGCGTACCAATTCTCCGATCTCCAGTCCTTTCTGGACCTGTACTATGCCTGCGGCGCGGTGCTGCAGGAGGAGGATGATTTTCATCTCCTGACCGCGGCGTATCTCGGCAGGGCGCATGCTCAGGGGGTTGTGCACGTCGAGCTATTTTTCGATCCGCAGACCCACACGGCGCGGGGCATCGCCTTTGGCACCGTGCTGAGTGGCATACGCGGTGCATTGCTCGAGGCCGAGCGGAACTGGGGAATGACGTCACGTCTCATTCCCTGCATTCTGCGCCACTTGAGTGCTTCGGAGGCGATGAGCATGCTCGAGGAGGCGCTGCCTTACCGGAGCGCCATCGCCGCAGTCGGCCTGGATTCCTCCGAATGCGGTCATCCCCCGAGGAAGTTCCGCGAGGTATTCGCACGAGCGAGGGGCGAGGGCTTGCCAGCCGTCGCGCATGCCGGCGAGGAGGGACCGGCTGCCTACATTCGTGAGGCTCTTGACGTCTTGAAGGTCGTCCGCATCGACCACGGAGTACGCTGCGAAGAAGACGAGCAGCTGGTGGAACGGCTTGCGCGCGAGCGGATTCCTTTGACCGTGTGTCCCCTTTCGAACGTGAAACTGCGTGTTTTCGACAGCCTCAAATCGCACAATCTGAAGCGCCTGCTCGAGCGCGGCCTCTGCGTCACCGTCAATTCCGATGATCCTGCGTATTTCGGCGGCTACGTGCTTGAAAACTATCTCGGGGTAGAGTCGGCTCTGGCATTGACGCGCACACAGGTTACTCAGCTCGCGCGAAACTCCATCGAGGCGTCGCTGCTGGCGCCCGCCGACAAGCGCCGCCTGTTCGGGGCCATCGATTCTTATGTCGCAGCCAACCCGGGCGCCTGACTGCGAGTGTGGACTTGCCGGTTGGCCACCCACACCTGCGCGATGTTCGCACGGGTCGCTTGATAGACGATCTTCTGCAAGATCACCTCCGGCGCCGAGTCCTCGTCCAGATTGAGATTGCTGTCGGCAGCTCGGCCGTCGAGCACGATCGCGTCGAATTGATAGCCCTCACGGAACACTCCAATCGGCAGATCGAGCGCGACGCCTCCGCCGGCCGTCGCGAGCCAGAACGCCGTCACGGTGTCGATGCGTGAATCGGGAGAGCGGCGCAGTGCGCGGCTCAGCCGTGGATTGACGCCGGATTCGAGGCTGCGGGATGCGGTTACGGCGTGGCGGGCATTCTCCAGGATCGAGGGGCTGGCGCCTCCGGCGATGTCGCTGCCGAGGCCGACATGGACGCCCCGCTGCAGCATGCGCCGAACCGGAAAGACGGCATCGGAGAAATAGACGTTCGAGAGGGGACAATGCGCGATTGCCGCACCCGCTGCGACGATTCGTTCGGCATCCGAGTCCTCGATGAAATTGCCGTGCGCGAGGATCGTGCGCCTCGAGAGCAAACCGAACTGTTCCAGTGCGGCGGCGTCCGTGACACCGCACCGGGCCAGTACGAAGCCATGCTCCCAGTCGCTTTCGGAACAATGCGTTTGCACGTGGCAACCCGTCTCGCGCGCCAGCCGGCCGAGACTCGTCAGGAGCTCATCGGTGCAGGCCGGGATGAACCGCGGCGTGATGACGGGCAGGACTAGTCCGCTCGCGTTGGCCGCCATCGATTGTACATAGCCGATGAACGCCCGGGTCTCCGCCTCGGCGACTTGGGCGGAGGTATCCCGATAAAAATCGGGACATTGAGTGGGATCGTCCATCGCGACCCTGCCGATCAGGGCGCGCTGCGATCGCCGTAGGCAAACGTCTGCGAGCGTCCGGGTAGCCGCCAG
>Ga0335074_10007655_pt1 | contig 14983 bp, 7 predicted proteins | sample Lox_Sample_23_FD_206715 | JGI IMG/M metagenome (GOLD analysis project Ga0335074, IMG submission 206715) | Soil microbial communities from Loxahatchee National Wildlife Refuge, Florida, United States - Lox_Sample_2.3 | ecosystem: Environmental > Terrestrial > Soil > Wetlands | place: USA: Florida...
GACGGTGCGCACCAGCAGGCGCTCCTCCTGGGCCAGGCTGGCCAAGGGCACCGAGGCGTCCGGGTCGCCGGCCACCTCGAACGCGCTGCGCTCGACGTCGAAGCGCAGGTCGGCCGGGTTGGCCTCGAGCTCGCTGGCGGCGCGCTCCCTGGCCACCTCGATCAGCTCCTGGGAGGCTTGCAGCACCGCTGAGCCGCCGTGCTGGAGGCTGCGCGAGCCGCCGGTCCCGCCGCCTTCCGGCACCAGGTCGGTGTCGCCCCACTTCAGCGTTATCTTGTCCACCGGGATGCCGAGTTCCTCGCTGGCCAGCATGGCCCAGGCCGTGGCGTGTCCCTGGCCGTGCGGGGAGGTGCCGGTGAGGATCGTCGCGGACCCGTCCGGGTGCACCTCGACGGTGGCGTTCTCCTTGGGCGGTACGTCCTCGCCGTCGCCCATGCCGGTTATCTCGACATAGCTGGCCAGGCCGATGCCCAGCACGAGCGTGTCGCCGCGGTCGCGGCGCTCGGCCTGCTCCTTGCGCAGCTGTTCGTAGCCGGCCGCGGCCAGCACCTTGTCCAGCGCCGCCGCGTAGTCGCCGGTGTCGTACAGGGCGCCGAACTTGGTCCGGTGCGGCTCGGTGAACGGCGGCAGCAGGTTGCGCCGCCGCACGTCGGCCGGGTCCATGCCGATCTCCGTCGCGAACAGGTCGATGGCCCGCTCGAGCGCTGCGGTGGCCTCTGGGCGGCCGGCGCCGCGATAGGCGCCGACCGGGGTCGTCGACGTGACGATGCTCGTGGCCACCGACTCAGCCCGCGGGATCTCGTACGGCCCCGGCGTCATCAGGAGGGTGAGGGACGGCAGCACGGCGCCGATCCGGACTTGGGCCCCGGAGTCCTGGAGGACCTCCAGGCGGTAGGCCAGCACGGTCCCGTCCCGCTTGCCGCCGATCGTGACGGTCTGCTGCTGGGCCCGGCCGTGGGTCATCCCGACCAGGTTCTCGTACCTGGTCTCGCTCCAGCGTGCCGGGCGGCCGAGCTGGCGAGCGACCCAGGCCACCATCACGGCCTCGGGGTCGGCACCGAACTTCGCGCCGAACGCGCCGCCGACGTCGGGGGTGATGATGTGGACCTCTTCCGGCTTGATGTCAAGCTGCCTGGCCAGCGAGCCCTGGCAGCCCTGCGCGGCCTGGCTGGGTATCCACGCGGTGACCCGCCCGTCCTCCCCCCAGGCGGCCGCCGCGGCCCGGCTCTCCATGGGCGCGGGCGCGACCCGCTGGTTCACGATCGTCCGGGTGGTCACGACCTCGCACTCGTCGAACAGTTGCTGGTCGAGCGCGTCCGGGTCCCCGAAGGTCCCGACCACGTTGGTGCCGGCCTCGTCGTAGAGGAGGACGTTCCCGGCCAGCGCCTCGGCGAAGTCGACCACCGCGGGCAGCGGGTCGTAGTCGACGTCGACCAGTTCCAGGGCGTCCTCGCCCTGGTAGGCCCGCTCGGTGACGACGATCGCCACCGGCTCGCCAACGTAGCGGACCTTGTCCGCCGCCAGGATCGCCCTGGCCATCTGCTTGTTGAGCCCCGGCGTGACCGCTGGCAGGTCCGCGAGGTCGGCCCCGGTGTACGCGGCGATGACCCCGGGGGCCGACAGCGCGGCGCTGACGTCGATCCCCGCGATCCTGGCGTGCGCGACGGGAGAGCGGGCAAAGAACACGTGGCAGGCCCCGGCCAGGCGCTCGTCCACGACGTCCTCGGTGTAGACCCCGCCCGTGGTCAAGAACCGCGGGTCCTCGGTCCGCAGGACACGCGTGCCCAGGATGCTCACCAGCGATCAGCTCCCCTCCAACGTTGGCGCCGGCCACCGCGAACGGTCGGCCTACCGCGCTGCGGTGTTCCTCGTGGCGCCCGCGCCCGGATTAGGGCGGCTGGCGACTGAACGAGCATCTCAGAGACGATCTTCTCCCGTCGCGCCGCACCAGGTCAAACTGGCGTCATCGTCCCGCCCGGCCTGCTTTGCCCGGCCTCGCTCGTCCGCCGCGATGCGATCAGCCCTGGCCATTTATATCGTTCTGCGATATGGTGCATTGGCCATCGGTCCCTCGTTCCGCTGCCGTGCACGCCGGCCCGGCAGCGGAACGACCTTCCATCCGGCATTTGACGGTCCGGGCTGCCTTTGCCGGTTCGGACCGGAACCGGCGAGAATCCCTGGCATGCGACTGCGGGCAAGCACGTGAGCACACTCTCGCCGCAGGAACTGCGCGCTTCATGGTCGGATGCGGCGCCCGTGCCTTTCTGGCTCGATCATGCGGACCGCCCGGCGGCGCGTCCCGCGCTGGATGCATCCGTGAGCACCGACCTGGCGGTGGTCGGCGGCGGGTTTTCCGGGCTGTGGGCGGCCCTGCTGAGCAAGGAGCGGGATCCCGGTCGGCAGGTCGTGCTGATCGAGGGTGACCGGATCGCCTCGGCCGCCACGGGCCGCAACGGCGGCTTCTGCGCGGCCAGCCTCACCCATGGCGAAGCCAACGGCCGGGCCCACTTCCCCGGCGAGTCCAGCACCCTGGACCGCCTGGGCCGGCGGAACCTCGACGAGATCGAGGCCGCGATCCGGCGGTACGGCATCGCATGTGACTTCGAGCGGAGCGGGAGCCTGTCCGTGGCGACCCAGCCCTATCAGGTGAAGCATCTGGCCGCGGAGGGCGGGGAACTTCTGAGCCAGCAGCAGGTACGGGCTGAGGTCAACTCTCCCACCTACCTGGCCGGCGCATGGCAGCACGATGACACCGCCCTGCTCGACCCGGCCAGGCTCGCGTGGGGCCTGGCCAGCGCGGCCGAGTCGCTCGGCGTCCGGATCGCCGAGCACACCAGCGTCACGCGGATCGATCGGGCCGGGCCGTATCTGCGGCTGCACACCCAGCACGGGCCGGCCGTGACCGCGCGGCACGTCGCCCTCGGGACCAACGCCTTTCCGTCCCTGGTCAGGCGCATGCGGTGGCACACCGTTCCGGTCTACGACTACGTTCTGGTCACCGAGCCGCTGACGCCGCAGCAGCTGGAGGCGGTCGGCTGGCGCAACCGGCAAGGCGTGGATGATCTGGGCAACCAGTTCCACTACTACCGCCTCACCGCGGACAACAGGATCCTGTGGGGCGGCTACGACGCCATTTACTACTTCGGCCGGAAGATCAGGCCGTCGTATGATCAGCGCGCCGCCACGTTCCAGCGCCTGGCCGGCCACTTCTTCGCAACGTTTCCCCAGCTCGAAGGCATCCGCTTCAGCCACCGGTGGGGCGGGGCGATCGACACGTGCGCGCGGTTTTGCGCATTCTACGGGACCGCCTTCGCCGACCATGCCGCGTACGCGGTCGGGTATACCGGGCTCGGGGTCGGCGCGAGCAGGTTCGGCGCCAACGTCATGCTGGACCTCCTGGCCGGCGAGCCCACCGAACGGACAGAACTAGCGATGGTCCGGCACAAGCCGCTGCCGTTCCCGCCCGAGCCCCTGGCCTACCTCGGCATCCAGCTCACCCGCTGGTCGCTCGACCGCGCCGACCACCACCAGGGCCAGCGAAACGCCTGGCTGCGCACCCTCGACCGGCTCGGCGCCGGCTTCGACTCCTGACTGCCGCGGTTCCCTGACGGCGCCACCGAGATCATCGGCGGCGGTTTACGCTGAAGTTCGTTGCGGACAACAGGGAGCAGGTCCATGGGCGTGGCCAGCGGCGGGCTCCCGGTGGCGGCCAGCGGCGGCCTGGTCGATCGCCTGGCCGAGCAGGCTCTCATCGCTGAGCGGCTGGACGACCAGCAGGGCGGTGCCGCCATCCTGCTCAGGGGCCCGGCCGGCATCGGCAAGTCCGCCCTCGTCGAGCACGCCGTGCGGCGGGCCGGCTCGTCCCGGCGCCTGCTGCGCACCGTCGGAACCTCGCCGGAGATGGGGCTGGCCATGGCCGGTCTTTACCAGCTGCTCCGGCCGCTCTTCCCGCTGGCCCCGCAGATCTCCGAGACCCGGCAGGCCGCGCTCCGGGTCGCGTTCGGCATCGCCACCGGACCGCCACCGGAGCCGTTCGGAGTGGCGATGGCCGCGCTGGACCTGCTGGCCGAGGCGGCGGCCGAGCAGCCGCTGCTGGTCATCGCCGAGGATGTGCACCTGCTGGACGCCGCGACGGTCGTGGTGCTCCGTTTCCTGGCCCGGCGCCTGGAGCACGACCCGATCGTGCTGCTGGCGACCGCGCGCGATGAGGACCCCGATCCACTCGGCGGCGCGGCGGCCAGCCTGATCGACCTGGGACCGCTGGACGCCGACGGCTCGCGGCAGCTCCTGGAGACGGTCGCACCGGACCTCACCGCCTCGGCCCAGGCGAGCATCCTGCGGGTCGCCGAGGGCAACCCCCTCGCGCTGGTTGAGCTGCCCAAGAGCCCCGCCCCGACCCTGGAGACCACCGTGGGATCCCAGTGGCTCCCGCTCACCCAGCGACTTCGCGCCGCCTTCGCGGCACGGGTGCAGCGGCTGCCGCCCGTGACCCGCGACGCACTCACCCTGCTGGCGTTGCACGACACGGAATCGCTGCCCGAGGTGCTGCAGGCTCTGGGCACGAACGGGACGTCGGCGCCGGTTGTGGTCGTGGAGCCGGCGATCGAGGCGGCCCTGGTGGAGCTGGCAGGCAGCGAGCTACGGTTCCGGCACGGGCTGATGAAGTCCGCCGTCTACCGGATCACGTCGCCGAGCAGCCGGGTGGCCGGGCACCTGGCTCTCGCCCGGGCCGTCGGGGCCGACACCGACCGGGGAATCCTGCACCGGGCCCGGGCGGCGGAAGGATACGACGACGCGCTCGCCGCCGACCTCGAACTGGTGGCTGAGCGGGCCGTCGAGCGCGGCGCCGTCCCGACCGCGATGACCACGCTGGCGCGAGCAGCTGATCTCACCGCCTCAGCGGAGCTCAAGCGCCGGTATCTGTTCCGGGCCGCGGCGCTGGCGTACGAGCTTGGCCAGGGGAACGTCGGGGACGCACACCGCGCGGTCCTGGCCCTGCTCGCCGACGACGAGCACAGCCGCCTCCTGCTGGAGGAACTCGGCGAGGCCGCCGACGCCGGAGCCGGCGGGGGCAGCGCCCGGATCCAGTCGCTGATCAGCCTGGCCGACCGGGCCCGCCGGCTGACAGATGAGCGTCTTGAGGGGTCGTTCCTGCGGTCGGCGGCGTTCCGCTGCTGGCAACGTCAGCCGGACGGGGACCCGTCCCGCCGCATCGTCCAGCTCGTCACGGGCGCGGCCGGCTCCCTGGCCGGCCCGCAGAGCGCCGTCATACTGGCCTACGCCGACCCGGTCGGCAGCGCCGCGGCCGTGACCGAGATCTTGACCGGCGTGGTCACGGCCGACCTTGACTCGGTAACCGTCCAGGCCCTGGGCCACGCCGCCTCCTGCATCGGGAACTTCGAGCTGGCCGACATGCTGTTCGCTGACGCGATCGCCCGCTTGCGCGCCGAGGGGCGGCTCCAGTTCCTGGCCCGCGCAATCGTCCTGCAGGCGTGGGCGCGATTGCGGAGGGGCCAGTGGTCGACAGCCATGCCGCTGGCCGAGGAAGGCACCCGGCTGTCCGAGGAGTCCGGCCAGGCGGAATATCAATCGGCCGGCTTCGCCGCCCAGGCGATGGTCGCAGCCCTGCGGGGGGAGACGGCCGAGGCTGCCTCGGCCGCTGACCAGGCCGAGCGGATCGCGTTCCCGGGCCAGATGACCATAGTGCTGGCCATCTCGCAGCTGGCCCGGGCCACGGCGGCGGCCGGTGAGGGCGACTTCTCCCGCGCGTGGGATTACCTGAGCCGCCTGCATCAGCAAGCGGATCCCGCCTACCACCCTCCCCAGGCCCTCTGGTCCCTGTCTCACCTGGCCTACGCCGCCGTCCAGTGCGACCGGGTGGCCCGCACCAGGAAGATGGTGGCGAAGGTGCGCTCGCGGATGCAGGCGGAGCCGGCCGTCCCGGTGATACGCATGAACCTCATCTACGCCGACGCCCTGCTCGCACCCGAAGAGCTCATGGAAGACCAGGTCCGTGCCGCGCTGGACACCGAGGTCGGGAGCTGGCCGTTCGAGCGAAGCCGCATGCAGCTCCTGCTCGGGTCACGGCGCAGGCGCCGGAAGCGTATCCAGGAAGCCCGGGAACTGCTGCGTGCCGCACAGGCCGGATTCGACAACCTGGGCGCGTCGCTGTGGGTGGAGCGGGCCGGTAAGGAACTGCGGGCGGCGGGCGTGGCCAGCGGCGCGCCAGCCCCGGCGCTGTGGAGTTCCCTGTCCGCCCAGGAACTGCAGGTTGCGCGGATGGCAGCGGAAGGGCTGTCGAACCGTGAGATCGGCGAGCGGCTTTATCTGTCACACCGCACCGTCGCCAGCCATCTGTACCGCATTTTCCCCAAGCTGGGCATCACCAGCCGCGCGCAGTTGACCGTGATGAGCCTGGACCTGCCCGGCGCCGGAACTTCAGTCAGATGACGCAAGCGCCCGGCGGTACCGGGGGAGAGCCTGGACAAGTGGAAACCAGCGAGCGGTATATGCAGATGGCCCGGCAATGGTTCACCGAAGGGTGGACGGGAAATCTCGCGTTGGCCGACGGCCTGTTCAGCGAGGAACTCCGCACCAACGGGGTCCATGTCGGCGTGGCCGGACCGGTCGGCAGGATCCGCGACCGGCTCAACGGGTTCCCCGATCTGACCACGACCATCGAGGACCTGTTTGTCTCGGGAGACAAGCTCGCCGTCACGCTCATCTGGCGCGGGACCCATACCGGCGACTATGGCGGCGTACCTGCGACCGGCAAGCCGGTCGAGGTGCGCGACTCGGCGATCTGGCACTTCCGGGACGGCCAGGTCGCCGAGATTCTGACCCTCCAGGACCAGTTCGGGATGCTTAAGCAAATCGGCTACCTGCCTGACAGCGTCTACGCCGCCTGATCCCCGGGCAGCCGCTACAAGGTCGGGATGAGGCCGCCATCGATGACGAAATCAGACCCGGTGATGTTCGCGGCCCGGTCGCTGGCCAGGTAGAGGATCAAGTCGGCGACCTCGGCGGGCTGGCTGAACCGGCCGGTGACCGAGTCGGCCGCGGCCTGGCCTTCCACGTCGCCTGGCTTGGCCCCGGTGGCCTGGCTGACGGTCTCGGCCACGCCGCCGCTGCCCAGCCACAAGTCGGTAGCGACCGGGCCGGGGCTGACCGTGTTGACCCTGACCCCGCGCGGTCCGACCTCCTTGGACAGCGATTTGGCGAAACCGGCCAGCCCGGCCTTGGCGACGCTGTAGTCGAGGACGGCCGGGTCGGGCAGCCGGGCGTTCACCGAGCAGGTTATGACGATGGCGCCAGCCCCGGCAGCCAGCATCCCCGGCAGCGCCGCCCGGGTCGCGCGGACCGCGGCCATCAGGTTCAGCGTCAAGCTGGCCGCCCAGTCATCCTCGGTGATCGACAGGAAGCCGCCGGGCCGGGCCCGGGCGCTGCCGACGTTGTTGACCAGAATGTCGACCCGGCCGGCCCGGTCCCCGGCCGTGGCCACCAGCTGCGCCGGGCCGTCCGGGCCGGCCAGGTCGACCTCCACGAACGTCACCTGCTTGTCCTGGGTGAGCGCCTCGATTTCCGGAGACCGGCTCCTGGCGCCCGTGAAGACCTGGGCGCCGCTGGCGGCCAGCCGGCGAACGACCTCCAGCCCGATGCCCTTGCTGCCGCCGGTGACCACGGCCGTCCGTCCGGCCAGGTTGATGTCCATGCCATTCCTCCACTCCAGTGAGCGCCCCCGCTACCTCCGACGCTAGGGCCAGCCCGCCTCGGCGACTTCAGTCACCTGACTGAAGCGACGCCGTGTCGGCGCGGCCGACCATCGCAGGGACGACCGCGTCAGCGCAACGGAAGGATTCACGCCATGACCACCGAACGAACCAACGTCGTCTTCATCCACGGCCTATGGCTGCACGCCACCTCGTGGGAGCCGTGGGCGGAGCTGTTCCGCGATGCTGGCTACGAGCCGATCGCACCGGGATGGCCCGGCGACCCTGACACCGTCGAAGCGGCCCGCGCGAACCCTGACGCCCTGGCCGACCACGGCATCGACGAGGTCACCGGCCACTACGCGCAGATCATCGAGCAGCTGCCCACGCCGCCCATCCTGGTCGGCCACTCCTTCGGTGGCATGATCGCCGAGAAGCTGCTCGGCGAGGACTACGGCCTGGGCGCCATTGCCATCGACGCCGCCCAGATCAAGGGCGTGCTCCCGCTGCCGCTGTCTTCGCTGCACTCCACCCTGCCGGTATTCAGGAACCCGGCCAACAAGCACAAGGCCGTCTCGCTGACCGCCGAGCAGTTCCGTTACAGCTTCGGCAACGCCATCAGCGAGGAAGAGTCGAACGACCTGTACCAGCGGTGGACCATCCCCGCCCCCGGGCGCCCCCTGTTCGAGGCCGCCGCCGCCAACTTCGAGCTGCATTCCCCGGCCAAGGTCAACACCCGCAACGAGAACCGCGGCCCGCTCCTGCTGGCCATGGGCGGCCGCGACCACACGGTCCCGGAGGCCATCACCAAGGCGACCCTCAAGCAGTACCGGCACTCCGAGGCGATCACCGAGCTGGCCGAATTCCCCGACCGCGGCCACTCCCTCACCATCGACTCGGGCTGGCGCGCCGTCGCCGACCAGTGCCTGGCCTGGCTGGGGAAGCAAGGCCTGTAACGGGGCGGGGGGTTGGCGAAAGGCGCGACCCGGTTTGAAGAAGCCCTCACCTTGCATAGGCTCGAAGATTGGCTTGCCGCATCCCGGGCAGACATGACGAGCCCGGGGCGGCCACGTCCTGGAGGGAGGGTCATGAGTGGGCGGCGGATTGACCTGAGCGCCACCCAAGTCGTCGCCAGCATGCTGGCCGCGGTCACCGGAGCGGTGGCCGCATCAACGCTAGGAATCGCGGGAACCGTCATCGGCGCGGCCGTCATGAGCGTCGCCAGCACCGCGGTGGCCGCGGTCTACAAGCACTACATCGGGCGCAGCCGGGAACGGCTGCGCGCGGCCGCCGAGGCGGCGAAAATCCCGCCGCTGGTCGGCGGCAGTGCCGGTTCTGCGCTCCGCCGCCTGCAGCGGGCCAGCCCAATCGCGCAGCAAAACGGCCGGGCCGCCGCCACGGTCCCTGACGGCCGCCATGTCGCCAGGGCCGACGCCGACCAGACCGAAGTGTTCCCGGCGGTCGGGTTCGGCCAGCACCGCTGGCACGACGCCGACCGGGCCAACGGTTTCGCCCGCCACCCCTACAGCCCGGCTGACGACGCCACCGAGATCATCGGCGGAGCAGCCGCGGGCCGTGCCGCGGAGGCCGGCCGGGGAGGCGCCGCCCAGATCGGCGGGGGAGGCACCACCCAGGCCGGCGGCGGAAGCGCTGCCGCGGCTGGCCGGGGGAGTGCCGCCGAGCCCGACGGCGGAAGTACCGCTGAGGCCGGCGGGGGAAGCACCGCCGCGGCTGGCCGGGGGAACGCCGCTGAGGCCGGTGGGGGAAGCGCCGGCCAGGCTGACACGGCGCGCACCGCCGAGGCCGGCGGCGGCGGTACCGCTGAGGTTGGCGGGGGAAGCCTCGGCGACACCGTCACGAGCGGAGACCTACCAGGCGGCCGGGCCGGCCGCCTGGCCGGTGAACCCGACGGAGACGATGCAGCCGCCGGCGCCCCCGCACCCGAGGACGCCGGCCGGTCCCGATGGCGGCGACCCCTGGTCCTGGCCGGGGCAGCCCTCGGCGTCTTCCTGCTGGCGATGGGCGGCATCACGGCCTTCGAGGCGGTGGCGGGCAAGCCGCTGGACGCGATCGTCGGGGGCAAGCACACCTCGGGTACCACGATAGGCAGCCTGATCGGAGGCCAGAGCGCGCACACCGCGTCGCACCACGCCACCAACCCGACGCCGACACCGGGATCGTCGACGACCCCGACCCCGACGACGGCCCCGAGCCCGACGGCGATGCCCACGCCCACGACAGCCCCCACGCCTACGCCCACCCCGACCCGGTCAGCAGGTGCCAGCCCAGCCCCGAGCGCCGGTGCTTCGGCCGGTCGGGCGGCGACGCAGTAATGGCACCAGCGGCCGGGAAGTGCTGTCTGCGCATGTGGGCCAGCACTTTCCGGCCGCAGACCGGATAGCGGCCGGCTGGGCAGGCGCAGGTCCGGGCTGAAAATGGGTTTTCCCCGCTATACCTGCGCCGATAGCATGCGAAGACCCCGGCGCCGAGTCAAGATCGGAAGTTAGTCATGCTTGCGCGAGCGCTCGTGCGCCGCTTCCCGGTGTTTGGGTACCGGGACTTCGTACTGTTGCTGGCTGATCGTCTGCTGGCCCCGGCGGCGTTCGCGTTCTCGCTGGTCGGCGTCTCGTTCGCGGTGCTCGATGCGACCGGGTCCACGGCCGATCTCTCCTACGTGCTGGCCGCTCAGATCGCGCCGTCGCTGGTCTTCGCGCTGGTCGGCGGGGTGGTCGCGGACCGGCTGCCGGCGCAGTGGGTGATCATCGCGGGCAACGTGATGATCGCGCTCGGTGAGGGAATGTTCGGTGTCCTGGACCTGGCCGGCCATCCCCGGCTGTGGCAAATGGTCCTGCTCGAGGCGCTCACCGGCACCGGCATGGCGATCTTCTACCCGGCGTCGCAGGCACTGCTGCCCAGGCTGGTGCCGGGCGGGCTGCTGCAGCAGGCGAGCGCGATCAGCCGCATGGCGACGAACGCGGCGCAGATGGGCGGCGCGGTCGTGGCCGGCCTGTGCGTCGCCGCGTTCGGGCCAGGCTGGGCGCTGGCGGTGTGCGGCGTCGGCTCGCTGATCTCGGTGCCGATGCTGCTGAGCATCCGGGCCACTGGCCACACCCGGGCCCAGGAAACCAGCATGCTTCGCGACCTGCGGGATGGCTGGTCAGAGTTCCGCTCGCACACCTGGCTGTGGACGATCTCGCTGCAGTTCGGTGTGGTCCTGATGGCGTGGTACGGGGCGTTCCAGATCCTCGGGCCCGTGGTCGCCAGGGCGCATCTCGGTGGCCCAGCGGCCTGGGGCGCGATCACCGCCGCCGACGCCATCGGCCTGATCGCCGGCGGGGCCGCGTCGCTGCGGTTCACGCCGCGGCGGCCGATGCTGTTCGTGGTCGCCATCGGCGCCGCGATAGCGGTCGCGCCGCTCTCGCTGGCGATGCTCTGGCCACTGCCCCTGGTCTGCCTGGCCTCGTTCGGCCTCGGCGTCACCATCGAGATCATGATGGTGCAGTGGACCGTCACCATGGCCAGGAACATCCCGCCAGGCAAGCTGGCCCGGGTGTCCTCCTACGATCTGCTCGGCTCGGTCATGGCCATGCCCATCGGCGCCTTGGTCGCCGGGCCGCTGGCCGCCGCCATCGGCGTCTCGGCGACCCAGTACGGTGCGGCCGTCCTGATCGTCGCGGTATCGGCGCTCGCCCTGATACCGCGTGACGTCCGCCGCATGTCGTCGGATGGCCTGCGGTCACCCGAGGACGATGACGATCAGCCGACCAGCGCGGCGTCTCCGGTGAACGCGGCCCACATCGCTGCGTAGACCCGGCCCGCCGCCAGCAGTTCGTCGTGGGTTCCGGTCTCGGCGACCCGGCCCCCATCCATCACGATGATCCGGTCGGCCCGCGACGCGGTGGTGAGCCGGTGCGCGACGATGAGCGTGGTGCGCTCGGCCGCCAGCTGCTCGGTCGCCTGGTTTACCGCAGCCTCCGCGGCCAGGTCCAGGGCCGCGGTGGCCTCATCGAGCAGCAGGATGGCCGGGTTCACGAGATAGGCGCGGGCGAGCGCGATCAGCTGGCGCTGCCCGGCCGACAGGTTCCGTCCCCGTTCTGACACTTCATGCATGAAGCCTCCGGGCAGCCTGGCGATCATCTCGATCGCTCCCACGCCACGGGCGGCCGCCTCGACCTCGGCGTCGGTGGCGTCGGGCTTGCCGTAGGCGATCGCGTCCCGCACGGTGCCCGGGAACAGGTAAGACTCCTGCGGCACGACGCCGAGTTGGTGCCGGTACGCGGGCAGGTTGTAGTCGCGGACGTCGACCCCGTCCACCAACAGGTGGCCCGAGCTGATGTCGTAGAACCGCGCGATGAGCTTGACCAGCGTCGACTTGCCGGCACCGGTCTGGCCGACCAGGGCGACCGTCTCGCCCGGGGCAATCGAGAGGCTGACCCCGGCCAGGGCGTCCTGCTTCTGGCCCTGGTAGCGGAACCGGACGTCGCGCAGGTCGATCTGGCCGCGCAGGCGGTGGTCGACCGGCACCGGATGCTCTGGGAGGGGCACGGACGTGGGCGTGCGCAGCAGCGCCTTGATCCGTTGCAGCCCGACGTTGGCCTGCTGGTACCCGTCGAAGACCTGGGATAGCTGCTGCACCGGGGAGAACAGCAGGTCGATGAACAGCAGGTAGGCGATGAGTGAGCCCGCGGTGAGCGCGCCGCTGTGCACCTCGCCAGCGGCCACGAACAGCACCAGCGCGCCGCCGACCGTCGACATGCCCTGCACGAACGGGAAGTACAGCGCGATGTAGCGCTGCGCGCGCAGCCGGGCGGTGAGGTAGGCGCCGCTCAGGCCGGCGAACTTCTCCCGGTTCACCTGCTCGCGCCGGTACGCCTGGGCCACCCGCAGCCCGGCCACGTTCTCCTGCAGGTCCGCGTTGACGACGCTGACCCGCTCCCTGGCCTCGCGGTAGGCGCGCGAGGACTTGGCCCGGAACAGCACAGTCACGGCGATCAGCACGGGGAGCATCGTCAGCAGCGTCAGGCCGAGCTTGAGGTTTATGACCAGCAGCGCGATCAGCACGCCGAAGAAGGACAGGGCCGAGTTGACCATGGTGATCAGCCCGGTCTGCAGGAACGAGGACAGCGCGTCCACGTCTGTGGTCATCCGCGTCATGATCCGGCCGGTCAGCTCGCGCTCGTAGTAGTCAAGCCCGAGCCGCTGCAGCTGGGAGAAGATCTTCACCCGCAACGAGTACAGCAGCCGCTCGCCGTTCTTGCCGACCACCACGGTCTGCACCGCGTTGACCACCCAGTCGGCGCCGACGATAGCCAGCGCGGCCAGCGCCACCACGATGATCGCGTGGAAGGCCTTGGCCAGCACGCCGTTGTCGATCCCGTTTCGGACCAGCAGCGGCATGGCGATGCTGGCCAGCGCGTCCAGGCCGTCCAGGATCAGCCCAGCGGTCAGCGCGATCGCAAACGGCTTGAGCAGCCTGCGCAGCGTGAAGTGCTGATCCCCGGCGCGGGCCCAGGCCTGGTTGACGTTCGGCTCGTCGGTCGCCGGCGGCAGCGCCGCCACCTTGGCCAGCAGCTCAGGGGTGGGCGGGATGTCGGCCATCATGCCGGTCACGGCCCCGCCGCCGCCCCCGCGCAGGCTGCCCCGCGCCCGTGCCCCGTACCCGATGCCCATGCCGCCACGGACCGCGCCGCCGGGAATCCCGGCCGTGCCCTTGCCCTCCGCGCCCTTGCCCGCCGTGCCCGTGCCCGCCGCGCCCGGGCTGGCGATCACGCCGGGACTTTCCCCGGTCCCGGCCGGTGCCGCCGGCCACAGCTCCGGGGTGATGCCCGAGGCCGGCCCGGATCCGTCGGCCTGGCCGGCCGCTGCGTGGTCCGCGACCCGGCGCTCGGCCTCGTCGGAGTAGCACTCGAGCTCCCCGGCGTCGACGCCCTCGGCGTCGTCGCCCGGCCCGGCCAGCAGCAGCCGGTACAGCGGGCACCGTGCGGTCAGCTCCTCGTGCGTCCCGATGTCGACCAGCCGTCCCTCGTGGAGCACGGCGATCCGGTCGGCGAGCTGCAGCGTGGACCGCCGGTGGGCGATCAGCAGCGTGGTTCGCCCGGCCATCACCCGGCGGAGCGTCTCGTGGATCTGCGCCTCGACCCGCGCGTCGATCGCCGACGTGGCGTCGTCGAGCACGAGGATCGACGGGTCAGTGATCAGCGCCCGGGCTAGCGCAACCCGCTGCCGCTGCCCGCCGGACAGCGTCAGGCCCTGCTCGCCGATGACGGTGTCGTAGCCGTCCGGCAGATCTCTGATGAACTCGTCGGCCTCGGCCGCCCGCGCCGCCGCGACTATCTGCTCCTCGGTCGCCGTCGGCCGGCCGTAGGAGATGTTGGCCCGCACGGAATCGGAGAACAGGAAGCTCTCCTCCATCACCAGCCCGATCGAGGCGCGCAGTGAGTCCAGGGTCAGGTCGCGGACGTCGTATCCGCCGATCCGCACCGCGCCGCCTTGCACGTCGTAGAACCGGGGGAGCAGCAGGGAGATCGTGGACTTGCCGGAGCCGGACGTGCCGACGACCGCGACGGTCTCGCCGTGCCGGACCTGCAGAGACAGCCCGCGCAGCACCGGCTCGGAGGGCAGGTACCCGAAAGTGACGTCATCGAGCTGAACGTCATGCTTCCCGGGCGGCAGCTCGACCGAGTCCGGCTTCTCGGTCAGCAGCGGCCGGGAGTCGATCACCTCGTAGACCCGGATCACGCTGGCCCTGGCCTCCTGGCCGATCGTGATCAGGCTGGTCAGCGCGCGTACCGGGCTGACCATCTGGGCCAGGTACGCAGAGAACGCGAAGAACGTTCCGATCGAGATCTCGTGCTTGATCGCCAGCCAGCCACCCAGCGCGAGCACCCCGACCTGCCCGAACGCCGGCACAGCGGCTAGCGCCGGGTTGAACTTGGCCATCAGCCTGACCGCGCGTACCCGGGAGGCGTACAGGAATCCGCTGGTCTCCTCGACCCGCCCGATCTCCTGCTCCTCCTGCCCGAAGCCCTTGACCACGCGGACCCCGGTCACCGCGCCCTCGACCACGCCTGCCACGTTCGCGGCCTGCTGCTGCGCATCCCAGCTGGCCGGGAACAGCCGCCGCCGGGACGCGAGCGAGATAATCCACAGCGCCGGGCCGACCGCGACCGCGATCAGGGTGAGCATGGGGGAGAGGAACGCCATGATCACGATGGACAGCACGAACAAGACCGCGTTGCCGAGCAGCATGGGCACCATGCTGAGCAGGCTCTGCA
>Ga0335074_10007656_pt1 | contig 14983 bp, 14 predicted proteins | sample Lox_Sample_23_FD_206715 | JGI IMG/M metagenome (GOLD analysis project Ga0335074, IMG submission 206715) | Soil microbial communities from Loxahatchee National Wildlife Refuge, Florida, United States - Lox_Sample_2.3 | ecosystem: Environmental > Terrestrial > Soil > Wetlands | place: USA...
CTCAGTCTGGTGTTGCAAGGACTTTTTAAGCACAATCAATTCCTCGACATCCCTATTCACAGCAGCCAGATGGATGCCAAAAGATGGTTCTGCCAGTACAGTAGAATTCGGTTTGAAGAAATACCGGATTTCGCCATCTTTGAATGTTTCCCATCTGGAAATCGTCTTTGACAAATGACTCGTATATTTTCTGAGTACACGTATAGTCCACTTGTAGCTTTCATCTTGGGTCATATCATGCGTACGCGAGTTGTAGGCATCTGGATTCTCAGCAAATATTATATCTGTCTTTCTACGAGTTAGTCAGGGTTGTCAAGTGAGAATAGGATACGGACATAAGGCTCAATGTTTTGTAGCAATTGTGAGACGACATTATTCCATTCCTCCCTGACTTGTTCCATCCGACACGCTAGAATTCTCAGAAAGAATTCTCGAGCGTCCCATATTATTTGGTTTGCACCATCCTTTCCGCCAGAGTGAGGGTCTTCGTTTGCTTGATGATAATACTCGGCGGTTTCGCTACACTCCGGGGATTTGAAATAGACATCCGTTAGAGAATAAGCCGTCCAAAAGCGATTTTCGATACCAGTCACAAGAACTGAGAGCTGAGCTTCAAATATCTGCTCCTGTATGCTAGTCTTCACCCTCCAGCTTTGTGATTTATGAAGATATTTAACGTCTTGGGACTTTCTTATTCGATGTGTCCTGGCAGTAGGAATTAACTGAATGTCATTCGTAGAGTCTTGTTCTAAAGGTCTCCAAGCATAGTATGGTAGGTGAAATTCCAAAGCAAATGTCTTGAACCCTTTAGCCTGTACTAATTGTTAATAGGAGCGAATATAAGGTATTATTAGGCATGATAAGCCACTTATAGCTCCAATGCTCAGCGTGATCAGCACGAATGACATGGAGGAAAGAAGTCATGATTCTCTAAATATCGAGTAATATTAGGAAGACGATAGGAGCATTAGGTTTAATGCTTACAGATATCTTAACGCCAAGGAAAGCATGGAATGTGAGGCTTTTCCATATAAAATCTCTAAGTAACACAGCTTGGAGCGGGGACGCCGTGGCCAATAGTGCTAGTATACAGTAAGGATTGACATCGGTAATATATCTGTTTTTGTTTAGTCGATATGCATTTTTAGACAGTATGATACATACATTGTTCGGCGATCTGCATAGAGTTGTCCGGCATTCTCAAGTGAATTGTATCGCTAATGATTTTAGCAATGGTTACTAAGTATATTTGAAAGCAAAGCATACACTGTCGCGTAGATTCTTATAGAGCTCATGTGCGCTTAAGGTTCGTCTAGAAGATTCATGGTTAGGCTCAGCTCCGGGCGGCCCACTTAAAACGCGGCGGTCATCCAGCAGGACAAGTGGTGCATTAACGGAAGGAACTGCTCCACAACGCAAGTCATCTAGGTTTAAACCTTTTAGAAAGCCCTCAATCTGCACATTACGATACAGATAGCGTTCTCTATCACCATCACACCCATAGTCGAGGAATCGCTCTATAATTATCTGACTTGTGAGAGTAGTTGATGTATCAAAAATACCTTCTTCCTCGACAGCTATCCTATTTTCGAGTGTGTAGAACCGCACTCGACCTGCTCCCCTATCATGAAATACAGAGTCCCACACAAAAGCAGAGTGCTCGAAGCGAGCAATGTACGCGAGAGCGTCCATTTAAGTTAGAGACTGCTTTAGAAAGTACAAGCGAAAGACTTCATCGGAGGAATAGATTGTCAGCTACATGTACTCATTCTGCAATCTACAAGAATTAGGCAATAGTACTAACCGGCAGTATTATCGCTTAGGAGTATAAGTATCGCAATGAATGCACCATATGTGCCCGCAAGTACAGCAGGATGGGCACGATGTTGTCATACCCCCCTCGCCGCAATTGCACTGAACTCTTAATAAGTGAAAATTGGGATTTCAAAGGGTTTCATAGTCTTACACAGGTCCAGCACTGCGGATGTGATATATAGGCACCCACGAGGCTGTGGGCTGACTCGGTAAATTTAGACTTCAGGTAAAGCAAAATAAGGCTTTCCCGAGCCGCGTGACTTTGGAGCTGCAGATTGATCAGCGGTGTGAATTACATGCATGGAAAGGCAGAAGAGTAGCCTACACCCTGCACCTCATAGCCATCGTAAGAGGTCACATCAGGATTCTGGTCAACACATGGCGACATGGCACTGGAGTAGTAGATGTTCAGGGTATCGTGAGATGCGAGATTTCGTTCGTAGACGCCAAGATAAATCTATGAAGATTGAAGAAGACACAGATCTCACTCTTCTTTATATGCACCGTATATTTAATGTGTCAGATGCCACGTTAGGTAGCGACGCTTTCGATCGAGGTGGCAAAGGAAAAAGCCTGACCCGGAATCTTTCGCGAGGTTGCCCCATGCTAGATTACAGTCGTTTGCAAAAAGGTTGACCAAACGGAAAAACAAAAACTCCGAACCCTCCCCAACTCAAATTTTTATGACGCGCGACGCAATGCATTTATCTTCCTTATCTAAACTATGCCTGCTAGGTTGCCAGATAATGTTATTTATCGTATCCAGCTTCGTTTAGAGTGTGGAGAGACCCCAAAAGCAATCTATGAAGCTACTAAAGTGTTATTAAGCACAATCTATCTGTTACAGAGTCAAGCCAAGGCTGCCGATCCGGCATGCGACTAAGGCGGTAACGCCGGGCAGAATAATATATTTAGTTAGGACGAGCCTCTCACTCTCCTTCCCTCCTTGCTTTTAGATCCTTATTAATACAAGTCTTTACTTGTTCACCAAGTTTGAGATCTATCTTTGTAACATTATCTAAAAGCCACTCTTATTGCCCTCTTATCTTTAAAGGTAAAACGAAGTTAACTGTCAGGCGCTAGAACGTACAGCGTATAGTTCAAGCCGCTGCACATATTAGAACGCTACGGAGCGTGGTTTCTCCAGCCGGCTGACGCTAGCCATACTTAAAGAATAAAATTCCTAGAAATGGAAAAGGTAGCAAGTAGTTCCTTAAATATTACTGTCATTTTAGAGACCTATCTTTGCATCTGTAAGACTGCTAGTCTTATAGGGTTTCTAGTAGGGAAGCAACACAGGTTATAATACGATACACTGGTGTCACATAGGTGATCACGGGATGCAAAGATAGGTCTCCAGAATGACAGTGATATTCAAGGAACTACTCGCTACCTTTTCCATTTCTAGGAATGTCATTCTTTAAGTATGGCCAGCGTCAGCCGGCTGGAGAAACCACGCTCCGTAGCGTTCTAATATGTGCAGCGGCTTAAACTATACGCTGTACGTTCTAGCGCCTGACAAGCTTTAAAATTAGTGATTTTAATAACACAAACCTTAACATAAGCTAAGTACTATAAAAACCAAGTAGGAATACTAATATAACTACTAAATCCTAGTTGGAAAGTGTAATTGCAGTTTAATACTAAGAAATTGCAATTAAGAGCTTTATAATATAATAAACATTTTTGTAGTTTTATATAACTTATTACAGCTTAAAATGTAAATGGGAATATAAGGGGGCTAGTAAGCGGATAACAGCAAAGATGCTATAAGTATACTACAAATATAAAAACGCGTCCTTAATGCATACTAGGCGCCCTACTACAGCCTTTAAGTTGGAAGACTTATATTGTGGTGGGGTTCCGTGGTCCCCTACAAAATCACATGATTTAGGCGGGGTTGAGTTGGGTTGGGTCAGCTGATCTGGGCAATTGTTGTTCCTATACCGGGGCACCTTGATGTATATAGCTGGTCTGAGAGGACGTATTCAGGGAGGCATGATTGGCATCTTCATCATCAGATAGGGATCAGTAAGGGACGCGCGACGGACGTACGAAGCTGCCCACAGCAGGTTTGGGCAGTTTTACGGACGGTTTTACAGACATGGACTGAGCTTTACGGACACCCGCATGGAATTTGCAGGTTTTATAGGACTTTACGGACACAGAGTGCAGTTGTTTCTTGTGTTGGCTACTTATTGTGTGGTTTTGGGTCCCATTCCTTCTGCTGAGCACCTCATTGAGAGCACGCTGACCCACCTATCGCCCTAACGATCGTGCACTGCGACGGCACACCCACCCTAGCCCTCTACAATATTTATTCCCCCCACTTAAATTGTCCTATTTTAATAAAGTACATACTAAACATCATATTAGGCGTAATAAGGCTGCTACTACTAAGGACATCCTTTATTTTGTGACTTAAAGACAGGCTACTATAAGGAGAGGTATCATGTTAGGTGCTAAAATGTACAGCGTATAATTCAAGCTGCTACACATATTAGAACGCTATAAAGCGTGGTTTCTCCAGCCGGCTGATGCTAGTTATACTTAAAGAATGACATTCTTAGAAATAGAAAAGGTAGCAAGTAGTTCCTTAAATATCACTGTCATTCTAGAGACCTATCTTTGCATCTTATAATCACTTATATATAGTACTAGCATATCGTATTATAACCTGTATTAATTCCCTACTAGAAACCCTATAAGACTAGCAGTCTTACAAGTAGGTGGAAGAGGCTGTACAAGTAGAAGTACAAGTAGAAGCTGTACGCGTTAAAGCTGTATAAGTAGAAGAGGCTGTATAAATAGAAGCTGTAAAGGCTGTACTAAGGAGATAGGAGGTTGTACAAGCAGAATTGGACCCTAATTAATTGTAAAAGACTAAAAAGGCGCTTGGGAAATCAAAGTAGCATGTTACTGTGTAAAAGGGGGACTAATATTAAGATCTATTTCTTGTAAGGCAGGCCTCCTCTTCTTCCCTTATATAGAACGCCTCTCTTATTATAAATAGCAGGTAGCAAAGACTCTAAAAGAAGGTAAAGAAGATGCATCTTTAAGGAAGAAAGGCGGAGTAGGCTTTTAAAGACATATAGTACAAAAATATTAAGGTTTTATGCTAGGCTGTTATTATTATTATTATTATTATTATCTTACACTGATTAGCTGGTGTGGCCATGTAGAACTTCGATGTTACACTGTTTGTAAGGAAAACCGTGCTTGTCACTAAGCTGGGTTAAAAACCTTAGCTTCTATTCCTCAAGTGGCTTTGCTTCCTACCCTCTATTCACCTTCGCCCTCCTCTCCCCTATAAAGTAGAGACCCTGCTAGCTGGAACTGTGGAATTCTCCCTGACTGGATTAACCACTTGCTAGCTATCCGCGCTCCCTTTAGAGTGCATAGTAGTCTATTGTAGTCTAACTGTCCTCCTTGCGCTTTCTCAAGGTCTAGTTGACGCTCTGCTTCCTGCAGGCAGTCTAATAGGACATGCCTCAAGGTCTCTGCTCCTTCGCTGCAGCTGCACAAGCTTGATTCGTAGTCTAGGACCCTTAACTTGTGCAAGCAATACCTTAGCCCTATTCGGCCAGTCCGGCCATGGATTACTATAGTGCTCTCTGCTTTCTGTAGCCCCTTGTGGAGCTGGAGGACAGCTGGGTCTGGTGGTCTCTTAATTTGGTCCTAGTAGTCTAGCTTGTTCTGTCTTTAAGCTTCTTGCGCGAGCCACCTGCTTTTCCATGCAGCTAGGACCTTCTACTTCTCTGTAGCAGTCTGCTAGCAACTGCTCTATATTTCCTGCTCTCTCCTTTCAGCCCACGCTCTCCTTTAGCCCTAAGCTGGGGTTCTATCCTTAGCTTTGCGTCCTTTCCTGCTTCTAATCCTAGTCTGGATAGCTCTGCAGGCTTTCTAGATGACTTAGCCCACCTCTACCCCTACCAGCCTGTCTTGGAAAGCTGCAAGCCGGCTGTCTAGGTAGAGGTCTATTAGTAGGATGTGTGCTTCTATCTTTAAGGACCTCGCTGGGGTGGCCTTGTATGCACTTATAACTGCTTGGAAACACTTGTTTTAAGTGCGCTAAAGCTTTACAGCTAGTCCTTGTAGTTTCCCATCTTTTGCTGGAGTGTGCCAAGCTGCTGCCTTATAGACTAGCGCTAGCCTAACTACTACAGAGTAGACCTGCCTGGCCCGAAGGAAAGAGGCCCCCTAAGTGGATGCTGTAGTTCGTATAAGTGCTTTAATCTGTGATATTACCTTCCTTTCTATCTGTTTCCAATGTGCTTTCCATTGAAGCTTGGGGTCAAGCTAGACCCCTAAAATGTGTACCTCTTTAGTTAGAGACTTTTCTATTCTATTAAGATGTATCCCTACCTGCAAGTTGAATCTCCTATTTTAAGCAAAGTAGATTAATTTGTACTTTTATAAGGCAAAGCGCATGCCATGCTTGCTTGCCTACTCTGCTAGCTTCTTATATATACTTTCCAGCTTGTAGCAGTTAGCTTTTATAGACTAGCTGTACACTAGCAGGTTTACATTATCTGCAAAGCCTATTGCAGACAGTCCCTCTTTAAGGCAATTGTACAGCTGCAATAGCTCTGCAATGTAGAATGAGAAGAGGATTGGGGAGAGCGGTAATCCTTGTAGGACTCCTACTTCAACTTGGAATTCTTATGTTTTATGCCCCTAAATTATAAGAGTAGTACTTTGGCTTGTAATAAAGGCTCTTATCTATTACACGATTTATAGTGGGAGCTTACTTTTCCTTAGGATGTCTAGTAGTCGTATTAGGTTGACTGTATCAAACGCTCCTATAATATCTAAAGAGAGCAAGGTGGCCATATGTCTTTTAAAGCTCCAAATTGTACGAACTTGCTCTACAAGTAGTTTTAAGGCTGTCTTTGTAGTGTGGTGGGGTTCCGTGGTCCCCTACAAAATCACATGATTTAGGCGAGGTTGAGTTGGGTTGGGTCAGCTGATCTGGGCAATTGTTGTTCCCATACCGGGCACTTAAGTGTATATAGCTGGTTCGGAGGACATTGTGAGGATCATCATCCGGAAAGGATCATCATCAGACGGAGGATCAGTGAGGAACCTACAGACGGACGTACGAAGCTGTCCACGGCAGGTTTGGGCAGTTTTACGGACGGTTTTACAGACATGGACTGAGCTTTACGGACACCCGCATGGAATTTGCAGGTTTATAGGACTTTACGGACATAGAGTGCAGTTGTTTCTTGTGTTGGCTACTTATTGTGTGGTTTTGGGTCCCATTCCTTCTGCTGAGCACCTCATTGAGAGCACGCTGACCCACCTATCGCCCTGACGATCGTGCACTGCGACGGCACACCCACCCTAGCCCTCTACAGTAGACCGGCCTGTTCGGGCTCCTATTTGTGTGTTTGGAAGCAAGTGGTAGTCCTCTACAGCTTTACTTAGCCGCTTGGCAATAAGGGTTTCTATAACTTTCCTTATAGTGCTAAGTAGGGCGATTGGCCTTTACGCTCCTAGATCTAAGTACTTCGGCTTTCCTAGCTTCTATAAGGTAATTGTGCGTGCTCTCCTTAGCTGTTAGGGGTAAGTAGCCTAGCTTCTAGCACGCTATAGCTAGTAAGGCTAGTGCCTAGGCTATTTTTGTCCCTATAGCTCTTAGGAAGCCGTTTGGGACCCCATCTATTCCTAGGGCCTTCTAGGGCCTCCTACCCCTTAAAATTGCTTCTACCTCTTCCAATGTGGCCTCTTAGTTAATTTGGATTGGGTTTAAGGGGAAGGAGCTGTCTGCAAAGTCTCTATCTTTAATGTCTAATAGATCTGCTTCTACTACTAGGTAGAACCTGGTTTGTAAGGCCTCTGCCTTTTCCTAGGTTGTGCTTGCTATATTGCCTTCTAGTGTGACTAAGGCTGGCATGACAGGGAGCTCATTTGGGTTTTAGGCTTTCATGCGACCCTATTTTGCTAGTTTTCAGATTCTATTGCTCCCTTCTGTTGCTTCATGAATTGCCTTGTAGAAGCACTATTGTTTTTCTTGCTTAATAAGCTTCCTCTTTGCTCTGCTAGCCTCCTACCAGCTTTCCCAGTCTTTCTCTAGGCTTGTCCTTCCCTATCTGCGCCTAGCTTGCCGTTCGGCCCTTACTGCCTGCTCTACCTTATAGCCCTACTATGAGACTGCTTTGTACGTGGGTTATTCCTGCTATAGCACTATAGTTTCTATAAGCTCTTAGGCGAATGCAGTTAAGTATGCTGTAAATTGATCTATTGCTGCTTTTAACGCAAGCTGAGTAGGGAGCTTTAGTCTCTAAGCACCTACTACTACTGCTTCTACATCTATTTTCTTCTAGTTGCATTGCCTCTATTCTAGTGCTTTTACTAGGGTGGGTGCGATTTCTATAGCAATTGGGAAGTGGTTAGACTCGTAGTTGAGGTCATACCTCACTTGGCATTCTAGGACCCTGTTTTAGAGGTTCCAGCTTGTAAAAACTAAGTCAATTGTGCTTGCTGCTCCTCGAGCTTTCCATGTGACTGCCCCATGTGGGAGAGTAAGGCGGAGGTTGTACTGCAGTAGGGTGTCTACTAGTAAGTCTGCAGCTTTGTAGGCTGCTAGGTTCCCTAGCCCACACCAAAATGGGTGGTGTAAGTTGAAGTCCCCTAAGACAATATGCTCTCCGCTCTGCTCCAGCTGGCTTGCAAGCCTTGGAATTGGTGTTTTATAGCTAGTGTTGCTGTAGCTGCCTAGTGGTAGGCTGTAGATGTTGTATATCCATAGTCTGTGGTCACCAGCCTCCAGCTGGAGAGTGTGACGGTTCGTCTCATATACACAACGACTACCATATCAAACTGCCCTTGAAACCGCCAACTGCGTTAGGCGTTATCTACAGTTGCGCTATCATAGAATACAGCTTGTGTATATAGATAGTTATCTTCTCCCTCTCTGTCCTTTCCTTCTCTCCTTAGTTTAGTATCTTCGATAGTGCAATCTACAGAGCTCCCTTCTTCATTGAATAGCATTTTGTACGTGCCGTCACATTATACTAAACTCACCTTCACTCTGCCTGGGAAGGCCTTTATAATATCCCATCCTCTTTCTGCGCCATTCATTAGTGTTCAGCGTCCTCAACTGCTCGGCCGTAGAGCTTCACAGAGAGTTGAGAAGATCCTTCGACTTCGACTGCGAGCGTAGTCTCATACAGGTAGTTAAGGATACAACCCCATTCGAATCTATCGAACAATGCCTCTAAAGGGAGCCCGAAACGCTCCGTCAACCTACGCCTCCAGCGCAAGCCAAACGCAGGCTGATGCGCAAATAGACCCCTTACTTGAATCAGACAACGATGTCTCAGACGAAGCAGACGTTGCTCGAATGAGAGAGCAGATACGTACGCTGACCCAGGCTCGTTTGGACGATCAGCAAACTCTAAGACAGGTCTTAGAGCAACTTGCAACACTAGCTGCGGCACAGGCGGCCTAGCAGAACATCACCTACTCTGTGGAGCGGGACGACAGTTCATCCACTAGATCCCAGGAAAGGACCCGGATATACTCAAAGAAACTGCCAGACCCAGTCCCTCTATCCGATAGAGCTGATCCCACCTTTAAGAGCTGGAAGCTCTAAATGCAAGGCAAATTTTGGGTAAACGCTGACTACTACGAAGACGAGGAGGCCAAAATGCTTTACCTCTTCAATCGCACTACTAACAATGCCTAGAAGCACCTCCAGCCCTGCTACGATAACAAGTCTTAAGTGCGCTTCATATGCGTTTAAGAGATGTTTGAGCATTTGGAAGCTATCTACGTCAACCCAAACAAGGTGCGCGACGCCTAATTCGACTACAATCGTCTTACTATAAAGCCCAACTAGACTTTTGTGGAGTTCCAGACACAGTTCTTACACTTAGCAGGAGATGCGGAGATCCCTGCTAAGAGCTTGCGATTGGACTTGTACGACAGACTTACTACCTAGCTCTAAGAGAAGCTTGCAGCCCAATTAAGGACCCTAGATACGTTTGCAGAACTGTCAGCTAGCTGCCTGTCCTTAGATACAGAGTTGAGGAGGATTGCAGCACGGAAAGAGCAGCAGAAGCGATTCTAAGACAAACCATTAGTTTTAACATCCCTAGGAGCGGGAACCCCAGCCTCAAAGCCTAACACTCTAGTTCGCAGTCGAACTACATCTGAAACGCCTAGGAATCCACGGCAGAGCACACCTATAGCCACTCGTAACGCCCCTATTATGTGTTACAACTGCTACAAACTAGGACATATCGCTCTAGTCTGCCCTGAACCTAGGAAGTCTGACCTCAAGGAGATAGAAGCAGACGAAGACGAGGACGTTGCTGAGTCGGAGTCGGGAAAAGAAGAACCCTAGGAGAAGACTCCATCTTAGGGTATAGCATTAATCTGGATATGATTGATTTGAGTTAGTTGATGGGTGGGAAGCATTTTACTATTCCATATACTATATCGCACAACAGATACAGAATTGATTTATATGCTCTTACTAACACTAAAGCAAATGGATTCGCCTTTATTAATACTGCATGTGCTATTAATACAGCCAAGTTTTTAAATGTCCAAGCAACTCAACTTGAGAAGCCTATTAAGGTAAAAGGGTTTGATGGCAAGCAAGGACACGCAGTAACCTACATCCTTACCTTATACCTCTTTATTAACAGACGCCGTCAAACCAACCTACCTTTTTGCATCCTAGATTTAGGGAACCATGATATTATCCTTAGGTTGAAGTGGATGGAATACTTCGACATCTAGCTGAACCCACACAATAAATCTCTTGTCTGGCCTAATAATAAGAGCAGACTTTCTCCCTCCATGTTCTAGAAGGAGATTAGAACTTAAAGACACACTCTTATATCTAAAGGAGTGAATATAATACATCAGTAAGATGTGGAAGCTTGGGATCGAGCCTTAAAGCAAGAGGATGCTTGACGCAGTAGGAGAGTACGCGTATAGCTATACGTAAAGGTCCTTACCTAGCAGGATAGGAGCGAAAGACCTAAGTGTACCTACAACTAGCTTGTGTTCTTAAGAGTACTAGTGCTAGCAGTAGGTAGGTATGAATTCGTTGTTAGTGTCGTTCTCCTCCTCCTTATTAATAACCCCTTAAGCAATATCCTCATCCCCTCGTTCTCCCTGATCTGCCACTAATCGAGCATTTGCAAAGAGATTAATAATCTGACTCTTAAAGATTCCACCAACGAGACGCGCCTAAAAGCTGTGCTGGATTGGCCAGACGATTTGGGCTTAGGACTGGTACGCGGGGGCGGGGGAGGTCTAGTAAGACTAAGACTTCTATTTAGGGCACTGAAAATTGTCGTCTGGTTAGAAGGCAAAGTCTCGTCGAGGCGAATGCGAGGTATGGGAGCCATAATTATGGTTTGAGTGATATATGAATGCAGATGATAAAGATAGATAGAAGTCGGTGATAAAAAAAGGGGAAATTAGTGCTTTACCACGCTTATTAGACCCCCTTTTAGCATTAGACCACGTCTAATTGCATCATCAGACCGACCAACGGACTACAAGACCTTGGTGCTATACCCCAGATTATACGGTACTACAAACTTAGTTAGAGTTGTAGACACTCTTTTAAATCATTCTGCTCTAATAATGTTAAATATAGTTAGGACTTATTCTCCTTCTTTAAGTCTATTTTTAAGGCCGCTTAAGGACATAGTTGTTGCAAATAGCGATGCTGCTACTGTTTTCTACTAGTTCAAGCATATCTTAAATGAACGTTGTTTTGTAGGATCCTATAGTGTTTCTTGTTGGAGGGAAATTAAGCGTTAAATCTTCCACGTAAAACGTCGCAATAGAGAACACGAATATTAAATATTAAGTCTTAACCTGCAGCTCTTTCCCCTTTTACAGACTTCGCGTTTAAGTTTCCAATAGCTAGCTTCAAATGGCATCTTGCTTGCCTGCCTTCAAATAAGTTAGCTATTAAGTTGTAATAAACATACAGTATATCTAGAACTACCTCGGTCTTGTTTTATTCTATTTCGTGCGAGTAAGATCTCTCCCTGCAGTCTTCAGCCCCGTAATAAGTTTAGTGTTACGGCCTTGGTTCTAGTTACCGATACGGATGGTCCGTAAAGGGTTTAGCAGACGGGGCCGTGCGCTGTCAGATAGATTACCCCTGAGTCCTCTTCTCTTCTTTCTTCCTTAGTTTAGATTCTCGTCGAATATAGAGTGTCTGCACAGTAGTAGGCGTTCCGCTGATGCATGGAAACACCTGTTCGTGACATTTAGGTATTTGTTGAAAGTCGGGAAGAGCTTGAATTCTACTCCCTAGCTTCTTCTCTCCGCTCGCTCTCTTCGCTTCTCCTACTCTCTTCTGCCCTCGAGTTCTCTCAGGTGTTCCTTTCTGGTTCCCCTACTGTCACGCTACGAGTTCCATCATGTTACCAATCACCGTGAATACCCTACCCGCTGAGATGGCACTGTAAGACCGAAATGGCCAATTGGCATGTACTGTACCAACGAATTGGCCAATTTTTCTTCTTTTAATTTGTATTATTCTTTTGCAGTGTAAATACCACTATTTCAAAGTCGTAATCACTTTTCATATATTATACATTAATACATTCTTTTGTCCGACATTCGCCGGAGTGAAATGAATCGGGAAAGAAAGGAGCGCTAAGTTGATATCTCGCTTAAAATTTTCGGCTCCTAAAAGTGCCAAGGCGCTAAAATGTAACGGGCGAAGGTAAAAGAGCAAAAATAAAATTAATAACCCATAGGAAAACGAAAAAGAAATGAGAGCCGCAGGATTCGCCGCTAATCGATTGTCAGCGATGGTATAATAGAATTGGAGTACAAATTGCCGTGCCTTACTTACCTGCGCGGTTTCCCACTACGGAGATATTTTTCAAGCGTTGGCGTCTTGGAAAACCCAAACGGTTAGCTAGCTGCTGGGGGTTTTGTCGCTGCTTTCAGGGGTCCGCTAACCAGTCTTTTAATATCCTCGCCAATTGTTATCCACTCTCCCTTCTCCCCATGTCGTACTTGAATGCTGTCTCTTGGATGGTTTTGCCGATCTCATGGATTTTGGATTGCCTGCTGCGTTGCGCTTCGACCTTGATCTAGATAGCAGTGAAAAATTATAGCTCAGTGTGAGCGACAATGACTAACAGCGACTGAATTGAATTCTATAGAAGCTTGGTATAGCAAAGCTAAAAGTTCAAGCAAAAGTTCAAGCTTAATTGGTTTTTACAACTCATTCCTCCTCGGGAAGTTCTAGGTCAGACCATTCATCTGCCTCCTCCATCTCCTCATCGTGATAAATTGTTGGTATCGGTATATTATAATCCACATCCACATCCTCAAAGACTTTGACAAATATGTCCCGATCAAAATTTCTAATTTCTTCATCCTGCTCCGCTCCTGGTTTGGTAGGACTTAGGTTTGGTGAGCTCTCTGCCGCAGTGACGAGTATGCTAAGCAGAAAATTAAACACCGCCTTGAGATCCTTATTCAAAGAGAGGTCATAATACGCTGACTTCATCACAGTGCCGTTGTTGCGGATACACATGAACCTGTAAACCTCTCCGTCAGAGAAAAAGCCTTGCGTCATAACATTTTTCTTGTTGGCTTGAATGCGTAGCTGGCGGATAGTCGCCAAATAGGCAAGCAACTGTGCTTCAGCATTAGAGACATTCTCTTTCCGTTTAGCTTCAATTGCTAGTAAGACTGTTCCATCCTCTAATGCTGCTCGGTCTCCATATCCCATAGCCCAGTCTGCTATTCCAGACACTAGCCACTCCTGGCCACCCTTTTCTACTTGGACAGACAGAGACATTTCAGGGAAGACCTTAATCGGCAGAGGCTGAGAAGTGCTTTTGGGTGCCATTAATGGAGTAGTAGGGGCAATGTATGATGGTACAGTGATCTCAGTGGCTTGTTGGTCATGAGGGCTGTTGGTTGGGAGTTCGGACTGCTCGACTGTAGGAGTAGTAGCAGCAGTTGGGTCATTGTCAGGGAGCCTGTACTGCTTGGACAGAATATCCCTGTGCTTCACTATACAAGCAACAATCAAGTAATCAATCGCGATACGATTGTATGCTTCCAAGCTCGTGTCATAGAGTGCCTTCTTCAGCTGGTTCAGGTTATAGGCTTGAGGCAGGTTAGTTATACCTGATTTGAAATGGAAAGGGTGAGTGAGTATACCCAGAGATCGCGGAGCGTCGTAAGTTTCTTCACGCTGTTCCCATCGCTCACCCGTGAATTTCAGGCCGAAGACCTCTATTACTTGGTCGACAGTGGCATCTCCTGCAGTCAACTAGATCGAGAGAACTTATGAGCAAAAGTAATTTGGAAATGGATCAGCTTTGTTGGGTATTGTCTTACAGATCGGATTTTATTCTCTTTTCCATCTGCGAGTATCCTGTCTATGAGAGTTTTCTGGTACTTCTGAACTCCTGCCATCGTCTTCAGAGATTGTGGCCCGTCGTAGCTGTGCTAGTATCCACTTCTTCTGGAAGCGGTCGAAAGGTTTAGGTGCCATTTGATCTGGACGGTGGTTTCGCTGTGAAGTGTTTGGTGAGCGAAGGAGTTGTTTGGCGAAGCGGGGTAGGTCAGCCATGGATTTAGCGAGGTTCTTTCAGTGTTTGAGGCGAAGCCTCTGACTCATTACAGTATTTAGTTAGGTTTAGCTACAGACAGAATAACCACTAAACCCAAACAAGCTGACCCCCTAAAACCCGTGTCCCGCTAACCGTATCATAGAATACTAAGAATGCAACGACCAACGTCTCTCAGACATGGGCCAAGGACAGTCTGGTGAACATACTCGCCATGTAACGACTGAGGAAGTGAGCCACGAGCTGGTAAGTCTCCCCAAACCCTGCCAATACCCATCATTGCTGACACAGCCAGGCTCGCAGGTTCGCAAAGCGCTGCTTCACACCTCTCGAGCTCTATTCCTTTCAAGATGTCTTTCGAAGCCTCGCGGATCATCAGGACTCAGTCGCATACCTCAAGGAAGATACGTTGGCGCGCTTCCTTGAGATACCAGACATATTAGGCGTATCGCCCATCTTATTCCAAATGGTGTCGTACCTGGGTGCTTTCCCGTTTGGACAGGATGCGCCAGTTGTCTTGGGATTTGAGCAGATGGTCATGGTACGCCACTTATTTCTTCGCCTGTGTAGGGTTGAGGGGTTCC
>Ga0335074_10007657_pt1 | contig 14983 bp, 16 predicted proteins | sample Lox_Sample_23_FD_206715 | JGI IMG/M metagenome (GOLD analysis project Ga0335074, IMG submission 206715) | Soil microbial communities from Loxahatchee National Wildlife Refuge, Florida, United States - Lox_Sample_2.3 | ecosystem: Environmental > Terrestrial > Soil > Wetlands | place: USA...
GGCCCGGCTGATGTATGGGCCGGCCTTTCAACCCAGCGAGAGTCTAAAGGCCCTCACGTACTTCCATGGCGGCGATCTGGAGGAAGTCTCCCAGCTCGATCGGGAAACGCTTGTAGCGGCTGTACAGGGAGTGCGGGAGCTCCCAGAAGTGCTGCTCGCGGATAGGGAACTGAGTGCGACTATTCGTCAGCGCGCTAGGCAATGGGAGCTGTGACCGCGGGAGACCGCTCTAATCGATTATCTGGCCGAAATGACCAAGCCTACTCTGTTCAATGCGAACCGTACGGCCTTTTCTTTTGAGGGAAAAATCGCCACCATACCGTCGAAATAGCGTTTCGCAGCACTTTATAGCACTTTGGAGGACGAGTAGGCAGGGTCATGACCTGGAGAATTGGGCCATCTTTGAACCATTCGAGCTTCAAGTAAATAGCAGACGTCGATTTCGCGCGAGGTGAGTTAGGGTACTTAACGAGGAATCAGTTCGAATTGTTGGATGGCAATCTTTGAACCCAAAGTCGACCGTTCAGTGTCCGGAAAAAACAGAACTGTAATCTCATCGAACTGATGAATCTTTGCAGGGGACGGGACTCGAAAAGTGATTGTTTCCGCTTCCGGTGAGAATTCAGCTGATGGATGGGCAGGTCCACTTGAGAGAATCGGCTTTTCGCCTAAGTAGAGCGACGGTTTGCCGTGAGCGGTTGAGTCCGTAACGACTATCCCTAAAGCGATCCGTCCCGGTCGCTGATCACGATTTTGAATGGTGACCCGTATTTGGCCGCAATTCGACAGATCAATCGAAGGACTGAGGGGTTGGTGAGCCTCCATGACCAGGGGGAGCAGATCGTTGGTGTGGATACTGACCGCCGTGGGATCCCCATGAGCCACGTGCGCTCTTGCGCCGGGCCACTTGTTCGGCACCTGGAAATACCAGTACGGGCCGTCGAACGGAATAATCAGCGGCTTGGCCAGTCGCCTATTGAGGGATGTGGTCCTGCTCAGGACAGGCGGAACGGTGTCCTTCTTTCGAGCAACGGGCCACAGGATGATACTTTCGTATACCGGATCCCTCTCTATGCTCTGTGAATTCTTGTCAGTGGCATGAACCTCAACGGACCTGTCCATCTGGCGAGGCGAGACATCAGCAGCGTACGCGAACGATGAACTGCGCATCCTCGGCAATATTAAAGTGGTGACAAGAATGGCAAGGGATGCAGCAGCGAGCTTCCAGGCAGAGGCGGCTCGGGTCTTGCTGTTATGCTTCGCTGCCGGCGCGAGCTGCCAAACGAGAGCAAAGACTGCAATTGCTAGCAGGGTACTCGCGGTAAGGACTGATCGGCTTCTGATCGCAAAAATCGAACCGTAGAGGCAAGATGCAATGGCCAGTGCATGCCAGCTCCACGGTTCGGAGCGCAGCGATGCGGCGAAGAGCTGCATCGGGGCCTCCAAGTCTCCTGACTTTGTAGCGACAGGCGGAAGGATGACAGTCTTCAGAGACAACGCCAGCGTCCCGGCCGCTACCGCTGAAATCCAGGTGGCTCCAATCGAGTGGTGCTGCATAAGCAGGATAATTGGAGGCATCCAAACCCATGCGACCGCAGCGTTCACGATGACCTGGCCGGATTGCAGTGATGAACTTGAGCCGACGAGAGGCCAGAAGGCCCATACGGCCGCTGCGGCCATTGAAACGCTGCCGACTGTGTACAACGCGGCCGCGAGAGGTGGATTGCTCCACGACAGTTTGTGAATCAGCGCTAGATGGCAGAGGATGAGTGATGCAGCCGTGGATGCTAGCGACCCTGCAAAGACCAGCGACCAGACGGGAGCCGCACAATTTGGCTCTGCTGCCGTCCTCATGGGTGAACCATAAGACGCTGGTCTACGCTGCCGTCTTCACGATTTTGTGCTCGGTGTCCGGGAGCGCCACCCAGGTCGAGATCAGCAGCGCGAGGAAACCTGGCAGCCGCAACAGCATGAAAGTCGGATCGGTGATGAAGCTCATAGCGGTCGCGGTGCGCATGTCAATTGAGTGGAAGCCCTGAGGAATAGCGAAAAGGACTGCGCCGAAAACGATATATGCGACCACACTGACCCATAATCCGCGAACAAGTTTCGGGACCTTGTGGCACTTCATCAGCCAGGAATGGAAGAACAGATAAAGCGCCATCCCGGTCCACAGAGGTACCATGACCTGCGCAAAGGCAAAGGCCATCTCGCAAATGGTGGACCAGGGCCATGGAAGCGACCAGACTCTGCCGGACAGGCTCGAATGTCTCTCGAATCTTTCAAGATAGAACCACAAGGCCGGGATCGGTGCATTCCACAGCACAGCAAAGGCTATGAGGGGCCGCCGCCTAAGAATCTCTTTGAAGAATCCGATTGCAACTGCGGACAACACTTGGCGCCAGTACCAACCCGCGCGACGTCCCGTCCGGAACTGCTCCAGTAGATCGCCTGCCAGAGCCTCACTTTCGGATCTCAGAGTGAGATGTTCCAGTATCCAGGTAGCGACAACTGGTGGGTTCGAGGTCTTCATGTGCGCTCTCCTTCCAAATTTGGCAGTCTCCGCCACAGACTGGTGAGGACCTGTCGGGTTTCACGGACTTCTCCAATTCCTTCTTTGGTAATGCGAAAATATCGTTTGGCCCTTCCACCTCGTTCGGGAGTCGGATCGCCAAGGCTGGATGTAACCAAACCTCTCTTTTCCAAACGCTCCAGCGCCGCATAGACGCTGCCTACCGAAACTTCTCGCCCTCGTCGTTTTTCAAGCTCCTGTGAAATCGGGACACCATACGCGTCATCTCCGAGGCACATGACAGTCAGGATGACCATCAGTTCAAATTCGCCGAGATAGCTTCGCATCCTCATATATTCAATATACGCGAAGAAATTGACTACTCGCAAGATGCCTGGGTCCACCTGGGAAGAGATCAAGCAGTTTGGCCGTACTGCCTCCCATTTGCACGGTGAAAAAGGCCACCTCTTTGACAAGATCACTTGTACCGACTTAACCCTGGGTAGCTAGGCTTAGGCGAGCGCATCTTTAGTAATATTGAAATGTATCGTTCAATAGAGTATAAGAGCATAGGCTGGGCAGCGCAGTTCTCCTGTTAGTGAAACATACATTGCTGTATAGAAACTATGCGCGGCTGAAATCAGGGCACATATGCCTTCGGAGAGAACAGGAATGACTATCGAAGAAGTTCTGGTCAAGCAATATGGCCCACTCCTCAGTTTGGCTGAGTTGGCGAAGATTCTCGATCGATCTCCGGAGGGTCTCCGGATCAGCCTTAGATCATCCGGTGAATGGGTGAGCAGAATCAACGCCGCCCGTTTGCGGCTAGGTCGCCGCGTCTATTTTCGTACCTCAGAGATTGCGAACGTACTGGACGCACGGTGACGTTAAAGAGTGTCCTCTGACCTCACAAGCGTTCAGTCCATACTCCGGCAACTCGAACGGGGAGATCGACCGTTGCTGGGGATTCACCGGCGCAAGCAGGACAATTCCAAACCGGATGGGAATGGCTCCAAGACGCCGACCGCGAACCGGCGCGAACGAAATTCTGAAGCAATTCTCTCGGTGGCGGAAGCTATCTACGACCAGTGCGCTATAGACGCGGACGCGCTCGGATTCATGGCGAAGATGCTTGTTCAGACGACCCTCCCTCACCGGGCGCAGCCCGGACAGCAATACACCCGTACCGATGGCGATGTGACGCTCTCGATCACTGATCTAGGGGGTGCAGGCTTGCCTTATGGCTCGTACCCTCGCCTGATTCTCGTTTGGATGACGACTGAGGCTCTAAGAACTGGAGAGCGCAAGCTAGAGCTCGGTCGTTCGCTGTCCAGCTTCATGGGGCGACTCGGATTGCAGTGCACGGGTGGTCACTGGGGAACGATTCCGCGGTTTAGAGGGCAGATGGAACGGCTATTTGGTGCTGCGATCTCTACACGATGGAGACGGGATCAAGAGGGTCAAAGCCACACCGTAGGCTCCAATCTCCTGTTGGCGGAGGAGTTCGACCTCTGGTGGACTCCGCAGAAGCTGCCGCAAGCGGGTCTTGGGCAGTCGAGTGTCACCCTTTCACAGAGATTCTTTGAACAGCTTGTCGAGGCGCCAGTCCCACTCGATTTGAGAGCAATCAAAGCTCTGAAAAGGTCGCCCTTGTCGCTCGATCTCTATGCCTGGGCGACCCGGCGCGTCAGCTATTTGAGAAGACCGTTGCGTATTTCATGGGCATCTTTCCAGTTGAGTTTCGGTGCTGACTATGCTGAGACACCGCAAGGAAGATCTCGGTTCCGGGGAAACGCTATTGAGGCCTTACGCAGAGTGAAAGTCGTTTATCCGCAGCTGAAAATCGAGATTCAGCGAGACGGAGTGTTGCTGTTTCCGTCGCTGACTCACATTCCCAAATCAACTCCCGTGCAGGCGTAGGGCGCACCTTTCCCGCGGAAGCGGCAGAGGTTCGCGGCACGGCGATATTCGCAGATCCGTTCCGAGCCGCAACGGATTTCCACTGCTCGCGCTGACTACTAAAGGCTGGTAACTATAGGATTTGATACAAGGGCATAGAGGAAGTGACTTAAGGCTCTGACCTGCAAGGGATTACGACAGTTCGGTACCCCAATTATGCGTGAAAGATACCCCCGTTATGCGTATGTGCCCGACTTCAATACCCCGCTTATGCGTGAGTCCATACCCTCAAAATGCATGGAAATCTGCTAGATTCAATAGCAGAACTAGGAAATCGTTTCCAACAGGCATCCGGCTATGCGTTCGGTTCCGTGGCCAGCGCGGACGCCCTTGTTGTCCAAATTCTCAAACAAATAGACGCAAACGTAAGCAATGAATAAACATTGCGGTCGGGCAGGCCGGGCCGATATCATGCCAGCCGATGCCCGAGCCATACCAAATAGACCTCCGAGCCGCTGTGAATGCGATCTCGGATGTGATCCAGAACCGTCCGCGGCCACTCAGGCTCTTCGACCAGATTTACATGAAGGCGGGAGACATGGTGCTGCAGAGCGAGTTCGTTGCGCGTTGGGCACGTGACAAGAGGTTGGCGTTCATAGGGGACGGAGATGCCATCAGTGTATGCGTGGCATATCTCAAGGCTCGAGAGATCATCGACTACGGGCCGGCTGAAATCGTCGTTTTCGATTTCGACGAGCGGATATGTAATGCGATAGAGCGCTTTGCGGACCGTGAACGGATTGAAGGACTCAGCGCGAGACTTTACAACTGCCTGGATACATTTCCTTCAGTAGCTGAGTTTGATTGTTTCTATACGAATCCCCCTTGGGGTGCGAGCAACGGTGGCGAGAGCGTATGCGTGTTTATGCAGCGCGGGATGGAAGCGGTTGGCTACGTCGGGGAGGGTTTGGTCGTGATTGCCGACGACGATCACCTGCAATGGCCGAAGGAGGTTTTGGCAAGGGTCCAGGATTTTGCTCTTCGCAGCGGATTCTTTGTCCAGAAAATGATGCCCAAAATGCACGCTTATCATCTTGATGATGCGCCGGATCTTCGTTCGTGCAATCTCATATTTAAGGCCGTCAGCGGAATGACCACGGCGCGAGAGAGTATGGCGATAGTGGACCCTCAGCGACTCGGGAATTTTTATGGGCGCACCGCCAAGCCGCGCGTGAAGTATGTCCGCGAGAAAGTCACGCTCGAATATGGCAGGGCTCACGAAGACGAATATTCTTTGGAAATGTTGGAGTAGAGCGATGTCAATCATTGTCACGCCAGGGGCCGGCATTTTGTACATGAAGGTCGGAACCCACGCGCGGGAAACGCTCGATGACATTATCAGGCGCAAGACCCGCGAGATCGAGAAGGCGGGAGTCGCATTTTGGGGGTATGGCGGCAACACTTGCCACCCGCAGAACATGGTCCAGCCGTTTGCAAAGGATTACAACGAGCGAGGGCAAACTGTCTTTCTATGTATGCACCCCATGAACTCAAAGCACTTTGCTCATCCGCTGCGAGCAGATGAATTCTCGATCGACGGTATCAAGTGGAAAATCATCCCCGAAGATATCAATGTCTTGGGATCTCGATATGCTTTGGTCATCAAGAATTTGCGAAAGGACGATTTCGATTTGCCGCTGAGTCTTACCCAGGTCGCGTTGGGGAACAGCATGGGTTCGCCCGGCAGTAGTTACATAAAGGGGAGGGTGGACAAAGCCTGTTTACAGGTTATTGGGGATTCAACGGAGACAGGAACTGAAGGCAACACAGAAATTGAAGCCGAAGATGCGCGCCATATTGGACTCGTAGCAGAACTTGCAGAACCCTATGCGGTATACGTGCGAAATATCGTTAGGTAGAGAGTGCACGCGGCGCCTTTTGGCGAAGGTCTGAAATATAGCTGTCGAGTCCCTGCACAACTGTTTCGAGAGTGCGCTCAGAGCTGAAGCAGCTAAAGCAAATACTTAGAGCGCGATCGACGTCGGGCTCTCTGCAAATCGCCTCTTGAATTGCAGACGCATTGCTATTTATTATGGCGTGCCGCACGAGTTGTTCAAGACAGGTCACCCTGCCAATCACTTGAGCCAATTCAGCCGTCGCATCGAGCAGCCGTTCGATGGCGATAATTGCTCGCTTGTCGCCGGTGATCAGAGCTGGGAGCGTGCGCAGAGCCAATACCGCCAAAAGCTGGCTTTCTCCGGCGTCTAGATTTACCGGAATGTCTTGTGCCATCGCTTCTAGGGCGGCCGCGAGCGTTTGCTCTTCGGCAGTTGTCTCAATTGCCTCATGCTTCGCGAGAAAACTCACGAGCTCCGCCTCGACTTCGACGGCGTCCCCGCGCAAACGTGCTTGACGAATTCTCTTGCTCAGCACAAATTTGGCAGCAGCGAGATAGCCGATTCGATTCACAGCGCAATCCGTGGTGATGGGGTGGCTGAACAATCGGTAGCAAGCCCCTTTCAGCAGGACATCGTTGTCAACGAGAGCCATCATGTTTGTGTGCCTGTGCCGAGTATTGTGTTGAGATAGGAGCTTGAATCTGACGGTAACTGCTCAAGGTCGAGCTGCGACAGCGTTAGGCGGTTAACCTCGTTCCAGACAGGTCTAGGTGCGTCGTATATGAAACGCATCGCACTGTTGGCAACGGCCCAATTTCCGGTCGAGTACCCGAAGCATAGAGCGATTGTTCCTGGTTCGATGTGAAGTTCGGTTGATACGCGTAAGGCGCGATCCGCGAGTCCCGGTGCATTGTAAGACCCTTCTGGGACGAGCTGAAGATCGGGTCGGCCAGTGAGTAATTCGAGTGCAAATCGGTCTGCCTCGGCTTCTTCGGTATCCGAAGATGCGGTGGACAATGCATCGGTTTCCATATCGACGATTGCAGCGTCCGTATCTATATGGTTCAGAGCAATGTGCGCAAGTTCATGACCAAGGTAAAACGCGATGTGCGGTGGGTACATCGAATCCTTCGCCAGGAGCACAGCGCGTCGGTTTCCAACTGCGACCGCCATTGCAGCCATCCGCTTGCGAGCCGCCGGGAAAATTCGGAGATACGCCACAGGTGTTCCAGATGACCATGCAAGAGAGAGGAGGTCTACAAGACGGACGTAGGATTGTGAACGCAGTATCGCGTCGCGCAGTGTTGCAGCGCTAGTACCAAATAACGAGAACTGCGCGACCGGGGAGCCGGCGGTGAGCAACGCGCCGATAGACCGACCAAACGAGGATATAGCCGCACGCTCTAGATCGGTTTCTCCGGAAAGGTGCTTGAACCGCGCCTCATCTTTCCAAATGAATCGAGGGACACCCTCTTCGTCGAGAACGGAGCGTGCGTCTAGTCCTAACTTTCGAGCCACCGAAAACCGCAGCTCAAGGCGCGCAGATGGCGAAGGGTCTGCATCGTCGCTCCACCAATCCGGCCAAGCCGCATTGATGGCCGGGTCGCTTAGTCCGACGCTCTTCAGCCTTCTGCGAAATCGCTCAGCTTCGGTCAACCAGGCGCCACCTCTTCATCGCTGTCGCGCAGGCAAAGTTCCGCCAACGCATCCAGTATCTTTGAAACCGTTTGGGCGTGGACTTCAGATTTGTTCCAGCAAATTTCAAGTGCTCTCTGAGCAGCAGATTGGTCTTCCTGATCGGTTGCTCCAGAGACTACCGATTCTGCATAACTGCATAATCTCTGATTTGCCACTGTCACTCGCTGTGGTGGCTTCTTTAGGAAACGTGATACAGTTGCTTGGTCAACTTGCGCTTGTTCAGCTATATAAGCCTGGGTGTAGCGGCGTTCTCGCATGTACGTGCCGAGCTTCAGGCTTAGTTTGGCCGAATCTTGTTGCATTGTACTGCATATTACTGCATCATCAATCAGATGCGTCAACAAAATGCTGTTCCCGAATGCTTCGTGTGGACTCGATTCGGCACAGAGGCAGGCCAGTCGATCTCAGACATCCTGCGTCGTAAAGAGAAGGAACGAGCTGCCAATGGCGGTGTTTTTTATTGGGGGATCGGGAATGCGGTCGGACCATCGATTCTTGAGCTGTTGCGCAGGGCCGTCGAGCCCGAGGTGCTTTTCAGTCCAATAAGATCCGCTCCGAAGAGAGATGATGTAACCCCCGAAGCCGTGGTGGCATGGACGGCAGCAGCGGGCTTGGATGGCGAACCGCATCGACTACCCATATGGTCTTTGATAACGAGCAGATTCAATATGGGACGTCCCAGGCACTATGCACTCGTATGCAAGAGCGACTTCTCGTTCAGGGATGAATCTGCGTTTGCCAGAGAGAATGTCGAGCGGATTGCGATCGGGGAGCTCACAAATATCGTGACAGGACGCCCTCTCGGCTCGTCCCAGGTGACGGCGGTCGTTCAGCGCCGGGTTCGATCGAATCTTTCAAGTGCCGAATACGAAGTAAAGTTCAGAGCGAGACTGGTGCCGCCCTACTTCGTTCAGCTTTCAGGCCCGAGGCCTATTACCGTAGCAGCAGCTTGTTCGTGGGCAAACGCCTCGATGAACTGTGGAGCTCAATCATCTCTCCTCCTCCTTTAGCCCTGATTCTTGGATAAACCTCTGCGGGACAGAGTGGGCTGTGGTTGGCCCACGGCGATGGGTTAGACTGGCAAACCCTTAAATAAACAAACTCCATAAATGCAATGAGATAAGGGCCTTCCAGTCCTCGGGAAGAGTCTACGTTTTAAATAAAATCAGGCCCAAAAAGGCAGGTAGCGGGCCATGCGTCGGGAATCCCCGGCTGTTTCGTCGGGCTTGATGAGCTTTTCGTCAATGGTGGCCGCGATGACCTGGGAAATGCTGGCGCTCTTTGTCTCCGACAAGCCGAAGCGCTCCCGCAGGGAACGATTCGTCATCGGCTCCGACATGACATACTTCAGGGCCGCATGTTGATAGCAGGCGCGGATACGCGCGTCGCGCAGCATCTCGTCGAAGGGTCTGGAGTCGTAAATAATCACAACTGTCCTCTGGTGGCGAACCGTGAAAGCAGGCGCAGGCAGTTGATACATCTCGATGGTCGTGACCACCTTATCGATGCCGCTGCTCTTCTCTTCACAAATTCCCATCCTCCGCATCAAGTCGGCGAGACGTTCATTCCTAGACTGGTAACCGTCAATGAAGCGTTCAACCGGAACGATGGGTGCGCCAGGATTTGAAATCTCTACCCGGCTTTCATAGATCTCGATCATCACCGAAGCGCCTGTCATCGAGAAATCCTGATGAATAAGGGCATTGGCAACAAGTTCTCGAATGACGATCTCTGGAACCAGCTTGTGTTCGCGACGGATCGCATCTTCGATGACTTCGTTCTGCGGCAGTTGGGCCATCACATATTGAACCAACCCCTGGAACCCAACCGCATATCCCTTGCCTCCGATCTGATCCAGTTTTGTTTCCATTTTGGACCCGCCGTGATAGACCACGACGCGCGGAGCTTTGCGCACAACGTCCGGGAACTCCTCTAGTTTCTTTGCCAGGAGAAGTGCTCCGATGCGACGGATAACAAAGCTGGCGTCGGAAGACTTCTCGATCAAGCGGTCCTGTCGCAAACGATCCAACACGCCGTCCCGATCCGTTGGATAAGGCAGCTTCCTCAGTTCAAAGTAGGTCTGTGTATCGAGGAGTTGAATCACCTCCTGTGCGGCCAGGTTGCTCTTGCTGGGTTCTTCCAGCCAATCCGGTTGCCCTTCGGCGAAGATTTTTCGTAATTGATCTTCACTCATCGGGACTGTCTCTTCGCCGGAGCGCATGAGGTACTTGCCGTTGTGGTGGTATGCCGTACCCCTTGGACGGGATGGGATGTGGAATACGACGACGCGGCCATCGGGATGCGCTACTGCGTCCACATCAACGCGAAAGCCAAGCCACGCAAACAGCTTCTCCGCGATGTCGTTGGAATCGGGAAACGCGCTTGTCCCTACGACTGCTCGTGGCGGTTGATCGGCGATACCCAGGACAAACTGGCCACCGCCTTCGTTGGCGATGGCAACACAATAGGCGCACAACTTTTGGGTGTCGTATTGATTCTTGGCCTCTTTGAATTCAAGCCTCTGCGTCTCTTTTGGCGTCGCTCGCCACAGATCAATCTGTTCCGGCGTAGTTGGCATTGCGATCCGTACACCTCTGCTGCGCAGCGCGTTTCTCAAAGCCGACGCTGTGAAGGAGCATCGGGAAGCACACTGATACTCTTTCTATATTGCAACAACGGTGAGCGCGGGGCGTGAACGATCGTCCCCGAGGAGAGAGACTTCCAGCAGCAATATTTCCAACGTGGTTCAGGCGCGCCCCGGCGGGCCTCCTCGATCAAGGTACGGTTCTCGATCAACAACTTGCGGCGGCCTGGACTCTTCAGATCCGGATCTCGTTGCGTCACCCTTACCCTTTTACTATGTTCACCCGATCACGGTTCCTCCATGGGTCTTGTATCAATGCTCTCGATGAGTGTCGACGAAGAAGGTCGATCGCTTCGATGTGGATAAACTCAGGCCCACAGTGCACCGCACAGAGGTCGAGACCCCTTCCTATGGAACAAACAGAGAGCCCATGGCATACTCACAATGTTGACCCACAAACTTCCTCAAAATCTGAGGCTCGTAGGAGTGGTGAGGACGGCGGGAACAATACGGGAACAACCTAGGGAGGAAATCATCCCAATTGATCCCAAACGATCCTAAATCGGTACTGCACTAACAGCTTTCGTTCCAATTAGGTCCGCTGATTCTAAGGCACTTAGGTCCATTGGTAGGGGGCCCTGAAAAGGCCGGCGTCGGTGGTTGCGGAGTCATGGGTGTTCGGGTATGTCTTTTCGGACCCCACTCGGCACCGCCGCGGAGCACCTGATCACTGCCTTTTTCGGTGTTTCGCTAGGCAACGTCATCGTTCGTCGCGGTTTGGGCATTCGCCCCAAAGAGGAATAGCTCCGAATTCTCAAACCCCACTTTTACCCACGGTAAGAATGACCATACATTCGAAGTCGTTCTTTTCAGTAGCCAGCCGCTCCGTGTGATGTCGTGAAAGCATGAAATCGCGCCATCTAAGAGGGAGTCGGCCAATAAATCCGACGCCATTTGGGCGTAAATGGCGTGATTCCCGCCTGCACCCAGCCTTCGCAACTGAATCTGAGATGAAGCAACTTATCTGGTAGGGGCTGCGGGGGATGAAAACTCCCATGTACGAGTTCAGCCTTAACATCTCAGGACGCAAGCAGGGAGGCGGCGATCCGGGAATAAAGAGGGAAGTGTATGGCTGGACCTTACGCCGAATCAGTACGCGGAGTTGCTGGAGCAGAAGTGAGCATCAGCGTTATTCGACGATGGATCAGTCGGCTCTGACAGTTGAGAAATAGCTTCCCCAGGATCCCTCAGCCGAGCACTTGGTGTAACTAGGGGTGTTCCGGGACACTCGCGCAACGCTCGGTGGGCAATGGCTGTCAATTGGTCGACGGTGTACGCGCCTGAGCGCAGAAGGTTAAAAGCATCTTCATTGGCTTGCCTATCCGGAGTCGTCAGGTCGATCGCACGTCCTGGCTCGCCGGCATCTACGTCCCAGCGAAACACGGCATTGCCGTGCTTGATCCACAGGATTCGCGCATCTTTGCTCGCCCATACCACATCGCCCTCAGGAAGGTCTCTGAAAGCTACGCCAGTGCGCGCATCAAGTACACGTCGATTCAGGAAGAGGCGGCTGCCATCTCTCGAGAACTCGTAAGAATAGGGCGACTCCGTTGACGCCCATAGGCGTCGGCGGGTCAAACGATCCCACATTGTGGGTGGGCCGGTGAGCATCCAGAGCAGGGATGAATCCGGGCTGAAATAGCCGAACGTGATCGCACCGTACTTCCAGTCCTGAAGTGGGCCCACAACCTGGCGGGTCGTCACGTCAAACAGGATTGGAGCGTCCTTCCTGTAAGTGTCAAAACACAGAAAGTATTGCCCGGAAGGACTTGTGGGCTAGTTGTAGGAATCGCATTTGGCAGCCGGATCCAGCTTCATGGCAATTTGCCCGAAGGACTTACCAAGCTGCAAGTACTTTAGAAAGGCTCCCTTCAGCTCCTGGTAATCGAAGTCCTCGACCGTGAAGTATTGCACGCGCTCAGGAACCCCGCGCGAGTTCAAGGGAAGTATCTCGAAGCCTCGCAGGGGACGAACTTTAAAGCCTTTGTCGTCGGATGTCTCGCCTCCTCCTTCTACATAGGCGATCAGCTTCGAGCCATCGACGTAGTCGAACCACTCTACGTCCCGTCCCGCCGGCTGGGTCCACAGTATCGCCCCAGAATCAATGTCTACGATGTGTGCGAAGCGGCCCGCCTTGTCGTGCGTTCCCTTCACAAAGAAGGTTCGATGCTGCGGGTCGAATCGCATTTCCGGCACCTCGCCGTCAATCGGTACCTGGCTTAACACCTTGCCCGTGGGATTCTCCAAGATGTACAGCGGACCGTCGTTCGTTCGATAGAGCAGTAAGCGGCTGTTGTCAGGCGACATCCAGATCCTGACGATGCTTCCCTCTCCTGCAATCTGCGCCATGCCTGCGGCTGTATCGCGGTTCACATCCCAGATCTGCACCACTTCCAGGTCCCGCCCATCGGGCCGGACCGTGATGAGGTAGCTGCCGTCGTCGGAGAACGCGGCGCGGCTTACGGGTTCTGGGTAGCCGCAGATGGGGAATTCTGCTCCGCTCGCAAGGTTGAAAAACCTGGTGTCGCCGGCTCCGCTGGCAATCAGCAGCTCCTTGCCTTCCGCACCGAACACCACCTGTGTATCGGCTGTTGGGCTTAGTGAACCCAACAGTACTTGCTTCAAAGTGAGTTGGGCTGCCTCGGTCGGGGAACGCTCGACAGCCTTGAGGGCATCGCCGATGCGCCGCCGCGCGCTGGGACCAGCCGGAGCAAGCCGCGCAGCTTCCTGCGACGCGGATATGTCTGTCTGTTTCTTCAGGTCGGCCTGCGACGCTGCGAGCTGGGTGTTGGTCGTGGCAAGCTGTGCCTGCGCAGCGATGCGATCCTGGTTGGCCTTGGTCGCGAGTGCTCGCTGCTTTCCAAGCTCCGTTCGTTGCCGTCCTAGCTCCTCTTGCGTCGTCGCCAGTTCGGCACGCTGTTCAGCCAGGTTCTGCTGCGTCGTCGCGAGCTTGGTACGCTGATCGCCCAGGTCGTGCTGCGTCTTTCCCAGATCTGCGGTGGCCTGGCGGTTCTCGTCGGCCAGTTGGGTGTTTTCCTTCTGCGCCGCCCTGGCAGACCACCACGCCACGAGCGCGCCGGCGAGAAGCACCAGCATCACCGCAAGTGTCACCACCGTTGCCCGGCGTAGCCGCTGGTTGCGCCGGGTGAAATTGATGCTGTTCTCGATGCGGTCAAGTACCGGCTGGGAAGGGCGTTTGGCTACACCGCCCTCGGGTTGCCGCTCTTCCTGCGAAACCGCGAGTCCTTCGACCAACTCCCACCAGATGGCCTGCCTGATGGTTCCATCCAGATCGATGGGAACGATCAGCCGCCCGGTCGACCGAAACGTCTCAATCTCTTTTTGGACCGCTCGCGAGCACCCTGCCGCCGCGCTATTCACGATGACGAGCATGCCACAGCGGCGCAGATCATTGAGAATCGATTCGGGCACCTTTTTCCCTGGTTCCGACCCCCATTGATCGAAGCGGCATGACAGATTGCGGGCGCTCAATTCGCTGGCCGAACCGGTGGCGTAGGTTGCTCCGTCCGCCCGTGAGTAGGAGATGAAAACGTCGTCTCCCGCCACGACGCGGGTAGCCGATAATGCGGCGCTCGCCACCATAGCCGGTAATGTTTATCTTAAGTGTTCATTTTCTGCAACGGATTTGTTGGGGCTTGGTGCCTTTCGCGTTTCTTCCTCGAAAGGGAGAAGGAACGCTTCGCCTGACCCAACTCGTGGGAACAGCGAGGATCGGTACCCAACAGAATTTCGACTCCTTTTAGACCCCCAATAAGGATTCGCGAGCGTCAATTTAAGGTTTCTGGTGCCACCTGTGCCTCTAATTTCAATTACTTACCACTCATCGGTACGCTCATAATGCAAAGGGCCCGCTTGCCGAAAGAGGAAGAAGTCTTCCTGCCCGCTACCGGACGATCACGCTGACTCTGACTTTTAGATATTGGTCAAGGTAAGCCTGGGGCTTTGGCCCGCCCGACTCTGACGGACCGGGAAGGCTACCGCCGACGGCGAAGTCCTCAACTGCCGCCCAAGCGCCGGAGGTGAGGAGATTCAACCCGGGCTCCGGTCGCGTGCACAGGGAGTCAAACGCGAACACTAAAGAATTGGGTCCAATTTGGGTCCATTCGCTCCCAAATACCATGCAAAAAGAGGCAACTACACGCAGAACCAACCTAAACGAAACAACAGGTTAGCAAATCGGTTGTTGGTTCGGGACCAGGGGGTCGGAGGTTCGAATCCTCTCTCCCCGACCATTCTAACTAATTGATGAATCGCCGTTTATGTTCTCTTCCGCACGCGCATTCGTAAGCGCCAGCCGCGTGGTGTGCCCAA
>Ga0335074_10007658_pt1 | contig 14983 bp, 10 predicted proteins | sample Lox_Sample_23_FD_206715 | JGI IMG/M metagenome (GOLD analysis project Ga0335074, IMG submission 206715) | Soil microbial communities from Loxahatchee National Wildlife Refuge, Florida, United States - Lox_Sample_2.3 | ecosystem: Environmental > Terrestrial > Soil > Wetlands | place: USA...
GATCGCCGCCGTGATGTAGTTCGCCGTCCCGTCGATGGCCTGGGCGGTCTTGCTCTTCGCGTTGGACAGATCGGCCGCGATCTGGGCCCACTTCAGCCCGGCCAGCACGTTGTTGCTGTAGCTGACGCCCGCAATCGCGTACTTGTTGCCAAAGTCGATGAATGGGATCGCGCCGTTGTCTCCGGACGGCACGAGCGGCGGGACGTCGTACTTGGTCAGCAGCGCTTCCTCGGCCGTGGTGGGGGTTTCGAGGGGGGTGTAAAAGCCGTTCGACTTGTCCGGGATGTTGGTGTACGTCTCCACGGGCGTGAAGGTCAGGTACTGGCTGCTGAACGTGGCGTGGAGGAACGTCCAGGTCGGCGTGTCCGGGAACGGCTCGGCGTTGCCGGCCCCGTCCGCCGCGGCGGAGTGAATGGTCGCCAGGCCGGTGAACGTGCCGAACCTGCTCAGGGCCACGATAAGCGGCCAACGCTCGGCCCCGCAGTACGGGCAGTATTCGGCGCCGATGTAGAGCACCTCGGGCTTGCCGTTCTCGGTCAGGGCCGCCCCCTTGATCGACTGGGGCCCCGCGGTGACCTGCCCGCTACCCGAGCCCACGGCGTTCAGGGTGCTTTCCGGGACGCTCGTCACCGTCTTGACCACCGCAGCCAGGGCCGAGCCCGTCGGGCCGTTGGAGCTGGTGTCCGTCCCCGCCTTGCTGTTCAGCTTGACCACGACGAAGACGATCACGACCACCAGCACGACGAGGACGCTGCCCGCCGCGATCAGGAGCCGCCTGCGCTGCTCGGCGCGACGGGCCGCCGCCTGCTGGGCGGCGATCTTCTCCCGGCGGGAGGGTTCGACCTTGGCTCTGCTTGCCTTGCCCATGTTGCTTGTCCAACCTTGTCACGCCAGCGGTGGTCAGGCCTCAGCCGCCGGTTTCCTTACCCGCGCCTGCGCGGCGGGAGTAGCCCGTCATCCCGGTACCGCGCTCTATGGTAGGGGTTCCCGGGCACCTGGCGCGCCCGAGCCGGGCGGCTGGTGCCGGCCTAACGGGCCACCGGTCACTGCGCGGCCGGGTGCGGCTGGTTCGCCGGCCCCTTGGGCCTGGCCCGGACCCCGAGGTAGGCGGCCGACGCGATGCCGAGAATCTCTAGAGAATCTGGATTTTTTCTAGATGGAAGGCGCACATCCTGTAAGCTAAACAAAACGTTAACCGCCCAGGTGGGGGGCGGACTGCGGTGACGGTCTGATGAGCGGAAGGTCGGCGAAGCCTTAGTGTTGCGCGTCGGCGTGCTTGGCCCGGTGACGGCCTGGGAAGGTGATCAGGAGCTGCGCCTGGGCCAGCCTAGGCAGCAGGCGGTTCTCGGTATCTTGGCGATGCGCGCCAACCGCGTGATCTCCCGCGGCGAGCTCGTCGACGCGGTCTGGGGAAATGAGCCGCCGCCCAGCGCGGAGGGCGGGATCTACACGTATATCGCGGGGCTCCGCCGCATCGTCGAGCCCGGCCGGGCCGCGCGGGGGCAGGGCCGCATCCTGGTCTCCACCGGGGCCGGCTACGTGCTGCACCTGGTCCCGGGCCAGCCGGACGCCGTGGCGTTCGAGCAGCACGTGGGCCGGGCGCGCCAGCTGCGCAAGGGCGGCGACCCGGCCGGGGCGGTGACCGCGCTGGACGCCGCGCTCGGGCTGTGGCGCGGTGTCGCGTTCGCCGCGGTGCCCGGGCCCTTCGCCGAGACCGAGCGGGCGCGGCTGGCCGAACTGCGCTGGATGGCCGCCGAAGAACGGGCGGACGTCCTGCTGGCGCTCGGGCGGCACGAGGAGGTCGTGCCCGACCTGACCGCGATGGTGGCGGACCAGCCGCTGCGGGAGCGGATGCGCGGGCTGCTGATGATCGCGCTGCACCGCGGCGGCCGGCAGGCCGAGGCCCTGCGCGTGTACCAGGAAGGAAAGCGCGTGCTGGCCGAGGAGCTCGGCATCGATCCCGGCCTCGACCTGACCCGCATTCGCCAGCAGATCACGAGCATGGACCCCGCGCTGAACCTGGCCGGCGCTCCGGGCGGAGAGAACGGCGCGGGCCGCGCGGACGGGGCGGCCGGTGCATCCGGGGCCGTGCCGGCCCAGCGGGACGGCGGCCGGGCGGGTCCGGGCGGGCCAGGGGGCCCGGGCGGCCAGGCCGCCGCGGGCCCTGGGAAGCCGGGGGCGTGGCCGGCCGCGCAGGGCGTGCCCAAGCCGGCCCAGCTGCCGCTCGACCCGCAGGCCTTCTCGGGCCGCCAGGACGAGCTCCGCGCGATGCAGGCGATCGTGCCCGCCGGGCGCTCGCGGGCGGGCGACTCGGTGGGGGTCATCGTCATCTCCGGGACGGCCGGGGTCGGCAAGACCGCGCTGGCCGTCCGCTTCGGCCGCCAGGTGGCCAAGCGCTTCCCGGACGGCCAGCTGTACGTCAACCTGCGCGGTGTGGACCCGGCTCGGCCGCCGATGGAGCCGACCGTCGCGCTGTGGTACCTCCTGGCCGGCCTCGGCGTGCCGTCGCACCGCTTCGGCACCAGCGCCGAGGAACGGGCGGCCATGTACCGGAGCCTGGTCGATGGCAAGCGGATCCTGGTCGTGCTCGACAACGCGACCAGCGCGACCCAGGTCCGGCCGCTGCTCCCCGGCTCGCCGGGCTGCCTGGTCGTGGTGACCAGCCGCAACGACCTGGCCGGGCTGGTGGCCGACCAGGGCGCGGCGCTGGTCACGCTCGACGTGCTCAGCCACGCCGAGGCCCGCGAGATGCTGGCCCGCAGGCTCGGCCGGGACCGGGTCGCGGCCGAGCCTGCGGCGGCAGACGAGATCGTCGAGGAATGCGCCAGGCTCCCGCTGGCGCTGAGCATCGCGGTCGGCCGCGCCGCGGGACGCGCCGGGCAGCCGCTGGCCGAGCTCGCGGCCGAGCTGCGGAACGCCAAGGGCAGGCTCGACGCGATCGAGGCGGGCGACGCGGCCACCGACATGCGGGCGGTGCTCTCCTGGTCCTATGACCAGCTCAGCGAGCCGGCAGCCCGCATGTTCCGCCTGATCGGCCTGCATCCGGGCCCGGACATCTCAGTGCCGGCGGCGGCCAGCCTGGCCGGGATATCGCGGGCCGAGGCGGGCGCGGCGCTGCGCGAGCTCGCCCGGACGCACATGCTCGCCGAGCATCTGCCGGGCCGTTTCACGTTCCACGACCTGCTCCGCGCGTACGCGGCCGACCTGGCCGAGCGGTGCGACACCGAACAGGACCGACAGGCGGCCGCGCACCGGATGCTCGACCATTACCTGCACACGGCGATGGCGGCCGCGCAGCGGTTCAGCCCATTCCGGTCACCGCTGCGGCTCGCCGCGGCCCAGCCGGGCGTGCTGCCCGGCGACGTGGTGGACAAGGAGCAGGCGATGGCCTGGTTCGACGCCGAGAACTCCGTGCTGCTCGCGCTGATCCGCTACGCCTACGCCAACGAATTCGACACCCACGCCTGGCAGCTCCCCTGGACGCTCGGCCCGTTCCACAACCGGCGCGGATGGTGGCGCACGTACGTGGCCAGCCAGGAGACCGCGCTCGGCGCCGCGCAGCGCCTCGGCGACCCCCTGGCCCTGGCGCACGCGCATCACCTGCTCGGCCACGCGCAGGCGCAGATGAGCGCCTACGACGCGGCCGAGCCGAACTTCCGGCGGGCGCTGGACATGTTCAGGGAGCTGGAAGACCGGGCCAACGAGGCCGTGGTGCTGAACGGCCTGGCCGGCATGCTGGAGAAGCAGGAGCGCTACCCGGAGGCCCTGGCGGTCGCGCTCGACGCGCTGCGGATGCTCAAGGCCGTCGGGCACTGGTGGACGCAGGGCACCCTGGAGAACGGGGTCGGCTGGCTGTACGCACACCTGGGCCAGTACGACCAGGCCGTGGCCCACTGCCAGCGCGCCCTGGGCCTGCATCGGGATTCCGGCCATCGCGGCGGAACCGCCGACACCCTGGACAGCCTGGGCTTCGTCTACCGGAACCTCGGAGATCTCACCCAGGCCAAGGCCTACTACCGGCAGGCCATCGACGCCTACCGCGAGATCGGCGCGCCGTTCGGCCAGGGCAACTCACTGAGCGGGTTCGGCGACGTCCTCATGGCCGAAGGCGATCACCACGGCGCCCGGGAGGCCTACCTGGCGGCCGCGGCGATCCTCGACACCCTCCCCCACCCGCTCGCCGACGAGGTCCGCGGCAAGCTCCGCGATCTGGACCTTGAGTCACCGGATCCCGATGGGAGGCCCGAGGCGGCCACCACCGCTCGTTCGGTATAAAGGAAGGGGCCGACGGGGAAGGGGACGTGCGCGCGCGTGGACACGCTCAAGGCGCTGCTGGTCGAGAACATCCATCCCGACGCGGCGGCGCGGCTGGCCAAGGAGGGCTACGAGGTCGAGACGCTGCCGCAGGCGCTCGGGGAGGACGAGCTCATCGAGGCCGCGGGCGGGGTGAGCCTGCTCGGCATCAGGTCAAGCACCCACGTCACCGAGCGCGTCCTGGACGCCGCGCCTGCCCTGGTGACGATCGGCGCGTTCTGCATCGGGGTCAACCAGGTTGACCTGGCGGCCGCGAGCAGGCGCGGGGTCGCCGTGTTCAATGCGCCGTTCTCCAATACGCGCAGCGTCGTCGAGCTCGCGCTCGCCGAGATCATCGCGATGGCGCGGCGGCTGCCGGAGAAGAACACGCTCATGCACGCGGGCACCTGGGACAAATCCGCCGCGGGCGCCCATGAGGTCCGCGGACGCAAGCTCGGCATCGTCGGCTACGGCAACATCGGCACGCAGCTATCCGTGCTGGCGGAGAGCCTGGGGATGTTCGTCTACTTCTACGACATCGCCGACAAGCTGGCCATCGGCAACGCGCGGCGTTGCTCCACGCTGGCCGAGCTGCTGGAGTCGGTGGAGACCGTCACCCTGCACGTCGACGACCGTGACGGCAACCACGGGTTCTTCGGTGAGGCCGAGTTCGCCGCGATGCGGCCGCGGTCGCTGTTCCTCAACCTGTCCCGCGGGTTCGTGGTCGACCACGCCGCGCTGCGGCGCGCCATCGAGTCCGGGCACCTGGCCGGGGCGGCCATCGACGTGTTCCCCGACGAGCCGAAGAGCCGCGGCGAGGAGTTCGCCTCTGAGCTGCGCGGGCTGCCGAACGTCATCCTGACCCCGCACATCGGCGGCTCGACCGAGGAGGCCCAGCAGGACATCGGCGAGTTCGTCGCGGGGAAGCTGGCGGACTACATGGCCTCGGGCGCCACCTCGCTGAGCGTGAACCTGCCGGGCCTCGCGCTGCCCGCGGTCAGCGGGACGCACCGGCTGGTCCACCTGCACCAGAACGTGCCGGGCGTGCTGGCCTCGATCAACCGCGTGCTCGCCGAGCACGGCGTCAACGTCGAGGGGCAGATGTTGCGGACCAGGGACGAGTACGGCTACGTGCTGACCGACATCGGCAGCGAATACAGCGAGGACGTCCTCGCCGAGCTCCGGGCCATGCCCGTCACCATCCGCCTGCGCACGCTGCGCTCGCCCTGACTCGGTAAGCGCTGGGCCGTCCTGGAATCGGCCCATTGGTGACGAGGCATTACATATTGCTCATGTTCGCGCCCCGACCAGGTCACGGGCGGGGTCACGCACTAGCCTGTAGGGACACTGGCCTGGCCGCGTGCGACGAGAGGAGCGGATTCCGTGCCCGGCATGAATTCAGGCCTGAATCCGGCGGACCCGACGCTGGTCTCGGCGTTCAGGTCAGCGCTGCTGCACCAGGGTGCGATCGCGCTCCTCATCATTGCGTTCCTGTGGCTCGTCTGGGCGTCGGCCCGGGCCTGGCGGCTGACCACACCCGGCGCGAAGGCGGCGGGGAACGGGTCGGGGGCCGGGGTGGCCGGCGGGGTGGGTGCCGGGACCGGAGCCGGAACCGGAGTGCGGGCGGGCTCGGGCTGGCTGGCGGGCTGGGCGGGGCGCGCGGGGCGTGGTCCAGGTCGGCCGGCAGAAGCCAGGGGGCGATGGCTGCTGCGGGTGGGGTTCGGGGTGATCTGGATCCTCGACGGGATCCTGCAGGCCCAGCCGAAGATGGCGGGCGGGCTGGCCGCGCAGGTCATCGAGCCGACCGCGGCGGCGTCGCCGGGCTGGGTCCAGCACCTGGTCAACTGGGGCGGGACCAGCTGGTCGTTCCACCCCATCCAGGCTGGGGCGGCCTCGGTGTGGATCCAGGTCGGGATCGGCGCCTGGCTGCTGGTCGCGGCGCGCGGGCCGTGGTCCAGGCTGGCCGGGCTGGCCAGCGTGGGCTGGGGGCTGGTCGTTTGGGTGTTCGGCGAGTCGTTCGGGGGGATCTTCGCGCCGGGCCTGAGCTGGCTGACCGGGGCTCCCGGCGGCGTCCTTATCTACGTGGTCGCCGGGGCGCTCATCGCGCTGCCGGAGAACGCCTGGCGGAGCCCGCGCTTGGGGCGGCTGCTGCTGGGCGGGATCGGGGTCTTCTTCCTCGGCATGGCGGTGCTGCAGGCCTGGCCTGGGCGCGGCTACTGGAAGGGCACCATAAACGGCCAGCCTGGCACGCTATCTGGCATGGTGCAGTCGATGTCCACCACCTCGCAGCCGCACTTCCTGTCCGCCTTGCTAGCGGACTTCGGGTCGTTCGCCGCGCGCAACGGCTTCGCGGTGAACCTCGTCGTCGTCATCGTGCTCGCCGCGATGGGCGCCGTCTTTCTGGCCGGCAATCGGCGACTGATCCGTTACGCCGTATGGTTCGGCATCGCGTTCTGCCTCGCCGACTGGGTGCTGGTCCAGGACCTCGGCTTCCTCGGCGGACTCGGGACGGACCCGAACAGCATGGTCCCGCTGATCCTGCTGTTCTCCGCTGGATACCTCTCGCTCACCCCGATGCCGCAAGAGGCCTCTGAGGTTTCCGAGGTTGCTGTGACAACCGGGGCTGATGAGGCTGTTGTGGATGGCGGGGCTTCGGAGAGCGGTGCTTCGGACAGCGGCGGACGCGGGTGGCCGGGCGTGTTGGCGCCGGGGGAGCTGACCGGACGGCTCGCACTGGCGAGTGCGCGGTCGGTCGCGGCGGTGGCGGCGGTGGCGGTCATCGTGATCGGCGCGGCACCGATGGCGGTGGCGGCGGTGAACCGCACCGCGGACCCGATCCTGGCCCTGGCCATCGAGGGCTCCACCGAGCAGGTGGAGTTCCCGGCTTACGGCTTCCAGCTCACCGACCAGAACGGCCAGACCGTCACGCTGGCCAGCCTGCGTGGCAAGGTCGTGCTGATGACGTTCCTGGACCCGGTGTGCACCACCGACTGCCCGATCATCGCGCAGGAGTTCAAGGAAACGGGAGTATTGCTCGGGTCGGCTGACAAGGATGTCGACCTGGTCGCCATCGTCGCGAACCCGATCTACCGGTCGACCGCGTTCACCCTGGCCTTCGACCGGCAGGAGGGGCTCAGCACGGTGCCGAACTGGCTGTACTTGACCGGGTCCTCCAGCGAGCTAAGCCGAGTCTGGAACGAGTACGGGGTCGCCGTCCAGGACCTGCCGGCTGGCGCGATGATCGCGCACGGAGACCTGGCTGTGGTCATCGACCGGTCCGGGCACGTCCGCGAGGAGATCGGCGCCGACCCGGGTCCCGGTACCACGAGCACCCAGTCCTCGTACTCCGTGCTGCTCGCCCAGTATGCCCGTCAGGCGCTGGCCGACTCGTGATCCGGCGCGCAGTCTTCACGCTGTTGTGCGCCAGCCTCGCGGCAGGCTGCGCGTCGCGGGCCGCTGCTCCCGCCGGCCCGCGCCTGGCGGTGGTGACCGCGCCGCTGTCCACCTCGCTGGTCACCGCGCAGGGCACGTGGGCCGTCGCGGTCATGGGCGGGTCGGCCGCCTCGCACAACAACTTCTGGCAGCTGTTCGTCCGCCCGACCGGAGCCACCCGCTGGTCGCTGGTCACCCCGGAGGGCGTGGCGGACAACGGCGGGCTCGTCGCGGCGGGCGGCGCGGCAGGCACGTCGCTGCTGGTCGGGTTCCGGCCCAGCCAGAGCCTGGCCTTCTCGCCGCTGGCGGTGAGCAGCGACGCGGGCCGGAACTGGACGCCCGGGCTGCTCGACGCCGACCTGGCGGACGTCCCCGACGCGCTGGCCGTCGGCGCGTCGGGGCTGACGCTCGCCCTGCTGCACGACGGCAGCATCGAGGAGGCGCCCACCGCCGCGGCGGCGACCGCCGGGCACTGGTCGCAGCTGACGACGCTCGGCGGGTTGGCGGCGTCCGCCCCCGGGCACTCGTGCGGTCTCGCGGGGGTGAACGCGGTGTCGTTCGGGGTCAATGACACCCCGATGGCGGGGGGTACCTGCGTGCGGCGGGGGGTGGCCGGGGTTTTCGCGGACAGCGGCGGGGCCTGGCAGGCGGCCGGGCCGGCGCTGCCCGCGGCGTTCGGCGGTGATCAGGTGCAGGTCCTCGGGCTGGCCAGCGCGCCGGGCGGGACCGCGGCGCTGATGGCGGCCGGGACTCACCTGGTCGCGGCCTGGTCGGACGGGGTCGAAGGGTCGGCGTGGACGGTGTCGGCGCCGGTGGCGGGCGGCACCGTGAGGGCGTCGGGGTTCGGGCCCGCCGGGAGCGTCTGGGTGCTGCTCGGCGGGGGACGCGCGGAGGCCATCAGCGGGACCGGGGGCGCGTGGCGGGCGCTGCCGGCCGTGCCCGCCGGGACCCAGGCGCTCGCGCCGGTCGCCGGCGGCGGGTACGACGCGCTGGCCGTCTCGGGGTCCAGGCTCACCATCTGGCAGCTCGGGACGGTGCCCATCACCGGGGCGAAGGCTTCGTGGGTCCAGGTCCAGGTGATCACCGTGCCGATCGAGTACGGGTCCTCGAGCTAGGGACGGTCATGAGCTATCTCACCAGCCACTGGTCCTTCGACCCGTTCCTCATCCTGGCGATCGTCGTCGCCGTCTGGCACGAGATCGGGCTGCGGCGGCTGGCCAAGCGGTCCAGGCCCGAGCGGACCCGGGAGCGGCGGCTGCGGTCGCTGTGGTTCTACGCCGGGCTCGTGGTGCTGCTGATCGCGGTGGAGTCGCCGATCGACTACTGGTCCTACGACTACTTCTTCATGCACATGATCCAGCACCTGCTGCTGATGTTCGCCGCGCCGACGCTGATCGTCGCGGGGGCGCCGTGGCAGCCACTGCTCGACGCGCTGCCGGGCCCGTCGGGGCGGGGCGTGACCAAGGGCGTGCTGGCCGGCGGCTGGTCCGGGCCGCTGCGGGCGCTGGGCTCTTTCGTGCTGCGGCCGTGGGTGTCGGTGGGGCTGTTCAACGCGGCGATGATCGTCTGGCACCTGCCGGGCCCCTATGACCTGGCGGAACGGAACTTGGCCGTGCACATCTGGCTGATGCACGGCAGCTTCTTCGCCGTCGGCGTGCTGTTCTGGCTGCAGTTCATCCCGTCTCCGCCGTTCCGCCGCAGGATGCCGCTGCTATCCCAGGCAAGCGCGCTGCTCGTCACCAACGTGATCATGATCGGGATCGCGATGGCGCTGAGCATCTTCGCCTCTGGCTCGGTGTACTCGGTCTACGACCACGTGCCCGGGATCGCCCTGCCGGCGTACGCGGACCAGCAGATCGGCGCGGCCATCTTGTGGGTGTGCGGGGACTTCTGGGCGCTGCCTACGATGATCGTGGTCGTCAGGCGGCTGATCGCGACCGACGGGAGCATGAGCGCTGCGCTGGAGACGATACTGAACCGCGGCGCGGTGCGGGCCTCCCCCGGAGCCTGGGGGCGACCGCGGTCGGGCGTCCTGGACAGCCTGCGGGCTCAGCCGCCCTCGCCGCCGGACGCGGGGCCCTGAACCTGCGGCCCGCGGGCGCCGTGGTGGGCTGAGGCGCCGGGAAAGCCGGGGAACCGGCGACCGGCCTGGCCGCCGTGGTCCCGGGAGTGCATCGAGTTGCCGGGCGGCTGGCCATCTCCCGGCTCATCCGCAGGCCCTCCAGGCGCGGCATGCTGCCCGGGCAGGAGGTGGTCGGGCAGGATGTGCTCGGGCAGGATGTGGTCGGTGATCTTCCGCAGCCCGCTGAAGGCCGACGAGCGCGCCACCGCGATGACCCCGACGATCAGCGCGGCGATCCCGCTCGCCTGGATCGCGAGCATGCCCGGCGTGACCTGGACGCGGTCGCCGAATACCACGATCCCCAGCGCGATCCCGGCGATGGGCTCGCCGGCGGCGATGGCGGGCAGCGAGGCGTGCAGCGGAGCCGCGCTGAACGCGTTCTGCATCAGGTAGATGCCGACGATCCCCGCGCCAACCAGGGCGTAGGGCGCCCAGGCGGTGAACAGGACGGTGAACGAGTTGCCCTGCAGGATCTCCAGCGTCTGCCGGGTCAGCGCGTCCTGGATGCCGAAGACCAGGCCGGCTCCGAGCCCGGTGAGCGTGGCGCGCGCCTGCCCCGCAGTGCGGCGCCCGATCAGCACGGCGACGAGCGCGACGCCGGCGATGATCGCCGCCGCGTACCACTGCGAGAACGAGCCGAACGACAGGCCGATCGGCGTGATCGACCGGGACACCGACAGCAGGGTCACGCCGCCGATCAGGATGACGGCGCCGATCACCTCGGCCAGCTTGACCCGCTGCCGGGACATCGGGACGGCCAGCACGAGCGCCCAGACCAGGTACGTGGTCAGCAGGGGCTCGACGAGGGTCAGTTCCAGGTGGCCGATCGACCAGGCCGCGCACAGGTAGCCGGCCACCATGCACCCGATGCCGACGAGCCACCTGGGCTTGCGCAGCAGGTCGGTCATGATGCGCAGGTGGAGGAAGTGCGAGTCGGGCTCCTGCTCGGCGGAGTACTGCTGGAGCACGAAACCGATGCCGAGCAGGACCGCGGCCACGAGGGTGGTCGCGTAGTTCACATCCAGGTCCACGGCGCCCTGTTTCTGCTCGGTGCACGGTGTGCGGGTATCAAGGACAACGTGCACTGCTGACCGCTAGTTTCGGCCCGGCCCGCACGCGATGGCACGTGCGCCGATCGTACCCACCCGGCGGTGCCGGTACGGCATCATTGGTCGGGTGGCGGACCGGGGGACCCAGGATCGCGTGTGTACCGTAGCCGACGAGGCGCACCCGCTGCTGCCGCAGCGCCGGCCGCAGGGCGAGCCGCTGACCGAGCTAGCCGCGGACCCGCCGCGGGTGTTGCCGGACCTGGACGTGCTGCGGCAGGTCCTGGCCTGCCTCAGGCGGCTGGACTAGGCGTCCCGGCGGACTAGCAGCCAGCCGCAGCCGAACAGGAGCACGGCGGTCCACGCGCAGAAGACACCGAAGCCCTGCCAGGGGGACAGCACGTCGCCGGGCTGCTGGGCGGTCTGGGCGACCAGCTGGCCGGCGATGGTCGGCAGGTAGCCGTGCACGTGGTTGGCGATGGTCCCCGGGATCAGGCTGACCAGCGGAGGGACGACGATGACCACGCCGATCACGATGAGGATCGCGGCCGCGGTGTGCCTGATCAGGCCGCCGATCGCCAGCGCGAACAGGCCGAGGACGACGAGGTACAAGATCCCGCCGAGGGTCGCCCGCAGGACGCCCGGCTGGCTGAGCGTGACGTCGACGTGGCTGCGCAGGATCGAGGTGCTGAGGAAGAACACCGCGAACACGGTGATCGCGCTGACCACCAGGTCAAGTCCGGCCCACACGACGGCCTTGGCGGCCAGCATCGGGATCCGCTTGGGCACGGCCAGCAGCGACGCGCGGATCGCGCCGGTGGTGTACTCGGTGGTGATCACCATGACGCCGAGCACGCAGATGGCGAGCTGGCCGAGGCCGAAACCGGCGCCGTAAATCACCGCGGTCGGGTCGGTGAGCAGCCTGGCGTGGTTGGGATGGTTGCCCGGCGCGTTCCAGTCGTGCGAGATGACCGCCGCGATGAGTACGGAGAACCCGACGGCCACGACCACGAAGGCGAACAGCGACCACAGGGTGGACCGCACCGAGCGGATCTTGGTCCATTCCGCGCGCAGCAGGCGGCCGAAGCCGAGCGCGGACGGCCCGGCGGGGGTGGCCAGCACGGGTGCGGTGGGGGCAGGCGCGGTGGTCATCGAGCGCTCCGTTCGGCTGGCTGGGTGGAACCAGCGTCCGGTTCCGCGCCTCGCGCGGCCCTGGAGGCGTGGTCACCGTACTCGACGCTGTCCGCGGTCAGTTCCATGAACGCCTCCTCCAGGGAGGCCAGCCTGGGTGTCAGCTCGTAGAGCACGATCGACTCTGACGCGGCGAGCTCGCCGATCCGCGGGGCCTCCAGGCCGGTGACGATCAGGCCGTCGGCGACGCTGGTCCCGCCGCCGTTACCCGGGGCGGCGGCCTCGGGCTCGATGACGCCGCCCGCCGCGGTGATCAGCTTGGCCAGGCGGTCCGCCTGGGGCGTCCGGACCAGCACGGACCGTTCGGAGGCCCGCTTGATGAAGTCGTCCGTGCTGGACTCGGCGATCAGGCGCCCCCGGCCGATGACGATGAGGTGGTCGGCGGTGACCGCCATCTCGTTCATCAGGTGACTGGAGACGAAGACCGTGCGGCCCTCGGTGGCGAGCTGCCGCATGAGGGTGCGGACCCACCGGATGCCCTCCGGGTCCAGGCCGTTGACCGGCTCGTCGAGCAGCAGCACGAAGGGATCGCCGAGCATCGCCGCCGCGATGCCCAGCCGCTGCGTCATGCCGAGGGAGAAGCCGCCGACCCGCTTACGGGCCACGGCGGTGAGCCCGACCAGCTCCAGGACCTCGTCGACCCGGCGCGCGGGGAAGCCCTGGGTCTCGGCGAGGAACAGCAGGTGGTTGCGGGCGCTGCGGCCGGGGTGCAGCGCGCGCGACTCGAGCAGTGCCCCGACGGTGTGCAGCGGCCTCGGCAGCTGGGCGTAGGTGAGCCCGCCGATCGTCGCCGTCCCGGACTGCGGGCGGTCCAGGCCGCAGATCAGCCGCATCGTGGTGGACTTGCCCGCGCCGTTCGGGCCGAGGAACCCGGTCACCCGGCCGGGCTCGACGGAGAACGACAGGTGATCAACGGCGACCGTGTCGCCGAACCGCTTGGTGAGCTCGCGTGCCTCGATGAGCCCCGGTGCTTCGGCCACGTCATCTCCCCGTACCGGGCGGCGCCCGACCACCGGGCGCGCTACCGGTTACGCGCCCTAGGATGCCCGCTGTCGCGTAGCAACGCAAACCCGATGTCGTGCCCTGATAATCTCGGGCCAGCCGTACGCAGCGGAGGCGGGCCGGTGGGCGGCGTTCCGGTTCATCGCAACCCCTTGGAGCACACGGCGGATGAAGGCTCTGGTTAAGGTGCGGGCTGAGCCCGGCCTGGTGGTCGAGGACGTGCCGGTTCCCGAGGCGGGCCGGGACGACGTGCTGATCCGGGTGCTGCGGACCGGAATCTGCGGGACCGACCTGCACATCTACGACTGGGATGGCTGGGCGCAGGCGAACGTGCCCGTCCCGCAGATCATCGGCCACGAGTTCGTCGGCGAGGTCGTCGAGGCCGGGTCGGACGTGCACGACCTGTACCGGGGGGACCTGGTCAGCGGCGAGGGCCACCTGGTGTGCGGCCGCTGCCGCAACTGCATGGCCGGCCGGCGGGTCCAGTGCGCGCGCACCAAGGGGATCGGCGTCAACTACCCGGGCGCGTTCGCGGAGTTCATCGCGCTGCCCGCGACGAACGTATGGCGGCATCCGCGGGACATCGACCTGGACGTGGCGGCCATCTTCGACCCGTTCGGCAACGCCGTCCACACCGCCCTGACGTTCCCCATCCTGGGCGAGGACGTGCTGATCACCGGGGCCGGCCCGATCGGGCTGATGGCCGCGATCGTGGCCAGGCACGCGGGCGCGCGCTACGTGGTCATCAGCGACGTTTCGCCGTACCGGCTGGACCTGGCCAGGCGGATCGGGGTCACCCTGGCCGTGGACGCCAGCCGGGTGACGTTGCCGGAGGCCATGAGCGAGCTGGCCATGCGGGAGGGCTTCGACGTCGGGCTCGAGATGTCGGGCAAGCCGGCCGCGCTGCGGGACATGCTCGCGTCGATGACGCACGGGGGGAAGGTCGCCATCCTGGGCCTGCCGGCGGAGGAGTTCGGGATCAACTGGGCGCACCTGGTCACGAACATGCTCACCATCAAGGGGATCTACGGCCGCCAGATGTTCGAGACCTGGTACGAGATGTCGGTGCTGATCCAGTCGGGCGTGGACATCTCGCCGGTGATCACGCACAGGTTCGACGCCGCCGACTACGAGCAGGCGTTCGAAACCGTGCGCAGCGGGCAGTGCGGCAAGGTGGTCCTCACCTGGACCGACATCTGAGAGGTTGGGGCTCTTGTTCGCAGAGGCACAGCAGCAGATCCGCGCCGAGCTTGACCAGATCCGCGCCGACGGCCTGTTCAAGACCGAGCGCGTCATCGTCAGCCCGCAGGGGTCGAGCATCCGCGTCGAGGACGGCGCCGAGGTGCTCAACTTCTGCGCGAATAACTACCTGGGCCTGGCCGACGACCCGCGCCTGGTCGAGGCGGCCAAGGAGGCGCTGGACCGCTGGGGGTACGGCCTGGCCAGCGTCCGGTTCATCTGCGGGACCCAGGGCGTGCACAAGCAACTCGAGCGGCGCATCTCCGGGTTCCTCGGCACCGACGACACGATCTTGTACTCCTCGTGCTTCGACGCCAACGGCGGCCTGTTCGAGACGCTGCTCGGCGAGCAGGACGCGGTGATCAGCGACGAGCTGAACCACGCGTCGATCATCGACGGGGTCCGGCTGTGCAAGGCCCGGCGCCTGCGCTACCGCAACCGCGACATGGCCGACCTGGAGGCTCAGCTGCAGGCCAGCGGTGGTGCTCGCCGCCGGCTCATCGCCACCGACGGCGTGTTCTCCATGGACGGCTACGTGGCGCCGCTCGGGGAGATATGCGAATTGGCCGAACGATACGACGCGATGGTCATGGTCGATGACTCGCACGCGGTGGGGATCGTCGGCGCCCGCGGGCGCGGCACCCCCGAGCTGCACGAC
>Ga0335074_10007659_pt1 | contig 14983 bp, 24 predicted proteins | sample Lox_Sample_23_FD_206715 | JGI IMG/M metagenome (GOLD analysis project Ga0335074, IMG submission 206715) | Soil microbial communities from Loxahatchee National Wildlife Refuge, Florida, United States - Lox_Sample_2.3 | ecosystem: Environmental > Terrestrial > Soil > Wetlands | place: USA...
TGAGCAATCAGCAAGCCTGATCGGCTTAAGCCCGATGTCACCATCTCAGCATGTCCGTGAGGTCGAGGGCGAAGAGCGCCGCCACGATGAACCCGGCGATGAGGATCGCGATCAAGGCGAATTCGATCGCGGCCGCCTTCAGCCGGTCGATCGCCCGGCGCGGCGATCTGAGGAGATAGCCGCGCCTGCGATAGGGGCGCGCGTCATCGTCGAAGGAAGGTCTCGACGGACCGAGTTTGTCGTTCGGAAACTGAGTCGAGGTGGTCAAAGCGTGCGCTTCTTCAGTTGGAATGGCCGCGGCGAATTCAGTTTTCGTTGGCGTCGCTTGCCAAATGCTGTCGCAGTTCATTCAAGTTTGTGCGGAAAGCGGCGGCGGAGCGTCGAATTCCGTGCTGAAGTTAAGCTGTAAGGCTAATCCAGCCGCCGCTTGCGCGCCGAAATCTCGGCCCAGGGACGGCTCGCGGCTTTGATTTCATTGGCGCGCCCAACGGGAATCGAACCCGTGTTTCCGCCGTGAAAGGGGGATAAATGGCACCCCCGTGAACGCCAGTGTACTGAGCAAGCCTTTGAATACTTTGGTGTTACATGCATATTAGTGCTTGACAGTCCATGCGAGTACGTCCACGTATATCGGGCACAAGTTGGGCACGGGCCCGACGGGAGGCGGAAACGATGGGCCGGACCGTACGCGACACGAAACTGGAAACCCTCACCGCGAGGCTGCAACTGGCGCCGCGGCGAAAGCCATATTGGCGCAGCCTCGAAGGCGGCCTTCACATCGGCTATCGCCGGACCAAAAAGGGCGGCGGCTCATGGGTCGCGCGCCGCTTCGTTGGCGAGCGTCGCTACCTCGAGACCAAGCTCGGAACGGCCGACGACCTCCAGGAGGCCGACGGCGTTTCGATAAAATCGTTCCGGCAGGCTCAGGAGGGCGCGTGGGCATGGTGGAAGGCCGCGCAGCGCGCCGATCAAGGGCTCGCGCCCGAGACCGGCCCATACACGGTTGAGGACGCCCTGCGCGACTATTTCGAGGCCCGCGAGCATCAGGGGTCGAAGGGCGCCGCCGGCGATCGGAAGACCGCGCAGGCCCGGATCATCCCGCAGCTCGGCTCAATCGAGCTTGAGAAGCTGACGACCGCGAAAATTCGCGCATGGCTCGCGGGCCTGGCCCAGGCCGACATGATGGTGCGCACGAAGCTGACCGATAAGAAACAGGCGACCAGAGGCTTTGATGCTGACGACCCCGGGGCGGTGCGGGCGCGCCGCTCGACTGCAAACCGTATCCTCACGATCTTGAAGGCGGCGCTCAATCACGCCTTCAACCACGACCGCGCCGCGTCCGACCTGGCCTGGCGCAAGGTCAAGCCCTTCCGCGAGGCTGACGCCGCGATCGTGCGGTATCTGTCACTGTCAGAATGCCAGCGCCTCGCTAACACCTGCGAGCCCGACTTCCGCCATCTCGTTCGGGGCGCGCTCGTCACCGGTTGCCGCTACGGCGAATTGACGCGCATGGAAGCGGCGGACTTCAATCGCGACGCCGGAACCATCACGGTCCGGCTCTCCAAGGCAAGCAAGCCGCGTCACGTCGTCTTGAACGACGATGGGCGTGAGCTGTTCGGGGTGCTGACCGCCGGCAGGGCGCCGCGCGACCTCATCTTCAAGCGAGGCGACGGCGAGCCGTGGGGCAAGAGCCATCAGCAGCGCCCGCTCGAGGAGGCCTCGCGCCGCGCCAAGATCGAGCCCGCCGCGACCTTCCACATCCTGCGGCACAGCTACGCCTCGCAGCTGGCCATGAAGGGCGTGCCCATGGGCGTCATCGCCGCCCAGCTCGGCCACGCCGACACGCGGATGACCGAGAAGCATTACGCGCACCTTGCGCCGTCCTATGTCGCAGACACGATCCGCGCGGCTCTCCCGGCCTTTGGCGGCGCCGAGAAATCGAACGTCGTCGCGAGCGGCGCCTGACGGACCAGCCGCTCGCGACGAAGCGAGACGCAAGGGCCAGCCGAAACGCCGGCCGTTTTTCGTTGCGCGCTCGCCTGCCTCCCATCGAAGTAATCTGTGATAGTTCCGTAAGTAGAAACACGTTTCTGTGTCGATCTAAAACATGCGCTCGGCGAGAGTTTTCCCCACTTGAGTGACTGAGCATAGCTACCATGCCGCAAACGCATTGCGTGGCCTAACAGGTTGATTTAGCGGGCTTTCATAGCAGCAATGCGTTCCTCGCGGGATCTGGGAACGGCCCACAGCAATTTCAAATACTTAAGGATGGAATGGCGTTAACTGCTCATTAATGTCGCGCCGCCGGACACCATTTTTGTGGGGTTCATCAAAAGCTTAATGGCCTTGACGGGACTCGCGGAGCATCTCAAGCTATCGCGTGTCCTGACAAGTGCGCTGGAACTCAAGTAAAAACACAGAAAAGAGTTACGCCGATGATTGCCTCATCTACAGTCGCGATTGACGCGCCTAAACCCAAAAAGCCACGCAAGCGTCGCGAGAAGTGGCCGCGCCCTCCCTCGCCGACGGGCGAGCCTGGCGCGTTCGACATCATGGGCTTTTGTGGTTGGGCCGGGATTAGCCGAACGCAGGCCTTCAAGGAGATTGCGGCCGGCCGGCTGAAGGTGCGCCGGATCGGCAAAAAGCCGGTCGTCCCGATCGAAGAGGCTCGAGCCTGGCTCAACGGCCTGCCGAGCGAGAAAGTCGCCTAAACGAACGAGTTGGGGGAGGCCCTTGGCGTCTGAATGACGGCAGCGCTGAGGAGTCCTCCCCCGAAGTCCCCGATCAACCCCGCACTGCCCGCGAGGCCGAACGTGACGCCGTCATACATCCTTTTTGCAGATACTTTGCCGCACCCGCTGTGGCCCTCCCCCGCTGAGCCCAGCTTCATCCGCATCCGAGCCCCGCGGCGCCGACCGCGCCGACCAGACCGCGCCAGAGCGCGGGTCGTGGCGGACCCGTGGCAGCAGCGGGCCGGCAATCTTGCAGTTCTCAGCGACCTCGCCGCGCAGGGGGCACGCGCCGCCCGGGGCCATGACGCCAGGGCGCTCGACGCCCTCCTCGATCGCATCCGCGTCACGATCCTCGAAGCGATCGAGCTTTCCAACACAAACGAAGTATTCGCGAAGAAAGGTTACGGGTAAATGACGGCTGTTGTCAGCAACGCAAAGCCACTCAACAAGAATACGCTGCGCGGCTTTTTTGACGTGACACTCGCCAGCGGGCTGAAGCTCAACGGCTGCGCGCTGCACGAAAAGGACGGTAGGCGCTGGGTCGGTCTGCCTGCCCGCGAGTGGACGAAGCAGGACGGCTCGAAGTCATGGACGCCGATGGTCGAGGTTCCCGACCGCGACACCCGCGACAAGTTCAACGCGGCCGTCGTTCCTCTCGCAGCGAAGGCGCTCGGGCTGTGACCTTCGACTTTCAGCCGCCATCGTCCGAGGCCGCGATCGAATGGGCGCTGGCCTATTCCAGAGCGGGAATGGCGGTCTTTCCCTGCAACGCGAACGGCATGCCTTCGATATCGAAGGCCCAAGGCGGCGCCGGCGTCTATGACGCGACGACCGATGCCGATCGGATCGGCGAGTTCTGGGCGATGTTCCCTCACGCCGAAATCGGCTGGGGCGTTCCCGCGGCCGTTGTCGTCGTCGATCTCGACGTCAAGAAAGGCAAGCGCGGGCTCAAGGACTTCTTCGATCGCGCCGGCGTCGAGCCTGACAGCGTCGAGACGCCGATCGCTGTCACCGCCTCGGGCGGCCGACACCTGATCTACGCCGCCTGCGGGAAGGCGTTCCAGAACAAGGTCGCGATTGGTGGAACGGGGATCGATTTTCGGACCGCTGGCGGTTACGTCGTTCTGCCGCGCAAGGGCAACGGGCGGGCTTGGCTCAAGCCATTGTCGACACCGTTCGCGCCGGCGCCCTCATGGCTGCCAACGAAGCCATCCGAGCGGCCTATCGGCGAGGCGCGGCCGTTTACGGGCAACGCTACGCCCGCCGCCCTGGACGCACTAAAGGACGCCTGCGAGGAGATCGAGGCGGCGCTGCCGGGTGTTCGAAACGACGCGATCAACTGCGCGTCCTACCACATCGGCCGGCGCATCGGCGCGGGCAGATCGATGAGGCGCAAGCGATCGTCGCGCTCGTCGGCGCCGTCGAGCGCATGCAGCATGTGGGACCGAACGTGGGGCGCGACGTCGGCAAGGTCGAGCCCGCGATCGCCGCCGGCAAGAAGAAGCCGTGGGAGGAACGGGATGATCGAGCCGGGGACGATCGACCGCTCACCTTCACCGGGCTTCTTGGGATCGCGCGCGCCGTGTCAGAGGCCCGGGTTGGGCGCCGGCGATCTGTCACGCGCTGGGGCGCTCTGCGAGCCGCCGGGCTCGTGCGTAATCGCGAGATGAGCGCGGACCTGGCGCACCGCGTCTTGTTCGAGGCGGCGATGCGCAACGGCCTCCCGGCGACAGAGGCCGGGGCAATCATCGAACGTTGCTTAAGGAGCGCGCCATGACTGAGGAAACGGGCGGGGGCGACAAGCTGATGGCCGAGCTCATCGATCTGGCGACGCGGCGGCCGAAACGGAAGCCTCGACCTTCGGCTGAGCGCCGCGATATTGGCCGGCCTGTCATCAAGCTCGAAGCAAGCGAGAGGGAGCGCGTCGTCGACAACGTCGAGCTTTTGTTGATCGGGTCGGAACTCGGGCGGCAACGCGGGCTCTACCAGCGAGCCGGGCAGGTGGTGTCAGTCCAGCGCGTGAAAGCGATAGCGGCCGGCGACAAGGCGATTACGGTCGCGGCCATCGTCGAGCGCGGTGACCATGCGCTCTTAGAGGACATTTCGGCGACGGTGGCGTTCGTGAAATTCGACAAGCGAGCGAATGATTGGGTGCTTTGTGATGCGCCGATGTGGATTGTGAAGACGCTGAAAGACCGCAAGGGAGCGTTGCGGTTTCCGGTGCTGGCCGGCGTCATCCATGCGCCGGCAATGCGGGCCGATGGAAGCGTGCTGACCGAGCTGGGCTATGACCCGTCGACCGGCCTCCTGTTTGACCCTCTGGGCGTCGAGTTTCCGGTGGTTCCTGATCTCCCCACGCGCGCGGACGCTGTCGATGCGCTCGCCGAGTTGGCGTATGTCATCAAGGAATTTCCGTTCGTCACGACGGCGCACCGGGCTGTCGCCCTGTCAGGACTGCTGACGTCGGTTTGCCGGAGATCGCTGGCTACGGCGCCGTTGCACGCCTACAGCGCGCCAATTCGAGGCTCGGGCAAGTCGAAGCTGGTCGACGTCGCCAGCGTCATCGCAACCGGACTGGAAGCGCCGGTGACGTCGGCCGGCGCGACCGATGAGGAATTGGAGAAGCGGCTCGTCGCGTCGTTGCTCGCCGGCGTCTCGATCGTCACCCTCGATAACTGCTCGCGCGCCATCGGCGGCGATCTTCTCTGCCAGATGTTGACGCAGCCCACGGTTAGGCTGCGTCCATTGGGCAAGAGCGACGCGGTAACATGCCCCGCCGGCGCGTTCGTCGCAGCGACCGGAAATAACTTCGTCGCCGCGGGCGACATGGAGCGCCGCACGATCGTCTGCAAACTCGATCCCAAGACAGCAACGCCGGAAACGCGCGTCTTTGATTTCGAGCCCGTGGCGCTCGCCAAGGAGCGGCGCGCGGGGCTCGTCGTCGCCGCGCTCACTGTCCTGCGCGCCTATCATGTCGCCGGCCGGCCAGGTCGCCCTGACCCGCTCGGCTCATTCGAGGACTGGTCGAACCTCGTGCGCGGCGCGCTGATCTGGCTTGGCGAAGCGGATCCTGTCGACACGATGGCGGAAGTGCGCGAGGCGGACCCCGAGACGGGCGCTCTGCGCCAGGTCATGACCGCATGGAGTGCGGAGTTCGGCCGCGAGCACGTCACCGTCTCCCGCGTCATCAAGAAAGCGTTGGAACAGGGGCGCGAAACCGTCGACGGGCCGCTCGTCTTCGTCAATGAGGACTTGCGCGATGCGCTCCTAGTCGTCGCACCCGGCGCGGGCGGGATCAACAGCCGGATACTCGGCCGGTGGCTCGGGAAGTTCAAGGACCGCGTTCTCGACGGCTTGAGGTTCGAAGAACGAGGCGTGCGCGACGGCGCGGCCGTATGGGCGCTGGCGCAAGTCGCCTAACCAACAGGGAAGGGGTTACAGGGGTTTAAAGGGTCATTTCCAGCCCCTCCATACGAAGTGTCAAACACCAACTGACAGTTTCTCGCGCGTGGGTATAAACAAGCCCTGTAACCCCTCTAACCCCTGTTTCCACAGATTGAAGATAGTGGAAAGAGAGCAGTAAGGGAAGGGCACCGAAGATCGCCGGAAAGCATTGAAATATCAGGAGCCTCACGCGCGCGAGAAGCCGGAAATCCCAACCGACGGAAGCCTCCGCAGCCCCAGCATCGCTGAACGGCCTATGTGCTTGATAGGTCCTCGCGCGCACGATCCCGTGTGAGAAAAAGGCGACAATGCCGCTCGCAAAAGCTGAAACGTCGTGTCTTCCGCACGCCGGCCGCGCCTCGCTGAACATTTGTCGTAGCTCGCTAACAAATGTTTCACGTGCCAGCAGCGCGGTCTGCCAGCCGCCGATCTGTCACACGCCAGGGCGAGGAGCGACTGTGGTTGCGTTGCTGCTGACGCAAGGCGGAAACCTCGCGCATGATGCCTGTAATATCAGGTACTTAGTTGAGAGAGCGGTCGTTGTGCCCAACATCTGCCCGATAAGACTGGCCGCTCGACCCTCCGCCGCTGCTCGGCGCGCCTGGATCGGTGCGCGGAAGTGCGAGAGACCATTCCCCCACTTTTCGCCAGCGCGCGCTATAACGAGGCGGGGTTGAAAATCAAGTCGGCGCCGACCTCTTCTCGTTTGCTCGCGGGCTGTGCAACTTCTGAAACATCGCTGCCAGATTTTTTGGATCACCCGCCCGAAACATCTGGCGTCGATCGGATTTGGGCTTCGCCGGCTGACGTGGTCTCGTGCGGATGGGCGGACGCGGCTCCGGGAGCTTGGCGGCCTGGGCCTCGCTCTGGTCGAGGGCGCGCCGGTCAACTCGCGCCTGACGCCCTTTCGCGCTTCTCGCCCGACACAAAAACGTTTTATCCGGTGACACAGAAATGTGTTAGAAGCTATTGATTCAGAAAGAGAAGCTTGACATCGCATAAGTGCTGGCTTATGCCCGGTGCGTTGCTTCGGAGCGCGATGATTTGCCCCGCGAACGTGACAGCGTAGGCGATTTGATCCCCGGCGAGCGCGTCGCTGGCGAGCGGCCGGCGCTTCCGGTTGGCTTTATCGAGCAAATCCCGATGCGTCCGCCGGTCCTCGACTATTCCGAGGAAGTCGTGAGGGTCAGCCGCGTGGCTTTCCCCATCCTTCCAGGCGGCCGAGGCCCGCGAAACACGCGGCGCACGGCCGCCTTTCGCCATCCCCGCCATCGTCGAGGAGCCTGACGGATGTTTGATCGGCCATCGACCTTCGACGCGAGAGAAGTGAATCGCCGCGCCGTGAAGCATTGGCCGGTCGTCCACAACATGCTGGTCGACATGCACGGCCGCCCGCTCGGCGATGTCATGCGCCTCGGCAATCCGGCCCTTTTCATCGATCCGAACAAGCGCCGGCCCGAAGGCCCGCGGCTGGTCGAGTTGCGCGGGCCTTCGCCGGTCAACTTCTCGTGGTGTTGCCTGGGAAATGGCGCGAAGGGCGACGACGTGATCGACCTGGTGGCCTATCTCGGCGGCTGCGACCGCAGGACGGCGGGCGAATTTCTCAAGGGCCTCACCGACAGGCTTGTCGAAGTGGAGCTCGTCCGCTGATGGCCACGACCGCGATCAAAGTTGAGACGCCGAGCGAAATCCGCGACGCCCTGGCTGCGCGCCGTCGTCAACTCGGGCTTCGTCAGCTCGAGCTTGATGACATGGCTGGCGTACAGGCCGGATATTCCGGAAAGGTCGAAAAAAATATTCGCGGTTTCGGAGATATGAGCCTTAGCTGCATCATGGGCGCGTTGGGCTTCGAGTTGCTCCTGGTCGAGCGCCCGGAGCCTCATCAAACGCCAAAGGCGATCTTGGGCAACCTCCGCGAGAGCCTCGATCGGCTCGGCCTCGATCTCGTCTTCGTCGAGAAGGCGCGCCTCAAGCGCTTGTCTGCGCCCGAACGCCGGACGCATGTCGACCCGAAGCTCGGGCGCACGCTGCCCCAACCCCCAGGAGACTGACATGGCCGACCGCACGCGCAACGCCGGCGCGACGTCGCCGGGTCACCGGGCTCACGACATCGCCCGCGGCGTGCAGCCTCGCCAGCCGGCCAAGGCTATCGACGCCGGCCTCGTGGCCCGGCCTGGCGGAGACCCTCACGGGGCCCGAGCCGTTGTCGCGCCTCACGGCGTGCGTGTCGCCGGGGACCGAGAGAAGGCCCATCAAGGCGGCGGTCCGCAGAAGACTTTGCACGAGAAGCGCTGACGCCAAGTAATCGCAGGCATAAGGAGCGAACTACTATGGCCTCTACTTACCCCGATGGGACGCCACGCCGAAGCGAGGATCTTGCGGACGCCAACGGCGCCGTGAACCGCGCGCAGGCTGATATGCACGCCCAGCAGACCCTCGGCTCGTTGAACGGCGCGGGCGTGGTGTCGAGCGACCCTCGCGGAAATGCCGGCATCGTCATTGGCCCAGGCTCGGCCGCCTGGAACCGCAGCCGCGGCGCTCACCCGCCGTTCATGACGGGCTCTCAGTCCAAGCGCTGACGGCGCGCCCGCAAACCGAGAAGGAACCGCGAACCATGGCCAGCCAGCCCCTAGAGACCCCAGACGCAGTTGTTCTCCAACACGCGCGCCGCGACAGTGCGCGCGCCTGGGGCCACCACGACAAAATCGCTCAGGCGCATCAGCCCAAGCCTGGCGCGGCGGCGGCGATTTGGTCAACATCGGCAGCCACGAGCGCATCGAGGCGTCGCCGGCTAAGGTCGCTATGCGCGAGGCTGGCAAGCGCGGCCTGCCAGCGCCGAACGGGCCGAAGGGCATGAACGCGCCCGCGGGCCGGGGGAAGTGATGGCCCTGGAGGCGAAGTTCCCGGAAGGCTCGCCCTACGCGAAATTCACGATCGATGTGAAGGACCCGCGCTATGTCGACGCTCACGCCAATGCTGAACGGCTTGGCCTGACGCAGGCTCAATTCAGCGGGCTACTCGAACATGAGGCTAAGCGCGTGTCCGCCCGCGCCTCGCAGCCGCCAGCGGCTCCCACTCCCGCTGCAAACGCCCTGCCGTCGAACTATTCGAAGCTAAGCACCGCGGCCAAGTTTGAGCTTGCGCTCAACCGTGCCGCAGCCAAGCGCAACGGCGGCTGACGTGGCCGGCGAGCTCGTCACGCTGTTCAACAAGCGGCCTGGCGGGCAAATCGTCGCGGTCGAGATGACGCGCACGGACGCGGACCACGCGCTGGCGACTTGGCCCTTCGCCTGGTCGACGTCCAGCCGGCCCGACAGCTTCGCCCCTTGGCCATGGCCGCCCGATCGGTCCCGCGGCAAGCCGATCGAGCCGGCGGACTGGACGCGGCCGGCATGAGCGCGAGCGAGGCCGAAACGATTCTGCGGCGGTTCCGCGCGGCGGGCGTGCGGCGAACGAGGGCGCATCGGCTGCGCGAGGCCGCCAAGGGCCTTGCGCGCGTAACGCTCATGGTTCCGACGCGGCGCCACGCTGAGATCATCGCCGTTGCGGCGCGGATGCGGGCCGAACACCGCTCGGAGGGCTGACATGAAGCGCATCGTCGAAGCAATCCTCCTCGGCGCGATGGCTCCGCTCGCGCTCGGCGCGATCCTTCTCGCCGTCTCGCTCGCGCTTTCTGCCACGGCCGCTCGAGCCTTCACCCTCCCGACAAGCTCGGCGGGTCCGGGCCAATATGCCGTCTCGATCTCGTCCGTTACGAAGCTGACAGTTCCGGCCGGCGCCGCCGCGGCCGAGATTTGCGTCGAGGGAGCGGCGGCCCGCTACACGGATGACGGCACGACGCCTACTTCCTCGGTCGGCATCCCGGTCGCCGCGGGGCAGTGCTTCAACTACGGCGGCCCTCTGCTAAGCTTCCAGATCATCGGGTCCGGCGCGACCATGGATGTGAGCTACTACAAGTGAAAAAAGCAGCCCTCCTCCTCGCCGCGCTCCTCGCCAGCGCGCCGGCCTACGCGCAGCTCGGCCCTGATACGCGAGGAGGCGGCGGCGGAAGCTCGCTGATCCTCCATCCGGGCTACATTTCGGGCGGTTGGTACAGCGCAAACCAATCGCCGTTCATCGCGACCGGGAGCGTGCAGGTCGCCAGCACGGTCTATTGTGCGCTCCAGCAGGTCTACGTTTCCGTCACGATCAAGTCCTTGGGCTCCTATTTTACTACCGGAGTCAGCGCGGGAAATGGCTCGTATGCCCTTTACAACGCAAGCGCCGGAAGGCCCTCGACGCTCATCGACTACGCGGGGCCGATCGCCGCGCCAACGACCGCAAACACCGCGGCAGAAGCGTCGCTTCACAACACGACCGACACGCTGGCGCCGGGCGTCTACTTTCTTTGCGAGACGCAGGACAACGCCATTGGCGTCATGAACTCGATCTACAACGGTTCGGGCGGTGAGGGCTATGCGTGGCTCGGGACGGCGGCGCCGTCGAGCCCGTCCGCGCCGACGCCAGGGCTCACCTGCACCGCGGCCTCGACCTGCGGGACCGGCTTTGCCGCGTGGAGCGAGTCTCCAGCGGCGTTCACCTGGGCGAGCTTCGCGTCCCCGACGTGGGCCATGAATCCCACGACCGGAATGCCGCTGATCGAAATGCAGGCGAACTAGGGGGCGCGCCATGCTCGATCAATTCCAAGACGCCTATGACGCGATGGCCGCCCCGCAGCCGGGCGAAGGTGTCGACCTGCCAGCCTCGTTCGGGCAGTCGTTTGAGGACGCCTGGAACAACGCGCAGCTCGCCGTGAGCAGCATCAAAGCCGAAAACGCGCGTAACCAGGCTATTTCTGACTACGTTGACCAAATCCAAGCCGCCGGCGGCGATGTCAATGCGGCTTACGCCAAGCAGCTCGCCGAGGGGACGCCCGTGCAGGACCAAATGGGCAGCATGGCCCAGCCGGACTTGCTCGACGTGGCGAACGGGGTAGTGGCCAAGATGCAGGCCGCCGCGTCCGCGGCCGGGAAAGAGCTACCTTTCCAGCCGATGACCAGCGCCGACATCGATAATCGGGCGGTTCAAATCTCGCAGCAGGCGATCGGCGCTCACGCCGCATTTGCCGCGCGCGTGCAGGGTTTCGCGGCGCGGGCGGGCGAAGTCCTCGGCGATTTGGCCGCGGGCGCGAACGACCCGATGAACATTCCCGCAATGCTTATCCCCGTCGAGGGGCTTGGCGTGTTGGGCACGGCCGCCGCTTTCGGAGCCTCGGGCATGGCGACGCAAGCCGCGAATGAGGCTGTCAACGCGGGGTACAACGAAAAGATTCAGCCCGGCTATGGCGACAACGGTCAGGCTATCTCCAACATCGCCGGCGCCGGCATAGGCGGGGCTCTCTTTGGCGGGAGCGTGAAGGCGGCTGGGAACATTCTGTCACGGCTCATGACAGGCGCATGGCCAACTGCGATGAAGGACGCGGCGAACGGCCTCCAGAGCGAAGCGAACATCTTGGGCTCCAATGTCCTTCCGGGAGCCGAAGGTGAGGCGGTACATCAGGACGCCTTGGCGCAATCGATCGCGCAAATCCTTCGCGGCGATCCTGTCGACCCTGACATTGCCGCGGCCTCTCAAGCCGTGATGGCGCGGGCGCAGCGCGAGCAGGGCTTCACCCTCCCGAAGTTCGATGCGGCGGAAGTCTCGCGCCTGTCCGAGGAGGCCGCGCTTAACGAGCGCTCGGCCGCGCTGACAGATCAGCTCGCAGGCCTGCCAGCCGGCGACCAGGGCGCGGCCGAGACGCTGGCCCGGTTGCAGGAAGTCGAGCGTCAGCTCGGCGAGGCCACGACCCCGGAGGCGCGCCGGGCGCTCTCCAATCGTCGCGACGAGCTCCTGACAGACACGAACCCGGAGACCTTGCAGGCCGCGGCCGCGCCGATCGAGCAGCGCCGCGTTGCGCTCGCGGAGCAATCCTCCATCGACGCGCGTTTGCAGGAAATTCAGGACGAGCGCGCCCAAGCCCAGCTCGAGCAGGCGACAAGCGGCGAGACGCCGCAGCAACCGCTCTCGCAGCGCGTCCCTCCCTACCAGGCGCCGACGCTGTTCGACGTCCATCTCAACCGTATTGACGCGCTCATGGACATGCGCGACGGCGCGATCGCGGCCGGCGAGGGCTCCCCCGAAGCCGCGTTCCAAACGGCCGGCCTGGCGCGGGGCGTGCGGGCCCTCGCGCAGATTGGCGGCTCGGACATGCCGGATGTCGAGGCGCAAGCGCTGGCGCGGCGCGTGGTGGCGTCTCAAACGCCAGACGAGGCGCGCTTCATCCTCAATCAGGTTACGGATAGGCCGCGCACGCTCTTGTCGACCTTACCGAGCCCGGAGGACTTCGCGGAGGCCGCCAAAGCGGACGCCGCCGATGCGCCGCTCCCCGGCTCGCTGACACCCGACCAGCTCCATGAGCGGCTCGCGTCGCCGGAAACCCTGAACGCGATGCGCGCCGATACCGAGCGCGCGATCGACGACGCCGCCAAGGGCGGCAACGCGCTCCAGGCGCCGATGGGCTTCAGGTGGGCGACGAAATCGGACGGGTCTCTCGTCATGACGGGCATGTTTCACAACGTGCCCGAATACGAGCCGATCTTCGGGAATGTCGCCGACCAGCTCGCCGAGGTCGACGCGATGCATGAGCTCGCCGCTCGGATCCTCGCCTGCGCCACTCCCGCCGCGATGGCTGAGGCGGCGCAATGACCGGTGTCCTCGATTGCATCGACCGGCTTGCGAAGGCCGGGAAGATCGACGCCGCGACGGCGGATGAGGCGCGGGGCGTCTATCGCCGATTGCTCGCGCAGGGCGACGCCGAAGACGTCGCGGCGCTCAAGCTGGCGGATGTCCTTCGGGCGAAGGCAAGCGCGCGGCTAAGCTCCATCCACGCGATGGTCTCCGACCCGAGCCTGATCCCTGGCGTCGCGGCCGCGATGCGCGAGCAATGGCTCGAGGCTCAGGCCGGACGGCGGCCGAACTGATGGGCGGCGCCCTCTCGCCGGCCAAGTCGCCCGCGAGCCTGACCGAGAAAGAGCAGGAGATCGCTCGGCTGATGGTCGAAGGCCACCCGCATGGAATCTCGACCCGCGCCGGGTGGCGCCCGGCCGGCGCGCCCCTGACGCTCTTGGAGGCCGCAGAGGTCGCGGGCTATCGGCTCAAGCGAGCGCGCCAGCATCTCGACCCGAACCCGGAGTTTCGGGCCTATTGCGCCTCTCTCCTGAAGGAACGGCGCAACGCCGAAGGCCCCCGCAACCTCGCGACGTTGATCCGAATCCGCGATAATCCCGGCGCAGGCCTCGCCGCCGATCGGACGGTGCAATTGAAAGCGGTCGCGGCGATCGAGGGCGCCGACAAGGCCCCGGCTGTCACGGTGAACGTGAACCAGCAGACGAACGTGGCGACGGTGACGCCCGGCTACGTGATCCGGTTGCCTGCCGCCAGGCCGCCCGAGGGCGCGTAGGCCTCCATCTCGCGTCCGAAAAACGTGTCGCCGCAAACATAAACGCGTGTCATAAGACACTAGTACTGATCTAATACATGTAATTGCGAACACGATAACGTGTCAATACTTATAATCACTTGACGACCTTCGCATTCATCTGGTAGAACAGCCTCGCTCTTCGCACTGGGGCGAGGAGCTGGAGATATTCACATGAGAAACGACGATTACGACGAAGACGCGCTCCTCACCGCGCGAAACAAGCTCGTCACCGTGTATCTGGCGGTTCTGGGGCTCGCGGACGCGCCTGGCCATAGCGACGCGATCGCCTCCATCGAGCGCGTTTTCGATGAAGCACTGGGCGACCTCGACCGCGGGCTCAAGCTCGACAAGCCGGCCGCCCTCGCCGCCTGACAGCGCTCCGCATCGCCGAAGGCCCCGACGTTCGCAGCGCCGGGGCCCATTCTGGCCGCCCTTCCCCCTGTGGATATTTATTCGGAATTGACAGCATCACCGCGTAGACTATCGTCACACAACCGGCGAGTTGTGTACTGGTCCCTGGTACGCCGGGTCGCCCCATGCCTGACCGCATCAGGTGCGGGGACTTTTTCAACTTGCGGCAGCGAGTGCGTCCAGATTTCGCCTTGCATGGCGCGCTTCTTCGCCCCGCGTAGTCTCCCCTGCGCGGGGCGTTTCCGTTCTTGCTCCGTTCTCACGCGTGGGCTATCGTCCGGTCATGCCAAATGATGACAAGCTCACTCCCGCCGATCCCCAAGACCTCGGCGGCTCGATAGCCTTTGCCTCGAGGTTCGATGGACGGAAGCGCGTGCATGAGGCCGGCGAGTACATGGCCGCGATCGCCGCGGACCGCATCGTGCGGCATTTGGAGCGGTCCGGGTATGTGGTGATGAAAAGGCCGCCAGCCGGAGGCGGCGGCGACAATCCAGGACGAACCGGGACTCCAGGCCTCTAATGACGGCTCCCATATCGGGGCCGTGGTCACTATCTCGATCTCCGCCGAAGCCCTCGCCGCGATTCGCTGCGACCTTGCCCGATGGCCTCGCGGCCATCGGCGCCCGGACCGCAAGGGCGGCCATTTCATCACCCTCCCGAACGGCGTGGTCGACCGACTCAACTATCTGCGCGCGCCGAGGCCAGAGCTATTCTGAAGGGTCGTCCGTCGCGCAAAAGCCAGTCGGACCCGAACTCAACCTTGCAGAGTTTGCCTTAACGATAATTACACGCTAGTATCGGTTTAACCGGGAACAACTCGGTTCAAAACTTAGAGGAGGAGACTGACATGAGCGCGACGGGCGCGTCTGAATCGCAAAACATCGCCGTTATTCGGCGC
>Ga0335074_10007660_pt1 | contig 14982 bp, 16 predicted proteins | sample Lox_Sample_23_FD_206715 | JGI IMG/M metagenome (GOLD analysis project Ga0335074, IMG submission 206715) | Soil microbial communities from Loxahatchee National Wildlife Refuge, Florida, United States - Lox_Sample_2.3 | ecosystem: Environmental > Terrestrial > Soil > Wetlands | place: USA...
CGAAACATTCAGCGTCATCGCGTCCTGCAACGCGAGGGTGGAGCGATCGACCAGCGCCTGCTGGTCAGTCTGGGCCCGAGCCAGGACGGGGACAACCACAAGCGCGGTAGCCAACAAGAGAGATTTCATGTCGGTAAGCCTCCGGAGCCCGCGCTAGCACACCGGATGGAGTCGCCCGAATTACGACGGATCAATAACCCGGCAGCTCGTTGACACAGACCACCCGCCAGGCATCCGGGTGCCGCTCCAGCCGGGTCAGCGACAGGTTCTGGATCGCCAGGTGCAGCGCGCTGTCCGGGCCGATCCGCAGGCAGTGCGCGACCGCCGCACGGATCGCGCCGCCATGCCCAACCACCACCACCTGCTTCCCGGCGTGCGCCACCGCGAGCCGCTCGATCGCTTCGCCGGCGCGATGGATGACGTCGGCGATGCTTTCCCCACCAGGCGGGCGCTCCCAGCCGCCAAGCGGCCAGAATGCGTGCTTTGGCAGCGTCAGGCGGGCCGGCAGCTCAGCGTGCGCGAGCCCCTGCCATGCTCCAAGATGCTGCTCCGCCAGATCGGGCTCGGTCTCCAGTTCGGTGCGAGGATAGCCGGCGGCGAAGATCGCCTCGGCGGTTCGGCGCGTGCGCGACAGCGGCGTGATCACCCAGGCGGCAGGGTGTGGCAGCCGGCGCGCCAACGCGGCGTACATCGGCTGCTGCTCCAACAGGGTGGTCGGGCACAGCTCCACATCCAGCGTGCCATACAGAATTGCCCGCGCGTTCTCATCGACCAGCGCGTGGCGGACCAGCCAGAAGCTGGTCGGGCTCATTCGCCGATGCTCAGCAGCGCGCCGTGCAGCCGAGCCTGGCGGAACTGGCGCGCGAACAGCAGTCCGGCGAGCAGCATCCAGACCGCGTTGAGCGCAAACGCGGCGGCCAAGTGGTCCCACCGCACGACCTGCTGCATCAGAATCGCGCGCATCCCTTCGAACACATGCGACGCCGGCACGACCCAGGCGAGCCCCCGCATCAGCGGCGGCAGCACCGAGACCGGATAGAACACCGCTGCAAACGGCGTGATCGCGAATAGCACCGACCAAGCCAGTGCTTCGGCGCCCGCGCCGTGGCGAAGAATCAGGCTGACCACACCCAGTGCCACCCACCAGCCCATGATCATCAGATTGATGAAGAACAGCACCAGCACCGGACCCAGCGTGAACAGGTTGAACGCGTAAAGGAGATACGCGATCCCAATGGCCGGTACCACACCAATCAGCATGCGGACGACCGACATGCCGATCAGCGCGGCGACCAGTTCCCACGGCCGCAACGGCGAAACAAACAGATGGCCCAGGTTGCGCGACCACATCTCTTCCATGAAGCTGATCGCCACCCCCATCTGGCTGCGCAGCGCCACCTCCCACAGCAGCACGCCGCCCAGCAGTGCCGCACCAGCCAAGGCCGCTCGGCTGGTGCCCACCCGCGCCGCGATGAATCTCGCCGTGAAGCCCCAGATCAGCATTTGCAGCACCGGCCAGTAGGCGAGCTCCAGCAGCCGAGGCCAGGAGCCGCGATAGAGCGCCAGGTGCCGATACAGCATCGCCCAGATGCGTCGGGCCGACGAGCCGGTCACGCCAGCATCTCGGCGGCGGCGCGCCGGTTGCGGGCGATGTCGAGGAACACTTCCTCCATGTCCTCGCGCCCATACCGATCCAGCAGGTCTGCGGGGCTGCCGCGATCGACGATGCGGCCCCGCTTCAGCATCAGGACGTGCGAGCACAGTCGCTCCACCTCGGCCATGTTGTGCGAGGCGAGCAGGATGGTGCAGCCGCTCTCCGCCCGGTAGCGCTCCAGCCAGGTGCGCACCCAGTCGCCGGTATCCGGGTCGAGGCTGGCGGTCGGCTCGTCCAGCAGCAGCACGGCGGGGCGGTTGATCAGCGCCTTGGCCAAAGCCACCCGCGTCTTCTGCCCGGCCGAAAGCTTGCCGGCCGCGCGGTGCAGGAACTCTCCGAGCTCGAGCTCCTCGGCCAGTTGCGCGATCTTATGCTCGAGCCCACGGATGCCATACAGATGGCCATAGACGCGCAGGTTCTGCGCCACGGTCAGGCGGTGCGGCAGGGAAACGAAGGGTGAAGAGAAGTTCATCCGCGCCAGCGCTGCGAACCGGTCGCGCGCCATATCGTGGCCGAGCACGCGGATCGTGCCGGCGGTCGGGATCACGAGCCCAAGCAGCATGGCCAGCGTCGTTGTCTTGCCCGCCCCGTTGCCGCCGAGCAGCCCAACGGTTGCTCCGGCCGGTACGGCGAAGTCGATCGCATCCACCGCAAGGACCTCGCCGTAACGTTTGATCAGGCGCTCGACCTGGATGGCGTCCATGGCAGCGGGATATGCGGCTCCGAGCGCGGCAGGCCAAGGGGCCGTCATCACGTCATGTGTGGATGGGCCCCGGCTGGCAAGGGTTTTGTCGGGTGAATGCACCTTGCGGTCGTGTGTCCGGCCTGTTGGCGTGGTCGTTGACGCGGGCTCTGATGAGCCAGGTCGGCATTAAGAAGTTCGAAAGGATTGGCATCGTATGCAGCGACACGCCGGCGCAGTCGGCCTTGCTGTCGAGACGGCTGCCGCTGCCTTCGCCAGCGGGGGATCCACACCGCCGTTGGCGCGAGGATCCACCACCGTTCTGCGCTTCGGAGCAGGAGCGTTGAACCGAAGGCGGCAGGCCGGAACACAAGTGAACGCAAGCGAGCACATCATGGAACAGATTGCAGCGACAGCCCCCAGCATCTCTTCCGAAGTCGAGCTTTTCCGCCTCGGCCGCCTTGGCATGGGCTGGAGCCAGGAAGCGTTGGCCCAGACCGTCCTGGTGTCGCTCGAGACGGTGCAGCGGTGGGAAGATGGCGAGGTGCCGATCCCCGCAAAGGTGATGGCCTGGGTCGGCCTTTACGCCCGCTGCTACCCGATTCCGCCCTCGGGCATGGGCCACTGACTGCCCCGCCCTTGCGGTCAGCCGTCAGATGCAAAGCTGTGAGGGCGAGCAACGACGAAAACTCGACTCTGGTCCAATGGCTGACGGTGAACTCGTCGGCTTGCTGCGCGGACGAGCGCTGAAATTCTTTCGCTCGTCGATTCCGGAACAATGAGCGGCACGAGAAAGCTCGTATCGAAGTAAACCATTCTCTTGCCACCGGCAGTAAGCAATGATAAGGCGCAGGTCACTGCGCGGAACGTATCCGCCTATTCGGCGTTGTTCAGCAATTCCCGCTTCAGCCGGGGCGTGGGCGGCTCCGGGCCTATGAAGGTCGCGAGCACTGCACGAGAAAATACCGGATTGGTGATGGTGGCGAGCGTCTGCCCGTTCATCGTTATCCGGAGTCCGTCTGGTGTGAAGGTCAGCGTGCTGCGGTCGCCGGCACGCATCGATGGCACGGCAGCAAGGAAGCGTTCGACATCATATGGCGCCAGATGGCACGGCGCTCGGCAATTCTTCTCGAATCCATCCTGCCACGCCTCGCGGGCATCGGCGACGTCAACATCATGGACAAATCGTATCGCCAGCAGCTTTTTCTCCGGCGAATCAAGGATCGCCTCGGCGTCGTGGCTTGGGTGCTCGAGGTAAAGTCCAGCCACATAAATATGGACGCGCAGCCACGAATAGGTGCGCAAGGCAATGCCGTTCAAGTGAAGCTCTGTGCCGTCGAGCTGCACTGAGTCGGGCAGTGTCACGCTGTCGAGCCGGGCGGCCGAGGCAGAGCCAGAAAGGATGAGGGTGATCGCCGCCGCGCTCACCCTGAGCCAGTCGCGCGTTCCCATGATTTAGCCGTAGATGTTCATGGCGCCATCCGGACCATAGCCTGCTTTCGCGCGATTCGCGAGATCGCGCCCGGAGTCCGCGGGCGCGGCCAATGATAGCGGTCGCCCAATCCAGTGCAGCAAAGCGGAACCAGAATGGTGCTGGCGCCTTCGCGAGAAGAAAGAAAGTTTAACCACAGAGAGAAGCAGTAATAATATAAAGTCAAACTCTGTGTCTCCGTGGTAAAGCTTTCTTGCCTTCGGCCCGCTGCGGACGGCTGCAAGGTGTTCCGAACCGACGAACACCTGACGAGAGCAGCGCACGATCAGCCACCACGCCGGCGTGCGTGGTTCCGACTTTCGTGACCCGAACGGCCACAATCTTGAGCTTCTCGCCCGCACCGGAGAGCGACGCTGATATCAGGGATCACGGACGTGGTGCGCATCCCGGAGGGACCCAAAGCGCCTGCGGTCTGTAGCGAGGCCCCAAACTCAGGCGCGCCGGCTATGCCGCCCCCGCGCCCACTCGTCGAATCCTACCGCCCGAACGACGCCCGCAGGTCCGGAACAAGGTCCGTCGTCTCCCACGTGAAGGTTCCCATCTCTGCGTCCGGCTCGCGCCCGAAATGCCCATACGCCGAGGTCACCGCATAGATCGGCCGGTTCAGCCGCAGGTGCTCGCGAATACCGCGCGGCGAGAGATCGACCACCTCCCGCAGCACCTGCTCCAGCTTCATTTCGTCCACATCCTTGCCGGTCCCCTGCAGATCGACGTAGAGCGACAGCGGGCGCGACACCCCGATCGCGTAGCTGATCTGTAGGGTGCAGCGATCCGCCAGACCCGCCGCCACCACGTTCTTCGCCAGATAACGGCAGGCGTAGGCGGCTGAGCGGTCCACCTTGGTCGGATCCTTGCCGCTGAATGCGCCACCGCCATGAGGCGCGGCCCCGCCATAGGTATCGACGATGATTTTCCGTCCGGTCAGGCCGCAATCCCCGTCTGGCCCGCCGGTGACGAACTTGCCTGTGGGATTCACGTAGAACTCGCGCTCCGGCGGCATCCAGCCGGGCGGCAAGGTGCTTTCCACGATCGGCCAGACCAACGCCTTCACCTCGGTCTGGTCCAGATGCTCCTCGTGCTGGGTGGAGACGACCACGCTCGTCGCGCCCACCGGCTTCCCGTCCACATAGCGCAGCGTGATCTGGCTCTTCGCGTCCGGCAGCAACCCGGCGACCGACGGGTCCTGCGCGTGGCGGAGCTCCTTGATCCGGCGCAGGATCAAATGCGCGTAATAGAGCGGTGCGGGCATCAGCGCCTCGGTTTCACGGCACGCGTAGCCGAACATCATGCCCTGGTCGCCGGCCCCTTCGTCCTTGTTGCCGGCGGCATCGACGCCGCGCGCGATGTCGGCCGACTGCGCATGCAGATGCACCTTGATCGCCGCGTTGCGCCAACTGAACCCCGGCTGGTCGTAGCCGATATCCCGGATCGCCGCCCGGCAGTGTTCAGCCAGCACCTCGGGCGTGATCGTATCGGGGCCGCGCGTCTCACCCGCGAGCACAACGCGATTGGTGGTGACCAGCGTCTCGCACGCCACCCGCGCGTATGGGTCCGCGCCGAGATACAGGTCCAGCACCGTGTCGCTGAGCCGGTCCGCCACCTTGTCGGGATGTCCCTCGGAGACAGATTCCGAGGTGAACAGGAACTCGCCCGTGTCGCGCATGGAGTTCTCCTCTTGTCGCGGCAAGACATGGCGCAGGGACGCCGGCTGCCGGTACCGGCGAAATGCCGGGCGCCGGGTCAATGACGGAAAGCCCCCAGCAAATCAAGCCGGATCGTTCCCCGCCCCTCCGATCCCCAGCACATCCGCCATCGAGTAGAGTCCGGCCGGCCGGCCGGCGACCCAGAGCGCTGCACGGACCGCGCCAACCGCGAAGGTCCGGCGCTCGAAGACGCGGTGCGTCAACTCGATGTGCTCGGTGGCGGCGGCGAAGATCAGCGTATGCTCGCCGACGACCTGCCCGCCGCGCAGAGCCGCGAAGCCGATCGCACCCAGCTTGCGCGGCCCGGTGTGGCCGGTCCGCCCGCTTTCCGTCACCTCGTCCAGCACCACGCCGCGTCCTTGGGCGACAGCCCGTCCAATGGCGATCGCGGCACCGGACGGCGCATCGATCTTCTGCCGATGATGCATCTCGACGATCTCGGCGTCATAGGCGTCTGCCGGCAGCGCGGCGCCCATCTGCTCGGCGAGTGCCAGCACCAGGGTCATCCCGGCGGAGAAATTCGCCGCATGAACCACCGGGATCCGCCGCGCCGCGTCGGTCACCGCTTCCTCATCCGCCGCCGACAGCCCGGAGGTGCCGAGCACCCAGGCTGTGCCCGCGCGCGCCAGGGCCGCGGCGTGCGATTGCGCGGTCGCGGCGAGGGTGAAGTCGACCACGACATCCGCTGCCTCCGCGAGCGCCGCGACATCGGGAAATCGCCTCGTCCCTGCCGGCATGGGCTTGTCCGATCCCGGGCGGCCGATGCCGCCCGCGAGCTTGGCTCCGGCGGCTTGCACCTCCTCGACCAGCAGGTGTCCCATCCGGCCGGTAATCCCGGCGATGCCGATCCGCTGAGTCATCTTTCCCCCCGCGGTCCACGTCGGGAACCTCATGCCACGCCGAGGCGCTGTGCAACAGTTTTTCGGGAAAAGCGCGGCGGCATTCCGCCGTCGCCCGGCGCCGTGCTGGCGGAATACGCTTCGCTTTTCCGCCGTACAGTGCGATGGCGGGCACAGGGCCACCCTTGGCCTTGGGTTCAGGCGGCCGATATGCTGGTCAGCAAGTTGTGTGGGGAGGCACATGCCAGCATATCACCTCAAACGTCGCTGCCTGCTGGGGCTCGTCGCCGCGCTCACTGCCTCGCCGGCAGGCGAGGTGTTGGCGCAGGAGACGAGCGCGGTGACGGCGCCGATCCAGCGATTCTATGTCGCGCTGTTGGCAATCATGAGGGCCGGGCGCACGACCCCCTTCACCCGGCGTTACGACACGCTGGCTCCGGCGCTGGAGCAAGCGCTGAATGTGCCGGTCATCCTGCGGACCGCGGTCGGGTTCGCCTGGCCGACATTCCCGCCATCGGAGCAATCCGCACTGCTGACCGCGTTCCGTCATTACACCGTGTCAACCTGGGTCTCCAATTTCGACAGCTTTTCCGGACAAAAGCTGGAAGTGCTGCCGCAGTTGCGCAGCGTCGGCCAATCGCAGGTGGTGGACACGCGGATCGTCAAGCCAGATGGCAGTTCGAGCGTGATCGACTTCGTGATGCGGCCCGCGGGCAGCGACTGGAAGGCGACGGACGTCCTGCTGGACGGCACGATCAGCCAGGTCGCGGTATTGCGGTCCGACTTTCTAGGGCTGGTGGTGCGCGGTCCGAGGGCGCTGGCGGAGAACCTGGAGCAGAAGGCGACCGATTTGATGGGCGGCACGTCGCCGATGTGATGAGGGGGCCGCCGGAAGCGCACCGCGGGCGCTGCGGCGCCCGGTGACGATGCGGGCTGGATTACCGGTAGATTCGCCGAGGCGAGCGGTTGTCCGCCGTTTTCATGCGTGCGCGACAAGAAATTCTATGCACGCGCGCAACAGCTGCAATGCACGGCGTAATCATATGACCATATCAGGAGGTCGGACCGGTTGCACTTCCAGTTAACAACCCGAGTCCGGTGGTCCTCACCGACGGGTCCACTTCAGTATTGAGCACCGTAAAGCTGCAGCCGATGACGGTCCTTGAAAGTTCATTCAGCTTGTTTGTATTTGCGTGCATCCGCATGCATCCTCTGAAATCTGCGTAAAACCTTTCTCTCTTTATTATCGTCCAGTCGACTGATATCAAAGTGTTGACGTCGCCGTCAACAAAAGGTTGTGCGCCGGAAGGAATTCTCTATCGCCGGCACATTCACAACCAGCTCGGCGCCCCGTCGATGAATTTCAGCGTTATCCAGAAAGATCGACCGCAGCCGTTCGTCGCCTACGAAATCACCTGGGTAATCTCTCTTGCGCTCGGTGGCCTTCCTGTCGATCCCAAAACCCGGCCCAACAGTAACAAGAGAAAGCACCGCCTCGGAGCTTCACCACAAAACGGCGACGGTAGTCCCCAGAGCCCTGCGTGGCAGTCCGTGTGAACCTCTCCCCGACCTTCCACCCGCCGCAGCTCAGCTCCCGCCGCCGCCAGGATCGATCCACCCGATCGTGCCATCGCTGCGGCGATAGACCACGTTCAGCTCGCCCGAGGTGCTGTTGCGAAACATCAGCACCTGCTCTTCCGCGAGGTCCATGTGCATAACCGCTTCGCCCACCGACAGGCGGCTGATCTCGGCAGACTGCTCCTCGATGACCGTGGCGTACGCGTCAATCCCAGCCGCATCAACGCCGGCCTCGGCCGCCGCAGCCTCCTCCTGGCGCAGCACGTATTGCCGCGCGGCCTCCGGACGTTGCCGGTTGGCGATGTCGCGAGCGTGATCGCTCACCCGGCGGCGATAGCGTCGCAGCCGCTTGGCGATATGTTCCGCCGCATCGTCGAAGGCGCCGTTGGCGTCCGCCGCCTCTCCCTCGCCTCGCAGCATCAGTCCGCGAGCGGCATGGATATTGATGTCGCAGGTGAAGAAGCTGCGCGCGCGGCCGAATGTCACCTGCGCTTCGAGTGCGTAGTCGAAATACTTCCCGGCAATGCCCTCCAGGTGCCGGGACACGCGGTGACGAAGCGCATCGGACAACTCCACCTGCTTGCCGGAAACCGTGATCTCCATGGCTGCCTCTCCCCCGAACCAAGCCACCGCGCCTCGCCCGAGGAGGAAGCGACGCCTCAGGCGGGCACGGTCTTTTCCCGCTTGCGCTGCACCGAGTTCGGGATGTGCAGCGCCTCCCGGTATTTGGCCACGGTCCGGCGGGCAATGTCCACGCCCTCGCGCCGGAGGGCGAGAACGATCGCGTCATCGGACAGCACCTCGTCCGGAGATTCGGCCTCGACCAGGGCACGAATACGGTGGCGCACAGTCTCCGAACTGTGGGCGGCACCGTCCATCCCGGCAATCGCTGTGGTGAAGAAATACTTCAGCTCGAAGATCCCGCGTGGCGTCGCAATATATTTGTTCGAGGTCACGCGGCTGACCGTGCTCTCGTGCATCTCCACCGCGTCGGCGATATCACGCAGGATTAACGGTCGGAGGTGCGCGATGCCGTGTCGCATGAATCCGTCCTGCTGGCGCACGATCTCAGTCGCGACTTTCAAGATGGTCTGGGACCGCTGCGCCAGCGATTTCACCAGCCAGTTCGCGGTCGCCAGCCGCTCGGCCAGAAAGCCGCGGTCCTCGCGTCCGGCTCCTGCTGCCACGCGCGCATAGAAGCGCTGGTTGACCAGCACGCGCGGCAGCGTCTCGGGGTTCAACTCGATGATCCAGTCGCCGCCCGGTGCGGCGCGCATCAGGATGTCGGGTACCACGACCTGGATCGGGCCATTCTCGCCTGTCCATCCCGGCTTGGGATCGAGCGTGCGAAGCTCGCCGATCATATCCGCAAGGTCTTCGGCATCGACCCCGCACACGGCCATCAGCCGCCGCATGTCGCGTCGCGCCAGCAGATCGAGATTATCGAGCAACGCCGCCATGGCCGGATCCAGGCGGTCGCGGTCCTCCAACTGGACGGCGAGGCATTCCTTGAGATCGCGCGCGAACAACCCGGGCGGGTCGAACCGCATCATGCGCGCCCGCACCGCTTCGACACGTGCGAGCGCGACGCCCATGGCCTGCGCGACCTGTTGCGGATCGGCTGTCAGCCGTCCCGCCGGACACAACAATGCGATCAGATGCGCGCCGATCAGCCTGTCGGCTGGATCGGAGAAGCCAAGCCGAAGCTGCTCGCCCAGACGTTCGTGCAACGGCCGCAGCGGTTCCGCGACATCATCGATATCATGCTCGTCAACGGCGAAATCATGAGGACCACGGCGGTCACGCGGCGGCGGCGCGCCGTCCGACGGTCCGCCCGCGTCATATGTCTCGGCATGTTCCGCATCCAGCGGAGCCGCGGAAACATCGGGCAGCGACCCGGCGGCGGCGTGGTCGGCGGCATCGAGCAAACTCTCGTTGGAGCGTGCAATCTGATCCGGCGCCGCGCGCTCGGCCGGCGGCGCGTCGTCCGCCTCGTCGCGCTCCAGCAGCGGGTTGCGCTCCAGCTCTTCCTCGACGAAGGCCGCTACTTCGTGGTTGGTGAATTGCAGCAGCTTGATCGCCTGACGTAGCTGCGGCGTCATCACCAGCGACTGGCTCTGACGAAGGTCGAGACGCGGGCCGATCGACAGTGCCATCGCCGGGATCGTTACAGACTGAACCGCTCGCCGAGATAAACGCGGCGGACGTCGGCGTGCGCGACCACCTCGTGGGGGCGGCCCTCCATCAGCACCTGACCGTCATGCATGATGTAGGCACGATCGATGATCTCCAGCGTCTCGCGAACATTGTGGTCGGTGATCAGCACTCCGATCCCGCGGTGCTTGAGATGCGAAACCAGATCACGGATCTCGTTCACCGCGATCGGGTCGATCCCAGCCAGCGGCTCGTCCAGCAGGATATACGCAGGCTGGGTCGCCAGCGCACGGGCGATCTCGACCCGGCGGCGCTCACCGCCCGACAGCGCCAGCGCGGGGGTGCGGCGCAGATGGCTGATGCCGAATTCCGCCAGCAGCTCGTCCAGCATCATCTCGCGCCGGTCGGCGTCGGGCTCGACCACTTCCAGCGCCGCCATCACGTTCTGCTCGACGTTCAGGCCGCGGAACACGCTGGCTTCCTGCGGCAGGTAGCCGATGCCAAGCCGGGCCCTGCGATACATCGGCAGCAGCGTGATGTCCGCGCCATCAAGTCCAATGGCGCCTGTATCGGGTCGGATGAGGCCGATGATCATGTAGAAAGTGGTGGTCTTGCCTGCTCCGTTGGGCCCGAGCAGCCCGACCGCTTCACCGCGCCGCAGCGCAATCGAGACGTTCCGCACCACCGGGCGTTTCTTATAGGTCTTGCCGACGCCGGTCGCCGCCAACCCGGCGCCTCCCGGCAACACCCGAAGCGATGCACTCACGGCTTGCGTCCAGGCTGTACGGGCGGCCCGGCGACCACGCCCTGGCTGGTGGTGTCGTTCGGAACGATCAGCCCCTGCACCCGCTCGCTTCCCGACAGCAGGCGAGACACGCCGGTCTTCAGGTTCACCACCGCACGCGACCCGGCGAGCTGGTTTTGGCCGCGGGTGATCCGGACGTTCCCGAGCAACAGCGCGATGCCGGTTTCGGGGACATAGACGCCGCGATCGCCAGTGGCGATGTCGGTCGGCGTGCGCACCGAGACATGGCCGAACGCCTCGACCTTCTCGAGCTTGCCGGAGGCGGCCAGCGGGTCGTCGGCCGCGGGCGTCGCGCCCGTCTTGGCGGCGGCCTGCGTCGGCGCCCCACCGGGCGGCGGCGAATTCGGCGTGGTGTAGGCGACCAGCACGTCGGCAGCGATTCGCCGTGCATCCTTGGTCACGACCACGGCGTCGCCGCGTGCCACCGCCATGTGCTTCTGCGACCAGTATTCCAGGTCGTCGCGCGCGGTCAGCACGTCGTTCGGCGTGGTCAGCCGGAGGTCGTGACCGGTCAGCACCAGGACCGCCTGATCCAGGTCGTAAATCCCCCGATCACCCTGGGCGTGGTCGGTCGCCGTGAAGATCTGCACGTGCCCTTCGGCCTCGACCCGGTAGATCTCGTTGCCCGACGTGTCCTCGTCGCCTCCGATGCCGGTTGTGCCGTTGGATGCGGCAGCGGGCGTTGCGGCCGACGGTGTTGCGGTGGCATCCGCCGGCTTGACGGCATCCCCGGCCTTCTTGCGGTAATAGGCGATCAGGCGGTCCGCCGTGACCGTGACGTTCTGACGGACGGCACGGGCATCGCCGAAGGCGATCACCTCATGCTGGTCCTGCAGCCACTCGATGCCGTTCTGCGCGGTGATGTCGATCGGCCCGCCGTGCGACAGGTCGATCCCCTGCGCCAGCGCCGGCGGCGCAAGCAGCAGCGCCGCCCCCATCAGGACAGTTGGCAAGAACTTGCGGGGACCTTCATCGCGAGGGGTGAAGCGACGAAGCCATCTCCCGGAAAGCACGCAACTGGCAGGGGATTGCCCCGCTTCGCTCGCGATGAGAGGGGCATTCAGTCGCAATCGCCGCGCCGCACCTTTTGAACGCAGCGGCCTCATTGCGCGTTGGCTCCGTTGAGGATCAGATGCGCCGGGCCGGCGAACAGCACTTCCTCGCCCTTGTCGGTGAAGGTGAAGCCGCCCTTCGCGTCCAGCACGCCGAACGGACCCTCGGCATGCACCGGCTGGGCGCTGGCGGCGGCGCCATTCTTCATGTCGATCGCCGCGCTCTCGGTCAGCATTGTGGTGCCGTCGTCACGGTACAGCGTGACGGCGTGCGACAAGTCGAGCTCGTCTTCCTGCTTGCGGTACACCCCGTCCTTCGATTGCAGCATGAGCCAGGTGCCATTCTGCAGCGTGACGTCGCCTTTCGGGGTGGTCAGGTTGAAGCGGTCGGGACCGACCTGTGTGGCTTCCGTGGCGGTCACGGTGTACGGGCGGCCGTGCTCATCGATCCCATGGAAGCGGGCGCCGATCACTGTGTCGCCGGCCACGTCGGGGATCATCTCGTGGAGGTTCCAGCGGACGTCAGCGGCACGGCGCTTCAGCTCGGGCCACATCGCCATGGTGGTGAGCAGTGCCAGGGCCAAGGCGGGCAATGCCAGTTTGGCCAGGAGGATCATGAACCGCCGTCGCGCAATCCGTCCGGGCGAGGGGGGCCGGCGCACCCGCGAGGTCGCGATGCCAACCAGCCGTTCCGCCGGGCGAGCGGAGGCGGCGAGTGGGGTGCCGGACATCAGGCGACACCCGCGCGCAGCAGGTCGTGCACGTGCAGCACGCCGATCGGCCGGCCGCTCGGATCGACGACGAACAGGCTGGTGATCGGACGTTCGCGTGCGTTCATCATGTGCAGCGCCTCGGCGGCGAGGGCGCCGGGTGCAATGGTCTGCGGCGCTGGCGTCATAATGTCCGCCACGCGCCGAGCGAGCAGGTCGGGGCCCATGTGGCGGCGCAGGTCGCCGTCGGTGACGATGCCGACCAACCTGCCATCCGAGCCGGTGACGCCGAGGCAGCCGAGCCGCTTCTCGGTCATCACCAACAACGCACGGTCCATCCGCAGGTCCGGCGAGCCGAGCGGCATCGCGTCGCCCTCATGCATCAATTCGCGCACACGCTTGAGCCGGGCGCCGAGCCTGCCGCCAGGATGGAAGCGGCGGAAATCGGCAACGGTGAAACCGTGCCGGGTCAGCAACGCAACCGCCAGAGCATCGCCGAGCGCCATCTGCATGATCGTGCTGGTGGTAGGGGCGAGCCCCATCGGGCAGGCCTCGGCCGCGGCGGGCAGGCACAACACGACATCCGCCGCCTGCGCCAGCGCCGACTCGGGATGAGCGGTGACCGCGACGAACGGCAACGCGAACCGGCGCGCGTGCGCAACCAGATCGGCAAGTTCCGGCGTCTCACCGGAGTTCGACAGCGCCAGCACCGCATCGCCGGGGACGATCATGCCGAGATCGCCGTGTGATGCCTCGGCCGGATGCACGAACAGCGCCGGCGTGCCGGTGGAGGCGAGGGTGGCCGCGACCTTGCGGGCCACATGCCCGGACTTGCCCATGCCCGAAACCACGACTCGGCCGGCGACGGTGGCCAGCAACTCGACCGCGCGGTTGAACTCCTCACCGAGTCCGGCCGCCAGTGCACGCAGGCCCACGGCTTCGGTGCCCAGCACGGCCCGCGCTACGTCGAGGTCAGCGCGCGCGGCAGCGACGAGAGCGGTCATGGCGGGTCCGTCCGACTCCTCTCCCTTTGGGGCGCCTGTATCGGCCGGCCTGATGCCGCGGGTCAACCCCGGTTCAATCGGCCGACAAGAATCGTGCCACCAGATGTCCAGACGGTTAATGCGCGAACAGATCAGGCTCGGCAAATCCCAGGAGGTCGAGCCGGGCGCGCGTGGGCAGGAAGTCGAAGCAGGCTTCGGCGAGGTCGAGCCGGTTCTCGCGCAGCAGCAGCGCCTCCAGCCGCGCCCAGAGGGCATGCAGGTGGAGCACGTCGGAGGCGGCGTAGGCGAGCTGCTCGGGGGTGAGATCGGGGGAGCCCCAGTCGGACGTCTGCTGCTGCTTGTTGATCTCCACGCCCAGCAGCTCGCGGCAGAGGTCGCGCAGGCCGTGCCGGTCGGTGAAGGTGCGGGTGAGCTTGGCGGCGATCTTTGTGCATTTCACCGGGGCGACGGTGATGCGTAGCGCGTGCTGCAACACGGCGACGTCGAAACGAGCGAAATGCATCAGCTTGACGGTCGCGCGGTCGCCCAGCAGCCCGGCAAGGTTCGGGCAGTCGAAGCCGCGGCCGCCCAGCGTGCGCGGCAGAAGCTGCACGAGATGCGCCACCCCGTCGCCGGCCGAGAGCTGCACGAGGCACAGCCGGTCGCGATGCGGATCGAGCCCCATCGTCTCGGTATCCACGGCGACCACCGGCCCCAGTTTCAGTCCATCCGGCAGATCATCCCGATAGAGATGGATAGTCGCGTTCGGCATGAACTGCGTAACGCTCAAAACAGGGGACTACCTTCTGACAACTGAAAAGCGACCACTGACAACTGGTATGGTGCCCAGGAGAAGACTCGAACTTCCACGACCTTGCGGCCACAGGTACCTGAAACCTGCGCGTCTACCAATTCCGCCACCTGGGCTGGGGGCTCGTCGCGCGAACGAGGGCAGGGCGCGGGATGTAGCGAGGGGGGCGGGTCACGTCAACACATCGCTGGTGCTGCGGGGGCGGCGCCTGGCGGTGCAACCGATTAGCAGCAGAGGGATGCAGGTACCGAACACCCAAACCGCGGCCTGATAGGAGTGCACCGTCGCTGCCCGCGGGCGCGGCCGGCTCGGTTCGCCGCGGTGCCATTGACGGCGGAACCGATTGCGCCGCCGATACGGCTGACGGTCGCTCGTCTAGCTGGGCGGCGCGATCGGGTGGATCACCTGCTGGCGGGGGCCGGGTGGTGTGCGTGCCATGTACGCCCGCGCCGCGCTGGTCAGACCGCACGGGCTAGCCGGCAGCCAATCGTACCGGCAGGTCGGAACGGGGAACTGCCG
>Ga0335074_10007661_pt1 | contig 14980 bp, 4 predicted proteins | sample Lox_Sample_23_FD_206715 | JGI IMG/M metagenome (GOLD analysis project Ga0335074, IMG submission 206715) | Soil microbial communities from Loxahatchee National Wildlife Refuge, Florida, United States - Lox_Sample_2.3 | ecosystem: Environmental > Terrestrial > Soil > Wetlands | place: USA: Florida...
TCCGATGAGTTCCTGGCGTCCGCCGGCTGGCATGACTGCCGACTCGGACCCGATCCGGGTCAGGGGCCGGATTGGATGCGCCGACGACGGCGCAAGCGCCGCTTCGTCGCGGTGGGTGCCGCCCACTAGGATGACTGGTGACCTGGGCCTTGTGCGCATCGGTACCGGCACGGCAGGTGACGATGATTCCTGCCCTGAGCGGCTCGCGGCAAGGGCGCGCCCCAGACTGCGTCCGCAGGTAAGGCCTTCGAGGCGAAAGCCATCGCTCGAGGACTTCCCGCTTGATCCGGTAATGCAGGTTCTCGATTCTGTCGAGCATCGCAACATATCCGTAGCAGCCGCTCTCGCCGAGCTTGACGGTCGGCGCCGACCCTTGCACCCAGGACTGGCGTCTTGGGTTAGGCAGGCAGTCCAGGCTTATGTCGAGGGGAGCGACGCGGACGCCGTGGCGTCGCACCCCGTCCCGAGTCACTGGGTCGTTCAGAGTCGGGATCCCACTGCGAGCCGGGTGTGGGAGATGTACGCATGGGGCCGCCGGTACCAGTCACCGGACGGCGTCACGCGGGAGTTCCGTTTCCTGCGTTTCGGCACCGCAACCGGGCGCGATCGTGACCCGGCCCAGGTCGCCATCGCCGCATACGCCGCCTCGCGTGGCGCTCCGGCTGCGTGGCCACAGTCCTGGGGCGACGAGTTCGACGTCACCCCGACGGCTCCGGTCGAGCGCGTGCGAGTCGTCGAAGTCGGTTGCTCGGACGGATCACGGGCAGTGCTCTTCGACGGCACGCCCGCGCAAGCTGATGCCCTGTACGCCAGCCACGGCAGGCGCCGCGTCAACGAATCCGTCCTCGGCGGCACGGCCCGCCCCGGTCCGGGCTGCGCCGACTGCAAGCTGGTGACTACGTGCGGCGCGCTGTCACGCGTCCCGAACCTGCTTGGAGTCAGCGACCCGCAGGCGCCACTTCGGACGTGGTCAGCCAGTGACTGGCGTTACTATTCAGCCTGCCCGGCACAGGAGCACATGCGGCGGTTGCATCTGCCTCCTTCTGCCGCGGAGTACGGCCCGGACGTCACTCGGGGCCGCGCGGTGCACGCATGGCTCCAAGCCCTGCACTCCCGCTGCCCATACGTGCAGTGCCTTACGGCCGACGTTCCCGAGTCGGCGGACGACTGGTCGGCGGGCGGCTGGCATGTCGCGGGTGAGCAGGCGCTGAACGGGTCCCGGATGATCGAGGCGCACGCGCAGACCTGCCCATTTCAGATCGGCGATCAGATCACCGATGCGCGACCGGAGCCAGTTCTCGCGTTTCACGACACCGCTGCCAGCGTCATCGTCATCGCCAAGCCAGACCTGATCTATATGGATGACGGCTCGTGGGTGTGGCGGGAGACCAAGACCGCCAGCCGCAGCTCACGCCAAAACCGGGACCTTCTCCGCGCCTTCCCGCAGCTTGCGCTCGGCGTCCTGATCTTGCACCACAACCTGCTGGGCGGCGACCCGTCCGGATCCCGGGTGGAGCTGGAAATCCTCGGCCCGCGTAGGCCGGACATCATCCTGATCGACCCAGCCGACTCGGAGCAGGCTGCCCAGGCACACGAGGTCATTAGCGTCGTGGCAGGCCAGTGGCGCAAAGACGAGGCGTTCCCCGCGCAGCCTGGATCCCACTGTCGTACCTGTGCTGTATCACAGTGGTGCCCGGACTTCCCGGCGGCAGACGCCGACGCGGCGCCCGGTCATCTGCCCATCCCTTCCAACAGGTTATGGAGCATCCAACCATGACCGCACAGGTGGCGACGCCGATTGAATGGTCGGTGTCCAGCGGGGTGCCGCTGCTCCGCTCGGTCGCGTCCGCGATCGTCAAACTGGCCGGCATCAGCCAGCCGGGAGACCCCGTGTACCCCTCGGTTGTGCAGCGGGCCTATGACCAGCTCGTGCTCGCCTGCCTCACCCGCGGCGCCGAGCCCCCCAACAGCGTCCCGGCGATGGCCGAGTGGGCCCGGTCGAGGCCGGTACGAGAATGGCCAGTCGACCTGCCTGGCGACGCCGCCGCACCCGATGAGTTCCTGGTCGATGCCAGCACACTCGCACCGACACAAGCCTGCATGGAGTGGGCACTGCCGCAGCCTGATCCGACTGCCGAACAATTCGAGCAGCTGCTCATCAACGAGGCGTTCGCGACGTGTCGCGCCGCCAGTTCACCGCACGCTTACACCGCCTTCCGCCGCCTGCTCATCGAGAAGCCGGTGCTGACCCGGGCCGAGGCCGCCGCCCTGGCGGGCGACAGTACTCTGCTGCTCCTGCACGAGACGATCATGAAGAGCTACCCAGCCGCCCCCGCCGCTTACCAGCGCGAGGGCCGATTCGTCCAGTGCGCCCGCTGCCGGTGCCTGATGGTCCCGGTCCGCGACGGCCGGTACCGGTGCGAACTCGACCGCTGCAAGCGAGACGGTATCGCGCGGCCCGGCCAGGTACTCGGCGCGCGAGACGGCGGCGGGGTCCTGCAGCTAGCCAGGCCGCTGCGGATGTTCATCACCGGGCCAGGCCTAGCCGAGATCGAGCTTGAAGCGGCACTGCGCAAACTCGGTCTCGACCCGGAGATGTGGCCGCAGTATGACGCATACGACCTGCGCGTGCTGCTGCCGGGCGGTACAGCATGGGCGGTGGACGTCAAGGACCGCGCCAACCCGGCACTGCTGAGCCGGCAGACCCGGCTATTCCCTCCTGACCCCCCGTTCGCTAGGGCGTTCCTCGTAGTCCCCCGCTACCGGTTCACAGACCGGGAGGACTACCACAGGGTCTTCGCCGCGAACCTGCCTGCTGGGCTGAAAGGACAGATCGAGCTGTGTTCGGACGAGCAATTCCTCAAGCAGGTCAGGCGGGCCCTACGGGCCGACCGCAGATCCGGGCAGCCTACGGCGCAAGGGAGGCCCGCCGATGCGTGACCGCAGCAGCTGGCACCGGCCTATCCTGAAGGAGCTTTCTGCAGCGTGGCCCGCGCAGCTAGCCTCGTGCACACCCGGCGCGCTGTGCGACGTGGAATTGGGCCTGTATCTCGCCGAGCAAGTAATGCCCGGTCGAACCGCCGCGGACGCGTGGACCCTGTTCGGAGGCTACCCCTACGCCGAGGCGCTGGGCGACGTCAGTACCGCCGAGCGGCAGCTGTTGATCCGCCGCGCCAGGCACTACCTGTGGCCCATGCGCCGTCGCCGGGTCTGGCACGCCGCGGTCACCGCATACCTCGGCGTACCGCAGGAGCTGCGCGGATACGACCTCGCCGCGACCGACAGCGTCCCCATACGGCGGATGCCCGCCCGCGCCGCGAGCCGGTTCAACATCTACGAGAAGGTGCTGGCCAAGCCTCCCCGGTTCGTGCGGGACCCGCTGCCCGTCGCCGATGCCGGCGAGTACTGGTTCAACCTTGCGGACCGGCGGCACTCTGTCACTTTCAGCCAGGACCTGGCTGACTCGCCTCAGCTCGCAACCCATGATCTCGGAGCCGCCCCGGACACAACCTCCGCGCCGCTGGAGGTCACGTGGGCCGAGCTTGAGGCGGCCGCAACTGAGATGGATGCTATCGAGGCGGCCGCTGGCAGCCAGCCGAGCGAGTGGACGGCCCGGCTCGCGCGCGTCAGGCTGCTGACAAGATCCGACCCCGGCCAAGAGTTCCAGCCCGGCGAGCGGCTGCGGATAGTGGACGTGCTTCACCTCGTCGGCATGGTGGGCACCGGCAAGAGCACCCTGAGGGACATACTGGCGTTCCGCGCAGCCCAGCGCGGCTTGCGGCTGACCATCATCGTCGGGGACGTCGCCGAGACGCTGGCAGTCGTCGACCGGCTCACGCGCCTCGGCGTGCCGGCCGCGCCTGTGCTCGGCCAGTCGACGCGGGAGAGGCACATCACGCGGCTGCACCGTCGGCTCGCGACCGCCGGGTTGCCGACAATGCTCGCGCATTCGCATCCAGGGTTCTCCTACCTCAGCAGCGCGTGCGCCGTCGACGCGCTGCGCGGGCTCGACGCCGCAGAGCCGCTGCGGATCAGCGAGGCTCCCTGCACCGCGCTCTACCCTGCAGCCAGGCATGAACTGCCACTCGCCGAACTGATCGGGGATACTGCCGAGACCGGCACCCAGCCCGGCACAGCTCATAAGCCGGAAACGGACCGCGGGCCAGCGCGGCACGGCTGCCCGGTGTGGGCCAGATGCCCGCGCCACCATGGCGCCCGCAGCCTGGTCGGCGCACAGGTTTGGGTGGCCACTCCGGCGAGCCTGGTCCACTCCGGCGTACCCAGGCACCTGAACGCCGAGCGGCTCCGCTACCTGGAGCTTGCCTGCCGCCGGAGCGACCTGATCCTCGTCGATGAGGCCGACCGCGTCCAGATGCACCTGGATGCGGCATTCGCGCCGGCCGCTACGCTCGTCGGCCGGTCCCCCGACTCGTGGCTTGACGAGGTCCAGAGCCACAAGATCACCGAGCTGGCCCGGCGCGGCCGGACTCAGCTATCCGAGCAGGACGTCGATGACTGGGCCAGCGCATTGACCACCGTCTCGGCCGCAGCCGACCGGCTGTACGCGCTGCTCGTCCAGGACAGCGCGCTGCGCGCATGGGTGGTCGAGGACTACTTCAGCGCATTCACCCTGCACCTGCGGCTGCTGAACGAATGGTTCCCCGGCGCTACGGACGGCGGCCCGGGCGACGGCGCCGATGGCGCCTCCGAGGAGGCGGCGAAACGCCGCGACAAGACCAGCGCCATCCTGGACCGCTTCCGCGACAACCCCCTGGAGCACCAGCCTGCGTGGGTCGGCGATGACGCCGACATCGCCCTGGCCGCCAACGAGCTGGTGCACCTGACCCTCGAGCTGCTGCACGCGCACAGGTCGGCGACAACCCGCCAGCGGCTGCGCACGGCACTGCTGAGCCTTGCCGGGCCTGACCCCAGGGTCGAGGCGGACATCGACCAACACGCCCTGCAGTTCGAGTTCACCCTGCTACTCGCCGCCCTGCATCACCGGCTCGACTACATGACCGCGATGTGGTCGCGCGTGGAAGCGGCGCTGAACCTGGATTCCACCAATAACGTGCTATCCCGTCGTCCGCCGCGAGACTACGAGCCGCTAATCCCCGAGTCCCCGATGGGCAACATCCTGGGATTCCAGTTCCGACTCGATGACCGCGCCCGGGACCCCCAGCGCAGCGGCGAACTGCAGTTCTTCCGGTGCAGCGGGGTCGGCCGGGAACTGCTGCTCGGCCTGCACGACCTGCCTGCCGCCGACGGCCGGGCCGGACCCAAGGTCGTGCTCATGTCCGCCACCAGCTGGGCGGGAGCCTCCAGCCGGTACCACGTCCATATCCCCGTCGGCGCGATCTTGCGCCCGCACGAAGACGAGGCCCAGGCGATCCTGGGCACTCAGTTCCGCACCGAGTTCCTGTACTCGGCCGACGGAATCCCGCTCCAGCTATCCGGCACCGACCCGGCCGTACGGAGCCGCGTGCTAGAGCAGATGCTGCGCCAGCTCGCCGAGCCCGACCGGTCACTGACAGGCACGACCAGCAAGCTACAGGAAGAACTAGGCGAAATCCCCGACCCGGATCGCCGCCGGGTACTCCTGCTAACCGGGAGCTACTCCGAGGCACAGCACGCCGGCGAGTACCTCAGCCGGATTCCCGAATGGGCCGGCAGGGTCACGGTGCTGGTCTCCGACGACGCCGACCTTGACGATGGATGGTTCACCCTGCCCTCTGGCACCCTGCGCCGCGGTGACATCGCGGCGTTCCCAGGCACGGGCGGCGAGATCCTCATAGCCCCGCTGCTGGCAATCGAGCGCGGCCACAACATAGTTCTGCCCGGCGGCAAGGCCGCGATCGGCACGGTCTACTTCCTCGCACGGCCGCATCCTCGTCCTGACGACATCAGCCTGGCCATCCAGGAAGTCAATGACTGGGCGGTGCGATTCGTCCGCGACGGCAGCTTCCGGCAGATGGCCCTGGCCACGGGAAGTCCCGACGCCGCGGGGCAGAGATTCCGTACACTCGCCCGCGAGCGCTGGCAGCGGCTCCTCACGCGCACCCTCGCCTGGACCAGCCTGCCCGACGATGAGAAGCAGTCCTTCACCTGGGACCAGCTGGTCGTCATCTGGCAGGTGATCGGCAGGCTCGTGCGCGGCGGGGTGCCCGCACGCGTCGTCTTCGTCGACGCCGCGTTCTCGCCGAACGAGGCACGGCTCACCGCCGCCGACACGCCCCGCACCAGCCTGCTGCACGCCATGCGTGGCGTCCTCGCGCCGTACCTCGACGGAGACCAGGCCGACGAAGCTGACCGGTCGCTGGTCCGCGAACTCTACGAGCCGCTGTACAAGGCCCTCTGCGAGATCAGCTGACCTCGCCCGACAGCCAGGAGAAACCGTGGCCTACGACATCATCCGGCCAGCTGCGTACGTGCCAGACCCGGCCGAGGGCCCCATCCAGGCCGCTTACCACGCGCTGGCGTTCCCACGCGCCTGGCGAGAGGTAATCCTTGGCCTGTACCGGAACGGCAAAACCCGCCCGGAGAGAATCCAGTCGGTTCCCATCCGTCGGCTCAACTCGGCGCTGCGGGCCGCCGCCCCCGACCTCATCTCGGTCGCCACGAAGGCAGCCGCCGACGATGCAGCTGCCTGGTTGTACACCAGCGCCCCCTACCCAGCGGCCACCCTGAGCATGTTCGTGAACACCTGGCTGCGCGAGCTCCAGCCGACAGCCGACGCATACCAGCTTGTCCAGGATGCCATCAACAGGCTCGACGCCGAGTCGCTGACCTGGACCGCGGAAACCGTCGACCTGCTAGAGCAGACACTGACCAGCGGCCGCACTGCCGAACCAGCCCCCCGCCTGTACAAACTGCTGCCCGACGTCATCGCCGGGCGCATCGAGCAACTCCCTCCCTACGAGCACAGTGGCCAGAAGCTGGCATTCCGGAACGTGGCAGCAAACGAAGGCGCCGAGCTGATGTCCTGGCCACCACTCCAGTACAGCGCAACCGGTCCCGGTAAAACCACCCGGCTGTGGCACTACTCAGCCACTATCAAGATCAGCCTGCACACCGTGCCGTTCTCTCCGCTCCCGCGGATCCATCTGCGAACCGGAATCCGGCGCTGGGTCCGCGGACGCCTGTGGCTCCCGGCTGGCAACGCGGCGACCGTCTGCCTGCTCGCCGACAGCCCCTGGCTTGCCGGGACACCGCAGCCCGCCCGGTTCGCGACCATCGGGCTCAGATACGACCGCGAGCACGGGGAACTGGCGTGGGATCACAGCGGCCCGGCCGGCCTGCTGTCACGGCTCACAGCGCAGGTACCGCTGCCTGACGTCATCGCCAAGCAGCCGGAAGCGTGGATCAGCGGATCCGGAGGAATCACCGCCGCGATCGTCTATCACACGATGATGGGCGCCCACGGGGTCGGTCCAGGCCTCATGCCCAGCGAGCGCCAGAGGCTCACCGAATGGGCGGCGCAGGCGATGGCCCCGCAGTACCGGCCTGCGCCCGACTTGCACCGCAGCCACATAGCGCCGCCACCAGCCAAAACACTACGGCGCAAGGCACCGATCCCTGTGAGGAATCCCGACCCGGTCAAGGCCGCCGCGGCCGCCGAGAAGAACACCGAGATCGCCGCCCACAATGCAGCAGAGCGGCGCGCATGCGTCGCGGCTGCCACCGGCGAGTCCGGGCTGAGCGTCCACGTGCTCTACCAGACCGACCGGATGCTGGAGGAGCTGATCAGGTCGGCGGCCACCAGCCTCGGCCTCACCGACGCCCACCGTGAACCCGCGGCCGAGGCCGGAACCTGGATTTGGCGGACGAATGGCCTGACCGTCCGCATCGAAGCTATCCCGCTCGGAGCCCTCGGCGCCCCGCTCGCCACCGCCGCAGGGCTCTCCAGGCGCAGGGAGCGCGAGACGGCCATCGCGCAGCGCCGCGCAACGACTCGGGACCTGCTCAAGTCTGCGGAGCCGTCGCAGATCGTGCTCATCGAACTCGAAGGCGAGGAGGCGTACAAGGACACCAGAGCCGCAGACCCCAAGTACGCGCTCCGCCTGGGTTGCGCCGACGCCGGTCGGGTCAGCCAGTTCCTGCGACCCCCGGACACAGCTATCTCGGGCCAGACCAGCGACGACAGTCATCGGGCGGAGGCTGCCTGGGCCGAAGGCCTCCGCCAGATCGGCATGCGGGTCCTTCCCCAGCATTCCCTCGGAGACGTGATCCCGACGAGACTGAACCAGATCGCGTTCTGGATGGTGAAGTGCAGGTCCGACGGGCCGACCTGGCGCAGCCAGTTCACCCCGGTCGCCGTGCTGATCAGACCGGGGCAGCAATGCATCATGGCCCGCTCTCCCGACACCCCCGGATGGGTGCCCTACCCTGAGCTGCTGATCGCGCTGACCGCGCAGCTGCCCGCCAACAAGATCGCAACGCGCGACGATCAACGCCAGGCGGCGGCGGCATTCACCCGCACGACGCTGTACTCGCTCCGCGGCGAGCCGACGCTGGTCCTAACACATGCCCAGAACTGCAGGCAGTCATGGCCGTGGCTGACCAACAGCGCGCCGATCGAGGACAAGATCCAGATCGGCGGCGGACCGGTCCAGCGGCTCGGCCTGCATGGACGGCAGCTACGGCTGGCTCGCGTTCGGGAATCCGCCCGGGACGAGACGCCCCAATGGTGGGCGCCTAAGGATCGCGATCATGCCGGCATTTCCAAAGGGCTCTGGATACCCGGCGATGCGGGGCCAGCGAACCGGGTGTTCGGAAGCACCGCCGAGAAATCCAGCACGCACGCCGTGAGCGTGGATGCCACGAAGCTCACCACTCACGTCAACGCCCGGGGAATGCAGGTGATCAATGCCGGTGTTAGCGCCTGGAACCCCGAGCTGCTCGAACTCACCATGAACGGGCTCCAGGAAGACGACGATGCTGAAGCCTGGGCCATGTTCGTCCACCAGCAACGATCACCGGACGACTACCGGGACAGCCTGGCCTTGCCGCTTGCCCTCCACATGGCCAAGCTCGCGGCCGAGTACGCGCTGCCCCACGATGATCCCGGCCGGGCCGGGCTCACAGGCGAAGTAACCGAGCCGAGCGACGAAACTGAAGACGAGCCCAGCGATTAGCGTTCGCTTCGCTCGAGGCCCAGCAGGTAGTGGCGGTTTGGCGGCTCCGGCTTGGAATGTCCTGGGAGGCTTGCCTGTGACTGATGCGATTGACGTGCGACTTGCCGCCGAGCCTGGTTCGCGGTCCGACGCGGATGCCCTGCTTCTCGATTGGGCGAGACGGCTCGTCTGGGCGCACCTCACGACGCGAGAAGACCAGGACTTTGCGCTCAGCCAGAAGAGCATGATCGGCCAGACCATGCGAGAGTACGGCGGCCGGTTCTTGTTCGAGCTAATCCAAAACGGCTACGACGCCGAACCCCCCGAAAGCGAGCGCGGGCGCATCGCGATCGTGCTCGCACGCGACGAGGGCGCCCACGGGACCCTGTATGTCGCGAACACCGGTCACGGGTTCACAGCGAGCAACGCGCGCAGGATTCGCTCGCTCGGGCTGAGCGACAAGCCGATCGGCGAAAGCATCGGCAACAAGGGCGTTGGTTTCAAGAGCGTGCTCCAGATCTGCACGACACCGGAGGTCTACAGCACACTGCCTGGCGGCGATCCGGGTTTCTGTTTCCGCTTCGCGAGACCGGAGGACGTGCCCGGTCTTGTCGACGGTGACCCCGTCTGCACCCAGCAGGTGATCGATGAAGTATCCCTCTACAGCATCACGCTGCCAACCGAGTCGACGCCTGAGCGGGTGACTCGCCTGTGGGAGGACGGCTACGTCACCGTCGTGCGCATGCCGCTTGACGACAGCGCAAAGGAGACCGTCATTGAAGGTCTTGATGAGCTGGAAGCCTCCGAAGTCCCGCTGATGCTATTCCTCAAGCGGCTAGCGCGAGTGATCATCCGGCGCGAGCACAACGGCGGAGGCCAGGAACGGGTGCTGACCCGTTCCCGCCGCGGCGTTCCTGCGCTGGCGGTCAACTTCAGCTGCGACCTTGTCACCCTCGACGACACCACCACGTACCTAGTGTTGTCGCGGCAGGTCGAGCCTGACACCTACCGCCTTGCTGTCAGAGAGGCGATCGACCGCCATCAGCTCGACCCGAGATACACCGAATCCACCTCGGCCGAAGTGTCGCTCGCGGTGCCATACGCGACAGCAGACGCACACGCCGGGCGCTGCTACACCTTCCTGCCGCTAGGCAGGAAAGCACCCTCGCCCTTCGCCGGGCACCTCAACGCCCCCTTCTACACCGACCTGCCGCGCAAGGACATCGACGACACCAACCCGCTGAACCGGCTGCTGCTTGATGAGGCAGCCGGCCTGTGTTTGGACGCGGCCGACGCGCTCACTCACTGGCCAGACGATTCCGCTGTGGGAGCCGTGCTCGACCTGGTCTGCTGGAACGACGATAGGCTTCCGCTGCTTGCGGGCTACGCTGAGGAATGCGGCGCACCGCTGGCCGATCGGCCGCTCCTGCCGGCTCGCACGCCGGGCACGTGGCTGACCATACGCGAGGCAAAGCGCTGGCCAGCACCTGACGCCGCCGTGCTCAGCGCGGACTTGGCCGCCAATGCGTGCCGCGTCGAGTTCTTGCGCGACCTGCCGCCAGAGCGCGGCCGGCGAATCGACCATGTGCTGTCATGGCTTGACCTCGACGCGATGCCAGAACCTGCGCGGCTTGCCGGTTGGACGGAAGCGATCCTGGGCGCCATGCTGCGCGAGCGCCGTCCGATCGCCGACTGGGATGCCGCGTATCTGGACATGGTGCGGCTGTTCGACAAGTCGCCCGACGCTTTGCGGTCCCGTCGAATCGTCCTGACTGATTCCTGGGAACTCCAGCCGTGCGCGAGCGGCAGGCGTGCCGGCGACACGCCCGCCGCGCGGGAGGCCACCCCGTTCTTCCCGCCGACGACTCAGCGAATCGACGACGAGGACGACGTCGATCCAGATGCCGACCTGGCTTTGCCCAAAAGCCTGTCCCGTCGGCTCTTCTACGTGCATGGCGATCTGACATGGCACGTGAACCGGCAGCAGACGGCATCGCGCCGATTCCTGCAAGATAACCGGCTGGTCCGCAGCTTCGAGACGCGCGGCATCCTTGAACACATCCGCACCGTGCTTGCCGAGAGCAAGTCCCGGCGGGTCGCCGAAGACGCGCTACGGTTCGTGTTCAACCTGAGCCGTAGCGGCGCTCGCATCAAGACCGACTTGGCGGCGCTCAACCTGCGTGTTCCGACCGCAGACGGCCAATGGATACCAGCCGCCGACTGTCTGTTCTCGGCGCAATGGCCGGGGACGACAGGAGAGGAGATCTCCGTGATCGCCTCCACGCCAGCAGAGCGGTCGGCGGAACTGCACGCCTTGGCGCTTCGGCTGCTCGCGCCGCCTTCCCGGCTGATGAAGCCGAGCGACAGCATCGCTGAGTGGATCGGCTTCCTGCGCCGTATCGGTGTCGGTGAAGTACTGCCGCTCAGCTCGGCGCGGGACAGCCGCCATATCTACGGGAGCGGACTCACCCGCGCGACCCTTGCGGCCGTGCCGGGGCTACCAGCGAAGATCCGTGAGAACTGGGAGCACAGCCTTCCGGACGCCTCTGCGGCGAGCTACCCATACACGCCGTACGTGTCGACTGGCCCGCTTTGGTGGTTGCCGGGACAAGGCGAGTGGGAGCAGCTGACCCACAAGGTACGCCTGGCCCTGGCACGTCAGATCCTGCGCGGTCTGAAGGGCGGGTGGCCGAGCGATGCGATGGAGACCTCCTGGGAGCGCGATCGGTCTGGCGACAAGGATGCGCAAGCCCGCCCAACGCCGCTTCGAACGTTCCTGCGCACTGCATCATGGCTGCCAACGCAACGGCCCGGCGATGGCGGCGAGCAATGGGTTCGGCCGAGAAGCTGCTGGACGTTTCCTGTGCGCAGCGAGGACGTGCCACCACGGTTCGCGCCGCTCATGATCAGGCCACTTAGAGAACTGCTTGATGACGCACCAGCGGCGCTGCGGCAGCTACGAAGCCTGGGGCTCGGCGTCTGGGGCTCCGATGACGACGCCCCGCGCCTAGTGCGTTATCTCGGCGCACTGTTCAACGCTGGTGGCGTGGCCGAAGCGCATGCAGGGCAGTTCCAGAACACCTATCGGGCGGCGTGGGCGGCCTGCGCACGTCGTCGTGATGAAGCGACTCCGTTCCCACGGGACCAGCGTTGCTACCTCGTCGTCGACGTCTCCGGCTCGGCGACGGCTGTGCCGCTGGAGCCTCAAGGCAGCGAGTATGTGCCCGCCGAGATCGTCGTCGCATGGCGGGACGACGATCAAAGCTTGCTCCGCCTCATGGCTGACTTCGGCTGGCGGGTGCTTGAGGTCGATGCTCACCCCGAAGCTGTGACGGCTATCCTCGGCCGCCGCATCGGCGACCATGCTGTGCGGGCCAGCGACATCGCGCCTGTCGTCTTGCTCGACGGTCGCGAATTCGACGCAGCGACCGCGGACGAGACACGTCCCATCGTCGGCGTCCTGCCGTGGCTGCCGTTGCTCGTGGCCACGCTGCTTGAGCACCAGCGCAGCCAGTTCAGCCGCCTGGGTCAGCGGGCCTTCGATGAAGCGCTTGACTCGCTGCGCCGGGTGCGGGTCGTCTTCGCCTCCCAGGTCGAGGTACGTCTCGGAGAAGAAACCCGATCGCTGCCCGAGCGCCTGCACGGCGTACTACCCGTGCCCCACTCCGAACGGCCCGCCTTGATCGTCGAAAAAGCCGACCATCAGCTGACCTGGGCCACCCTGGAGGCCATGGCCGAGCCGCTGGCCTACCTGATCGGGCGGCGGGACTATGCACGCACCCTCCGCTGGGCCGCAGAACGCACGCGACGGGTGAACGGCCCAGTTGTCGAGCTCGGCGACGACGACATAGCCGAGATCTGCGACGTAAACCCTGAAGACGTGCAGGCGATGGCACGGCGTATCCAGTCCGCCCTCACGCCGCTGCTGTATCGCCTCTATCCAGTCGTGGTGCACTACACCGACGCCGAGGCCGCCGCGGCGCTTGATCCAGAAGCGCCTGCAGTCGAAAGCGAGGCGGAAACACGCGCGGTGCTGGCGGCGCTCGCAGATCGTCTTGGCCAGGATCCGAATCAGCTGCTCACCGTCGCGCTCGACGCCCCTAACCTGGCGGCGCTCCAGCGGCAACTGGGAATTTCGCTCCGCGAACTCAACGCCACGCTGTCAAGCCTCGGCGACCGATACTCGGTCATCGATTACAGCCAGGAGCATGCCGAGGACTTCTCCGATCGCCTGCGGCAGGTCCGGGACCGCCTGCTCGACCGGCTGCGCTGGGCGCGGTGGGATCGCTTCGCTGCATTTGATCCCCAACCGGACTGGCAGCAGCTACGGCGTATCGAATCCATCGGCCCCGACCCGGACTGGGGTACGACCATCGACACGCTCACGGCCGACCTCATGGATGCACGCATCGAGGACGAGCTGGCACGTCTGCTAGGCGCTGCGCCCCCGACTAGCGGACCCGCCCTGCTGCGCCTCAGCGAATACGCGAGAGCGAACGCCGAACTGGTCGACGGCGCCGCGACCAGGCTGGCCAAGCTCGTGCGCGCCTGGCTCATGCGGCAGGGGCTGCCGATCGGAAAGCCCTGGGCAGACGAGGAAGAGGCTGGACGCGACCTGCTCGCCGCGCTCGACGCCGCTGGCGCGCTGGACTTCTCTGAGTTGACGCTCCCGAACGTGCTGGGCTGGCTCCAGGTGCTCGACATATGGCCTTCGGACATGTCCCCAACCGACGACCCCGCCACCCTCGGCATTACTGCCGAGGACCTCGACCACCAGAAAGCCGACGAGCAGCGTCAGCGTGCCGAGCGGGCCCGGCAGCAACGGATCGTGCACATCGATGACGAACCGTTCGACCTGGAGGAGGGCTACAGCGCGCTCCGCGAAGCGCTGGCCCAGTCGCTGGACAAGACACCTGGCTTCCTCACGGCCCGCAGGCGATTCGCCGGCCTGAAAGAGGTCGACTCGCGGCAGGACAGAGGTGGCCGGGCCGGCGGCGGCGGTTCCGGGGCCGGCAGACGGCCGCCGGAACTGTCGACCCAGCAGAAGGTGGCCGTCGGATTCGCCGGGGAGTGGCTCGCCTACCAGTGGCTGGCGCAGCAGTATGGTCCTGACTTCACCCAGGACTGCTGGGTGTCGAGGTACCGGGAACAACTCTTTCCCGGCAGCGGCAACGACAACCTGGGCTGGGACTTCGAAGTGCCGGTCCGTCACGGCAGGCACTACTACGAGGTCAAATCCACACTCGCCGACGGCGGCCAGATCGAGCTTGGAGAAACGCAAGTGATCGCCGCGCAAGAGAACGCCCGGAACAGGCAATGGCGGCTGCTCGTGATCACCAATGTCCTCAACGAGAAACGCCGCATCCACATGCTGAGGAACCCATTCGACCCGGATTCACGCGGCCGCTACAGCTTCGTCGGCCAGGGCCTGCGGCTGCGGTATGTCATCGACTAACCGTCTACCGGCCGCAGGCCGCGCCGAACCGGGCTGTTCCGCGCGCAACGCGGCCAGCGCGTGTGGTCGACTCATTTGTTAGATCGCCGCGCACCGATTAGCACCGCCAGGTTCCGGCTCTGCCATCCAACCTAGCCAGGAGACATAAATGACAGCTGCTGTGACCGCAGAGTTGCCGCAGTGGAGCCAATACGCTGACGGCAGCTGGCCGACGATCCTGATCGGCAACGGCCTTGGCATCAACCTCTGGGTGGGATTCAGATACGCCAGCCTCTTCGAGCAGGCCGATCTGCCGGCGGAGGCTCAGGGCATCTTCACGGAGTTGGGCACCACGAACTTCGAGGCCGTTCTCGAGTGCCTCTACCATGCGGGAGTGGCGCAGACCGCGCTGCACGACGACGCCACTCGCATC
>Ga0335074_10007663_pt1 | contig 14980 bp, 14 predicted proteins | sample Lox_Sample_23_FD_206715 | JGI IMG/M metagenome (GOLD analysis project Ga0335074, IMG submission 206715) | Soil microbial communities from Loxahatchee National Wildlife Refuge, Florida, United States - Lox_Sample_2.3 | ecosystem: Environmental > Terrestrial > Soil > Wetlands | place: USA...
AATCGCGAACGACGTGTTTTCTCCGGCTTTATCCTCTATGCGTCGCGGCGTGCGCGGTGTATTTCGGCCCTTTCGGACCGAGCGGGCCGCCGGATCCTACGAGTATCCAGATAGCGTCGCGGCTGGATTTCTTTTTCAGTTTGCTTTATGCGGTGCTGTCCGTGCTTCTACCGTCGATGGAAACCCCGATCCTGCTGATCGGACCGGTAGTCGCGCTGGCCGTGCTTATGGCGCTTCTGTTCTTTTCCGCGGAAGGCGAGAAAAGCTGGCGGCGCCGCGCCATTATAGGGGTCCTTGCGATTCTGCTGGTGGCCGTCGGGCTCGGTATTTCATCCATCTGGTCGACTATGCCCCGTGGAGTGCGGTGATGGACGAGCGGAGCAGCGAACCGATTCGCGCACGATACCTGAAAGGCGGGCCTCCTGTTTTGGTGGCCGGTCGTCGACCTTGGCCGAGCCTCGCGAACTGGCCCGGTGGGGCATTCCCTTATACCTTTTCCTTGCCGCGCTACCTTGCGACGCCTTTTCAGCATTTCTTACATTCTGTAATCGTGTGGTCTACCCGCACTCCTGTCGACCGATCTACTGTACGATATGTCACCTCTCGGAGACTTGGGAGTGTGCGGGTGCACTGATGTGGTTTTGGGTAACCTCTGCTCATCGAGCTCCGGCAGCCGTCATCAGCATCCAGATGCTCTCCGCAGACAGGCGTACGATGAAGCTGGAGTCTGAATATGGCAACCGGCTGCGGAATCGCCGCATTTGCGGTAGCGCCGGTAGCGCCAAACCTCTTGCAGTGCGCTCTCGCGCCGCAGCTAGCGGCCACCGGGCACTGACGAAACCGGAGATCAACTTCCTGATTGCAATCGCGGCCTTGCCCGGCTTCTATCTGGGTTGTACAGCTCAGGTTTCACGCCATCCCGTTCACGGTGCCGATTGAGACTCTCCTGGGTACACTCCTGGTATCCAGCCACTAAATTAATACATTGAGCGGCGCTTAATCGGGCGGGCGGCATCCTTGTGGCTGAGTGGCGCGGGCGCTGCTATGGCAAACTGTCTATCGACTGCCAACATTTGCGTCACTGGGCCGACATTAAATGCCCGTCGTTCTTTGTAGGTTTAACGCTGTTGGTGCAAATCCAATGGCCTCCCATTTGCAGGGTAGGGGACCAAAAGTTCAGCCAACTATGGAGCGCTTGCCTTGATGATGTGGCCATTGGTAGTATATTTTGCATTTGTGATCCTTCTCGCGGCGATAGTGCTCCTGCTCTCTTATTTGTTAGGTCAGAGACACTCGGAGCCCGCTACTGGCGAGCCTTACGAAGGTGGCATCCTTTCAGAAGGGACAGCGCGCGTACGTTTCTCAGTGCGCTACTACCTGATCGCCGTTTGTTTTGTTGTTTTTGACTTGGAAGCAGTCTTCCTGTTTGCCTGGGCTGGGGCCGCTCGCGAGGTAGGGTGGGCCGGCTATTGCGAGATTCTGTTGTTCGTCGGAGTGCTGATCGCCGCTCTCGTCTATCTTTGGAGAGTCGGCGCGCTGGATTGGGCGCGTGAACCGCGCCGTTCGAGGTGAGAATCCGATGCAGTGGTCGCTAACTAAGCCGGATGTCACAGGGTTGGTAGCAAGCCCCGGTCCTGAGCCATTTGAACAAACGGTACGCCGTAGCGTAGTCCTATCGCGACTGGAGGATCTGGTGAGGTGGGGCCGCAAAAACTCTGTGTGGCCGTTCAACTTCGGGCTCTCCTGCTGTTACGTCGAGATGGCCACCAGCATCACCAGCAAGTTCGACGTATCGCGTTTCGGCGCCGAAGTGATTCGCGGCACACCTCGTGAGGCGGATCTCATGGTGGTTGCCGGCACGGTTTTCCTGAAGATGGCACCCATCGTGCAGCGGCTCTACGAACAGATGATGGAACCGCGCTGGGTGATTTCGATGGGCTCCTGCGCAAACTCCGGAGGCATGTACGACATCTACAGCGTAGTCCAGGGGGTGGATAAGTTTCTTCCCGTGGATGTTTATGTGCCCGGTTGCCCACCTCGTCCCGAAGCTTTCCTGGAAGGTTTGTTGCTGTTGCAGAAAGCGATTGTAACGGAGCAGCGTCCGCTGAGCTGGGTGGTCGGTTCGCAAGAGACTATTCGCGCGCCTCTGCCATCCGTACGCGATCTGATGCGGCCCACGCGACAGAAAGCCACTGTCCTGAGGGAGCCTGACGAGGTATGATCGCCGCCCGCACTATTGCGCAGGAAATTAGCGACCGTCTTGCCGGCGCCGGCGTGCCTCAGGAAACGCAGGATCACATACCGACTTTTTGGGTGGCGAACGATCGCGTGCACGGGCTGCTCCGCTTTCTCAAAGAAGAAGTAGACCGGCCTTACAAGATGCTGTACGACCTCTCCGCCATCGATGAGCGTATGCGGGTACATCGCGAGGGCCAGCCGGCCAGCGATTTCACGGTCGTCTATCATCTCCTTTCCTTCGAGCGGAACGAATATGTGCGTATCAAGGTAGCCTTGGCGGAGGATCGGCTTTCCCTGCCGACCATCACGGACATCTGGCCTGCCGCCAATTGGTATGAGCGCGAAGTGTGGGACATGTTCGGGATCGTCTTTGACGGCCATCCGCACCTGCAGCGGATCCTCATGCCTAAGACTTGGGTCGGCCATCCGCTGCGCAAAGAGCACCCCGCCCGGGCCACGGAGATGGGGCCGTATCAGCTTCCTCCCGCCAAAGAACTGGTCGAGCAGGAAGCGCTCCGCTTCCGCCCCGAGGAATGGGGCATGCGCCGCGAACGCGACGGCTCGGATTTCCTTTTCCTCAATCTGGGTCCGCAGCACCCGGGTACCCACGGTGTCTTACGCGTGGCGGTGCAGCTCGATGGCGAAGAAATTGTCGACGCCATAGCCGAAATCGGCTTCCATCATCGCGGGGCGGAGAAGATGGGTGAGCGGCAGTCGTGGCACTCGTACATTCCCTACACCGATCGTGTGGACTACCTGGGCGGCGTGATGAACAACCTGGCCTATCTGACGGCAGTGGAAACGCTTGCCGGCATCCAGGTGCCGCCCCGCGCCCAGGTGATTCGCGTGATGCTGGCGGAACTGTTCCGCATTATCAGCCACCTGGTCTGGTATGGCACTTTTGCCCAGGATTTGGGACAGATGTCGCCGGTGTTCTTCACGTTCAATGACCGCGAGCGCGCGTTCTCCATCATCGAGGCGATCACGGGGGCGCGCATGCACCCCGGCTGGTTTCGCATTGGTGGCGTGGCCGCCGACCTGCCCAAAGGCTGGGAGAACATGTTCCGCGATTTCATCAAGTACCTGCCGGCTCGCCTGATCGAGTACGACCGCACCGTGATGCGAAACGGGATTTTCAAAGCGCGCACGAAAGGCATCGGCGCCCTGACAGTGAATGAAGCCATCGAGTGGGGCATGACCGGTCCCAACCTGCGTGCCTGCGGGTTTGAGTGGGATTTTCGCAAGCGGCAGCCCTACTCCGGCTACGACCAGTTTCAGTTCGACATTCCGACAGCCCAGAGTGGGGACTGCTACGGCCGGGCGCAGGTGCGTGTCGAGGAGATGCGGCAGAGCCTGCGCATCATCGAACAATGTGTTCAGAATATGCCGGAAGGTCCTTATAAGTCCGATCACCCTTTGGCCACTCCTCCGGTGAAGGATCGCACCATGCACGACATCGAAACGCTGATCACGCACTTCTTGAGCATGACCTGGGGACCGGTGATGCCGGCGGGTGAAGTACTCGGCGCCATTGAAGGCACCAAGGGTAACAACGGTTACTACCTGATCAGCGACGGCAGTACGGTTTCGTATCGCACGCGCATACGGACGCCTTCCTTCGCGCACATACAGACGTTGCCGTTATTGTCCCGGGGCCTGATGATCCCCGATTTAGTTGTCAATTTGGGCAGCCTGGATTTCGTATTGGCGGACGTCGACCGGTGAGGAACAGAAGGAATGCTGACCGTAGAAGAAATTCACGAGATTGAGGAGGAGGCGGCGCACTATCCCACGCGCGAAGCGGTTTCCATCGATGCGCTCAGAATAGTGCAGCGGCACCGCGGCTGGGTTTCCGATGAAAGCCTGCGCGACATTGCCGGTCACCTCGGCATGTCTGCCACTGACCTGGATAGTGTGGCCACGTTCTATAACCTCATCTTTCGCAGGCCCGTGGGCCGCCACGTGATCATGGTTTGCGACAGCGTGAGCTGCTGGATCATGGGCTGCGACCGCGTGCGGAAGCATCTCCGCGAGCGCCTGGGAATCGAGCTTGGCGAGATGACACCGGACAACCGCTTTACGCTGCTGCCGATCGTATGCCTCGGATGCTGCGACCATGCCCCGGCTATGATGGTGGACCGCGACCTGCACGGGGACCTGGATCCGCAGAAGATCGATGCGGCGCTGGAGAAGTATAAATGACAGCCGCCACCGAAAGGCCGTTGACTGAAAGAATGCGCCCGGATGGGTCTTTCCTGGACGCGCAGGCCTATGAGCAGGCCGGCGGTTACCAGGCTATCCGCAAGGTCCTGAGTGGCGGCATGACGCCGAAAGCGGTCACGGATGAAGTGAAAGAAGCGGGCCTGCGCGGCCGCGGCGGCGCCGGCTTTTCAACGGGTTTGAAATGGTCTTTCGTCCCGCTTGGTAAAGACGCCCCGAACCCGACGTACCTGGTGGTCAACGCCGATGAGATGGAACCTGGCACATTCAAAGACCGGCTATTGATGGAGCGGGACCCCCACCAGCTTATCGAGGGCGCGATGATTGCCGGATTCGCCATCGAAGCCGACGTTGCCTACATCTTTCTGCGCGGAGAATACACCCTGCCCGCTGCAAGGCTTTCGCGAGCTATCGCGGAAGCCTATGAACGTCATTACCTGGGGAAGAATATCTTCGGTTCCGGCTACAGCCTGGAACTGCATCTGCATCTCAGTGGCGGCCGTTACATCTGCGGGGATGAGACCGGGCTGCTCAATGCGCTGGAAGGCAAGCGCGCTAACCCCAGATCGAAGCCGCCGTTCCCACCGGTGGTCGGCCTCTTCGGCAAACCTACAGTTGTCAATAACGTCGAGACCATCAGTTGCGTGCCCCACATCATCAACCACGGCGCTGCGTGGTTCCGCGGTTTGGGCCGCACAAAGGACGGCGGCACGAAGTTGTTCGGTGTCAGCGGAAAAGTCAAGCGTCCCGGCCTGTGGGAACTGCCCATAGGCACCCCCATACGCGAAATTCTGGAGGAACATGCGGGAGGAATGCGCGATGGAGTGAAATTTCGCGGATTGCTGCCGGGCGGGTCGTCTACCCCCTTCATCGTTGAACAGCACCTGGACACGCCCATGGATTTCACCGAAATGCCCAAAGCCGGCAGCCGCCTGGGCACCGGCACCATGATCGTGCTGGATGACCAGACCTGTCCGGTCGGCATGACCTGGAACATGATGCGCTTTTTCGCACGGGAATCCTGCGGCTTCTGCACGCCCTGCTGGAGCGGCCTCGGATGGGCGGAGCGAATTCTGAAGTCCATGGAAGAAGGACGGGGGCAGGCCGGCGATCTCGAAAAGCTTGCATTTCAAGCCAAAATGTGGGCTCCCGGCAATACCTTCTGCGCTCTGGCGCCCGGCGCCGCGGACCCGCTCGAGACCGCGTTGAAATACTTTCGCGCCGATTTCGAACGGCACATCAGCGAGCACCGCTGCCCCTGGAGATAGGTGACATAGGTATGGCGACCGTGTACATCGACAACAAACCGTACCAGATGAATCCGGATCAGAACCTGCTCCACGGCTGCCTTTCGCAGGATCTGAAGTTGCCGTACTTCTGCTGGCATCCGGCGTTGGGGTCGGTGGGCGCCTGCCGCCAATGCGCCGTGAAACAGTTCAAGGACGAGCAGGATACGCACGGTAAGATCGTGATGGCTTGCATGACGGCGGCCACAGAGGGCGCGCGCATCTCCATCGACGATCCGGAAGTGGCTGCATTCCGCGCCGGGATCATCGAGGGACTCATGCTGAATCATCCGCACGATTGCCCGGTGTGCGATGAGGGAGGCGAGTGCCACTTGCAGGATATGACGGTGATGACGGGTCACGATTACCGGCGTTACGAATTCGACAAACGCACGTTCCGCAATCAAAACCTGGGCCCGCTGGTGAATCATGAGATGAACAGGTGCATCCAGTGTTATCGCTGCGTGCGCTACTATCGCGACTACGCCGGCGGCAGGGATTTGAACGCGTTCGCGTCGCGAGATACGGTCTTCTTCGGCCGCAACGAGGATGGCGTTCTGGAGAGTGAATTCAGCGGTAATCTGGTCGAAATCTGTCCGACCGGCGTGTTCACCGATAAAACTCTGAAGCATCATTACGCGCGCAAGTGGGATCAGCAGTTTGCGCCCTCGATTTGCGTACATTGCGCCCTGGGCTGCAACACGGATGCCGGCGAGCGCTATGGAACGCTGCGCCGCATCGTGAACCGCTATAACCACGAAGTGAACGGCTATTTTCTGTGCGATCGCGGAAGGTTCGGCTATGAGTTCATCAACAGCGAAAGGCGTTTCCGCCAGCCCATACTGAAAGGCCGGCCTGTTTCCGTATCGTCGGCCCAACGGCAGTTGCGCGAGAGCGTCGCGATTGGCAGAGCGATCGGGATTGGCTCGCCGCGCGCCTCGCTCGAGGCTAACTTTGCTCTGCGCACCTTGGTCGGTGCGGAGCGCTTCCACTCCGGCATGGCCGATCAAGAGGCAAGCCTGGTGGGGCGCATGGTCGAGATTCTGCGGCGCGGTCCCATGCGGACGCCCACGTTACGCGAGATCGAGGAGTGCGACGCGGTGTTCATTCTGGGTGAGGACATCACCAATGTGGCCCCTAGAATGGCTCTTGCCGTGCGCCAGTCAGTGCGCCAGCAGCCCATGGAGATTGCCCGGAAGCTCAAAGTCCCGTTGTGGATGGATCATGGCGTACGAGATGCCCTGCAGGACGCGAAGGGTCCGCTCTACATTGCGACGCCGTATGCTACTCGGCTGGATGACGTTGCCACGGGCACGTTCCACGGCGCGCCCGACGATCTGGCGCGTCTGGGATTCGCCGTGGCACATGCGCTCGACTCAAGCGCACCTTCATCGGGAGATTTTCCGCTGGCGAGTGAGATCGCCCGCACACTCAAGGCGGCTAGGAAGCCGCTGGTGATTTCAGGCACGAGTTGCGCGAGCGAAGCCGTTATTCAAGCAGCCGCAAATGTGGCCATAACCGCGCAAGCCGCGCTCAGCTATACGGCGCCCGAATGCAATACGGTAGGCGCGGCCCTTATGGGTGGAAATCCGTTGAGCGCTGCGTTTGCAGCCGTCAGGGATGGACACGCCGACACCGTGATCATCCTCGAAAACGATCTCTACCGCCGTGCTCCCGCGGCCGAAGTCGACTCCTTCCTGAAGGCGGCGGCGCACGTGATCGTCCTCGATCATCTGGCCAATCCGACAACTGAAAAGGCGGAGTTGGTTCTGCCGGCCGGAACCTTTGCCGAATCCGACGGCACGTTCGTGAGCAGCGAAGGACGGGCCCAAAGATTTTTCCAGGTATTCGTACCGCAAAGCGATGTTTCGGCAAGCTGGCGCTGGTTGAAGCCGGATCACTGGCATGACCTGGACGGCGTGCTGGCGGCGATGTCATGCGCGCTGCCCGAACTTGCTGCGGTACGCGATGCCGCGCCATCGGCGGCGTTTCGCATTGCGGGGGCCAAGATCCCACGCTCTTCGCACCGTGAAAGCGGGCGGACGGCCGCGCTCGTGAACATCGATGTGTCCGAGCCCAAGCCGCCCGACGATCCGGATTCGCCGCTCTCGTTTTCCATGGAAGGCACGCCGGACAAACCGCCGGGAGCCCTCATTCCGTTCTTCTGGTCGCCAAGTTGGAACTCCATTCAGGCCGTCAACAGTTATCAAAAAGAGGTTGGCGGAGCCTTGCGCGGCGGCGACGCGGGTGTGCGTATCTTCGCGCCCGCGCCGGCCAATGGCCAACCCTATTTCAGCGCCATACCCCCGGCCTTCGAACCGCGCCAAAGTGAGTGGCTGTTGGTGCCGATGTATCACATCTTTGGCTCCGATGAACTAAGTCTCTCGGCGCCGGGAATCGCGGAGCTTGCCACACAACCGCATATCGCCGTGAACACCGCTGATTTTCGAGACAGTGCGGAAGTCGAAGTGAGCTGTGCCGGCGGCACGGTCCGGTTGCCCGTGCGTGTCCGTCCCGATCTCCCGCAGGGAGTTGCCGCCGTAAGCGCGGGAGCGACTCTTTTGGCCGGAATGACACTGCCTGCCTGGGGAAGGATTGCGAGGCCGAAATGACGAGTCCATATCCGATCCTCTCGATCCTCGGCATTGTCATCGGCGCGTTAACCATCGCTGCCTTCCTGATCTGGGTCGAGCGCCGGCTGCTGGCCCTCTGGCAGGATCGCTACGGCCCGAACCGCGCCGGTCCCTTCGGTCTGCTCCAGGTAGCGGCTGATGCGATCAAGATGTTCATGAAGGAAGACTGGATACCGCCTTTTGCCGACAAGCCTGTTTTCATTCTGGCGCCGGCCATCGTGTTCGTGACGGTGTTGATGTCTTTCGCCGTCGTGCCGGTGGCGCCGGGGATTATCGTGAGCGACCTGAATATCGGCCTGTTGTTCTTTCTGGGTATGTCGTCGCTGGGCGTTTATAGCATCGTGTTGGCCGGATGGTCCTCCGACAACAAGTATGCGCTCATCGGCGGCTTACGCGCCGCGGCGCAGATGTTGAGCTACGAAGTCTTCATGGGCCTGTCGCTCATGGGCGTGGTGCTGCTTGCCGGATCGTTCAGCCTCCCGGCAATCGTCGCGGCGCAGATGAAAATCTGGTTCGTGATTCCGCAGCTCCCGGGTTTTGTTTTATTCTTGATCGCCGGCTTGGCCGAAACGCGCCGCATCCCATTCGATCTGCCTGAAGCGGAGAGCGAACTCGTCGCCGGTTATCACTCGGAATACTCGGGGATGAAGTTTGGAATGTTCTTCGTCGGCGAGTACATGGGAATCACTTTGATCTCGAGCATGATCGCGGTTCTTTTTTTTGGAGGCTGGCTGGGTCCCGTGCTGCCGGGAGTAATCTGGTTTCTGATCAAGACATTCGCTTTCATTTCGTTCTTCGTCTTACTGCGGGCGGCGCTTCCGCGGCCGCGATTCGATCAGCTTATGTCCTGGGGCTGGAAGATAATGTTACCTCTGGCATTAGCCAACATGCTCGTGACGGGCGCCGCAGTGCTCATATGGGGTAACAGATGATCGGCATACTCAGGACGATCTGGTTGGTTTTTCTCCATGCCTTTCAGAAAAGGATTACGGTTCAGTATCCGGAGCAGAAACCCTATCTCGCGCCACGCTACCGGGGCAGGATCGTTTTGTCACGGGACCCGGACGGAGGCGAACGATGCGTAGCGTGCAACCTTTGCGCGGTGGCGTGTCCGGTCGACTGCATCGCACTCCAGGCAACCGAGGATGCAAACGGACGGCGCTATCCGGAGTTCTTTCGCATCAACTTCTCGCGTTGCATTTTCTGCGGATTCTGCGAGGAGGCCTGCCCCACTTACGCGATCCAACTTACTCCCGATTTCGAGATGGGGGAGTTTCACCGGAAGAACCTGGTGTATGAAAAAGAAGATTTGATGATAGACGGTCCCGGCAAGTATCCAGATTATAACTTCTGGCGTGTGGCGGGGGTCCAGATAGGCGGCAAGGACAAGGGTCAGGCGGCACACGAAGCGCGGCCTGTCGACGTCCGCTCCTTGCTGCCATGAGACGTTTATGGAACTAGCTTTTTATATTGCGGGTGCCGTAGCCGTCATATCGACGGTCCTGATGCTGACACGCATGAACGTGGTGCATGCCCTGCTTTACCTGATCGTGTCGCTGCTCAGCGTGGCGGTAGTGTTCTACGTACTGGGCGCCCCATTCGTGGCGGCGCTTGAAGTCATCGTTTACGCAGGGGCCATCATGGTGCTTCTGTTATTCGTGGTCATGATGCTCAACCTGGGAGGGCGCGCCGCCGGGATGGAAAGACAATGGCTGACGCCTGGGATCTGGACCGGCCCCGTGCTTCTCGCCGGTGTCCTCATTACAGAAGTCGTCTACCTGGCGCGCGGCGCGACCGCGGGTTTGGGCGCCGGCGCGATTGCACCGAAGGAAGTTGGGATCGCCCTGTTCGGTCCCTACGTGATTGGCGTGGAGCTTGTCTCCATGCTTTTGCTGGCCGGCCTGGTGGGCGCGTATCACCTGGGTGTCCATCAAGCCGAAAAACCGGAGATTCAACATGACGCAGATACCCATGAGAGATGGGCTGATGCTAGCGGGGATCTTGTTCTCGCTGGGACTGACCAGCCTTCTCGTACGCCGTGACCTGATTTTTGTTCTGATGTCGCTGGAGGTGATGCTGAACGCTACCGGTGTGGCATTCGTGGCCGCTGGGTCTCGCTGGCATCAGGCCGACGGTCAAATTATGTTCTTGTTCATACTGGCCGTGGCGGCGGCTGAGATAGCCGTGGGACTGGCAATGGTCCTGCGGATCTACCACCGTTTCAAGTCTCTGGACGTGGATACTCTGGGCGAGATGAAGGGTTAATGTGACCACTCTCTTGTGGCTAATTCCGGTGTTGCCCTTCGCCGGTGCACTGCTGCTCGCGCTGGTGGGCTCGCGTCTATCGCGCCGCGCGGCAACAGCCGTGGGAGTGGGATCCGTGGGACTCTCGGCACTGGTCACCATTCTGGTGGCAGTCAGTTTCTTGAGTGCGCCTCCTCCCGGCGATTCTTACACGCAGGTTCTTTGGACCTGGATCAACGTAGCAGGCTTTCAACCGCAGATCGGCTTCTATCTGGACGCACTGTCGCTGGTGATGGTGCTGGTGGTCACCTTCGTGGGCTTCCTGATCCACATTTACTCAGTCGAGTTCATGAGTGAAGACGACGGCTTCAGCCGTTTCTTTGCATACATGAATCTGTTCGTCGCATCGATGATAACGTTGCTGCTGGCCAATAACCTTCTGCTTCTCACTCTGGGGTGGGAAGGTGTGGGGTTGTGCAGCTATCTGCTGATCGGCTTCTGGTACCGCGATCCCGCGAATGGTCTGGCAGCGCGCAAGGCGTTTATCGTGACTCGCGTGGGCGATACCGCGCTATTGGTGGGGCTGTTTCTGCTGTTTAGCCGCCTGGGCACGCTTCAGATTCAGGATTTGATGCAGCGTGCTTCCCAACAGTGGCCGGCGGGATCCGCGTTGGCCGTTGCAGCGGCGCTTTTGCTGTTAGGTGGCGCGGTGGGCAAATCCGCGCAGCTTCCGCTGCAGGTTTGGTTGCCGGATGCCATGGCTGGCCCTACGCCGGTGAGCGCACTCATCCACGCCGCGACGATGGTTACGGCCGGAGTTTATCTAATCGCGCGTACGCATGTCCTATTTGCTCTGGCGCCCGCGGCGCAATTTGCCGTGGCAATTGTGGGCGCAGCCACGCTGCTGCTCGCCGGATTCAGCGCCCTTACCCAGCACGACATCAAGCGCGTGTTGGCGTATTCCACCATGAGCCAGATCGGTTACATGTTTCTCGCGTTAGGCGTCGGCGCATGGCAAGCAGCCATCTTCCATTTCATGACTCACGCGTTCTTCAAAGCCTTGTTATTCCTTGGCGCCGGTATAATTATCAGTGCTCTGCATGAAGAACACAGCATCTTCCGCATGGGTGGCTTGCGCAAAGAGCTGCCCGTGGCTTTTTGGACATTCCTGGCCGCCGGCTGTTCGCTGGCGGGCCTGCCGTTCATCACCGCCGGCTTCTTCAGTAAGGACCTGATCATCTGGAGTGCGTGGTCCACGCCCCACGGACACCCGGGATTCTGGTTGGCAGCGATGGCCGGCGCGCTGCTGACTTCGCTGTACACATTCCGGCTGATCTTTAGGGTATTCTTCGGTCCGTTGGGCACTCCCGTGACCAAGCGGCCAGGCTATGCGATGAGGATTCCAGTAGTAGTGCTGGCCTTCCTTTCCATCGTGGGCGGGTATGTGAAACAGCCCTTGGTTGATTTCCTGCATTCGGCCTTGCCGCCCACGATCGAAGCCCATACCGGCGGTCTGACAGAGATTGGCTCGGAAGGCATCGCCGCACTTATCTTCCTGATCGGTCTGTACCTTGCGTACCTGTTCCATCTACAGACGCGGAGCTTGGCCGACGCTCTGGTTCGAAACCCGGCCGGACACGTGATGCACCAATGGTGGTTTGCGGACTGGGGCTTCGACTGGATGTATGACAAAGCGTTTATACAACCCTTTGTCTGGGTGGCGCGGATCAACAAGAGCGATTTCGTGGATGCCTTCTATACAGGTGTGGCGCGGCTGACGGAGTTGTTCTATCGCGGATTGAGCCGCACTGAGACTGGACACGTCCGCTGGTACGCCGCCGGGATGGCGGCTGGGTCGGTGCTGTTTATCGCGCTGGTGTTGTTTTTATGATCCTGATCTGGCTGGTTGGCATTCTGTTCGTAGCCGGTATTCTCGCCTGGCTCACGGCTCGCTGGAACGCGCAGGCGCCACGATGGATATCGCTTATTGCCATTGCCCTGGACCTGGTGCTGGCCGCGGGTATCTGGGCAGGCAGGGCCTCATCCGCCACGAAGCCGTGGCTGGACCAAGTGGACTTGAATTGGGTGCCGGGCTTTGGCATCCACTTTCATCTCGCGGTGGATGGCCTGAGCTTGCTGATGCTGGTTCTTACGTTCTTCCTGGGCATCATGGCGGTGCTGTGCTCCTGGACGGAAATTGGCGAAAAGGTCGGCTTTTTCCACTTCAATCTGATGTGGGTGCTAACGGGAATCGCGGGTGTATTTCTCTCAGTAGACCTGTTCCTGTTCTATTTCGCGTGGGAGTTAATGCTGGTGCCCATGTACTTCCTCATAGTAATCTGGGGGCACGAGCGGCGCGTCTACGCAGCCGTCAAGTTTTTCCTGTTCACACAATCGAGCGGTCTGCTGATGCTGATCGCTATCCTGGCACTCTACTTTTTTCACCATCAAGCGACCGGCGTTTACACTTTCGAGTATTCGGAGCTGCTCGGTACACCGCTCAGTTCCGGCGTCGAGCTTTGGATTATGCTCGGCTTTTTTGTGGCCTTCGCGGTCAAGTTGCCCGTCGTGCCGCTGCATACCTGGCTGCCGGATGCTCACACGGAGGCGCCCACCGCCGGAAGTGTGATTCTGGCGGGGTTGCTGTTAAAGACCGGCGCATACGGTCTGCTGCGCTTCGTCATCCCTCTATTTCCGCATGCGGCTCATGAGTTCACTCCGGTAGCTCTGGTGCTGGCTGTGATCGGGATCATTTACGGCGCGGTGATGGCTTTCTCCCAGACCGATCTCAAACGCCTGGTGGCCTATACAAGCGTGAGTCACCTGGGATTTGTACTGCTCGGAATTTTCTCCTGGAACCCGCTGGCGCTCCAGGGGGCGATCATGACCATGATCTGCCACGGGCTAAGTACAGGTGGGCTTTTCATCCTGGTGGGCGGCTTACAGGAACGTATCCACACTCGCGACCTGGGACAGATGGGTGGACTTTGGGCTGTAGCGCCGCGCTTGAGCGGAGCCGCACTCTTCTTCAGCCTGGCCTCGCTCGGCTTGCCGGGAATGGGCGATTTCGTGGGTGAGTTTCTGGTCTTGCTGGGATCCTATAAGATCAGCGTCCCGATTACGGTGGTTGCGAGTCTCGGTATTCTGGCCTCCACGTTTTATGCCCTGCGCATGGTGCAGCGTGCCTTCCACGGCCCAAACACCCAGAGTTGGCGCTTCCCTGACCTGACTCCGCGGGAAGGTGTCATAATGGCGGCGATGATCGTGGGCCTGCTGTGGCTGGGGCTTTACCCTCAGCCGGTGTTCAAAGCCTTTGGGCCGGCTCTCGACAACCTACAGCAATCCGCGCGCATGCCCATCACGGCCATGTGGAGATAAGTAATGAACGGCTCCGACTTGCTCGCCTTGTTGCCGCTGCTGCTTATTGCAGCTACCGCGGTGGTTGTGATGCTCGGTATCGCCTTCAAGCGTAACCCTGCACTTTCGGCGGGACTGACGCTCGCCGGACTGACAGCCGCTTTCCTCTCTATCGGTGCGGCCGCAACGCTTGTTCCCCGGCAAGTAACGCCGCTTCTTCTTGTCGACGGATATGCACTGTTCTACATCGGTCTGATCGTTGCCTCGACCGCAGTTGTGACAGTGCTTTCCTATCGGTATTTCGAAAATCATCAGGGCCATCGCGACGAGCTGTATCTCCTGCTGCTCCTGGGGACTCTGGGTTGCGCGGTGCTGGTGGCGAGTAGCCACTTTGCGTCGTTTCTGCTTGGACTCGAGATACTGAGCGTCTCGCTCTATGGCATGGTCGCGTATTCTAAAGACCGCAAGCAGGCGCTTGAAGCCGGAATCAAATATCTTATTCTGGCTTCGGCTTCCGCCGCATTCCTGTTCTTCGGCATGGCGCTCATTTATGCCGATGCCGGCACGATGGAATTCTCGCGCATCCGGGGACTGTCCCTAACTGGCTCCGGACTCCCGCTTCTCCTGCCGGGAGTCGTCCTCACTGTCACGGGCATAGGATTTAAGCTGGGTGTGGTGCCGTTCCATTTGTGGACGCCGGACGTTTATCAAGGGGCGCCCGCGCCGGTGACCGCGTTCGTCGCCACCACCTCGAAGAGCGCCATGGTAGCGCTGTTGCTGCGATACATCTACCTGTCCGGCGCGCTGCAGTACCATGCTGTGTTCCTGGTGTTCGCCATCGTCTCGATGGCCTCGATGTGCGCCGGCAATCTCCTCGCACTGCGGCAGACGAACGTAAAGCGCATTTTGGCCTACTCTTCGATCGCCCACTTCGGATACATCCTGGTGGCATTCCTGGCAGGTTCAACGTTGGCGATCGAGGCAGTAAGCCTTTACCTGGTG
>Ga0335074_10007664_pt1 | contig 14979 bp, 15 predicted proteins | sample Lox_Sample_23_FD_206715 | JGI IMG/M metagenome (GOLD analysis project Ga0335074, IMG submission 206715) | Soil microbial communities from Loxahatchee National Wildlife Refuge, Florida, United States - Lox_Sample_2.3 | ecosystem: Environmental > Terrestrial > Soil > Wetlands | place: USA...
GGTTGTAGGGCGCGATCCGGTTGTAGTCCCGGTAATAGCCGCCCATCAGGTCGGCGGAGAGGTCCACGATCCTTTTGTCGTGCTCAATCACCCCTGTCAGGCGCGGCTGGGCCCCCGACCACGCGAATGCCGGCCGGCCGAACTGCTGCAGCAGTTCCAGGTCGTCCGCCCTGGCGCTGCGCACCGGGCCGATCACACGCGGAATGTGTGAGGAGAAGATAGCCAGGAAGCGGCTGAGGCCGCCTTCCACCGGCAGCACATACACGATGTCCGCGTCGGTCAGGCCGGTCTGCGGCCGTGCGTACACGATGTTGTCGATCTTTACCGCCAGCACGGTCCGCAGAGATTTCACTGGCTCGCCGGTGAACGGGGACACCAGCTGAGTCGCGACGTGGCGCGTCGGGGTCGGAGTCGGGGTCGGGGTCGAGCGCGGCGCAGCCTTGGGCAGGGCGGGCGTGCTGCCAAGGGCCAGGACGATGCCGACGGCGGCAGCCACGCCAGCAACCGCCCCTGCCGCCGACAGGACGATCTTCTTCCGGGTCCAGTTCATGCCTGCCACATCAGCCATTGTGCCTGGTAGCGGGTCATGCAACGGCCACGACGAAAATCCAGCGACAATTTCGCCGGCGATGTCGAACCAGGACTAGCCCGATCGACGCACAGGTGAGCGCGGCCTCCCGGCGGCTGTTTCGCCGGACAAGAATGGGCCGCCCGACAGGAAGGACAGCGGAGATGAAGTTCTTCGGATACACGATGGGCGACCCGAACGCACCGGTCGAGCCCCCCAGCCCCGAGATGTACGAGCGAATGGGGGCTTTCATGGAAGAGGCAACGAAGGCGGGAGTGCTGCTGGCGACCGGCGGCTTCGCGCCGCTGAACGAGGCCGTCAAGATCAAGTACGACGCCGGCGAGTTCACCGTGCTGGACGGCCCGTTCGCCGAGGCCAAGGAACTGATAGGCGGCTGGGCGCTGATGGAGACCAGGGACATGACCGAGGCGATCGAGTGGGTCAAGCGGTTCCTGGCGACCGCAGGTCACGGTGAGAGCATGATCCGGCAGGTCTACGGGCCGTGAGCAGGTTCCTGCGGGGGCAAACCGGTCTGCCGGTGGCCGGTTTGCCCAGCGGCGAATGCGGTGGTGTGATCGGGTGGCGTGACCGACGCCAGGACGCAAGCCGCGATCGAGACCGTGATCCGGCTGGAATCTGCCCGCCTCATCGCGGGCCTGGCGCACTACACCGGCGATCTCGGGCTCGCCGAGGACCTGGCCCAGGATGCCGTGGTAGCGGCGCTCGAGCAGTGGCCGGCCGAGGGAGTGCCACGGAATCCTGGCGCTTGGCTGACGACCGTTGCCAAGCGCCGCGCGATCGACTTCTTCCGGCGCAGCACCGACCTGAACCGGAAATACGCCGAGCTTGGCCGCACGCTGGCGGCCGAGGGGGCGGCCTGGACTCCGGATTTCGACCGCGCGTTCTCCGACGACATCGACGACGACTTGCTCCGGCTGATTTTCACCGCGTGCCATCCGCTGCTGAGCGTGCCGTCCAGGGTCGCGCTCACGCTCCGGCTGCTCGGCGGCCTGACGACGGCCGAGATCGCGCGCGCCTACCTGGTACCCGAGCCCACGATCGCTCAGCGCATCGTGCGGGCCAAGAAGGCGCTGTCCGCGGCGGACGTCCCGTTCGAGGTGCCGGCCGCGGACCAGCGAGCGCCGCGGCTGGCCTCGGTGCTCGAAGTCATCTACCTGATCTTCAATGAGGGTTACTCCGCTACCGCCGGGGACGACTGGATGCGGCCCGCGCTGTGCGCCGAGGCGGTCCGGCTTGGCCGGGTGCTGGCCCAGCTGGCGCCTGCCGAACCCGAGGTGCATGGCCTGGTAGCGCTGCTGGAGATCCAGGCCTCCAGGATCCCCGCCAGGACCGATGCGGCGGGGGAGCCGGTCCTGCTTCTTGACCAGGACCGGTCCCGGTGGGACCGGCTGCTGATCAGCCGCGGGCTGACGGCTCTGCAACGGGCCAGGGACCTGCGCGGGGAACGAGGTCCGTACGCCCTGCAGGCATCGATCGCGGCTTGCCACGCCCGGGCTTTCCATCCCGAGGAGACCGACTGGGCTGAGATCGTCGCGCTATATGAGGTGCTGGCCGAGGTAATGCCGTCGCCAGTCGTCGAGCTGAACCGGGCGGTGGCGATCTCCATGGCCTACGGACCGCAGGCCGGCCTCGAGCTCGTCGACCAGCTCACGGCCGAGCCGTCGTTGCGCAACTACCATTTGCTGCCGAGCGTGCGCGGTGACCTGCTGCGGAAGCTGGGCCGGGAGACAGAAGCACGGGCCGAGTTCGCGCGGGCGGCCACCTTGACGAACAACGAACGGGAACGGCAGCTGTCTGCCGAGCGTGCCGGGGAGCGCACAGCCTGACCAGTGCCCGTGTGATCATGGCAGCATGACCGATTCCTTCGCTGCCCGGTTCGCGGCCGTCCGGTCTGCTCAGGGGCCGCTGGTCTGCGGCCTCGACCCGGCCGGCGAATTGCTTGACAGCTGGCGGCTCGGCGACACCCCGGACGGGCTCGACCGGTTCGCCGACATCATGCTCGAGGCGGCGGTCGGCCCGGTGGGCCTGATTAAGCCGCAGTCCGCGTTCTTCGAGCGGCACGGCTGGCGCGGCATCCGGACGCTGCAGCGGCTTACCGACAGCGCGCGCGCGGCCGGGCTCCTCGTCATTCTCGATGTCAAGCGCGGCGACGTCGGATCCACGAACGATGCCTACGCGCATGCCTACCTCGGTAAGGGCGCGCCGCTGGCGGCAGACGCCATTACCGTCCATCCCTATCTCGGCCTGGGTGCCATGGGCACGTTCGTGTCACGGGCCGAGGAGTCCGGCAGCTGCGTGCTGGTGGTGACGCGGTCGTCCAACCCTGACGGCCGGGGCGTGCAAGCGGCGGTGTCCCGGCCCGCCAGTGCAGTCAATGCCAAGCCGGTTACGGTCGAGGAAGAACTGCTGCGGGACATCGGCGCCCTCAACGAGCGGCTGGCGCCGGGCCGGATCGGACCTGTCGGCGCGGTGGTCGGGCCGACTCACCTGAAGCCCCGGCTTGACCTGGCGGCTGCCAACTGCCTCTTCCTCGCGCCCGGTGTCGGCGCGCAGGGCGCGACCCCGGCCGATGTGGCGTCGGTGTTCGCCGACTGTCCGGAGCGAGTCATGCCGAGCGCCTCCCGGTCCCTGCTGTCGGCCGGCCCGGACGTGACTCGCCTGCGGGACGTGATCGCGGCGCTCGCGGCCGACTTCCGTGCAGTGCTGCGCGGGTAAGCCGGCCGCGACGCCGTCGTGCTCGTTCCCGGAAGAAAAATCCGTCAGACCGTGTAACCGGGAATGCCGGTTCCGGAGATCGTGGTGCTCACGTGCAGGTAGACCGGTCCCCTCCGGCGGCAGGCACGGAGAGTGAAGGGGAACTTCATCGAGGCGTAGTCGCCGGGCGCGTACACGCGCAGGGTGTCAGCCGTGGCCGGATCACATGCTGCGCGGGAGAAGTTGCCGACGTCGGTGACCTGCAATATGACATGAGCGGTCTGGTAGGGACGCAGCGTCACGGTCAGCCCGGCCTTGCCGTCGCGCCCCGCCGCGTTGCCCAGTTGCCTGCCAGTGCTGCTCAGCGCCGACACGCCGGGGAAGCCGTACAGCGTGCAGGTCTGGCTGGACACGTTGGAGATCTCGAGCTGGTAGTAGGCGCTGCCCGCGGCCAGGCCACCGGGAACGCCCATCCAGGAGGTCAGCGAGCTGCGGCCGCATGGCGGGTGAGCTACGGCATCGGACCGCGTGCCGGTCGAGGCGGAACCGGATCCGGCCGAAGAGGCCAGGGCAACGGCGGGCAACAGGATCGCCGCGCCTGCAACGGCTGCAGTCATGATCATGCGGCGGGGGGATTTGGTGATCAGCTTCATGGTGTGCTCCTTAGTGAGAACGCTGACACCGCTATGACGCCGGTGCCGCCGCGGCGGTTGGAAACTGCCAGCCGTTGTAAATCGAGACAGCCGACCGCCTGGCACGCGTCAGGTCAGCGCGGGATCATGAGCTGTAGCCGCGCTCACGGGAGCTTTCATGATCTTCATCACCGCTAAGTTCCAGGTCCTGCCGCAGGACGCCGACTCCTGGCCGGAGATTGCCGGGCCGTTTACCAAAGCCACCCGAGGCGAGCCGGGCTGCATGTGGTTCGAGTGGTCCCGGAGCGTCGACGACCCTAACGAGTACGTGCTGGTCGAGGCGTTCCGCGATGGGGATGCGGGCGCTGCGCACGTGCAGTCCGCGCACTTCTCGCAAGCGCAGCAGACATTGCCGCACCACCTCGCGGCGACGCCGAAGATCGTGAACTTCACCATCCCGCAGGACGACTGGTCTCGCCTCGGCGAGATGGCGGTGCCGGGCGATGACTAACTGGGCAACCGGTTGAGCCCGAGTGCGCTGGCCAGTTCCGCGTAGCCCGGCACCGGGTCGCCATCAGTTTCGGTCAGCAGCTGGATGCACACGTGGTCGGCGCCGGCCTCCAGGTGCCTGGTGAGCTGCGCCGCAACCGCAGCTGCGCTGCCGTGTGCGACGAGCGCGTCGATGAGCCGGTCGCTGCCGCCGCTGGTGCTGTCGGGGGGTACAGCCAGATCTTCGTCGCTGAAGCCGAGCCGGCGCAGGTTCGAGGTGTAGTTGACCAGGTGGAGATACGGATTGGTGACCCGCTTGCGGCCCAGCGCTCGCGCTCGCGCCGCGTCAGTGTCGAGCACAGCCTTGTGTTCTGGTGCCAGCAGCCGGTCCGGGCCGAGAATCTCGCGAGCAAGCCGGGTGTGCTCGGGCGGCACCAGGTAGGGGATCGCGCCGCCGGTACGGTCGGCAGCCAGCCGGAGCACCCTGGGACCGAGTGCCGCGAGCACCAGGCGATGGGCGGGAACGCCGCCCGCAAGAAGCTGGTCCACGTACGTCGCGAGGGTGTTGTACGGGCTGGCATACTGCTGCGTCGCTTCCGGGTGGCCCGCACCGACGCCGAGCACGAAGCGGTCCGGGTGCTTCGCCTGGATTCTGGCGTACGACTCCGCCACGGTGCCAGCATCGTCCTTCCACATATTCACGATGCTGGTACCGACGTTCAGCGTGGTCGTCGCGCTAAGGAGCTCATCGGCGACGGAAAGATCGCCGTCCGGGGAGCCGCCGAGCCACAGGGTGCCGTAGCCGAGCCGCTCGACTGCGGCGGCCAGCTCGGGCGGCGCCTGGGTAGCGCCTCGCCAGATGCCGAACTTGCCAAGCCGGCCAGCCAGCTCCGATGCCATGGGTCCTCCCTCGACGGCGCAGCTGCGTATCCCACCATCATGCTCGGCACAGTTTCCGGTCGGCCTGCGGCCCCGTCTCTAGGTAGCGCCCGTCCTTAGCTCGCTAGATGCCCATGAGGTCCGCCATGAGCTCCATCTGCTGATCGAAGAACTCGGCCCGGGCGTCGATGACGTTGTTCAGCTGGCCGAAAAGCTCGAAGCTGACGACGCCGAACAGCTGCAGCCAGCAGGTCAGCGCGGCCTGCATGAGCTCCTCCGGCAGCCCTGGGGCGATTCCGTCGCGGGTCCGGGCCAAGTCCGCGCGCACCGCCTCAGGCAGGGCCGCGGCCGCCGGGAATGCAGGCCCGGTGACGGCGCCGGACGCGTACCCGTCGGTCAGGATGCGGGCCAGCACCGCCGGGGCCCTAGCGGCGGCCACGATCGTGTCTTGCGGGGCGGCGTATCCCGGTACCGGGCTGCCGTACAGCAGCGCGTACTCGGCCGGATTGGCTAGCGCCCAGCCCCGGACGGCGCGAGTCGCGCTGAGCCACCGGGCACGAAGCCGATCCCGCTCAGTCACCGCTGCGTCAGCCGATTCCACCGCGTCGCCGAGCGCGTTATAGCCGTCGAGTATGAGCGCAGTCAGCAGGTCGTCGCGGCTGGCGAAGTACCGGTACAAGGCCGACGACACCATGCCCATGTCGCGGGCGACTGCGCGCAGTGACAGGTTCGCGCCCTCGGCGGCCAGGTGGCGTCGCGCGACCGTCTTGATCTCGTCGATCATCTCGGCCCGGATCCGGGCCCGGATGGATGGTGCCGGCATAGCGAAGATTATTGCACACATTCGAGAGCAGTGCTCTTGCATGTGGCGTGCCGCCGTGCAAGACTGACGGTTAAAAGGGAGAGCAGTGCTCTCGAACAGGAGATGTGCTCTGCATCCGCTCGCTGGCCTGCCGCCAGCGTTGCGGGCAGCGCAGCTCCCAGCGCAGAACAGGAGAAAGAAGTGTCCGAGCACGTCATTGTCGGAGCAGGGGCAGTTGGGTCAGCGGCCGCTGAGCTACTCGCCAGCCGCGGCGAGCACGTTCGCGTCATCAGTCGCCGCGGCACCGGGCCGGAGCATCCCGCGATCGAGCGAGTCGCCGCCGACGCGACCAGCGCGGAGCGGCTGACGGAGCTATCAGCCGGGGCCGTCGCGCTCTATAACTGCGCGAACCCGCAGTATCACCAGTGGTTCACTGACTGGCCGCCGCTCGCAGCCGCACTGCTGACCGCCGCGGAGCGCAGCGGGGCCGTGCTAGCCACGATGAGCAACGTGTACGGCTACGGGCCGGTCGACGGTCCGATCAGCCAGAAGACACCGCTTGCCGCTACTCATCCCAAGCTCCGGCTGCGGGCGCAGTTGTGGCAGGACGCGCTCGACGCGCAACGGAGCTGCCGGATCCGGACTACCGAGGTGCGCGCGAGCGACTACATCGAACAGAACTCGCTGCTGGCCACCGCGATCGGCAAGCCGCTGCTGGCAGGCTCACGGGCATTCTCGCCGTGGCCGCTCGACGTGCCGCACAGCTGGACATCGATAGGAGACTGCGCCCGCGCCCTGGTGACAGTGGCGGCCGACGAGCGGGCACTCGGGCAGGCGTGGCTCGTTCCCACCGGCCCGGCACTGACGGTGCGACAACTGGCTACCCGCTTTGCCGAGGTCAACGGCGCGCCGGCTGTCAAGCTGACCGCGATCCCGTACCCGGTGATGTGGACCGCCGGCCTGTTCTCCCCGCTCATCAAGGAACTGCGAACCACGCGGTACCAGTTCACTGCCCCGTTCGTGATCGACTCGAGTGCCACCACGCAGATGTTCGGCCTGACGCCCGCTCCGCTCGATGACGCGCTGCGGGACGCCGCGGCCCGGCTGCAGGGTAGATAGCCAGCCGGATATCGGGGTCAGCCCGGGACTGTGAGTTCGGGCTGCTCCGGACCCGGCTGGATGTCGAGGCGCTCCTCGCCGGTGCGCAGCGCCCGGAGGATGACCTTGCCGACGTACTCCGGGCTATGCGCTGCCGGGCCGGGACGGCTAGCCCGGCCAGGGAGGAACCGGCCGCCGGCGAACTCCGTCGCGGTGATGAACGGAACTACCAGCGAGACTGCGATCCCATCGCCGGCAAGTTCCTGCCGGGCAACCGCGGTCAGCATGTTGACGGCCGCCTTGGTCGCGGCGTAGGCGCCCACACCCGGCATCACCATCCGGGTGGTGCCCGAGCTGATGTTCACGATGCGCCCGGAGCCCTGCGCGCGCATAGCGGGGAGCACTGCCTGCGTCATAGCGACGACGCTGATCACGTTGACGTCCAGCACGCTGGCGAATTCGTCCAGGTCAAGCACGTCAAGGGGCTGGTGCAAGGCGACACCGGCGTTGTTCACGAGGCCGTCGATCCGGCCATGGCGGTCCAGCGTGAGGTCGACCAGGCGGGAGATGTCCGCCTGGTCAGTGACATCGGTACGCACCGCGAGCGCGCCGCCGAGGGTCCGGCCAAGGTCGGCGATCCGGTCGGCCCGCCGCGCCGCCAGGACGGGAACAGCTCCGGAGGCGGACAACAGCCGGGCCGTTGCCGCGCCGATGCCCGACGAGGCTCCCGTAACGATCACTACCTTGCCGGTCAGGTCAGAAGGGTCCATACGGCTCAGTCTGAGGCCCGCGCGGCCCGGTCTAGCAGCGGGGGCGGCGAAATGACAGTCATCGTGGCTGTTCGAGCCAGATACCGGAGGAGTGTCACAGTCTGGTTAAACCTCGCTCCCAGCTATCCCGAAATCGGGCTGAACACCCGTATAAAAAGTGCAAGAAGTCGAGACTTTCTCTCGCCGCAGGCGTCCCGGGCCGAAGGAGTTGTCGCATGCGCAGGACACATCGACTGACAGCAGCCGTGGCCGCCGTTGCCCTGACAACCCTGGTGGCAGCCTGCGCGGCAGGTGGCGGGGGCAAGGTCGGGGCCGGCTCTGTGGTGAAGGGGCAGAAGATCAACGGGGGCACGGTCACGGTCGCCGAGGTTGCCGCGTCGCCCAACGACATCTTTCCGCTGCTGCCGTCGACCAACTCGAACGGCTACAACGGCGACCTCACCCTGGGGCTCTGGCCGCCGCTGGTGTACTCCGGCGACGGTGGCAAGTCGGTGGTGAACCCGCAGGAGAGCTTGTTCAGCAAGCTCACCTACTCCGACAACGACAAGGTCATCACGATCGCGCTCAAGCCGTGGAAGTGGTCCGACGGCGTGCCGGTCACCAGCCGGGACTTCACCTTCGTCTACAACCTGCTCAAGTGGAACTACAACGACTGGTTCGACTACGTCCAGGGCCTGTTCCCGGTGGACGTGGCGAAGGTAAGCACGCCCAACGCGCACACCGTGGTGCTCGACCTCAGCCGGTCGTACAACCCCACGTTCTACACCGACAACGTGCTCGCGACGATCCCGTTGCTGCCGCAGCACGCCTGGGACAAGACGTCAGCGACCGGCAAGGTCGGCAACTACGACGAGAGCAAGGCCGGGGCGAAGGCGGTCTGGAACTTCCTTCAGGCGCAGGGTAGTGACATGGGCACGTTTGCCACGAACCCGCTCTGGAAGGTCGTGGACGGGCCGTGGAAGCTGGCGGCATTCCAGAGCTCTGGCTACTACGCGTGGGTGCCGAACAAGAGCTACTCGGGCCCGGACAAGCCGGTGCTGAGCAAGGTCATCTGGACGCCGTTCACCACCGACACCGCCGAGATGGACACGCTGCGCGCGGGCACGTCGCTGGACGTGGCGCTTGTCCCGCTGAACGATGTCCGGCAGATTTCTGCGCTGAAGGCGGAGGGCTACTCGGTGGCCCAGGTGCCCGAGCCTGGAGTGGCCGAGATCCTGCCGAACTTCTACGCGCCGGTGGCGGGGCTGCTGCTGCGGCAGCTTTACATCAGGCAGGCGATGGAATACCTGATCAACCGCAAGCAGATCGTCCAGAAGGCGTTCGCGGGCTACGCCGATCCCGGCAACGGCCCGGTCCCCGTGACGTACGGTCAGCAGTGGGACTCGCCGCTGGAAAAGGCAGGTGGCCCGTATCCCTACGATCCGGCCAAGGCTAAGGCACTGCTTGCGGCGCACGGCTGGAAGGTAGTGCCCGGCGGAACGGACACGTGCATCAAGCCGGGGACCGCTGCGGACGAGTGCGGCGCGGGCATCACGTCAGGGGAGCCGCTGACCTTCCAGTTCCTGTTTGCCTCCGGGACGGAGTCCTACGACGAGCAGAACGCCGCGATCCAGTCGTCCGAGTCCCTGGGCGGAATCAAGCTCACCCTGAAGTCCGAGCCGTTCAACACGCTGGTGTCCACGACCGGCACCTGTAATGCCCAGTCGCATCCTGCTTCGATCTGCAACGACTGGCAGCTGCAGCAATACGGCTACAACGAGTACCTGATGGATCCGAGCGGGGCCGGCCAGTTCAACACCGACGCCAACGGCAACTACGGCGGGTACTCGAGCGCGGAGATGAACAGCCTCATCGACGCTACCGAGTACGGCTCGAGTAGCTCGGCGTTCTTCGCCTATGAGAACTACGCTGCCGAGCAACTGCCACTGCTCTGGCTGCCAGCTGAGTCACAGGTCTTCGTGTACAAGAGCAACCTGGCCGGCGTCACCCCGTTGAACCCGTTCTCCGGTCTCTATAACCCTGAGGTGTGGTATTACACCAAGCCAGCCTCATGACCCGGTACCTCATGCAGCGGATTGGGCAGTCGGTCGCTGTCGTGATCGGCGTCATGATCCTGACGTTCATCCTGGTGCACCTGGAGCCGGGCAGCACGGCCCGAGCTGTGCTCGGGCTGAAGGCCACGCCCGCGAAGGTCGCCATTTTCAACAACACCTACGGGCTCAACCGGCCGCTGCCCGTGCAGTTCTGGCTGTACTGCGACCACGTGCTGCACGGCAACTTCGGCATCTCCTACGCGGCCGGGCAGCCGGTGTCGACACTGATCGCCCAGCGGCTGCCACGCGATGCCGTGCTGATTGGCATATCGACACTGCTCGCACTGATCATCGGCGTTCCGATGGGCCTTTACCAGGCGATCCATCACGGGACGGTGCGCGACGACATCGTGGCGGGCACCTGGTTCACGCTGTACTCCGCGCCGGACTTCATGGAAGCCCTGCTGCTCATCGCGATAGTCAGCGTGCACTTCCACTTGCTCCCGGCGAGCTTTCCTGGCGGGATCACCTCGATCGGCGGCCTGTTCACCGATCCGAGTGCGCTGGTATTGCCGGTGGTCGTACTCGCGATCAATAGCGTGGCCGGCTTCAGCCAGTACATGCGGTCGTCGGCGATCGAGGAACTCGCTCAGGACTACATGCGCACGGCGCGGGCCAAAGGCCTAAGCGAGCGGATGATCCTGACGCGCCACCTGCTCCGCAACGCGGTGCTGCCGATCATTACCATCCTCGGCCTGTCCCTGCCGAACATCGTGGCCGGGGCCGTAATCGCTGAGGCGATCTTCAACTTCCCCGGCATGGGGTTGCTGTTCTGGCAGTCGGCACTAAGCCATGACTTCCCCGTGATGCTCGGCGCGACGCTGATCATCGGAGTGGCGACCGTCGTCGGCAATCTGGCCGCGGACATCGCCTATGGCGTGCTTGACCCGAGGATCCGTCATGCAGTCTGAGAGCGTGACGGCTGCCGGATCGCCGGGCGTGACGCCGGAAGGTGGCGAGGTCACCACCAGGACTGGTGGCAGGAACCTGGGCCTTGACGACTTCCTGCACAGCAAACGCGCCATGGGCGGCTGTGCGGTCGTCCTGCTGCTGGTTCTGTTCTGCTTCGTGGGGCCGCTCATTTACCGGACGAACACCACTGCCGTCAATCTCAATAACGCGAACTTGCCGCCTGGCGGCGGCCACCCGCTCGGCACCGACGAGTACGGGATCGACATCCTGGGCCGGCTGATGGTGGGCGGTCAGTCGTCGCTGGAACTCGGGTTCGCGGTGGCGATCGCGAGCACTGTGATCGGTGCCTTGTACGGCGCGATCTCCGGCATGCTCGGCGGCATTGCCGACGCTTTCCTGATGCGCATCGTCGACACGCTGCTCGCGGTGCCGACGTTCATCTTGCTGCTGATCGTGTCCAGCATGTTCGTGCTGAACCTGACCACGATCATCCTGCTGCTGACGCTGCTGTCCTGGCCCTATGTCTGCCGGCTGGTCCGCGCCCAGGTGCTGGCCCTGCGGAGCCGCGAGTTCGTGCAGGCATCGACGGTCATGGGATCGACGCGGATGCGCATCCTGTTCCGGCACATGGTGCCGAACACCTTCAATATCTTCATCGTCACGGCTACGTTCGCGGTAGCCGACTCGATCTACGCGCTGTCGGCGCTGAGCTTCCTCGGTCTCGGCCCGCCGCCGCCATTCGCGGACTGGGGCACCATGCTGACGGACGGAGTCAATGACCTGTTCGACGGCTATCCATGGGAGGTGTACCCGGCGCTGGTCGTGCTGGTGATCACCGTGCTGGCATTCCGTCAGATCGGCGACGCACTCAACGACATCGCCTCGTCGCGATCCGCCAGGCGCTAGCCGTGGCAGCAGCGGATCCGATCCGGGACCGGTACGAGGACCTGGTCGACGAGCTGATGGGCATCGACAGGGTGACACCGCCGCGTGGCGGAGGCGGCTTCGGCCGCAGCGCGCTGCGGTACGAGGGCAAGATCTTCGCGATGCTGGTTCGCGGCAGGCTTGTGCTCAAGCTACCCGGGGCACGGGTGACCGCGCTGATCCGATCCGGTAACGGCATCGCCTTCGACGCCAACAAGGGCACGCCGATGCGGGAGTGGCTCAGCCTGGATCCCGGTTCCGAACTGAGCTGGCTGTCGCTCGCTACCGAGGCGCTGGATTTCGCGCGCGCACCGGACCCGCACTCATCAGGTGCGGGCGGCCGGGTGCGTGACCAGCGTTAGGCCGGACTGAGAAAAGCCTTCAGCGCCGCGGCGAGCATCGCGGCATCGGCAGTTCCCGTCAGCTCGCGCGCGGAGTGCATGGCCAGGGTGGGGTTACCCACGTCCACAGTAGGCATGGCCAGGCCAGCGGCGACGATCGGGCCGATCGTCGATCCGCTGCGAACGCCGCTCTTGTTCACGAAGTACTGCACCGGGACGCCGGCCTGCTCGGCTGCGAGCAGGAAGGCCGCCTGAGTGGGCGCAGTCGTGCTGTAGAACACGTTGGCGCTGACCTTCACCACCGGGCCGCCGCCGAGCGCCACCCAGTGCCTGGGCTCGTGCCGGTCGGCATAGTTCGGATGGGTGGCGTGCGTCATGTCCGCGGACACGTGAAGCGACGAGGCGACCGCGCGCAGGAAGTCATCGCGGCCACCGCCGCGGGCAAGCACGGTGCGCTCAAGCTGCCTGCCGAGCCAGGCGCCGTCCGCTCCGGTGGCCGACCGGCTGCCGATCTCCTCGTTGTCGAACAGCACGACCGCGCTGACATGCTGCGGAGCCGGCTGCGCAGCCACGGCGCACAGCGCCGCCACGCACGCGTGGGAGCAGGTCAGGTCATCCTGCCGGCCCGAGCTGACGAACTCCTCGTTCAGGCCGGCCAGCGTGCCGCCCGTGAGGTCGTAGGTCACGATGTCGTAGCTGAGTACGTCGTCGGAGCCAGCGCCCAGTTCGCCGGCCAGGAACCGGCTGAACCCGCCCGGCTCCGGGTCGCCGAGCGACCAGATGGGTACCAGGTGCTGCTGGGCATCCAGCTTGAGGCCGGCGGTGCGGATCTCGGGATCGAGGTGAATGGCGAGTTGCGGCACCCGCAGCAGCGGCCGGTGCACCCGGATCAGCCGCACCTGCGGACCGTCTTCCGCGCGGACGATCACGCGCCCCGCGATGCCGAGGTCGCGGTCCAGCCACGAGTTAAGGAGTGCGCCGCCGTAGATCTCGACGCCAAGCTGGCGGACGCCGGCCTGGCCGGTGTCCGGCCTCGGTTTCACCCGGAGCGTCGGGCTGTCGGTGTGCGCGCCCAGCAGCCGGAACGGCGCGTCGGGAGTAGTGCCGTCCGGCACGATCCAGGCGAACAGCGACCCGCCGTCCACCACGACGTAACGTCCCGGGCCGGACGGCCACACGCCAGCCTGCGGCAGCTCGGTGAAGCCAGCCGCGGTCAGCCGCCGAAGTGCCTCGACGGCGGCGTGGTAGGGCGACGGTGAATCGTCGAGAAAGGCGATCAGGTCTAGCGCGATATCGCGGGGGCTGCTCATCGCTACATCCTGGCATGGCCATCCGGCCACGCCAGGTGACGGCCCGGGTCCCCGCAGCCGGAGTGCATGCCAAGATTCGGGGTACGTCCGGCGCCTGAGATTCCGGTAAAAGGAGCTGAGAGTTGTGCTTGCGCTTATCGCTGCAGTCCTGTTCGCGATCGCGTTCATCATCAATGCTGCGGGCATCGCCACCGATGCGGTGTTCGCGCCGGTCAGCCTGATGCTTGCGGGCCTTGCGCTGCTGGCATTCCATCTCACCGGCAACGGCCCGGCGATGCCGGCCTACAAGCGCCGGCGCTGAGCCGAGACTTCCCAGCCCGAAGGCCGATAGCTAGCGTGTTTCCTGGAGTGCAACGGACGTCCGGCTGCTGACAGGAGTATGCGCATGAAAGTCGACCCGATCGCGGCAGGGCTTGACGAGCGCCGGCTCGAACGCATCACTGAGCACCTGCAGCATCGCTACATCGACGCCGGACGGATTGCCGGCTGCCAGGTCGCCGTCGCTCGTCATGGACAGGTGGGCTATTTCCGGTCGCTCGGCCGCCGCGATCTCGAGCGGTCGCTGCCCGTCGAAGAGGACACCATCTGGCGCATCTACTCGATGACCAAACCGATCACCGGCGTAGCGCTGCTGTCGCTGTACGAACGAGGGATGTTCCAGCTGAACGACCCGGTGACGCGGTTTATCCCGCAGTGGCGCGACCTGAAGGTTCGTGAGCGCATGGCCGATGGCGCGGAGCAGCTTGTCGACCCGCGCCGGCCGATGACAGTGCGCGACCTGATGATGCATATGTCAGGTCTCGGCTTCGGTGGCGGCAGGACCCTGCAGGAGCTGTTCTCGGCCGACAACGCCGAGCGCGGCCAGGGCTTCGCGCCCGGCCTGCGGCGTGGCCCGACCGCCACGCTGGAGTCCATGGTGGATCACTACGCCGGATATCCGCTGGAGTTCCATCCTGGCATGCATTGGCTGTACTCGGTGTCGACAGACATCTGCGGACGGCTCGTCGAAATCATCTCGGGTCAGCGGTTTGACGACTATCTGCGCGAGACGATCTTCGAACCTCTCGGCATGGCCGACACGGCCTTCATGGTTCCCGATCAGAAAGCGGAGCGATTCGCCGCGTGTTACCGCCGGGACGCAGGGAAGCGACTCGTCCTGGTAGACGATCCGCAGCGGAGTGGCTACCGGACGGAGCCGTCGTTCCTGTCCGGCGGCGGTGGCCTGGTCTCGACGACCACCGATTACCTGCGCTTCTGCCAGATGCTGCTGGGAAATGGCGAACTGGACGGCGTGCGCATCCTCGGACGCAAGACCGTCGAGCTGATGACCGCCAACCATCTCCCCGGCGACGGCGACCTTCGGTCAGTCGCGATGCCTGGCGGATACGGCGAGGTGGGATTTGACGGCATGGGCTTCGGGCTTACCGTCGCGGTCGCGAAGGCACC
>Ga0335074_10007665_pt1 | contig 14978 bp, 13 predicted proteins | sample Lox_Sample_23_FD_206715 | JGI IMG/M metagenome (GOLD analysis project Ga0335074, IMG submission 206715) | Soil microbial communities from Loxahatchee National Wildlife Refuge, Florida, United States - Lox_Sample_2.3 | ecosystem: Environmental > Terrestrial > Soil > Wetlands | place: USA...
GCCGTCGACCGGGTAGCCGCCCGTCGAGTAGCCCCAGCCCGTCCAGCACCCGCCGACCCGGCGGGTGTCCTGGGTTCTGGGAGCTCCAACTGCTGCCAGTGGCCGCAGCAGGGCGCTCCTGCGAGGCCAGTGAGGCTTGAGTTCGTGGTGGTACGCATGTGGTTACGGGTGATTAGCCGGCTGGGGCGAGTGAGGCGCCTGGTGCGCCGCAACAGCTAAGAATGCACCGATGATCCAGCTATGACGGGACCATTGGTGCATTCTTCATTAAAGGCGCTTTGGATAACGGTGATTATCTGGACATACAGCTCAAAGTAGCCAGGCCGGGAACGGGACGGCCGCCCATTGAGTCGGCCTGCCGGCGGCCAGATGACTTGGGCTGCCGAGCAGGGGAGTGCGTCAACCGGAGACGGAGGCTAGGAGGTCGGCACGGGCCTGGCTGACCGCGGTGAGGAGCGCGCCTTGCAGCACCGGGTCGCGGCTGACGGCCGTGGGGACTACCCGTGGCCGGACCGGGCACATCCGGCTGATCTCAGCCGCCACTCGCTGCGCCAGGGTGTCGCCCCCCGCAAGCCCGATGTCGCCGCCCAGCACGATGAGACCCGGGTCGAGGACAAGGCAGACCGCGACCGCGCCGAGGGCCACCCGGTGCGCGAGCTCGTCGAGGAACCCCCGGGCTCGCGAGCCGCTGCCCCCGGCTGCCCCGGCCGAATCCACGGCGGCGCGCACCGAGTCGCCGACGGTCGGCGCCGCCAAGCCCCACTCCTCGGCGAGCGCCCGGACCGGCGCGGCCCCGGCCAGCCACTGCAGGCCGCCCCCGGCCGGGTGGCCGACATCCGAGGTGACGGGCGCGCCGGGCACGGGCAGCCAGCCGATCTCCCCGGCTGCGCCGGTGACACCGCGATGCAGCCGGCCGCCAAGCACGGTCGCGAGCCCGATCCCCACGCCGATCCAGATCAGGACGAAGTCTTCGGCTTCCGTGGCCGCGCCGGCGGCATGCTCAGCCATGGCCGCGAGGTTGGCGTCGTTCTCGATCAAGACTGGCTTGCGCAGCGCGCGGCGAAGTCCGGCCAGTACGCCCTCGTGCCAGGCGGGCAGGTTGATGGCCAGCCACGGATCGCCGGTACGCGGGTCGACGACGCCGGGACTGCCGATCACGAACGCACTGAGGCGGCTCACCGACACCCCAGCGCGGCGGCAGGCCCGGTCGACGGCCGACCGGATCAGTTCAACCGGGTCGCCCCCGCCGTTGGTGTCCCCGCGCACCTCGGCGATCACTCGCCCGGTGACATCGGCCACTGCGATGCTTAGCTCACCGTGCTCCACGTAGAGCCCGGCCACGTACGCGCTCGATGGCACGATCGAGTAGAGCGCGGCATTCGGGCCGCGGCCGCCGGCCTGCTCGCCCACGGCCGCGACCAGGCCGCGTTCCTCGAGCCTGGCCAGCATCTGCGCCACGGTCACCTTCGACACGCCGGTCAGCTCGGACAGCTGAGCGCGGGTCAGGGACCTGCCGTCCAGCAGCAGCTCCAGGGCGGCACGGTCGTTGAGCTTGCGCAGCAGGCTCGGTGTCCCCGGCGGGCTTGTCCCGGTCTGGCTGGGCATCGCCTGCATTCTCCGCTCCCCGTGGTGTAGCGCGCGCTACCGCCCGTCACAATCCGGCAACGGCTGGCGCTCCCCTCTAGCTTATAGGAAAGTTTCCTATTAATTTTGCCGCATCAGAGCAAGGCCGTGGAAGGAGCATCCAGCAGTGCGACACAACATAACTGTCGTAGCGGCCTGCACGGTAGCCGCGCTCACGATCGCCGGCTGCGGCAGCGCCGGAAGCAGCGGGGCATCGTCCGGGGCTGCAGTTCCCCGCGAGATCACGGTCTGGCGGATGGGCGCGTCAGTGCCGTCCGAGGAGACCTGGATGAAGGGCGTGACCACCCAGTTCGCTAAGGACTACCCCGCCTACGCCAAGACGAAGATCAGCGTGGTCTGGATCCCATGGACCAACGCAACCAGCGCTTTCAACAACGCCCTCACCAGCGGCAAGAGCGCTCCGGACATCACCGAGATCGGCAACACCGAGACTCCCACCGAGGCGTCGCTCGGCGCGCTGGCCAACATCTCCACCGATGTGAACAGCTGGTCTGACAAATCCGACGTCGTGCCAGGCATGCTCGCCAACGACACGCAGAACGGTGACGTGTACGCCGTCCCATGGTTCGGCGGCGTGCGCGGCATCTGGTACCGCAAGGACCAGTTCCAGGCCGCTGGCATCACCTCGACCCCGACGTCCTGGGCTGAGCTGGTCACCGACGCGCAGAAGCTGATGGCGAAGAACCCGGGCACGTACGGGATCGACGCGCCGACGAACGACACCGACTCGATCGTCAGCTTCATCTGGGGCGCTGGCGGCCAGGTCGCCTCGGAGAAGGGCAAAACGTGGACAGCCGACCTGACGTCGGCAGCCAGCGAGGCCGGCATCCGGTTCTACGAGGACCTGTACCTCACCAACCACCTGTCGCCGTCGAAGTACATCGGCCAGACCGAACTGGGCAACCCCGGCGCCACGTCAGGTGGGCCCAATGAGGACTTCGCGCTCGGCAAGCTCGACATGTACATCGACGGTCCGTGGGCCTCGTCGGAGTTCCCGGCCAACGCTGTCGACAAGTCGGGCTGGGCCTCGTTCCCGATCCCGAGCGAGAACGGGCCGAACCCGGCGCCCGCCTTCGCCGGCGGTTCCGACCTGGCCGTCTGGTCCACCAGCAAGTACAAGACCGCGGACTGGGACCTGATCCAGGTGATGGACAGCGAGTCCAACGCCACCAATTTCGCCAACCTGCAGGGGTTCTTCCCGCCGTTCACGTCCAAGCTCACGGGCGGCGCGTACTCCGGCAGCCAGCTCATGTCCGGCTTCGCCAAGGCCGCGACCATCACCCAGATTTCCCCGCTCAACGCGAAGAACTGGTCGATCGCTGACGAGACCGACGAGATCATCCCGACGATGATGAACTCGCTGATGCGCGGAGCGAACTTCCAGGCCACGGTCAGCCAGGCCAACACCGAACTGCAGAACGTCCTCAACACAGGGAATGAGAGCTGACCGGATCGGATGCAGGCCCGGTGGTATCGGCCCCGTGATACAGGCACTGTGAAATGGACACCATGAAAAGGGCCGGCACCGCAGTCGATTCCCCGTCGCCTCGGCGCAGCGGGCAGTGGTCCCTCCCGCCACTGCCCGCTCGGCTCCGCACCGGGCGGCCCAGGCGGCGGCGCTGGTCGCCGTACCTGCTGCTGTTCCCGTCCGCGGTGGCGATAGGCCTGCTGCTGGTGTGGCCGACAATCCAGGTTGGCGTCTATTCCTTCCAGAACTACGGGATACCGCAGGTCGTCGGCAGCCAGCCCACGCAATGGGTCGGCTTCAGCAACTTCACGTCGATCCTGTCGGACCCTGAGTTCTGGGCTTCGCTGCGGATCAGCGTGGTATTCGCCGCGGTGGTGGTGCCGCTGACGCTGCTGACCGGAACGCTGGTCGGGCTGCTGCTGCACCGGCTCGGGCGCAGGATGGCTGCGTTCGTGTCCACAGCGGCGCTGCTCGCGTGGGCCACGCCTGCGGTGTCCGCCTCGGTCATCTTCGTCTGGCTGTTTGACCCGGACGGCGGCGTGACCGACTGGCTGCTCGGGCGGCTGCCGGCCTGGCTGGGCGGCGGCACCGCACGGTGGGCCGGGTTCAGCTGGACCAACGCCCCGCTGCCCGCTTACACGCTGCTGACGCTGCTCGTGGTGTGGCAGGCGTTCCCGTTCATCGCGGTCTCCGTCCTGGCCGGGCTCAAGATGATCCCTGAAGAGCTGCACGACGCGGCGCGGGTGGACGGCGCGAACCCGTGGCGGACGTTCTGGAAAGTCACGTACCCGCTGCTCAAGCCGATCTTCCTGGTCTTGCTGCTGCTGTCGGTCATCTGGGACTTCGGGGTGTTCACCCAGGCCTACCTGGTGACCGGCGAGCTGGGCAACAGGAACGAGTACAACCTCGGCATCTACGCCTACGACAAGGCGTTCACGACACCGCCGTCGTACGGGGTTGCGTCCGCGCTCGCGCTCATCCTCACCGTGGTCCTGCTGATCATCACGGTCGGCTATGTCCGGGCCTCGGTGCGTCAGGGGGCGATCCAGTAATGGGCTTGCGAAGGTACCGGAAATTTCTTTTGAACGCGGTCGGCGTGCTGGTCGCCGTCGTGACGCTTTTCCCGATCTTCTGGATGGTGTCGACAGCGTTCAAGCCGTCGACGGAGATTTACTCGCTCACCCCGCGCCCGCTGCCTGCCCACCCGACATTGTCGAATTTCCAGCAAGTCATCGACGGCAACGTGATCGGGATGCCGTACTGGGTCTTCCTGCGCAACAGCCTGTTCGTCACGGTGACATCGGTCGTGGCGTCGTCGGTGATCGCGCTGCTGGCGGCGGTGGCTGTGGCCAGGTTCCGGTTCCGGTTCCGCGCCACGTACTTGATCATGCTGCTCATCGTGCAGATGCTGCCGCAGCAGGCGCTGGTGATCGCGCTGTTCCTGGACTTCCGCCGGGTGAACCTGCTGGACAACCTGATCGGGCTGATCCTGGTGTACACGGCGTTCGCGCTGCCGGTCACGATCTGGATGCTGCGCAACTTCGTGGCCGTGGTTCCGCGTGAGCTGGAGGAGGCCGCCGCCATCGACGGGGCCGGCCCTGTGCGGTCGTTCTTGCGGGTTCTGCTGCCGCTCGTTGCACCCGGTCTGGTGGCGACCAGCGTGTTCGCGTTCATCTTCGCCTGGAATGAATTCGTTTTCGCACTGACCTTCCTCGGCACTGACCAGGGGAAGTACACGCTGCCTATTTATGTGACCTATTTCTTCGGCCGCGGCAGCGCGGATTGGGGAGCGATCATGGCTGCGTCCGTTTTGTTCACCGTGCCTGTCATGGCCTTCTTCCTGATAGCACAGCGACGGCTACGGTCGGGGCTGATCGCCGGGGCGGTGAAGGCTTGACCGCCGAGGACCCCGCCCTGGAGCGGCTCGCCGACGCCATCCTCATCCCGCCGTTCCCAGGAATGGACGCGCCCCGGTGGCTGCTGTCCGCGCTGTCACGCGGGCTGGCCGGCGTGACCCTGTTCGCCGAGAACATGGCGGCCGGACCGGAGGCGCTGCGCTCGCTGACAGATGCGCTGCGCTCACAGGCGCCGGACGTCCTGGTGGCGGCGGACGAGGAGGGCGGCGACGTCACCAGGGTCTGGTATGCCGTCGGCAGTCCCTACCCGGGCAACGCCGCGCTCGGCGAGGTTGACGATCCCGCGCTGACCGAAGAGGTCCACGCCGCGCTCGGCCGCGACCTGGCGGCGGCCGGCATCAACCTGGACCTGGCGCCTTGCCTGGACGTGCTCACCGAGCCGACCAACCCGGTTGTTGGCACCCGCTCGTTCGGCGCCGACCCGGCCCTGGTCGCCCGGCACGGCCAGGCGGCGGTGCGCGGACTGCAGTCCGCGGGCATCGCGGCATGCGTCAAGCACTTCCCCGGCCACGGCTCGACGCTGTTCGACTCGCATGCCGAACTGGCGGTTGTCCGGGGCGGCCCGGACGAGCTGGCCTTGCGGGACCTGCCGCCGTTCCAGGCGGCGGTGGGCGCTGGGGTAATGGCCGTGATGCCGGGCCACCTGCTGGTGCCCGGCGTCACCGGTGGCTTGCCCGCCTCCCTGTCGGCCGCAGCCATATCGCTGCTGCGCGACCTCGGTTTCGCCGGGCCTGTCGTCTCGGACGCGCTTGAGATGAGCGCCGTCCGTGACCCGTTTGGTATCCCGGGAGCGGCAGTGCGAGCTGTGGCGGCAGGCACCGACCTGCTGTGCCTGGGCAAGGACGTCACTGAGGACGGCTACCTGGCGACCCGCTCCGCACTGTGCGAGGCGGTGCGCTCCGGTGACCTGCCAGCCGGGCGACTTGAGGAAGCCGCAGCTCAAATCGCCAAGCTGCGTGCCAGCCTGGCTGCCCAGAGCGCCGCACGGACTGCGGTCGGCCGTCCTGCCCCTGGCGCTGCCGACCACGTAGGCCTGCGCGCGGCCCGGCGGGCGCTGCGGCTCACCGGTCCCCGGCCGGAACTGCGCGATCCCGTGGTGGCCGAGGTGGAGCCACTGCTGAACTGGGCCGTCGGATATGCCCACTGGGGTCTGGCGGACTGGGTGCCGCCTGAGAACCTGCACCGGGTGCCGCCCGACCCGCCCGACCTGCACGCCGCGGCGCGTATGACGCTCAAGGCAGCGGCCGGGCATTCCCTGGTGCTCGTGCTCCGCGACGCGTACCGCTCGCCCGCGACGCAGACCCTGGCGAACCTGATCCTGGCGGAGCGACCGGACACGGTGGTGGTCGAGATGGGCCTGCCGTACTGGCAGCCTGTTCCTGGGACCGGCCAGGCTTTTATCGCGACCTATGGCGCGTCACGGGCCAACGCCGAAGCTGCCGCCGAGATCCTCGGCCTCGTCCCGCACGCCTCGCGATGACCTGGCCGATCTGTGCGCCCAGGCGCGTTTACATATGCCGTCCCATGGCGGCTGCGGCTGCCAGAACGTTGACGTAGTCGCGCAGATAGGCGATCTGCCCATTGCGTACGGTGAGCACGACGATGTTGGGAAGCGCGAACTCGCCGGTGGATGCGCTGGTCCCGAGGGCTTCCTGCTCGACGATGATCGTTTCCGGTTTGGCGGTTTCGTGGATGGCAAGAGTGCGGTAGCGCTCAAATTTCAGCGGGTTGGCCTTCCACCCTGCGGCTATCCAGTTCACGATTTCGTCCCGGCCCTCGAGCCGCGACGGCATGCCTGGGGCGGTGAACGGGAACTCATGGACCGCGTCGGCAGCGTACAGGCGGCTCATGTCATCGGCGGACTGGCTGATAGCGGCTTGGCGGAGACGCTCCAGAACCTCACGCGCACCAGCCTCGTGCTGGCCGAGTGCCGCCCGCTTGGCAGTGACCTTGCGGTAGCCGATCTTCCACCCGCCGGGCTGGCGCGTGACGATGTCGTCGTAGGCGACACTGCCGGCCGTTCCGTCAGCCTTGATGCCGATTCCTTTGGACTGCACCCGCGCCGAGCGGTCGTCGATCGAAGTGATCACGATGTTGGTGACGTGATGGCCGACCGGGTTGGCGTCGCCCAATGCGAGCGCGGCCTCACGCATGGCCGCAGTCCCGTGCAACGAGCCGAGGCCGAAGTCGTCCAGGTCGTAGGTCGCGTCTGGGGTGAACAGCTCACCCGCCTGGTTCAGCTTCCCTGCGTCCGTGAGGTGACCGTGGAGATTGATCAGGTCGTTGATGTCGGTTCGGTCTTGTTCCGACAGTGCCATCTGGGCGGCCCTCCGTGCTCTGGGCGGATCATGCCAGTAAGGTGAGGCGTAGTCCGGTTAGGTGGTCACGGTACCGGACTGTGTCCCCGGTTAGCAAGAATGCGGTGGTTACGCATGGCAGGAGCCGACTCGCGGTCGCATGCCGGGCGCCCGAGGCGTGCGGACGCCCGGCGTAACTACGAGCAACTGGTCGAGCAGGCGCGACATGCGTTCGCCGAGACCGGCGTGGACGCCTCCCTGGACGAGATCGCCCGGCGGGCTGGAGTGGCCAGCGGGACGCTGTACCGGCATTTCCCCACTCGGCTGGATCTCATAGAGGCCGTGCTCGCCGGGCAGATAGCTGAGCTGGCCGCCCTTGGCCGACGTCTGCTGACGGCCGGTGACGAGTTCGGCGCATTGTCGACGTGGCTGCGTGCTGCGCTCATGCACGCCCTGACCTATCGGGGTCTGTCGGCCGCGGTGATGAACTCGGCGCTCGACGGCGGGAATGGCCTGGTGTCGAGCTGGCATGCGGAGCTGTTCGAGGTGGGGGCTGCCTTGCTGGCGCGGGCGCGGCAGTCAGGCGTGGTCGTCGCCGACGCGGACGCATCGGATGTGCTGAAGATGGTCGGCGCTATCGCCTGGGCCGCCCAGGACACCCCGGACAGCTCGGCTCAAGCCGACCGCCTGCTCGCCCTCCTCATGAACGGACTGCGTAACTGCGGCGCCCGGTGACAGACCGGGCTGTGCGTCACGTCTTCAGGGGTGGTTCCGGCAGCGGATGGTCGCTGCCGGTCCCAGCCTGCTGCCACACCACGTTCACGTAATAGACCGACGGCTCGCGGCGCCTTAGCCATCCACCGCGCACCTCGCTCAGCCATTGATGGTGCAGCCACACCGACCCGTGACCCAGCGGGTGGGTGAAGCGGTAGCCGTGTGTCCCTCCCTTACCAGGGCGGCGCTGTCCAGGAACGCGTTCCAGCACGCAGCCGAAGGCACGCAAGTCATCCAGGTAGCCGTCGAACGCGGGCTGGTCGGCTCGCCGCTGCCATGCGGCGTGTACCCAGCTATCGTTCTTCCCCTGCTGCGCCATCACCAGCGGACATTCGGTCGGCACCGGGAACCCATCAGGAAGCCCACTCGGCAAACCGCGCTCGTCAAGTTCCCACACAACGTCGGCCAGCCCATGAAAGATGTCGGCTCCCGCCGCGTAGTCAAATGGCGGGGTTGGCCACGGAAAAGGTTCGAGCCGGCCATCGAACTCCACCGTGCTCAGGTTCGTGATGACCGCCGTGATGATCCGTTCGGCGTAGGGCTGACCCCAGTCCTGGACATCCAGGTGCAACACCGGCTCTCCGTCTACCAGGAACGCATCGCACCAGTTCGGCAGCGGAGCACTTGGCTCAACTGGATGAGGAATCTCGCAGACCGCCGCGGCCGCGCGCTGCAAGGCGTCCAGCGCCACGGCAACGTCAGAGACCTCACGCAGCGCTAACCGCGCCCGGTCACCATTCTCGGCCACATAGTCAACTAGCTCAGCCTGGTCACACCGAATCATGCCCGGCACGCTAACAACCGCCTACGACAAAACATCTCTGCCAGCGAGAGCGACGGGTGCTCGTCAATGTAGGAGCTAATACGTTTCTGCTGGTCACGGCCTGTTCTGGTTCAGCATGCCGCAGCCAGGCTCAAACATGCTGGTCAGCGGAGCGCAGGCGGTTCCTGCCGCTGTGCAGCGGCACGTCTGCGGCCACCGTCACCACCAGCCCGCGCGGCGCCTTACCCACCCATCGCGAAGATGATCGTCCTCGCCGTGTCTCCTGCGCCTGCTGTGACTTCTGCGCCTGTCGTGCCTGCTGGGCCGGGCCCGCCAGGTCGCCGTGATGATCGATGGGGATGTGGTGTAGTCAGGTGTGCAGCAAATCCCCATTCATACCTGGGCGCGCTGGCTGGGGAGCCAGGCTGAGGTGCCTGGCCTGAACTGATGTGGCCTGTGTGACGGGCGTGGCGGCAGTTCCGCGTTGCACCCCGCCGTCGGCACGCACAGCGGCTCAGACCCCGCGGGCTAGGCCACCTGGCAAGATCATCCCCAACAAATCCCGAGCACCCGAGAGTGACCGCGCACTAGCTCAAGCTGCCTAGCGGTCAGAGTACGTAGGACCCCCGCTGTCTGGCGCCGTTGCGATCTTGCTGACGGTGTCGGCGAGGATCTGCATTACCGCGGGGGCTTGCTCCGCGAACCCGGGGCGGTAGGCGGCTGCCACGTTCATGGACCAGCGGGGCAGGTTTGTGATCTTTATCGGGGCCAGGACGCCGCTGCGGAGGCCGGGCTAGGCGGCGTCGGCTGGCAGGAGCGCGATGTGGCCGTGTTCGGCGGCCAGGGCAAGGGCGGTCGCGGCGGGGGAGACCCAGCACACCTTGGTCGGCGGGATGCTGGTCATGCGCAGGATCTCGTCTAGTTCGCTGGCACCCGGTCCCCAGGAGTGGACGGCGAGCCGGTGCGCGGCCAGGTCGCTGAGGCGCAGCGAACGCGAGGCAGCAGGGTGATCCCGGTGCGCGACCGCGATGACCGGAACTTTGTACAGAGGCCGGGCGATGATGCCGTCCGGGACCGCTGTGCCCAGCAGAAAGCCCACATTCGCCGTCCCGTCGGCGAGCTGTTCCGCCACCTGATGGCTGTGCGCTGTACGGCAGATCACCTCGAGCGGCTCAGCGGCCAGCGCCGCGATGAACGGCGGAAAGATGGTGGCTGCCAGCGAGGGTGGGGCCACCAGGACCAGCCGCCCAGACCCGGCCGAGGCCCGGGCCGACAGCCGGCCCTCTTCAGCGAGGGCCAGGCAGCGGCTGGCGTAGGGCTCGAACGCCCGGCCTGCTGCGGTAAGCGCGACGCCGCGGGTGCTGCGGGTGAACAGCTGCTGGCCGACGGTGCGCTCCAGCGCCGCGATGCGGGCGCTGACCGATGGCTGGGCCAGGCGGAGCACTCCGGCCGCACGGCTGAAGCTGCCCTGCTGAGCTACCTCGATGAACAACGCGAAATCCGTCAGCTCCATACCCATAGGCAGAGCCTATGGCTGGCCCTAGGCATTAGGCCTCTTCCTTGGTATCCGGGCTCCCTCGAAACTGGTGAAAGGAAGACGTCATCACGGTGCCGGGAGGGGTCGGCAATGCGGGTTCTGCGGCTGCTGCGCCGGCCAGTGCCGCTCGCGATCTGGCTGGGTCAGCTGTTCTCAGTGACCGGCGACAAGCTCTACGCCATGGCCCTGCTGTGGCTGGTGCTGCAGCTCACCGGTTCCGCCAAGCTCATGGCGGCAGTTTCGGCGGCCGAGTCGGTCCCTTACGTGGTGGCGGGTTTCCTCGGCGCGGGCCTGGTCGTGCGGTCCCAGAAGCTGCGCGCGATGATCAAGCTGGACCTGCTGAGCGCCGCCGTCATTGCGCTCATCCCGCTTACCTACCTGGCTGGCGTGCGATCCATCGTGCTGCTGGTGCTCGCCGCCGCTGCTGCGAGCGCGCTGGAGGCGCTGTTCGACCCTGCGCTGCAATCGGTGCTGCCCGAGATCGTTCCCGGCGGAGACCTGCAGCCAATGGTCGCGCTCACCGACAGCACCGACCGCCTGGCCCGGGTACTCGGCCCCGGAAGTGCTGGGCTGCTCCTGCTCGTGATCCCCGAGATTCACCTCTTCAGCCTCGACGCCGTCACCTTTCTGGTCTCAGCGGCCGCGCTCGCCTTCGCGGCCCGGCGGGCGGCGTCCGTCCCGCCCAGGACGCCGTCGGCGCAGCCGCCAAGCAAGCTGCTGGACGGCCTGCGGGAGGTCCGCCGACAGCCCAGCCTCCGGGTGGGCCTGGCCGTTCGCGGCTGCTGCAATCTGGTCTGGCCAGCCTTCACCATCGGCCTGCCCTTCGACTTGGAGCACCGCATACACGCCGGGCTCGCCAGCTACGGGCTGCTGCTCGGCATCTTCGGCGCCGGGAACCTCGCCGGGAACTTCCTCAGCGGCAGCCGCCGCGCGGGCAGGCATCTGCTCACCGTTTACTGCGTCTCATGGTCACTGGTCGGCGCGGGATTCGTAGCCGTGGCCATCGCGCCCACGCTCCCACTGGCGGCACTGGCGACCGCGTGGACAGGCATCTTCACCCCGCTCGCCAACGTCAGCATGGACACCCACATCGCAACCGTGGTTTCGGGCCACCGGCTGCCCCGGGTGTACGCGCTCCAGCGGATCACCGTTGCCGCAGCCTCAGCGCTCGGAGTCTTCGCCGTCGCCGCAGCGATCGACGCCTTCTCGGCGGTACCTGTTATCGCGGCTGCGGGAGCATGGATGATCCTTATCGGACTTCTCGCCGCTGTGGCCGCACGAGCCTCGATAGGGGGCGGTGATGTCGAGTACGCCGATGAGTAGCCGGGTGCTGATCACGCGTTCTCCGCGGCTCGCTCTGAGCCAAGGCGTTTCGGCAGAACCAGCGCGCAGACGATCGTCGTGTCGAGCACGGCGATAAAGGAACCGACCAAGACGACGGCCAGGATCTGCCATTGCCGTCGGCTGGAACCTGTGGCTTTGTCCTGGCGCGAAGCCGCATCGGCCCCGGCATCTGGCTGCGTCAGGATGTCGCGGTCCATGGTGCCCGGCTACCCAGCTGCCCTGACCTAAACGCGCCGGGACCCGCCGGGGGGCCTGGCGGTCCGCCGTGATTGCGGCCGCGATCAGCGGGTAGCGGCATTTTGCTGCCTGAACGCGGAAAACAGCGAACCGCGGCAGGAGTCCGGGACGTTGGAGACGGCATGGGCAAAACTAAGGCGGTCAACCCGCCTGAGGAGATTGAGAAGAAGGAAGCCGAGGCTGTGCACGCCTGGCGCGTTGGCCGGCTGACCGGGCTCGGCGTGACCCGGCTGGTGGCGGAGGCGGTCGCGGACCGGGTCGACTGGCATGAAGTGGCCAGGCTGGTCAAATGCGGGTGCCCGGCGTCCCTCGCGGTGGCGATCATCGCCTAGAGCGGCAACCGGGTGCGTGCGCCTGGATGCCCGGCTCTAGAGCGGCTCGGCTCGGGACCGGCTCAGCCCTAGATCGGCTCAGCCCTAGATCGGCTCGCCGAGAGAGAATCCGGCCGCTGCGAGCAGCGCCTCGGCCAGACCGTCGGTCAGAGCGGCCCGGCGCGTGCCCCGGTCGAACAGGGCAAGCCCGAGCATCGAGACGGCGTGCACGCTGTCGATCCCCGCACCCATCACGAACACGCCAGGCCCCGGAGCGAAGGCGCCGATCCCGGCCTGAATCAGGTGACGGGCGCCGAGAATCTGCGCCACCCGGCGTGCGCGCCGGCCAGGGAAACGGCCAGTGGCCAGGTACATCACTGTCCCGGGAGCCATGACCAGAGCGACCCCGTAGCTCGCTCGGGTCACCAGGAACACCGCTCGGCCGCGGGCAGCCGCCGCGGTTTCCTTGGGCCTGGCCTCAGAGTTCACTTGTGATGTCCGAGTCTGGCCGTCAGCAAGCCACCAGCGGCGGCCGCACGCGCGAGGAGATCCCCCGACATACCGGCATGCTCTGACAGCCAGAGCTGCGGGCTGTGGTCATGCGACCGGTCGTCGAACTCACCATGCGAGCCGTAATCATGCCCGTCGGCGGCGTCGGCGGGATGCATGAGATTGTCCGGCCTGTCCGGCTGCGCGGGCTCCGCCGTCTGCTGGGAGCGGTAGCCAGTGCGGGCCAGGTAACGGTCAAGCAGAGCCGGGGCCACCTTGTTGGCAAGAATGGTGGCCACGGTGCTCGCCCCGACCCAGTACTGCTTCCTGCGCGGATGGTCGGCGGCGAACACGACGCCGCGCGCCGCGACCTCGGGCTGGTAGATCGGCGGAACCGGCTGAGGATGGTTAGGCAGCTTTGACCGCACCCAGGAGAACTGCGGCGTGTTAACGGCGGGCATCTGTACCACGGTCACGTGCACGCCGGACTTGTCGTGCAGCAGTTCGCAGCGCAGCGCCGAGGTGAAGCCGTTGATGGCGTGCTTGGCCCCGCAGTACGCCGACTGCAGCGGGATGCTGCGCGATCCCAGCGCTGATCCGACCTGGACGATCGTGCCATAACCCCGGGGCCGCATCACGCTGAGCGCCGCCTTGGTGCCGTAGACGAAGCCGAGGTAGCTGACCGCGGTCACCCGCTCGAACTCCTCCGCTGTTATGTCGGCGAATGGCGCGAACACCGAGGCGAACGCGACGTTGACCCAGACGTCAATGGGCCCGAGTTCCTGCTCGACCTGGCGGGCGGCCTGCGTGACCTGCTCGAAGTCAGCCACATCGGCGCTGATAGCCAGCGCCTTCCCGCCAGCCTCCTCCACTTCCCGGGCCGCTCCTTCCAGGCCCGCCTCGCCCCGCGCGATCAGCGCAACGCTGTCACCGCGCTTACCGAAAAGGCGAGCGGCGGCCCGCCCGATCCCCGCACTAGCTCCAGTGATAACGACAGTCTGGCCTTCCATGAGCTCCTGCCTCGATAGGTCTGCGTAGGACCCCCGCTACCCATCGGTGACCAATAAAACCTGCGGCGGGGTTCAGGCGCGCCGGTTCTGAGCTGGCGGGGCTCAGGGCTGCCCCGTGCTAGGCGCGGCGGTACTTGGCGGCGTCGGTGTCGCGGAACGTCATGCCGAGGCCAGGCTGACCGGGGTAGGGCGTCATGACTCCGCCCGACGGGTCGAGCGCGCCGTCGAACAGCATCCGCTCGATCCGCTGGTGGTCATGGAAGTACTCGACGTGCCTCAGGTTGGTGACGGCGGCGCCGACCCTGGCGTGCAGGTTCGGCGCACAGTGCCCAGAGACCTCCAGGTTGTGCCCGGCGGCCAGGGCGGCGGCGCGGAGGAATTCGGTAATGCCGCCGCACCGGGTGACGTCTACCTGGAGGCAGTCGACGGCGCCGGCATCCAGGAGCCGGGCCGAGTCGGCCAGCGACCAGCTGTACTCGCCCGCGGCCACATCCGGCTGCACCTGGCTCCGCACGTCCGCCAGGCCCGTCAGGTCCTGCGACGACACCGGCTCCTCGAACCAGCTCACCTCGTGCTCCGCCATCTCCGCCGCCAGCCGCACCGCCTGCGCGGCCTGGTACCCGCCGTTGGCGTCCACGTACAGTTCCGTGTCCGGGCCGATGATCCGCCGGGCCAGCGCGACCCGTTCGGTGTCGCGTCGCTCCGCGTGGCCCCAGTCCTGGCCGATCTTGATCTTGACCCGCGGTATCTGCTCCTTTTCGACCCAGCCCGCCAGCTGGTCGACGGTCTGCCGCTCGTCGTAGGTGGTGAACCCGCCGCTGCCGTAGACCGGGACGCTGGCGCGTACCTGGCCGAGCAGCCCGGGCAGCGAGCAGCCGAGCAGCCGGGCCTTGAGATCCCAGAGGGCGATGTCGACAGCTGAGATAGCGGTGGCCGCGATACCCGGCCGGCCAACGTTGCGGACCGCACGCGCCATCGCCTCGTTGGTGGCGGGCACATCCAGTGCTGCCGACCCGGCGACCACGGGGGCGAGCATGTCGTCGACCAGGTTCTTGGCCGCTCCGGCCGCGTAGGTCCAGCCGGTGCCTCGCTGCCCGCCGCCGCTGGCGGTTACCACCACCATCGTGGTCGCATCCCAGGACAGCGTGCCATCGGCCTCGGGCGCGTCGGTCGGGATTACGTACACGC
>Ga0335074_10007666_pt1 | contig 14977 bp, 19 predicted proteins | sample Lox_Sample_23_FD_206715 | JGI IMG/M metagenome (GOLD analysis project Ga0335074, IMG submission 206715) | Soil microbial communities from Loxahatchee National Wildlife Refuge, Florida, United States - Lox_Sample_2.3 | ecosystem: Environmental > Terrestrial > Soil > Wetlands | place: USA...
CTTCCGCCCGCATTTTGCTGATGTCGGAAGTGCTCATGTCTGCCCCTGGATCAGCCCCGATCAAGGACGCGGGCCGGCGTGGGCTCGCGCGCCTACCGCAGCCAAGTCTTCAGGACGCGTGGCGGATCGGCAACTACCACGGCATTACACGAGGTTACGTTCAGTCAAATAGGGCCTTACGCGGGTGCGACGTTGACACCCGCGTCCTGCAGGGTGGCGATGGCCTCGGCCGTGGTGCCTGGATCGACCCCTGCGGTGAGCCCGAGCAGGACACTCGTGCGGAAGCCGGCCTTCGCCGCGTCGGCCGCGGTCGCGCGGACGCAGTAGTCGGTGGCGATCCCCGCGACGTCGACCTCATCGACGTCGCGGGCGCGCAGCCAGTCGGCGAGCGGTGTGCCCTCGTCATCGGCGCCCTCGAAGCCGCTGTAAGCGGCGGCGTGCTGGCCCTTGCGGAACACCGCCTCGATCGGCCTGGTGTCCAGGTCCGGATGCAGTTCCGCGCCGTGCGACCCGGCGACGCAGTGCGGCGGCCAGGACTGGGCGTAGTCAGGTTCGGCGGCGAAATGGCTGCCGGGATCGATGTGGTAGTCCTCGGTGGCAACCACGTGATCGTAGCCATTGCCGGGCGACGCGAGCAGCGAACTGATGCCGCGAGCCACCGCGGTCCCGCCGGCGACCGCGAGGGAGCCGCCTTCGCAGAAATCGTTCTGCACGTCGACGATGATGAGCGCGCGCACGCTTTCACCGTATCGTGCCAGCGAGACGACGCGGGCCTAAGAACCCACGTCGGCGGCGGTGCCGCCGGTGATCCGGATTAGCTCGTCGAACGACGTCGGGAACACCGTGTGCGGATGGCCGGCCGCCGCCCACACGACGTCGTACTTCGACAGCCAGGTATCCACCAGCGTCCTGATCGGCGCGGGATGCCCCACCGGCCCGACTCCGCCGATCGCCTGGCCGGTCCACTCGCGCACCGAGCGCGCGTCGGCCCGCGCCACGGCGGCCGAACCGGTCAGGGATGCCACCCGCGACGTGTCTACCCGGTGCGCCCCGCTGGTCATCACCAGCAGCGGCGCGCCGTCGGCGTCGAACACCAGGCTGTTGGCGATCGCGCCGGCCTCGCAGCCGAGCTGTTGCGCCGCGGCGGCGGCGGTGGGCGCCGGCTCCGGAAGTTCCCGCACCTCGCCAGTAACCCCCAGCGACCTGAGCACGTCAGCGAACCGCGAGAAATCGACTGCCATGCCGGCCACGTTACCGACTCGGCCGCGCCGCCCGCGAACGCATTTCGGCCACCAGACCCCGGCCGGTCAGTCCTCCTCGCCGTCGCGGTCGAAAATCGTCGGGATGGCCGGATACCCGCGAGAGAGCTGCAGCGCGTAGCCGGGCAGTTCGCCGAGCACCGCCTGATGCCGCTCACGCGCGGCCTCCAGCGGCTCGCGCCCCACGATCTTGCCGTCGCTGATGAGCTCGCGGAGCAGCACCCGGTCCGACGGGTCCGGATCCGGCGGCGCCAGGCTGATCCGCTCGGTCACGGCCTCGCCGGCCGCGCCGCGGTGCCGGACGGCCCACTTGCGGCCGCCGCGCCCCGGCTTGCCGACCGACCGCTTCGCGACCGGCCGCAGGACGTCTTGCGGTCCAGGAGTCGAGGAATCCGGCAGCGGCGTGTCCGACCTGGCCACCAGCTTGTACACGAGCGCCGCGGTCGGCGCGCCCGACCCGGTGACCAGCGAGGTGCCCACCCCGTACCCGTCCACCGGCGCCACCGCCAGGCCGGCGATCGAGTACTCGTCCAGGTCCCCGGTCAGGATGATCCGGGTCGACGTGGCGCCGAGCGAGTCGAGCAGCGAACGCACGGACACCGCCAGCGCGGCCAGGTCGCCACTGTCGATCCGTACCGCGCCGAGCGACGTGCCCGCCACGTCCACCGCGGTGCGTACCGCCCGCGCGACGTCGTAGGTGTCCACGAGCAGTGTCGTGGACGGCCCCAGCGAGGAGAGCTGGGACTCGAACGCGTGCCGCTCGCTGTCGTGCACGAGCGTGAAGGCGTGCGCCGAGGTCCCGCTCGACGGAACGCCGTAGCAGAGCCGGGCCTGCAAGTTCGACGTCGAGGCGAACCCGGCGATGTACGCGGCCCGCGCGGCCGCCACCGCGGCGCGCTCGTGGGTGCGCCGGGAGCCCATCTCGATCAGCGGCCGGCCGCCGGGGCCGCCCGCCGCGGTCACCATCCGGGAGGCGGCGGACGCGATGGCGCAGTCGTGATTCATGATCGACAGCACCAGGGTCTCGAGGAGGACCGCCTCGGCGAATGTGCCTTCGACCACGATGATGGGCGATCCGGGAAAGTACACGTCCCCTTCCGCGTATCCCCAGATGTTTCCGCCGAAACGATACGATGACAGGTAACGGAGCGTGGTCTCGTCCACGATCCCGCCGTCCCGCAGGAAGGCCAGTTCCCGCGGCCCGAAGCGGAACCGCTCGAGGGCGTCGAGCAGCCGCCCGGTGCCCGCGACGACTCCGTACCTGCGGCCGTGCGGCAGTTGGCGGGCGAATACCTCGAACACCGCCCGGCGGTCGGCCGCGCCGCTGTGCAAGGCGGCTTGAAGCATGGTGAGTTCATAGTGGTCAGTCAGCAGCGCGGTCCCCGCGGGGCCGTCGGCCGAAGAACCGTCGGATTCACTGTTCGCCGGTGTGGTCACAGGTGGAAGACTACGGACAAGGAGGTGTGTACGAGTGAGCGTGGCACCCGCTGAGCTAGACCGGCCGTTGTCAGCGGATGAAACGGTGCCGGATAAGCCCTGGATGACCATCGTCTGGAATGATCCGGTGAACCTGATGTCCTACGTGACTTACGTGTTCGAGCACGTCTTCGGGTACCCCCGGCCGAAAGCGGAGAAGCTGATGCTCGACGTCCACCACAAGGGCAAGGCCGTGGTCGCCGTCGGCACGCGGGAGGCCATGGAGCACAACGTCGAGGTGCTGCACGGATACGGCCTGTGGGCCACGGTCCGTCAGGACAATTAAGTCGCAAGTCCGCCCACCACACGAAGACTGAGAAGATGCAGATGTTCCGCCGCACCAGGGACGGCGGCGTCAGCGTCTGGCTGCCGCCAGGCGAGGCGACGCTGCTGCGCACGCTCGTGGTCCCGGTGCTTGACCTGCTCGGCGAAACCGGCAGGCCCGGCGAAGCCGGCTATCCGCCAACGCAAGGCGGCACCGCCGACGACCTGGACAGGCTCCTGGCAGAGGCCGTCGAGGCGGCCGAAGCCGCCGAGGCGCCGTCCATTCCCGACGACCCGGTGCTCGCCCGGCTGCTGCCCGACGCCTATCAGGACGATCCCGAGGCGGCGGGCGAGTTCCGCAAGTACACCGAGTCGTCGCTGCGCGAGGCCAAGAAGTACTTCGCGCAGACCCTGCTCGACACGCTGCCGCCGTCCGGCGGCCGGGTCAGGCTCACGGGCGACCAGGCCAGGGACTGGATGCGGGCGCTGAACGACGTGCGGCTCATGTTCGGGGTGCGGCTCGAGGTGACCGAGGACTTCGAGGAACAGCTCGCCGCGCTCGCCCCCGACGACCCGAAGGTCGCCGCGTTCGAGGTCTACGGCTGGCTTGGCGCCGTGCAGGAGTCGCTGGTCCGCGCGCTCGACAGGTAAGGCCCACCGGGTAATCTCACCGGTCATGCTGACGATCTCCCGTGACCTTGAGGCGAAGATCATTGACCACGCGCGCAGGGACCACCCGGACGAGGCGTGCGGCGTGATCGCCGGCCCGGCGGGCAGCGACCGGCCGGTCCGTTTCATTCCCATGCAGAACGCCGAACGTTCCCCCACCTTCTACCGCTTCGACTCCCTTGAGCAGCTCAAGGTGTGGCGCGAGATGGACGACAGGGACGAGGAGCCGGTGGTGATCTACCATTCGCACACGGCTACCCAGGCGTACCCGTCGCGCACGGACGTCGCGTACGCCAGCGAGCCACAGGCTCATTACGTCCTAGTATCGACACGGGATGAGTCGGAAACCGAGTTCAGGTCCTACCGGATTGTCGACGGTCAGGTCACCGAGGAACCGGTTACGTTCACGGAATGATCCGACCCGGAACCGGGTTCCAACCAAGACGTTAGAAGTTCACTGAGGAGCGGTGTTCATGGCTATTGAGGTTCGCATTCCGACGATTCTGCGCAGCTACACCGGCGGCGCCAAGTCGGTGGAAGGGTCGGGGACCACCCTGGACGAGCTGCTGTCCAACCTGGACGCCGAGCACGGCGGCCTGCGGGACCGGCTGGTCGACGGTGAGAACCTCCGCCGGTTCGTCAACGTTTACCTGAACGACGAGGATGTCCGCTTCCTCGGCGGCCTGAAGACTCCCGTCTCCGACGGTGACACGGTCACGGTCCTGCCGGCTGTCGCTGGCGGGGCTCGATAAGAAGCATTTTCTCCCGAACGGCCCGTTTCGATGCGCTACGACTCACTGCTCGCCTCCCTCGGGAACACCCCGCTGGTGGGCCTGCCCAGGATGTCCCCGTCGGACGAGGTGCGGTTGTGGGCCAAGCTTGAGGACCGCAACCCGACGGGATCGGTGAAGGACCGCGCCGCGTTTTTCATGGTCGAGCAGGCGGAGAAGGACGGCCTGCTCCGGCCCGGCTCGACGATCCTGGAGCCGACCTCGGGGAACACCGGTATCTCGCTGGCGATGATCGCGAAGCTCCGCGGCTACCAGCTGATCGTCGTGATGCCGGAGAACACCAGCGAGGAGCGGCGTCAGATCCTGCGGATGTACGGGGCGGAGATTTTCACGTCGCCCGCCGCCGGGGGATCGAACGAGGCCGTCCGGGTGGCGAAGCGGCTCGCCGCCGATCACCCGGACTGGGTCATGCTCTACCAGTACGGCAACGAGGCGAACGCTCGCGCGCACTACGAGACCACGGGGCCGGAGATCCTCGCCGACCTGCCGAGCGTGACGCACTTCGTGGCGGGCCTCGGCACGACGGGGACGCTGATGGGGACGGGCAGGTTCCTGCGGGAGCACGTCCCCGGCGTCAAGATCGTCGCCGCCGAGCCTAGGTACGGCGAGCTGGTCTACGGCCTGCGGAACGTGGACGAGGGCTTCGTCCCCGAGCTCTACGACGAGTCGGTGCTGACCACGAGGTTCTCGGTGTCGTCGGAGGACGCGCTGCAGCGGACCCGCGAACTGCTGAGCAAGGAAGGCATCTTCGCCGGGATCTCGGCGGGCTGCGCCCTGCACGCGGCGCTGGCGATGGCGGCGCAGTCGTGCAAGGCGAAGGAACACGCCGACATCGTGGTGCTCGTCGCGGATGGCGGCTGGAAGTACCTGTCCACCGGCGCCTACGGCGGCACCCTCGACGAGGCCGAGGAGCGCCTCGAAGGACAGCTCTGGGCTTAAATCGTCTCGCGATATAACGTGCACTGTGCAGCTGCACGTGCATCGCATACGATACCCATGTGCACCACATGAGTCTTACGGTGGTGGGCTGCGCGGGGAGTTTTCCCGGGCCGGACAGTGCCGCCTCCTGTTACCTGCTTGAGGCGGAAGGTTTCCGGCTCGTCGTCGAGTTCGGCAACGGGGCCCTCGGCCCGCTGCAGAAGCATGCCGCGCTCTTCGGCGTGGACGCCGTCTGCCTGAGTCACCTGCACGCCGACCATTGCGTGGACTTGTACTCGTACGCGATCGCCCGGACATACTCGCCAGCCGGCCCGCAGCCGGCGATCCCGGTCTACGGGCCGGCCCGCACCCGGGAGCGGATCGGGCTGATCCACGGCCCTGACGGGGATGCCGACGGGCTGATGAAGCGATTCTCGTTCGAGACGCTGGCCGCGCGGTCGTTCTCGATCGGGCCGTTCGAGGTGACCACCGTCCCGATGAATCATCCGGTGGAGACGTTCGGCTTCCGGTTTACCTACGGCGGCCGGACGATCGCCTACTCCGGGGACACCGGGGAGACCGAGGCGGTGGCGCGGCTTGCCCGCGACTGCGACGTCTTCTTGTGCGAGGCCGCCTTCCTCGACGCGCCTGACCTGCCGCCGGACGTGCACCTGACCGCGCGCCAGGCGGCCGGGTACGCGGCGCGAGCCGGGGCCGGCGAGCTTGTGCTCACCCACCTGCAGCCGTGGAACGGCGCGGATGATGCGCTCGCCGAGGCGGCGGCCGTCTTCGACGGCAAGCTCGCGACGGCCGTCCCGGGTCAGGTGCTGAACCTGGCGCGATAGGCTGCCGGCATGTCTCGACCAGATGGACGGTCCGCGGGCGAACTGCGTCCGGTGCGGTTGACCAGAGGATGGCTGGACCACGCCGAGGGGTCGGTGCTCGTAGAGTTCGGCGCCACCCGGGTGCTGTGCGCGGCGAGCGCCACCGAGGAAGTGCCGCGCTGGCGGCGGGGCAGCGGGCTCGGCTGGGTGACCGCCGAGTACGCCATGCTGCCCAGGGCGACCAACACGCGCGGCGACCGGGAATCGGTCAAAGGGCGGCTGGGCGGCCGCACCCAGGAGATCTCCCGGCTCGTCGGCCGGTCGCTGCGAGCCTGCGTGGATTACAAGGCGCTCGGCGAGAACACGATCATCATCGACTGCGACGTGCTGCAGGCCGACGGCGGCACCAGGACCGCCGCGGTGACCGGCGGCTACGTGGCGCTCGCCGACGCGATCGCCTGGCTGCAGAAGCGCGGGCGGTGCAAGGGCTCCCCGCTGGTCGCCTCGGTGTCCGCGGTGAGCGTCGGGATCGTGGACGGCGAGCCGCGGCTCGACCTGTGCTACGAGGAAGACTCGGCCGCCGAGACCGACATGAACGTGGTCTGCACGGGCACCGGTGACTTCGTGGAGATCCAGGGCACGGCCGAGCGCGAGCCGTTCGGCCGGGCGATGCTGGGCCAGCTGCTCGACCTCGCCACGGCCGGCTGCGCGGAGCTGAGCCGCCTGCAGGCAGAGGCGTTGGGTGGCTGACCTTTCAGGTCCGCGCCTGGTGCTCGCGACGCGCAACAACCACAAGGTCGCCGAGCTCTCCCGCATCCTCGCCGCGGCGGGCTTCGCCGACAGGCTGACCGGCCTCGACGCCTTCCCCGGCGCCCCGGACGTCCCGGAAACCGGCCTGACGTTCGCCGACAACGCCCTGCTGAAGGCCCACGCGATCGCCGCCTGTACCGGCTTGCCCGCGGTCGCCGACGACTCCGGCCTCTGCGTGGACGCGCTGCACGGCATGCCAGGGGTGTTCTCGGCCCGCTGGGCGGGCAAGCACGGCGACGACCGCGCCAACCTGGACCTGGTCCTCGGCCAGCTCAGCGACGTCGCGGCGCGCGGCGCCCAGTTCGTCTGCGTGGCCGCCCTGGTCCTGCCGCCCGTCCCGGAGACACCGGATGGCACCCGGCGCGAGTGGACCACGACGGGCGTGCTCGCGGGCGAGCTGACCAGGGCACCGCGCGGGTCGAACGGGTTCGGCTACGACCCGATCTTCGTCCCAGGCGGCATGTCGGTCACCACGGCGCAGCTCGCCCCGGAGGAAAAGGACGCGATCAGCCACCGCGGCCGCGCCTTCCGCGCCCTGGCGGAGCTAATCCCCGCCCACGTCCACTAGCGCGCCGCGTTGCCTGACCGGACGAACTTACGGTGTCACCCACTTAGGAGCAGAAAACTACGCCAAAACCGTGATAACAGCAAGAAAAGCGCAGGGTTCTGCTCCTAAGTCATGATCATCTCACGATGTGAGATGCTGTGAGCCCGGTTACTGCCGGGTGGCGGGACGCGATAGCGTGGGCTGTCTGCCCAGGACCGCGCGAGTAAGGAGGGCCTCATGACCGCAGTGCGGCTCGAGCCTGGCGACGAGGCGCCGGATTTCACCCTGCCCGACGCTGACGGCAACCTGGTGTCGCTGTCCTCGCTGCGCGGTCAGCAGGTGGTCGTCTACTTCTACCCGGCGGCCATGACGCCCGGGTGCACCAAGGAAGCCTGCGACTTCACCGCGAGCCTGCCGGACTTCAGCAAGGCCGGGATGACCGTGCTCGGCATCTCCCCGGACGCCCCGGCGAAGCTGCAGAAGTTCCGCGACAAGGAGCACCTCACGTTCTCGTTGCTGTCCGACCAGGACCGCGCGGTGCACGAGGCCTACGGCGCCTACGGCGAGAAGATGAACTACGGGAAGAAGACGATGGGCGTGATCCGCTCCACGTTCGTCGTCGGCGCGGACGGCAAGATCGAGAACGCGTACTACGGCGTCAAGGCCACCGGCCACGTCGACCGCCTCCGCAAGGAACTCGGCGTCTAGGCGCGGGCGGTATCCTCCCGTCAGGCACGGCCACGCGGGCGTGGCGAAATGGCATACGCGGCAGGTTTAGGTCCTGTTGGTGGCAACACCGTGGGGGTTCAAATCCCCCCGCCCGCACGAAACGTCAGCGTCATCTGTCGGCCGGCTTGGGCACCGTGAACAGGCGGTCGAGGGCCGGGGCCTCCTCGGGTTCGGCCAGGACGAGCACATCGTCGCCGGCCCTGAGGGTCATGTCGTCCGTGGGCGTGACAAGGTTGCCGTCCCTGACGATGAGGCTGACCCAGACGTCCTCGCCGAAGGGCAGTTCGCTGACGGCGCTGCCGTCAGCCGCCGAGCCGGCTACCACGTGATAGCGGTGCAGGCCCTCGGGCTCCTCGCTGAACCGGACGCCGAGCGACCAGGGCTCCGGCTCCACGGTGTGCAGCGGGATGCCCAGCCGGTGCGCCAGCGTGGGCACCAGGCCGCCCTGGACCGTCACCGAGAAGCCGACGATGACGAAGATGATCTGGTACGCCCTGGCCGCGCCGGGTGTGCCCGAGGCGGCGATCGTCATGCCGAGCAGGATCGGCACCGCGCCCTTCAGGCCGGTCCACAGGAAGAACACTCGTTCCCTGACGGTCAGCCGGACCGGCAGCGACACCAGCCCCCCGAGCACAGGACGGATGACAAAGGCAAGCAGGGCCGCGATCGCCAGGCCCGCCGACCACGCGCCCGCGCTGCCGAGCGCCGACAGCCGCATGGTGAGGCCCAGCAGGACGAACGCGACGATCTCCGCCAGGCTGGCCAGCGAGGAGTGGAAGCGCTGGATCTCCCGCTTATACGGCGCCGGCTCGTCGCCGATGAGGATCCCGGCCACGAAGACCGCCAGGAACCCAGACCCGCGGGCGACCACGGCAAGGCCGAAGATGACCAGCACGCCGGCCAGTACCCGCGGGGAGTACAAGCCCTCGCTGGGCAGCGGAACGCGGCGCATGAACATCAGCAGCGCGAGGCCGCCGGCCACGCCGACGGCCGTGCCGACGGCCATCTGCAGGACGAACTCGGTGACCACGTGCCAGGCGACCGCGTCGGCGCTGCCGTGCGCGGCGAGCAGGGCCGCGAGCAGGGCGATCCCCACCGGGTCGTTGGCGCCTGACTCGCCTTCCAGCAGGACCCCGGTGCGCCCGGCGATCTCCCGGCGGCCGAACACCGAGAACACGACGGCCGGATCGGTGGCGGCGACGGCCGTGCCGAGCAGCAGCGACAGCCGCCAGTCCATCCCCGCGACGAAGTGCGCGGCTACCGAGGCACCCGCCGCGGTGACCAGCGTCCCGGCCACGCCGACCCAGACGATCGCGGCCGCCGCGGTGCGGAACCGCCGCCAGCCGATGTGCATCCCGCCGTCGAACAAGATGATGGCGAGCGCCACGGAGACGATCCGCGTGACCGTGGTGAACGGCAACAGCGTCGCGCGGGGCCACAGTTGCGCCGCCACGCTCGCGCAGATGAGGAAGAAGGCAGGAGCCGGGATACGCAGCCGCGCGCTCAGCCGGTTAGAGAGCACCGCGCCGATTCCCACGAGGCCGATCACCAGTATGACGAGCCCGAACTCGCCGGTGGCTGTCATCGGCGGCTCATCGCCGGCCGCGGGAAACGATCACACTTCCCGCACCTTACCGGTCTTTCAGGGCGAGGAGAACGCCGCGAAGTCGAAGGCGGACGTCGGCAGCATCATGCTGCCGACGTCGAACCGGTTCGGCAGCAGGCCGAACTGGTGCATGACGTCGGCGACGCGCTGCAGTCGCGCCTGGTCGATGCCGATCGGATAGGTGTTGAGCGCGATGAGCGCCGCGATGCTCGCCGGCACCTGCCCGTCGGGGGCGCCGCCCTTGATGGTCTCGAAGGCCTGCTCCACGGCGGCCCTGTTGGTGTCGGCGATCTCCTGGCCCTGTTCCAGCGCGGCGAGGAACCGCTTGAGGGTGTTCGGGTAGGCCTTGGCCCAGGCCTTGGTGACCACGTACCCCTCGATCGGGAACTCCTGGGTGGCGCCCTGGTTCAGGTCCGCGAGCGTCACGGCGCCGAGCTGCTGCTCGGCGATGCTGGCGAACGGCTCAGGCATGGTGGCGGCGTCGATCTTGCCCGAGGACAGTTCCCCGGCCATGTCGGGGAACGGGATTGGCTGCGCGGGGAACTTGACGGAGCCCGCGTTGACCCCGTTCTCGGAGAGCACGGACACGTCGAGCAGATAGTCGATGTTTTCCGGCGCGTTCACCCCGAGCACGTGGCCCTTGAGACCCGCGAGCGTCTTGATGTTCGACTTGGGCATGGTGAAGATCACCTGCGAGCCCTGCTGCATGACCGAGCCCTCGGCGATGACCTCGAGCGGGTCGTGCTTCTCCGCCGCGGCCTGGATGTAGGAGACGTAGTTGCCGCCGGTGATGTCGAGCTTGCCCTGCAGCTGGGAGCCGATCACCGTGTCGCTGCTGACCGCGGGCGTGTAGTTGATCGTCAGGCCTTCCTTGGCGAACAGGCCCTCGTGCAGCGCGACGAAGAAGCCGGCCGAGTCCATGGCGGGCACCACCCCGACGTTCAGCGTGGTCTTCTCGGCCGGGCCGATCGACAGCGAGGACATGGCGTTGCTTCCGGCCGCGGCCGAGCCGCCACCGGAAGAGCAGCCGGCCGCCAGCGCGGCGACAGCCGCCGCGGCGCACGCAGCGCGGAACCACTTACCCGCCAAGGGAAACCCCTCACCTGAGACCAGTCATGCCTGGAAAGGATAAAACACCGACAAATCGACCATGGTCCATTTGCGGAAACTCACCCGGCTGCGGCAGGCCTCCCGAGAGGCCTGCCTGGCCTCCCCGCGGGGGTCGCGGTTAACCGCCGATCTCGCCGGGCTCCGGCTGGATCATGCTGGTGACCGGGTAGGGCTCCTTGAGCCCCGGTTCCAGGCCGAACTCGAACATGGCGTCAGAGACCCGCTGCATGGCCGGGACGTCCATCGTCAGGGGATACGTGTCCAGCGTCATGGTGGCCGCCTGGAGCGGCGCAGCGGCGAACGCGGCTGTGAGGTTCGCCTTGTCCATCAGCGCCGATTCCACGGCGGGGCGGTCGGTGTCAGCCACCTGCTGGCCCTCCTTGAGGGCGCGCAGGAACGCGGCCACGGTGTTCGGGTGGCTCTGGATCCATTGCCTGGTGCCGATGTACGCGCCGATCGGGAAGTTCTGCAGCGAGCCCTGGTCGAAGTCGGCCAGCGTTACGGCGCCGATGGTCTCCTGCGCGATCGTCCCGAACGGCTCCGGCAGCCAGGCCGCGTCGAGCTTCCCCTTCGCGAGGTCCCCGATCATGTTCGGGAACCCCTCATAGACCTGGTCGATGCCCGAGAGGGTCAGCCCGTCCTGCTTGAACAGCGAGCCGAACAGCACCTGGCCGACGTTCTGGCGCGTGTTGATCCCGACCTTGGCGTGGTACCTCGTGAGGTCCGCCACGGTCTTGATGCGGGAGCGGGGCATCACGTAAATCGCCTGGTTGCCCTGCTGCATGTGCGACCCGTCCGCGATGATGCGCAGGTCGATGGACTTGCCCTGATACCTGTGGGAGATCTGGGCCAGGATGAACGAGACGTAGTTCCCGACGATTATCTGGGCCTTGCCGGTCTGCAGGTCTGCCATGCCGAACTCGCCGCCCAGGATCGGGACGATCTTGATGCTCAGCCCCTGCTGCCGGAAGTACCCCCTCTGGTTCGCGATGTACAGCCCGGCCTCATCGGCGGTGGGCACCGCGTCCACCACGATGCTGCTCACCTCGGGCGCCGGCCCAGTGGGGACGCCGCTGCCGCCCGAGGAGCAGCTGGCCAGCGTGACGACCGGAATGACAACGAATAGGGAATATAGAAGTTTGTGAATCAGCCGCATGATTCTCTCCCTTGTCAGCGGGAGAATAGATCACTGAGCGCCGTCAGATGGGCAGATTCGCTCTTTGCGGTAAAAAATCCGTCATTCCCGGTATGTCCGAACAGTGGCCCGAAGATTACGTGGCGGGGACGGCGCGGTGATCTTCCGGCCGGGCGGCGATAGAGTGACGCACATGGCTGAGATTGATCTCGAGAACCCCAATGTGCCGCCGGACGTGCTGGTCACCCAGATTGAGAACACGCGCGCCGATCTCGCGCGGACCATTGATGAGATTACCGACCGGGTGAACCCCGCTAACGTGGCCCGGCGCACCACCGACCGCGTCCGCGAAAAGATCAGCCAGATCGACCCGCTGGTCGGCGGCGCGGTCGCCCTCGCCGCCGTCAGCGTCACCTGCTTCATCGTCTGGCGCCGCCTGCGCAAGTAGCCCGCCGCAACCGCCGCCTGACGCTCAGCCAGCGCTCTTGGTCAGCTCCTCGTAGTCGGCGGCGGTGAGCAGCCCGGGCGGCAGTGCCGCCTCGCCGCCGGAGCCGGCCGGGATCCGGACCCGGAACATCCAGCCTGCTCCGTACGGCTCCGCGTTGACCAGGCCGGGGTCGCCGTCGAGTTCCTCGTTCGCCTCGACGACCTCGCCGTCCACCGGGGAGTAGAGGTCGCTCACCGACTTCGTCGACTCGACCTCGCCGCATGGCTCGCCCGAGGTCACCGCGGCGCCGACGGCCGGCAGCGACACGTACACCACATCGCCAAGCTGCTGTGCCGCGTAGTCGGTGATCCCGATGGTGGCGGTGTCGCCGGCGATCGACACCCACTCATGCTCCTCGGTGTAGTGGAGCTCGGCGGGAACGCTCATCGTTGCTTTCTCCTGTCGTAAAACGGCAGCTCTGTCAGGTCGGCCGGCTCCGCCTGGCCACGGACATCGATCCCGAACGGGCCCGTGGCGCCTGTCGCGACATATGCCATCGCGATCGGCGTGCCGAGCGTCGGCGAGGGGGCGCCGCTGGTCACCAGGCCGACTTCGGCGGATCCGGACAGCACGGCGTAGCCGTGCCGCGGCACCCGCCGCGACCTCGCGACCAGGCCGATAAGCGTGCGCCTCGGTCCTTCTTCCGCCCGCTTCGCGAGCGCCGCCCGGCCCACGAAGTCACTGGGCTTGTCCAGTCGCACCACGCGCCCCAGCCCCGCCTCATACGGTGTCACGTCCGGGCCGAGTTCGTTGCCGTACAGCGGCATCCCGGCCTCCAGCCGGAGCGTATCGCGAGCGGCGAGCCCGGCCGCCGGGAGGGCGGGCGTCCCGGCCTCGCCAGCACGCGACGCCGCCTCCGTCAGCGCCATCCAGACCCGCTCGGCGTCGCCGGCCGCGCAGTAGATCTCGAAGCCGTCCTCGCCGGTGTACCCGGTGCGCGCCACCCATGCCGGGCAGCCGCCGACCGTCCCCGAGGCGCCCGCGTAGTAGCGCATGCCCTCGAGCGGGAGATCGGTGACGCGGGAGAGAATGCCGGGAGCGTTCGGACCCTGGATGGCGATCAGCCCGGTGACCTCGGTTTCGTCGTGCACGACGGCACTGGCGCACCGCCGCTGCAGTTCCCCGAGCACCACAGCGGTGTTCGCCGCGTTGGCGACGACCAGGAACCGGTCGGGTGCCTGCCGGTAGATGACCAGGTCGTCGAGGACACCGCCGTCCGGCGCGCACAGCATCGTGTAGCGAGCGCGGCCAGGGGCGAGCTGCGACGGCCAGCCGCAGACCGCGTAGTCGAGCGCCTCTGCGGCGGCCGGGCCGGTCACCGCGATCTCGCCCATGTGCGACAGGTCGAACAGCGCGGCGCTCGTCCTGACCGCGTTGTGCTCGGCGGTCTCGCTGCCGTAGCGCAGCGGCATCAGCCAGCCGGCGAAGCCGGTCATCGTCGCGCCGAGCCGCTCGTGCACCGCCTGCAGCGGGCTATGCCTTGGTTCCGTGGTATCTCCGGATGCGCTGTTTCCAGATTGAGAGGGCACTCAGGAATGGTATGCCGTAGTCATGGACACGCTCACCTCGCAGCAGGTCACCGCGGAACTCGGCACGACCCCCGGCTGGGGCGTGGCGGACGGGCAGCTCACCAGGACGGTGACCCGCAAGGACTTCCGCGACGCACTGCTTTACGTCAACGCGCTTGGCTACCTGGCCGAGCAGGCCAGCCACCACCCGGACATCGCCATCTCCTGGAACAAGGTGACGCTGCACCTGGTCACCCACTCCGCCGGCGGGCTCACCGCGAAGGACTTCGCACTCGCCCGTCAGATCAGCGAACTGGGCTGACGCGGTACCCGGGCGCATTCGCCCACGTCAGCCGAACGATGCTGAACAGCTTCACAGAAATTTCCCCATTAGTCACCGCAAACCCATTTACCGCCGCAACAGGGACTGACATCGTGGCCACCGGAAGGTTTCAATGGCCACATTCAAGCCAGGGAGGCGGATCACGGCGATCGCCGGATCTGCCGCGCTGCTCGCGGGTCTTGGCATCGCCGGCACCGTCGGGACAGCGCATGCGGCGGCGTCGCCGGCCGCGGAAAAGACAGGCAACTCAACCGTCTCGTGCAAGCTTGGTAACGGTATCCAGCACGTTGTGCAGCTCACGTTCGACAATGTGCACTTTTTCCGGGATAACCCCAATGTGCCGTCCGACCTGGAGCTCATGCCGAACCTGCTCAGCTTCTTTGAGGACAACGGCACGTTCCTCTCCAATAACCACACCCCGCTGATCGCGCACACGGCCGACGACATCCTGACCACCTACTCTGGCCTGTACGGTGACCGGCAGGGCATGCCGATTTCGAA
>Ga0335074_10007667_pt1 | contig 14975 bp, 9 predicted proteins | sample Lox_Sample_23_FD_206715 | JGI IMG/M metagenome (GOLD analysis project Ga0335074, IMG submission 206715) | Soil microbial communities from Loxahatchee National Wildlife Refuge, Florida, United States - Lox_Sample_2.3 | ecosystem: Environmental > Terrestrial > Soil > Wetlands | place: USA: Florida...
CGACGCGCTCTACCGGTCAATTGTCGACCCTCTTTGGTGGGATCGAGGACATGGTCGTGGGGTTAGAGGCCGTTTTTCCCGACGGCACCGCCTGCCGGGTCAAAAACGTGCCGCGCCGAGCGGCCGGACCCGACATACGCCATATCGTCGTCGGCAACGAGGGAGCGCTCTGCTTCATCACCGAGGTCACGGTCAAGCTTTACCGCTACATGCCTGAAAACACTGTTTACCGCGGGTTCCTGGTTGGCGACATGCGCACCGGCATCTCCGTGATCCGTGAGGTTGTCACAGGTGGCTTCCGGCCCGCCGTGTGCCGGCTCTACTCCGAAGAGGACGCTCACCAACACTGGCCCGAGGAGCACCACGGTAAGTGCGTGCTCGTCTTCGTCTGCGAAGGCCCGGCGCCGATAGCCGCCGCCACCGCCGCCGAAATCGACCGGGTCGTCGCCGGGCACGACCTGGACGAAGTCCTCGGCGAGGCGCTCTTGAGGGACTGGCTTGCCAACCTCAACTGGGGGACGGACAAGATCCTGGCGGAGCAACAATGGATGCTGAAGGAGCACAACCTCGGCTATACGACCGAGATCTCGGCAAATTGGTCCGACATATGCGACATCTACGAGGCCGTAATGCACCGGATCCGCTCCGACTGCCCCGTCGCCGGGGACCTCACGATGCTCGGCGCCCACTCCTCGCACAGCTACCAGACGGGCACCAACCTGTACTTCGTCTACGACTACAACGTCAACTGCGAGCCTGGCGAAGAGATCACCAAGTACCACATCCCCCTCAACGCGATCATCGTCGAGGAAGCCCTGAGGCACGGCGGCTCGATGGTCCACCACCACGGGATAGGCAAGTACCGGACCGATTGGACCGAGGAGGAGCATGGCAGCGGCTACTACATGCTGCGCAAGCTCAAGGACGCGTTCGACCCGAAGGGCATTATGAACAAGGGCACGATATTCAAGGCCTGAAGCGGCAGGAGGCCGAGCAGGGTGCCCGACGTTTTTTCTATGGCCTTCCTCGGGTGCAGACTATGGCGGGTCTTAAGTGACTTTGTACCTATATCCCAGCCCTTTGGCGAGGCCGACACGGCCAACAAAGCCATTGTTAGGGACAGGATGAGCGATGGACGACCATGACACGAGCGACGGGGTCATCGAGATCGACGACCCTCGGCCGGGCCTTACGCGCGAGGAGGACGACGAGCTTCGGCGGCTCGCGTACCTCGCTCGCTTTGGGGTGCTGGACGACGTTACGAAGGAACGGATGGTCGAGCTGAGGCTGCGGGACCGCCGCAAGACGATAAGAGAGCCGCGCTGGAAGGACACCGAGATGGTCACCCGCGAGATCCTTCGCATCATCCCGCCCAGCCAGCGGCCACCGGCCTTCAGCAGCCAGCAGGCCTCGGGTGCGTCGGCGGGCCACGGATGGGACGACGAGAGGCTCTAGGGCTCGACCGCAAGCCTCAATCTGACCATGTGGGCCTAACCGGCGGCGCCGCGCCGAAGGGTCAGATAGGCGAGCCGCGCGTCGTAAAGTAGCCATGGCACAACCTTACGACGCGTAGATCTCCTGTTCCTCGAAGTCGGTGTCGAGCCCTGCCGCTTCTGTCTCGTCGGGGACCCGGACCGGCTCGAAGTGGTTGATGACCTTGAGGATCAGCCACGTCACAGCGAACGAATAAGCCGACACGAGCAGGGCTGCGGCGACCTGCTTTCCCAAGAAGCTGGCATTGCCCGCGAACAACCCGTTGGCACCGGCCGCATTGACTGTCGTATAAGCAAAAAAGCCCAACAGGATGCTGCCAAGGAGACCCCCGACCCCGTGGGCCGCCCACACGTCGAGGGCGTCATCCCACTTCATACGGTCCCGCAGGCTGACAGCTGTATAGCAAACAGCCCCCGCAGCCAACCCGATCAGGAACGCTGCCCACGTCGGCACGTAGCCGGCGCAAGGTGTCACGCAAGCCAACCCGGCAACGGCCCCCGTAAAAGCCCCGACCGCGCTTGGCTTCCCGGACCGCCACCACCCCATCAGGAGCCAGGTGCACATCGCCACCGACGCAGCGATATCAGTGTTGACAAAAGCCTGAGCGGCGATGGCATTGGCGCCCAACGCGGAACCGGCATTGAACCCGAACCAGCCAAACCATAAAAGACCCATCCCAAGTCCGACGAAGGCAACATTGCTCGGCACGACCTTTTCCCCGGGTGTGAACTTCCTTGCCCCCACGATCCAAACCGAGGCGAGTGCCGCAAAGCCGGCGCTCGCGTGCACGACCATGCCACCGGCGAAGTCGAGCACTCCCCACTTCGCCAGGAACCCGCCACCCCATATCCAGTGCACGATCGGGACGTAAACGAGGAGGCTCCACAGGACCAGGAACTTGAGATAGCTCTTGAACTTGACCCGGTCGGCAAATGCCCCCGTGATCAACGCGGGCGTAATGATGGCGAACATCTCCTGGAACGAGAAATGGGCAAGCGCCGGGATCGTCTTCGCCCATGGCCCGGGAGCGACGCCGACGTGGCGGAGCCCGATCCACGACAGGTTGCCGATTACCCCACCTATGTTGCCTGAAAATGCCAGCGAATAACCGACCAGCACCCAGATGACGGTCACGACGCCCATCGAGATGAAGCTCTGCATCATGATGGCCAGCACGTTCTTGCGACGGACAAGGCCGCCGTAAAAGAAAGCGAGCCCTGGTGTCATGACCATCACGAGGGCCGCTGAGATGAGTACGAACGCGGTATCACCCGCGTTGATCGTGCTGGGCACGGCCATAAGGCTGCCTCCTTCGAACGGAGGGGCTTTGCTACCCCTTATTTGCGGGCGACCATATGCCGCCGTCGACCCACTTGTTAGGGGCGAATGTCATCGGCGTTGCGGACAAACGCCGTGCCTTGGCTGGGCGCCGCAGCCCGTTCTTTTGCCCTCCGGTCAAGCACGGCCGGGAGAAGCTCGCCTCGTTCGCGCTCAACCCCTCAGGGCGGCAGCGGCGTCACCTCCTCGAGCTCGACGAAGAAAAAGCGGATCGCGCCCATTGCGTTCGATCCGCTGCTGTAAGAGACTGTCGGTAGCTCGAACAACCTTCGTAGGACCTGCCCAAGGCGGGCCCTTAGCCGCCACTAAGGAGGACCGATGCCCGGGGGACCACCCCCAAACCGGCCGGGACAAGGCGCGAGCGACGAGCCCGCGTCCCCTGAGCAGCTAGTTTCTCGCCGGGCCTTCCTCGGGGGAGCTGCCGGGATGGCCGGTGCCGCCTACCTTGCCAACCTGGCAGGCATTGGCCCCCTCCTGCGGAGGGAGCTCGGGGGGCGCGGCGGCCTTGGAGGGATCGGCGCGCTCAACCCCTTCGGAGTGCTGACGGCGGAGGCGAGCACCGTCCAGCCTGCCAGCCGCACCGCCGATTTCACGATCACCGCCGAGCGCGACTCGGACCTCGTCCTGCTCGATTTCGAATTTTACGGTTTCGGCCTCCGCGACTTGAAGGGCGTGGCGACCCTGGTCCCGACCGCTCCGGCGGCGTCGGGCACAGCCGGTCCCAAGAGCAACCTCGTCGTCGTGACTCTGCCGCCCCAGTGCATCGGGGAAGCCGCCTACCCTGTCGACGTCCACAGCCAAAGCGCCCAAAGCTACGGGTCGACGGCCCCGTTGCCAGTGGATGCGCCGCCGGTGGTTTCGGCCGTCGGGGGGCCGAGCCGGCTCGTGTTCACCCTCCCCGACGGCGTTGACGTCCCCCTGCCCAACATGTCCGCCGAGGACCTCCTCGATTGGAGCAACTGGGTGCTCCTCGTCCCGCCCGCCGCTCAGGTCAACCCTCCCGGGCGGCCCAACGGCTCAGGCCTGGGCTCCAAGGGCTACCCGCTGCCGGACGTGCCGGGGGACTTCGAAACCGCCATCGAGTTCCCATACGCGCTCTTCATCGCCCCCATTGTTTACGTCTCGGGGGCAGGCGGCCTCAACCTCCCGAAGATCACCGAGGACCTCCGGGCCCGCTACCCGCTCTCGGACAGTTACGCCACGTACTTCACGACCCGCACCAAACCGCTTTACAACGGCAAGGTCGCCGACCTTTGGACGGCGACGCTCGGGAGGACCGACAGCGCGGCTGGAAACCTTGCAGGCCTGCCTGCTCCAGCTCCGCAAGTCGCAGCCGTTTGGGCCTCCGACATGTTCTACGAAGCCACGTTCGCCCCGCCGCCCCCGAGCGCCACGCAAGCGGACGAGATCGTCTACCAGCAGCCGCAGCCCAAGTGAAAAAGCGGGAGGACCGGGGATGAGCGACTTCGAGGTCGAGGGCGGGCATGGGCCGGAGTTCCAGTTCACGAGCCTCAACCAGGACGACCGCCAGGGCATAGTGATGCTCTCCGCCGACGCCAACCAAGCCGGCTACGCGCCCGTAACGGTAAATGGGCTCGCATTGAGCGCCCTCGGAGCGACTGCCGACCTCGACGGGCAATGGGACTACCCGGGGGGCGGGTTGGCGTCGTGGCGCCACATTGCCGCTACGGGCCGCGATATTTACGTGCGGGTCACGCAAAAGGGGTACCTGTTCCCCCTCGGACACAGGGCCATCGTCGTGATGGTCGTCGAACGGGTGCTCGTCCCCGATCCCGTGAAGCCTGACTGGTATGACGCCTACCTCCAAGTGGAGCGTTACATCCGCGTCCTCCAGCCGGAGAAGAACTATCCCGCAACAGGCCAACCGTTTGGCAACAACGACTGGCCTTTTTCCTCCGTGGAGATCCTCACGACGGTGAGCCCGCTGCTGGACGCGCCCCGCAGCTCGCCCGGCCCCGACTGCCCTCCGCTCGGCGGGGCAAGTGGCGGCTCGAGCTCGTCCTATTTCCAGGCATTCCTGCCAACCTCGGGCGGCTCGGCGGTGCCCTGGGATCTCGTCGCCACCGACCTCGCCGGGCACAAGGTGCACCTGAAGATCCCGCTTTATTTCTTCGCCGGGCAGGCTGGCGGGTACCCGGTCTCTCAGTACGACGGGGGCGGGCTGGCCAAGTTCGTCGATGCCTACAACGCTGTGCCGGCCGGGTACCGCCAAGCTCAGGGCAACGGGGCCCAACTCAAGCTCGCACCCGAAGCGGGCGGCCCGGCAAACGGGACGACGCACCCGCTGGTCGTGCTTACCCTCGGGGCGGCGAGCACCATCGAAGATCCGAACGTCCCCACAAAGGGCCTCCACTACCCCTCTCCCCCTAGCTCCACAGCCCTTGGCGACCAGGACCAACCCGCCTTCTACCCTGTTGTCGCCCAGGCACAGGTCCACCTCCAGGCGGCCGACGCCCTTTCGCGGGGCAGCTTTTCCGACTCGAGCGGCGACGGCGTCGTGCTCGAGTACTACGCGGCGTACGTGGCGAACGGGCTCGGCGACACCGCCCCGCCCCCTTCCAACCCCGGCGCCGTCTACGCCCGGTTCGCCGACGCGGTGGCCGGGAACGCCCCGCTCCTTCAGTTCCCCGCCGATGCGGTCGGCGGGCTCGGCTGCCCCAACGGCCACATGATCGGGCTATCGGCCATCGCCGGGCCTGTCTCGGGCGACTCGACCTCTGGGGCGAGCGCGCAGGACGACCTAGACAACTATGCGAGCAGCGGGGCGGCTGTTCCCGCCAATTACTTCAAGCAACTGACGGGGCAGGCGCAGACGGCGCTGTCGCAGTTCCTCGGGGGGCTCCCCCTCGGCGGGATCGTGAAGGAGTTCGTCAACGCCAAAGGCGGAGCGCCCAACATTACGGCCAACCTCGACCAGTCGACAGGCGTGCTCACGGTCTCTTACACCCTGACTGCGACGCTCGCCTCGTGGCCTGGTTCGGCCGGCCCCCAAGCCTCCCTCGGGACGGTGTTCGAGCCGGCGAGCGACGACGGCCAGTTCCAGTTGACGGCGACGGCCACCGTAGCGCCCGACGGGACGGCGACCTACGACGTGGCAGGTTCGGTCGACCCCTTTACCCTCAACCTGTTCGGGAACGTAACGCCCGCCTGGGTCGTCACCGTCCCGTTCAACGCCGTGAGCTTCACGGCCACGAACGGCCAGAAACCCCAGGTCCAGGTTTCGATAGGGACGGTCAGTTTCGAGGGAGTCCTTAGTTTTGTCAACGCTCTTCAGGACTTCCTGTCCGAGCTCGGTGGCGATGGCCTGTCGATCTCGGTTACGGCGTCGCAGCTGGACGCGAGCTTTTCGCTCAGCCTGCCGAGCATCGGCATGGGTGTCTTCAGCCTGACTGGCATCGCCTTGAGCACCGGGCTCACGATCCCGTTCCTCGGCGGCCCTGCCCTAGCCCAGTTCGGCTTCGCCAGCCAGGAAAACCCGTTCCAGCTGACGGTCTGCATGTTTGGAGGGGGCGGCTTTTTCTCGATCGGCCTGGGCTTTGGCGGCATCCAGCAAATCCAGGCGCAGTTCCAGTTCGAAGGGTCCTTCGAGCTCGACATCGTGGTGGCGAGCGGTGGCCTGACCCTGGCGGCCGGGGTCTATTACTCCTATGCCGCGCCAACGTCGTCCGGTGTAGCCGGCACGACAACCCTTACGGGGTTCGTCCGGCTCACGGGGGAGCTCTCGGTCCTCGGCCTCATCAGCATCTCGGCCGAGCTCGACCTCAGCCTCACCTGGACGAGCCCCAACTCCGTCGAGGGGACGGCCTCGCTCACCGTCACCATCCACCTCGTCTTCTTCAGCGTCTCGCCTTCGATCACCGTGCACAAACAGTTCTCCGGCGGGGGCGACCCACCAGGCGAAAGCGCCGCGTCGATGCGACCGGCCGTGGGCGCGGCGGGGCCCGATGGGCCTGTGCGCCTGCCGCTTCCCCCTGTCAAGCCTGTGCTGTTCCACGACCTCGTCAACCAGGGCACGTGGGACCAATACGTGGCAGCGTTCGGTGCCTGAGCGGAGGTAAAGAGCATGCAAACAGAGACCATCGTCTGGACCCCTTTGCCTAACGGTTACGTGACCGCCGGTGGCAAAGAGGTCCTCCTATCGGTGTTCGTCTCCCCCAAGCTCGAAAGCACTTCTTCCTCGCCCACGCTCGATTTGTTCCCCCATTGGGTCAACTGGCCGAGCACCATCCTGGGCGACACCGGGCCGCTCCCCTTCGACGTCACCTTTGAGGGTTACCCGACCGTCACGGTCACGCCCGACACCTCCGTGCTGTCGGCCGCCCAGTGGGCGGCTGTCTTCGACCCCGGGTTGACGAGGGTCGACTCCTACACCTATACCGACTACTCCACTTATCCCGTGACGACATTTTCAGCGGGCGACGTGGCCAGGTTCGTCTCGGGCATGTACGGGGCCATCGGCGCCGCCGCGCCGTTACGGCCGCCCCTTTTGGTGACGACGCCGCAACGGGAAAGCACCTTTGCCGCCCCAGGGACGACCTTTGAGCTCTTCGGCGTGAAGCCGGGCCCTTACCTCGATGCCTATGAGGATCTCGTAGCCTTGGCCGGCACAGGCGGTAACAGCGCGGTCGAAAGCGCCCGCGCCTTTCACACCTTCCCCGAGGACGCAGCCACGTTCATCCCCACGGCCGCTCCCGTACTGGACTTTCACACCGCCATTTCGGCACTGGCGTCTTTCCCGAGCGTGCTGGAAAGTTTTGGCCTCGTCTTCCGCCTGAGCGTGCCGCTGCCCGAAGGTCTTTCGCTCTCGAGCGCCTTCACGCCGGTCGTCGTCCAGGTGGCGCCCGCCTGGCAGGGGCGCACCAGCGACGACGTCACGACTATCAACGTCCCCATGCGCACCCAGGCCAACCTCAGCACGAGCCGCTTCCTGGCTGCGCCCAAAGGGCCTTATTACCGCCTCGAGATGCTCCAGCTGGGCGACAACCCGCCTTTTTCGGTGGTCGACCTCGACGTGGACGGGGCGGCCGAGTCCTTGACCAACACCGCCATATCTGTGCAGTCCCTGGCGCAGTGGTTGCGCCCCCTCGACCAACCCGGTGCGGGCGTCTCGGTGCCCCTGCCGGCGTTGCGCTCCGTGGGGCCCTCCATCGTCTGGAGCGGTTGGGGGGCCGAAGGCACGCACGGGAGTTACGGGAGCCTCAACGCCCTTGCCTACAACCAGACCCAGGTGCAGGACGCAGTAACCGACTGGGTCAACTGGTACCTGCAGCCCGAGCCGAAGCCGCCCGAGCCCGCGCTGCCGGTCCTCGGCGCAGAGGACATCATCCGCGGCCACCGCTTTGACATTTTCGACGAGACCGAGCCGGCCGCATCCTGGCGCTCGCTCCACCAGAGGGACGGTAGCTACATCTTCGGCACCGGGGCCGCCGCTGTCACCACGACATCTCAGGACGAGGGCATGGTCGTCCCCGGCGCGACGCAGCCGACAACTTCGAGCGGGACCTCTGCGCATCTCTACGTGCACGAGTCGATCGCGCGCTGGGCAGGGTGGAGCCTTTCGGCAACCCGGCCGGGGGGGAGCATCGCTCCCGACGACACCGTGGACGGCAGCCCGTCCAACCCCGTGCCGGGCAACACCGACCCTTCCGGCAACCAAAACCCGCAGATGTCTGTCAATTTCACTGTTGTCCCGGGCTCCCTGCCGAAACTTCGCTACGGCCGCAGGTACCGCTACCGGGGGAGGGCGGTCGACATGGGTGGCCATTCGCTCCCTGTCACTTCCACCGAGACGACCGGGGCCACGGGGCCGGTACCTCACTACCGCTACCAACCCGTGCCAAGCCCGGTCGTCGTGCCGACCGCAGCTCTCGGCCCGGCGGAGGCGGCTTTTTTGGTCCCCCTTCTCGATTACCGGGACGGGAGCCCGGTGGCCCCCAATGCCCGCTGGCTCTTCCCGCCGAAGTCCTCCGAAATGATGGCTGAAGAACACGGCATGTTGGACGGTTACGTACCCGGCAGCCCGCCCAACGCGCACGCCGCCCCGACGCAGGCCGCATACTCGCTCCTGGCAAGCCGGGTCGACGGGACCATCGAGGGCACGGCGGGAGCGCAGAAAGCGACCTCTCCCGGCGGTGGGAGCTACTACTACCTGCCCGCCACCCCTTCGCTCGACGCGCCCTCCCCCGCCGCGACACCCTGGTTACCCGACCCCCTTTCCGCCGGCGTTTACTTCCAGGGCCTCCCGGTGCCGCCCTACCTGAAGCCGCTCCACCCAGAGGTCACGGGGCTGCGCTGGCCGGGCGGCATCTGGCCCGGGCAACAAGCCGTGTTGCTCGTGCTCCAGGACGGAGCGGTGCAATCGAACGAGTTAGTGGCAGGCACGGCTTCGACGGCCGCGCTCGCCAAGGTCACGCTGCCTCCGGCCTCTGTGGCGAACATCTTAATCAGCAGCACTCTTTCCGCGGCTGCGCTCGAGGATCTCGGCGTCTGGGCCTGGATCCTCGATAACCTGCCGGCCGCCGACCGGTTGAAGACCGCCGAGGCCGCGGTCCTCGGCCTTTTGTGGATGTTGACGCCCTACAAGGTCCTCCGCCTCGTGCACGCCGTCCGGACACCTTTGTTGGAGCCGGCTTTCAGGCTCCCCATCTTGCACACGCGCGCCTACGGTTCGACTCAGGCAACGTTGTCGGACCCTGACTTCGTGCTTTCCGAACCCTCCACCGCGAGCGTCAATGTCGAGGCGGCCTGGACCGACCCCGTGGACGACCTTTCCAATCCCGGCCCGGTACTCGTGAAAACCTCGCAGCACGCCTTCAAGCTCACGGTCCCCGACCCGCTCCCGCTCGGCCCGGAGACCCAAGCCATGAAAGTTGTGCCGCCCGAATTGCCTTTTGCCCTCTACCCGGGAGGCGGTGGTGCCGTCCACACGATCGGCGACACCAAGCACCACGCGATCAGTTACACGTGCACAGGGACGAGCCGGTTCGTAGAGTTTTTCCGCAGGACCGGGACCGAGGTCTTCAGCTCAGCTGCCCCCGTTACGGTCGACCCCCTCGGCCTCGACCCGAACGAGGTCGTCCTCGCCTACCAGTCGACGGTGCTCGCAGTCAACACCGACTACACCGTTGACCCCAAGAACGGGACCGTCGCAGTGACCAACAGCAACTACTGGGGCAAAACGCTCGACATCACCTGGGCACCGAGCGATACCGCCACCGGCCCCGCGCGCCTCGTCGAGGTGCTTTCGTCCGCCAGGCCGGCTGCGCCCAAAGTAGTTAAGGTGACACCCGCCTGGGCCGTCAGCGACGTCGGCGGGTCCCTCGCATCAGGCCGCATAAGTTATTCCCGCACGGGCGGGGCCCTGAGGGTCTACCTGCAACGGCCGTGGTTCAGTTCCGGCGCGGGGGAGCGGCTCGGTGTCGTCGCCGTACCGCCCGGGGAGGGCAGCTTCTACAAGGGGCTGACGCAGGCACAGATAGCCCAATGGGTGACCACTATGGGCCTCGACCCGATCAGCGTGTCGAGCGGCAACGGCAATTACCCGCTCTCGCCGGCCTCGTTCAGCGGGACGGTCCCAGTCCCGGCCGTACCGTACCGGCCCAAGTACACATCGCCGCCGCTGCTCCATCTTGTCGAAGATCCCGGCCCGGGTGCGCCCGAACTAGCCATCTGGCCCTACGAGGTCCACTACGACGGCGCGTCGCAGCTGTGGTTCGCCGATGTCGGGATCACGGTCGGCACCGGGGAAAGCGCGCCGCCACCGGGATATTTCGTGCGCCTCGCACTTGTGCGGTTCCAACCTTATGCTTTCCCCGGGTCGGAGATCTCCACCGTCACGCTTGCCACTTTTGCCCAACCCGTCGTCAACCGGGCTGTCAGCGTGACCGAGGGGCACGAAGCGGGGACCGTCGAGGTCACGGTCAGCGGGCCGGGCTACTACGGCTACAGGCCACTCCAGCCGGGGCAAAAGGCTCAATACGACGTGGACAACCCCGACGCCGAGCACCCGAACAGTGCCGGACCTTACCCGGCCTCGTCGCCGGGGGCCAGGACCAGCTCGATGATGTTGGTCGAGATCCAGGCGCAGGACACCTCGAGCGGTCTCTCCGGCGACCTTGCGTGGGCGACCCTGGAGGGGACGTCCCCCGTGCCGCTGGGCCAGAGTTTTTCGGGCGGTCCCGTTGTCACTTGGTCCGGCGTCATCCGTTTCGGCCGGCACTCGGGCCCGCTTCGCCTCCGCATCAGCGAGGTCGACTACCCGACTTCGGTGCCTACCGTGGTCAATGCCTCGCTGCGACGTACGTTCGTCGCGTTCATCCCGCTGGACATCAACCCCACATTGCACACGGCGCCCAAATAGCCCGTCGCGGCGCCAACGGCTCGGGGCGCGGACCTTCACCTACATGTAGTTGCGGCTCTCCCTTGACCAAGGCTAACAGTGTTAGCTACACTCAGCTAACAGTGTTAGCCACCACGAGACGAGGTCCGGGCCCGGACGAGCTGCTCCCCGGAGAAGTCGCGCGGCCCTGCCTGCCGCCGACCCGGGACCGCAGGGCCGGCCAGATCGTCGGAGCCTTTCGACGCATCCTGGAGGCCGAGGGGCCCGAGGCAGCGAGCATGAGGCGGGTGGCGAGCGAGCTCGGCATCCGGGCCCCGTCGCTCTACAAGCACTTTTCCAGTAGGGCCGACATCGAGGCTGCGTCGGTCGCCCACGCCATGGTCGAGATCGGTGAGGCCACGCACAAGGCTCTCCACGAGAAGCAGGCCGGGAGCGCCCTGATGAGCTTGCTCATCGCCTATCGACAGAGTTGCCTGGCCAGCCCCGCTCTCTACCGCATCGCCACACAGGGCGGCTTTGACCGGGGAAAGCTGCCAGCCGGCCTCGAGGAGTGGGCCGGCAACCCCTTCTACGTCGTGACCGGCAACCCGGAACTGGCCCAAGCGCTCTGGTCCTTCGCCCACGGCATGGTGGTCCTCGAGCTGGACAGACGCTACCCGCCCGGCTCCGACCTCGACAGCACCTGGCGTGCGGGCGCTACCGCGTTCGAGCGCCACTCAGCACTCAAACAAGCCGAACATAACCAAGGAGCCCGAACGAATGACTGACAGCACCAACACGAACCCACCGGCCCCCGGGCCGGCACGCTACCTCCGGCCTTCGCGAGCCGACCAGTGGACGGCCGCAACGCTGCGGACGCTCGTCCATCTGGGCATAGGGCCATGGGGCGCACGTGAGCTGCGTGTCCGCGGCCGCAAGTCCGGCCGGCTGCGCAGCACCGTCGTCAACCTGCTCCAGGTTGGGGACCAGCGGTACATAGTGGCCCCGAGGGGCGCTACGGAGTGGGTACGGAACCTTCGTGCCGCCGGTAGCGGGGAGCTGTGGCTCGGCCGCCGATGCGAGAAGTTCGACGCCACCGAGCTGCCCGATGAGGAAAAGGCACCCGTCCTCAAGGCCTACCTCGACCGTTGGGCCTTCGAAGTCGGGAGGTTTTTCGAGGGGCTCCACAAAGGCTCCAGCGTTGAGGAATTGGCGGGGTTCGCAAGCAGCTTCCCGGTCTTTCGGGTGGTACCGGCTTCGAACTAACGTGCGTGCGTATGCCGCCCCGACCCCGCTCGATCGCTTTCCTGCGGCCGCAAGGGTAATCGTTGGCGGCTACCCGTTCGGGCACCTCACTGAGCAAGCGGGTGCTCGCAGCTGTTCTGGTCGGTGCCGGCCTGGCCCTTGTCGCCAGCACCGTCGGGGTCGTGCTCGCCGCGGAGTCGATCGACGCCGCCAACGTCGGCCTTCGGACCTTGGTCCCCGCCAGCGCGACGGCCAACGAGCTGCTCGCCGTGGTTATCGACCAGGAAACCGGCGAACGCGGTTACGTGATCACCGAGGAGCCCAAGTTCCTCCAGCCCTACTCCACGGGCGACGTCGAAGCACCTGAGCTCGTCGCTACGCTGAAGCGCGAGCTCGCAGGGCACTCGGACGCCCTCGGTTTGCTCGCCCAGTTTGACGACCGCTATCAAGACTGGCTGAAGGACTACGCCCAGGCCCAGATCCAAGACGTCTCCTCGGGGCATGAGGCTAAGGCTGTGGCGACTGAGAAAAGCGGTCGGGGCAAGGCTTTGTTCGATTACGTACGTGACTCGATGAGCTCTTTGAACTCCGAACTGGACCGAGAACAACAAGGGGAGATCTCACGAGTGCACGGCTTGCAGGTGAGCCTGCTGTGGCTCACCGTCGCGGTCGGTGCCTGCCTTCTTGCCGGCGCCGGGGTGATCCTGTTGCTCCTGCGGCGCTGGGTGATCGACCCGGTGCAGGCGCTCGAAAGAGAGGTCGCGCTCGTTGCGCGCGGCGACGTCGACCGCAAGGTCAGCGCCGTTGGCCCGGTCGAGATCCAAGACCTCGGCCGGGGAGTCGAGGTCATGCGTGCACGCGTGCGGGAGGCCTCCAACGAAGCACGGGTGCTCCGCGGCGTGGCCGAGACCTTGCAGCGCTCGCTCGCGCCTGTGGCGGCGCCGCATCTGGAGGGGTTGTCCGTGGCGGTGCGTTACCTGCCGGGTACCGAGGGGGTCGAAATCGGCGGGGATTGGTTCAACTTCCTCGACATCGGTGACGGCCGGTGCTTCTTCGCGATAGGAGACGTCTCGGGCCGCGGGCTCGATGCCGCGACGCAAATGGCCGAGTTCCGCTACGCCATCAATGCTTACGCCAAAGAAAACCCCATGCCCGACGAGGTCCTGCGACGCCTGGGGATACTCTGCCCGATGACCGAACAAGGCTACTTCGCAACTGTTTTGTGTGGGATCTGCGACCCCGCAGCGCATACAGTTGCCCTGTCAAGTGCCGGGCACCCGGCACCTCTTATCGTCGTCAAAGGCAGAGCGCGTTTGGCCGAAGTCGAGCCCGGGCCGCCGATCTGCCTCGACTTTCACAATTACCGTGCTACAAATCTCAAAGTCGACGAGGGCTCGACGATCTTGTCTTTCACCGACGGCCTTGTCGAGAGGCGAGGCGAAACCCTTACTGACGGTCTCGAGCGGCTCTGCAGAGCGGCGTCTGTCGACATGGGCCTGGAGGATATGCTCGACCACGTAGTGGCGACAATGATCCCGGGCGACCTGAGCGACGACGTGGCCATCGTCGCCGTCCGTTGGGGGATGTAGGCCGCAGGTGCCACCGCAGACGCTTTCTCCTTCGGTGGCCCCGCTGGCTCCCCTCCGCCTCCTGCCTCCCCTAAACGTCGTGGTCGACGCCGGCGTCGACGACGCCGTGGCGCTCGCCGTCCTCGTCGGAGCAGGAGTGGAGTTGTCGCAGGTCATCGCCACAGAAGGCAGCGTCGCCGTCGACGTCACCGCCTCGGCGACCGCCCGGTTGCTGGCGACGCTCGGGGCACGGTCGGTGCCTGTGCTGCTTGGCGCCAGTACGGGTATCGAGGCACCCTACCCGGGCGGGCGTGACCCGTTCCACGGTGCCGACGCTTTCGGTGGGTTCGCGGCGCAACTAGCCGACGTCGCTACACCGGCAAGCGGCCCTGACCGGGTCGCAGGACAGGTGTTCGCGGCGGGGGCATTGACCGTGGTCGCCGAGGCTCTGCGACGGGGGGACCCGGTCTCATCGGTTATATGGATGGGCGGGGCATTCTGTCACGGGGGCAACATGACGGCCGCTGCCGAGTTCAACGCGTGGATGGACCCGGCGTCCGTTGACGAGGTTTTTACGGCCGGGGTTCCCGTGTCGATGGTGCCACTGGACCTGACCATGCGATGCGAGTGGACGGCGGGCGAGATAGACGAGCTTGCGCGGCTCGGCGACGCCGGGATGCTGTTGAGCAAACCCGCGGGGATGATGTGCGGCCGCGACGGGGCCTTCGTGCCGCACGATGCCGTGACCGCCGTGGCCCTTCTCCAGCCGGGATTGTTCCGCTGGGCCCCAAAGCATGTTCGATGCGAGCCCGAGGGCAGGTTTTCAGCGGGGACCACGATCGCCGACCGCCGGCCGCACGCGCCGCAGCCAAACGTGCTCGTCGCCGAGGAGTGCGATACTGCGGGTGTCCGCACTGCCATCTTCGATGCCATCGGCCGCTTGGGCTAGCTCACTTAGCGCCTCTCCCGCCTCTTGCCCCTACCCCCTACCC
>Ga0335074_10007668_pt1 | contig 14975 bp, 10 predicted proteins | sample Lox_Sample_23_FD_206715 | JGI IMG/M metagenome (GOLD analysis project Ga0335074, IMG submission 206715) | Soil microbial communities from Loxahatchee National Wildlife Refuge, Florida, United States - Lox_Sample_2.3 | ecosystem: Environmental > Terrestrial > Soil > Wetlands | place: USA...
CGGCATTGCACCCCCACGGCATTGCACCCCCCATGTCATTGCGAGGAGCGAAGCGACGAAGCAACCTCGGTCACACGGGCGTACCGACCGCACGGGAACCTCGACAACTCACGGGGCGGGCAATTACCCACACCAAGGCCACCAAGAACCACGCAGCAGCACGGATAACAGCAGTGCCTGACGAACTTCGCATTCTCCCGCACCACTCGTCAGGGCAAGCACATTTGCTTCTGGCCATCGGAGCGGCCAATTGCGCCATCACTCGCGCAGCGTGGCGTAAGCGCGGCACGCAGCAAAGCAAGCCAGTTCACCACAGATCTCACAAATAACACAGTTCAAGGCAGAAATGAAAATCAATACCACCACGACTGACGGGCAGGCACGAACCGGACGGACCCGAACGCCTTAATCTGCGTCATCAGCGAAATCTGTGGTGACCTGGCTGACTTTGCCGCACGCGGTACAGCCCGTGCGTGACGAGCTGCACCCCGCAGCCCAACCAACCACCCGCGACGGAAGCATCGTCACGGCGCGCGCATGTGCCTCTGACCGCCCGCAAAGCCCGCCCAATCCTCCCGTCCATGAACCAGCCCCACCGGGCCGGCACGCGACATCCGTGTGCATCAACGTGCCTCCCCCCAACCCCTTCCCGCAGGGCAGACCTCTGTTGCAGGCCCGCGCTTACCCTGATGCCAACATGGCGGAGGCCGGCCTCGGCCAGGGGCGGCGGAGCCGGGGACATCCCGCCTGATTGCAAATTCGGCACGCCGGCCGCTGAGTTCACCGTTGGTTAAACATTCCATGCGTTACTGTGCCAGCCACGGAAAAAGTCGTGTGCCCCGTTACCCGATGGACACAGGCCATGTCCTGGCTCGCGATCAATCATGACAATCCAGGCCGGCGCACGATGTGCATGCCCGCAGCGAACACGACCCGCGCCGGACGCCTCGCGGCAATCATCCTCGGAACGCTCGTCCTGGCGGACGGTGCGAACGCGCATACCGCGGCGGAGGTCCAGGCGTTCACCGAACGGGCTGTGGCGCATATCCACGATGTCGGGCGCGAGCGGGCGTTTGCCGATTTCACCCGGCCCGACGGAGGGTTCGTTGACGGCGAGCTGTATATCTATTGCCAGGACGCCAGCGGTGTCGTGCTCGCGCATGGCGGCAATCCGATGCTCGTCGGCCGCAATATGGCGGATGTCCGTGGCCCGGACGGGCGCCTGGCCAACGTCGAGATCAACCAGCTCGGCCTCTCCAAGGGCAGTGGCTGGCTCGAATTCCGCTGGCCGAACCCGGCAACCCGGCGCATCGAGCTGAAAGACGCCTATGTCATGAAAGTCGATGACCGCACGGTATGCGGATCGGGCTACTACAAGAGCAACGCGCCATGACCCGCGTGCTGCTTGCCGGTCTGCTTGGCGCCGCTTGTTTCACCGCCGTACCGCAACCGGTTTTCGCGCATTCGCCAGAAGAGGCGCAGGCCCTCGTCGAGCGGGCCGCTGACTACATCCGCGCGAACGGCCGAGAGGAGGCGTTTGCCGCTTTCAACCGGCCGGACGGCGGCTTCGTGGATGGCGAACTCTATGTCTTCTGCAACGATATCACCGGCCTCCAACTGGCCAACGGCGGCAATCCAAAGATGGTCGGCAAGAACCTCTCCACCCTGCGCGACGCCGAGGGACATCTGACGACAGTCGATATAAACCGTATCGGGCAGACGGCAGGGCATGGATGGTACGAGTATCTTTGGCCCAACCCGGCCAAAGGACGCATCGAGCGCAAGGTCACTTATGTGCTTCGAATCGATGACCGGACAGTCTGTGCGAGCGGCTACTACAAGCCGGATCAGCCATGATGGTCACGCCCGGCACGCGAGCACAACTCGAGCCGGCCAGCGACGCGCCTCCGAGCCGCATCGCCCTCGGCAACATGTCGCTCGCGCGCAAAGTCGCATTGATCCCGGCGTTAACCCTGCTGCTGCTGGGCCTGATGCTCACGGTCGCGACGCGAATGGGAGAACGAAACACCATTGCGTTGCGCGCCCTGGACCGCGACGTGTTCGAGCCGCTCAATCTCGCCCAGATGCTGAAGGACGAGACCACGCTTTTGCACACGCGTATCTTTGCGCTGCTGTCGATCGGTATCAATGAGACCAACCCGGCGGCCCAGACGGCAAGCGCAGACGCGGTTCTGCTGCGCCTGGATGCAGAAACGGCGAATTTCAACCGGCTCCTTGCGGCCAACTCAGCGGTTCCCCCTGTGGTTGCTGCGCGTTTGCGGAAAGAGTTCGACGACTACGCCAGCCGGGCGCGGGACACCGTCAGCTTTGCCGCGTACGACGCCAGCTACGGCGCGCTGCTGGCCGGCGTCACAGGTGACAAATTCGATCGGCTGCATGCCGATCTCGATGCGCTGGTTCGCTCGCTGGCGGAGCGCCGGGCGGCGCTCGCGTCCGACGCCGTCGCCAACAGTCTCACCGCACAAACAACCCTGCTTGGACTCGGCATAGGCGCCACAATGCTTGTCCTGCTCGGTTCTGGTGTCGTCGGCCGCAGCATCGCCCGTCCGGTGCAGCGTTTGACGGCGATGATGAAGCAACTCGCAGCGGGCGATACCGATACGCCAGTGCCAGGCACAGAACGCGGCGACGAGGTCGGCGCCATGGCACATGCGGTCGAGGTGTTCCGTGCCAATCTCATCGCACGCCGGCAGGCCGAAGTCGCCTTGCAGCACACCAACCTTCAGTTCGATGCCGCACTGAGCAGCATGTTGCAGGGCATGATCGTGTGGGGTGCGGACCAGCGGCTGCAACTGGTCAACCGCCGCTTCTATGCGATGACCGGCATGCCGGAGGGCTGCCTTGTGCCTGGCATGCCGGTGCGCCAGGCGATCGGTGTCAGCTTTGCAAACGGGCTGCATCCTGGGGAAACCCTCGACGATGTCTGCGAGAAGATCAGCTTGCTGCTGGCCACGCGACGGTCGGCGCAATTCCAGATGGAGATGCGTCCGGGCCAGCACGTGCAGATCGCCATCGAACCGATGACCGATGGCGGCGCGGTGGCGACGTTCGAGGATATAACCGAAAAGCGCCAGTCCGAGGCGCAGATCGTGTTCATGGCGCGGCATGATGCGCTGACCGGACTGCCAAACCGTGTGATGTTCCAGGAACATCTGGCGGCGATGCTTGGCAATGGCGGGGACAGCCAGCCATTTGCCGTGATGTGCCTCGACCTGGATCATTTCAAGGAGGTCAATGACACGCTGGGCCACCCGGCCGGTGACGAGTTGCTGCGGCTTGTCGCGGGCCGCCTGCGCCAGTGTGTACGCGAGCACGACCTGATTGCGCGGCTGGGGGGCGATGAGTTCGCCGTCGTCGCGGCGAGCCGGACCGACGGTTTGGCGCTTGCGACAGCGCTCGCGCACCGGCTCGTAGCGTCGATCGGCGCGCCGTACGACGTGAAGGGCCACAACATCGTCATCGGGACCAGTATCGGCATCGCCTTGTCCGAACCAGGGCTTTCGGGCGCCGATCTGATGAAGCGGGCGGACGTTTCGCTCTACAAGGCGAAGGAAGAGCGGGGCACGTTTGTGTTCTTCGAGGCCGGGATGGAAGAACAGCTTCAGGCGCGCCTCGGCATGGAAGCGGACCTGCGAACCGCCCTGCATCGTGGCGAGTTCGAGCTGAATTACCAGCCGCTCTACAATCTGATCGAGAATCGCGTCACGGCATTTGAGGCGCTGATCCGTTGGAACAGCCCGACCCGCGGACGTGTGCCGCCGGAGAATTTTATACCGTTGGCAGAGCAAACCGGGCTGATCATGCCGATTGGGGAGTGGGTGTTGCGCACCGCGTGTGCCGAGGCGGCGCGCTGGCCGGATCATGTCCGTGTGGCGGTGAACCTTTCGCCCGTCCAGACCAGGCATAAGAACCTTGTGCCGCTGGTGCGCACGACGCTGGAACAAACCGGCCTGCCGGCACGACGGCTGGAACTGGAGATCACCGAAACCGTGCTGCTGCAGGACACCGAGACTGTCATGACGATGCTGGAGAGTCTGCACAGCATGTCGGTGAAGGTGTCGATGGATGATTTCGGCACGGGCTATTCGTCGTTGAGTTATCTGCGGCGGTTTCCGTTCGACAAGATCAAGATCGACCGGTCCTTCATCGGCGATCTGCGCGGCACAGCGGATGGATCCGATAGTGTTGACGGATCGCCCGGCACGCTCGCCGCCGCGGCGAATAGTGCCTCGACGATCGTGCGCGCCATTATCGGACTTGGCGACAATCTTGGGATCTCGACGACCGCCGAGGGGGTTGAAACGGCACAGCAGTTCGCTCAGGTCCGGCAAAAGGGCTGCACCGAGGTGCAGGGTTTTTTCATCAGTCCACCGCGGCCGGCCAGCGAGGTGGCCGAGCTGTTGTTGCGGCTGGATCAGACGCTGCCGGCAATCGCCAACAGCCGGGGGGCCTCACCGCAGCTTGCCGCGTGACCGGGGCGAGCTTTATCTGGCGACACAACGGGACTGTGGGGTTTCGTGCCAGGCAGGCTACAGTCCATGCCAAAATGCCCCGGGAGAGAGTCCATGAACTTCAACGACATCACCTTCGACCTGCAGAACACCACGGCCATCGTCACCCTCAACCGGCCAGAGAAGCGCAACGCCCTCAGCGGCCGCCTGCTGCGTGAGCTGAACGCTGCCTTGCTGGAAGCCGATGAACACAACGCGGTGCATTGCGTGGTGCTGCGCGGCGCCGGGCCGCATTTCTGCGCCGGGGCCGACCTCAGCGAATATTCGAGCGGACGCGGCCCGGAGTATCGCGGCCGCACGGAAATCGACGATGACGTGTGGCGGCTGGAGCAAGGCCAGCGGATGCGCATCCAGATCTTCGACATGCACAAGCCGGTGATCGCGCAGGTGCACGGGACGTGCATCGGGATTGGCACCGAGCTGGCGTGGTTCTGCGACATGGTGCTGGTGGCGGACGACGCACGGATCGGCTTCCCACCGGTGCGCGACCTGGGCACGCCGCCCGGGTCGATGTGGCTATATCACTGCGGCCCGCAATGGGCGAAGCGGCTGCTGCTGACCGGCGACAGCCTGACAGGCAAGGATGCCGCGCGCATCGGCCTGGCGCTGAAATCGGTGCCGGCGGCGAAGCTGGAAGGCGAGGTGATGCGTCTGGCCGGCCGCATGGGCCTGGTTGATCCACATCTGCTGTCGGCGAACAAGCGGCTGGTCAATCTGGGACTGGAGCTGATGGGCGCGCGGACGCTGCAACGCATCGGGGCGGAAATCGACGCGCGCGGACACCTGGCCCCGAAGGCGCGCGCGTTCCGCGAGACCATGCGGCAGCATGGGGTGAAGCATGCGTTCCAGCAACGCGATGCCGCGTTCGGGAGTGGCTATGTTGCGGTGGAGGGGCCGGACCCGGAGTGAACCGGGCCGCGTTCGCGGGGACCCGCAATGAGATGGGAAGGGGAGAGTCAGGTCCTTCCGTAGGTGTCCTCCAGGCGCACGATGTCGTCCTCGCCCAGATACGCCCCGGACTGCACCTCGATCAGCGTCAGCGGAATGCGTCCGGGGTTTTCCAGACGGTGCACGCAGCCCATCGGCAGATAGACGCTTTCGTTCTCGTGTACCATCAGCATCTCGTCGTTGCGCGTCACCCGGGCGGTGCCGCTGACCACCACCCAGTGCTCGGCGCGATGGTAGTGCTTCTGCAGCGACAACTGGTGACCGGGCGTGACCACGATGCGCTTCACCTGGAAGCGCTCGGCCAGGATCAGGCATTCGTAGAAGCCCCAAGGGCGATAGACGCGATTATGGGCCACCGCCTCGTGCCGGCCGACGGCCTTCAGCCGGTCCACCACCTTCTTCACGTCCTGCGCATTGTCACGATGCATCGCCAGCACCGCGTCTTCTGTCACCACCACCACGGCATCGGTCAGCCCCACCACGGCCGCCAACATGCCGTCGCTGCGCACATAGCAGTTGCGGGCATTCTCCAGGACCACGTCGCCCACCGCGACATTGCCCGCTTGGTCCCGCCGCCCCTGCTCCCACAACGCGCTCCAGCTTCCCACGTCGGACCAGCCGATATCGGCCGGCACCACGGCGGCGCGGTTGGTTCGTTCGGCCACGGCGTAGTCCAGGCTGATCGAGGGGGCCGACGCAAAGGCCGTCTCCTCCAGCCGGATGAAGTCCAGGTCCGCCCGCCGTCCTTCCACGGCCCGGCTTACGGCAGACAACACCTCCGGCGCGTGCGCCTCCAGCTCGTGGAGCAACGTACGTGCGGTGAACACGAACATGCCGGAGTTCCACAGGTGCCGGCCATCGGCCACCAGGCGCGCGGCCGTGGCGGCATCGGGCTTTTCCACGAACTGTGCGACGGCATGCACGCCCGGCGCTTCACGCAGCGGGTCGCCACGTTCGATATAGCCATAGCCGGTCTCCGGCGCGGCCGGGTGCATGCCGAAGGTGACGAAGCGGCCAGCCCGGGCGGCCTCGGCGGCGACACCCAGGGCGCGGTGCAACTCGGGCACATCGGCAATGGCGTGATCGGCGGCCAGCATCCACAGCAGGGTGTCCGGATCTTCCTCGGCCGCGATCAGAGCGGCGGCAGCGATGGCCGGGGCACTGTTGCGGCCGCACGGCTCCAGCACCAGCCGCGCGTCGGCCACGCCGACGCAGCGCAATTGCTCGGCGATCAGGAAGCGGTGGTCGTGGTTGCAGACAACGATCGGTGGTGCGAAGGCCGGGCCCCGCGCGCGCAACGCCGTCTCCTGCATCAGGGTGTGATCGGAGATCAGCGGCCAAAGCTGCTTCGGGAAGCTTTCGCGCGAGACCGGCCACAGGCGCGTTCCGGAGCCACCGGAGAGAATGACGGGAACGATGCGGGATTCTGTCATGCGGCGGATTTAGCCGGAAATCGCCGCGTGCCGCTACTGAAACGGGCATGGGTACGCTGAAAGGATAACAGCCGCCCCTTGCCGGCCGCCGGTCCGGGCTGCCATCCTACGGCCGGTGCTACCCAAAGAGGAGGGCCACCGCATGAAGGTCGAAATCGAATACTGTGGCATGTGAGGCTATGAACCGCGCGCCCGTGCGGCGCGGGACCTGATCCTGAAGAAGCTTCCGTCGGCGCAGATCAGTCTGCGCAAGAGCGGCGGCGGGGTCTTCGAGATCACGGTGGACGGCCGGCTCGCTTATTCCAAGAAGGCGACCGGTGCATTCCCCTCGGACGAGCAAGTGCTGGGCACGCTCGGCTGAGTCATCCCGCGAGACGAGCCGCGGTGCCTGCCGCGTGACGGTGGCATCCTGACCTGAGACGGAGACAACGGGCTCGCCGGCATCGGCGGGCCCGTTGCCGCATTCGTCGCATCGCATCGCATCGCATCGCATCGCGCCAAGCCGAGTGATCTCGCGCATTGATCTCGCGCAAATACCCTACCTTGTCAGGAAAATGCGCAGGACGTAGCGTGATCATGCTCCCGGCGACTTATGCCTTCAGCCGTGCCGCTATGGCTGACTCTTTGCCGTGCCTGAGCCAGCCATTCGTGACTCTTCGAACGTGTCGTGCCGTGCCGCTGACTGCAGGTCGCGGAAGTCATCAACGAAACGACGGAGGAAGTCCAATGAGCGACGACAACCGCCTCGGCGGTATGTCCCCCGAGGAACACCGCGCGCAGTTGCGGCGTGCCGTGATCGCCAGCACGGTCGGCACCACCATCGAGTGGTACGATTTCCTGCTTTACGGCACCGTGACCGGCCTGGTGTTCGGCAAGCTGTTCTTTCCGCATTCATCGCCGGTGGTCGGCGTGCTCCAAGCGTTCAGCATTTTCTTCATCGGTTTCGTCGGGCGGCCGATCGGGGCAGCAATTTTCGGCCATTGGGGCGACCGCATCGGCCGCAAGGCGACGCTGATCGTCACGCTGTTGGTGACCGGCATTGCCACGGTGCTGGTCGGCTGCGTGCCCGGCTTCAATTCGATCGGCATCTGGGCGCCGATCCTGCTGACCGTGATCCGCCTGGTCCAGGGCATCGGCGTCGGCGGCGAATGGGGCGGTTCCGTTCTGCTGGCCATGGAGTGGGCGCGTACCGACAAGAACCGTGGGTTCCTCTCCGCCTGGCCGCAGTTCGGCGCGCCCTGCGGCCTGTTCCTCGCCAACACCGCCGTATTGTTCTTCAGTTGGCTGTCCGGCGACCAGTTCCTGGTGTGGGGCTGGCGCATCCCGTTCTTCCTCAGCGCCGTCATGGTCGTGGTCGGGCTGTGGATCCGGCTCGGCATCCTGGAAACGCCGGTGTTCCAAAAGATCCTCGACGAACAACGCACCGAGCGCGTGCCGGTATTCGAGGTGCTGAGGCGCCAGCCGAAGCAGGTGCTGCTGACCGCGCTGCTGCGGCTGCCCGAGCAAGCGCCGGGCTACATCGTTGGTGCGTGGATTTTCACCTACGGCACGCAAGTGCTGGGCATGTCGCGCAACTTCCTATTGCTCGGTGTCATCTCGCAAACCGTGCTGGGGTTCATGTGGGTGGTGGTCGCCGGCTATCTGTCGGACATCGTCGGCCGCAAGAACATGTTCATGATCGGCTGCCTGTTCATGGGGGTGTTCGGCTTCATCTACATCGGCATGCTGAACACCGGGATCCCGTGGGTGATATTCCTGGCGATTGCCATCTCGCTGCTGCCGGTCATGACACAGTACGGGCCGGAGGCTGCGCTGATCGCGGAAAGCTTCACGCCGCGCCTGCGGTACAGCGGCGCATCGCTGGGGTACCAGCTTGCGTCGATCATCGCGGGAGGCCCATCGCCGTTCATCGCGACATGGCTGTTCGCCACCTATGGCTCGGCCTGGCCGATCGCGATCTATATCGCGATCTGCGCGACGATCGGGATCATCTCGACGTCGCTGCTGACGGACTATACAAACAAGGATATCGCGGCGGAGTATGCCGGGATTTGATTTTGGCAACGAGTGTATGGGTGGGCGCCGCGGCGCCCACCTGATGTCATTGCGAGGAGCGGAGCGACGAAGCAACCTCGTTAGGCGCAGCTCCCGGACGGTCCGTGCTCCTGTATGACCGAGGTTGCTTCGTCGCTACGCTCCTCGCAATGACATGAGGTCTCGCAGTGACATGTAAGCCTCACGCCACGTCAAGCATCATGGCCAGGCGCACCAGTTCGTTTGTGCGGGTCACGCCGAGCTTGGACTTGATGTGGCTGCACGTGTTGGCGACCGTCTTGTAGCCGATGCCCAGCGCATCGGCGATTTCGGCCAGCGTCATGCCTTTGGCGAGCAAGCGCATGATCTCCAGGTCACGTTCCGTCAGGTCCTGAAGACTGTGCCCGGGCGAAACCGCCTGCAGCGCCAGTTCCTGGGCGATCTCGGCCTCAATGTATCGGTCGCCGGCCGCGACACGGCGCACCGCGGCCAGCAGTTCATCGGCAGACGCGTTCTTGCTGAGGTAGCCGCGCGCACCGACCTCCATCGCGCGTGCGACATAAAGCGGCTCCGCGTGCATGCTCAGCACCAGGATGCGCAATGCCTTGTCTTCCAACAACATGCGGCGCAGCAGTTCCAGGCCGCCAATGCCGGGCAGGTTCAGGTCCAGCACCACCAGGTCGGGCCGGTCCTGCCGTAGCCGCTGCAATGCATCCTTGCCGTTGCCGGCTTCCGTGATCTGCGAACCGGCCACGGATGTCAGCAGCCCGCGCAGGCCGGAGCGGACGATCACATGGTCATCCACCAGCAGGATTTTCATTCCTGCGCTTCCATATCCTGCAATCCCCGCGAGCCCGCCCCCCGCGAGCCAGCACGGGGCAGGCGTGCGACCAACGCCAGTCCCCTGCGGCCACCGCCATGCTGGATGGTGAGAGAACCCGCCATCGCCATCACACGTTCCCGCATCCCGACGAGTCCAAGCTGCGCCATACCAGGTTCGGCAGAACCATCAGCGGGCAGGCCAGTGCCGTCGTCGGTAATCTCCACCCGGATGTGATCGTTGCCACCATGCACGACGGCAATCTGCACCCGCGTCGGTTCACCGTGACGGACGGCATTGCTCACCGCCTCCTGCACCACGCGATAGATCGTATCCTTCAGGTCGTCGCCGATTTCGTCCTCCTCCACCGATACCGTCACGTCGAAGGCAATTCCGGGCCGGCAGTTGCGCCAGAACACCATCAGGCCATCGATCGCAGCCAGCAATCCGATTCCGCGCAGCGGGCGCAGCCGTTCCAGAATGCTGCGCACGTGACGTTGCATCCGCGCGACGGCGTCGTGGATGATCCGGACTTGCGCCGGAATGTCCGCGCCGCGGTCGCTGGTGGCGAGATGCCCGATCGTTGCCGCCGTCATGTTGACCGCGAACAACAGAGGCCCGACTTCATCGTGCAGGTCTCGCGCGAGGTCGGCGCGCTCCTCCGCCTGCAACGTCAGCAGACGCTCATTCAGGCGGCGGTTCTGCATGGCCGCGGCGGCCAGCCGCTGGGTCATCTGGTTGAAACCGCGTGCCAGGCGCACCAATTCAGGCGGGCCATGCTGCGGGATGCGGCGGTGATAGTCGCCCTGTCCGATTTGCTCGAAAGCGGCCGAGAGCGTTTCGAGCGGCCGCAGCGCATGACCGACGGCGGCATAGAGCAACAGCGCGCTCAACAGCGCAAAGCCGCCGAGGATGAAAATCGCATCGTGCGTTTCGTCCCACACTTCGGCGACTTCGTTGGTCGGATCGGCCTGCAGCAGAATCGCCGCGCCATGCTCGATCGCAGGCGGCACCGCAAGGCGTTCCGGGGATGGATCGCCGCCGATCAAGCGGCGGAACCAGGCAGGACTCGGACGTGAGGGCACAAGCAATGTGGAGGCGGTGACCGGACGGTCATTCGCATCGAGCAAGGTCGCCCGGACGTGGCGGTTGCCGTTGAAGGTGGCGACGAGACGGCGCAGGCCGATGGACCGATCGTCGTCATGCGCCAGGTCATCGAAGCCGTTCTGTACCGTCTGGACGCCGACATCGAGCGCGGCACGCAGCTCCACACGCACCGAACTGACCGCGTGCCAGCCGACCAGGGCACTGCCACACGCCAGGCTGGCGAGCAGGACCAGGCCGACCAGCATGATGAGCCGCACGCGCAGCGGCATCGTTCACCTCCCTGTTATCGCGGTGCGCCTGAACGCCGGGCTGCGATTTCGGGAAGCATTCTCGCGAAAATCGGGAACTCTTGCCATAGACGCGCTGCCTGCCACGCGCAGTACTCCGGGACAGGACAAAGCTACAGGTGGATTCGCACGCTCGCATGTCCTGGCGCTGCCGCCATCCTGGTCCTGCTGTGAGTGGTGCGGTGGCCGTCAGGCACAGGACAGCAAAAATTTGGGGTCGGGGGGACGGGATGAAGCGCGCTGTAACTTTTGGCCTATTGTCATTCTGCCTGTCACACCTGGCCCTGGCGCAGGCCGTTCCCCCATCCACGCCGCCCGCGGCTGCATCGGCAAACCCGGCACCGCTTGAAACGCTTCCGCCGGTCGATATCATTGGATCGACTCCGCTGCTCGGCTCCGGCGTGGATCGCAACAAGGTACCGTCGGAAACGCAGGTTCTGAACAGTCAGGACGTGTCATTGGAGGGGCCGCCGAACTATTTGACCGCATTGCAGGACCAGGCCCAGGGCGTTCAACTCAACAGCGCCGCCGGCGGCCCGTTTCAGCCAAATCTGTTCTATCACGGCTTTCAGGCCGCGCCGCTGCAAGGAACACCGGAGGGATTGGCAGTCTATCTGAACGGCGTGCGCTTCAACCAGGCGTTCGGCGATACCGTAAACTTCGATCTGTTCCCCGATATCGCGATCAACACCATGAACGTCGAGGGATCCAATCCAGTATTTGGGCTGAACGCACTTGGCGGTTCGCTGGCAATTCAGCTCAAGAACGGATTCACCTACCATGGCGGCGAGATCGACGGCTATGGCGGCTCCTTCGGACAAATGGCCGGCGACTTCGAGTATGGCAAGCAGGCCGGCGATACCGCGGTCTATGTCGCCGTCTCGGGCCTCAAGGAAAACGGCTGGCGCGATTTTCAATCGTCCGCCCTGAAGCAATTCTATGGCGACATCGGCTGGCGCGGCAGCCGCGCCGAAGTGCATCTCAATATTGACCTGGCGCAGACGACGTTCCAGGCCCCCGGGACCACGCCTGTGGAGTGGCTGGCCGTCGATCCGCGTGCGCAGTTCACCGGGCCGAGCCCCATCAATAACACCTACGCGCTGGTCAGCCTGAACGGCAACATCCAGATCAATGATGCCACGTCTCTGCAGGTCGTGACCTACTACGACTATTTCCTGCAGCGGGTGGGCAACGGCAACGTCGCGGATTTCGGGTCATGCAACACGCTGACCGGATTCCTGTGCGAGGCGGGTACCGATACGCTCGCGACCGACCGCAGTGGCAACCCAATCCCGGATTTCCTGAACGGCGGCCCCTATTCCGATTGGGACAGCCAGACGACCAACACCAACGGCTATGGCATTTCAGCCCAGATCACCCGCCAGGATGAGATATTCGGCCACCACAACAACTTCGTGGCTGGCGCGAGTTTCGATGGCTCCAACACATTGTTCGGAGCCACCACGGGTATCGGCGGCCTTGACCCGGTCACTCTCAACTTCATAGGCCCGGCGGGCTCACCCCAAGGGATCATCGTAAACCAGGCGGATGGCACCGACGCTCCGGTGAGCGTAACCGTCACAACCGCCTATTACGGCGTCTACTTCATCGATATGTTCGATATTACCCCACGGCTCACCGCAACTGTTTCGGGCCGATTCAACGCGGAGCAAATCGATCTCAACGACCAGCTCGGGACGGGGCTCTCCGGTGACCACAACTACACGCGCTTCAACCCCGGTGTGGGGCTCACTTATAAGGTGATACCTGCCCTTACCTTGTACGCCTCCTATTCGGGATCGAACCGCGCACCGACGCCGGCGGAATTAAGCTGTGCCAGCCCCCAAAGCCCATGCAGCCTGGCGAACTTCTTCACCGGCGATCCCAACCTGAAGCAGGTGATCGCACACACGATCGAGGCCGGCGTCCGCGGCACGGTCGCGCCGTTCTCCGACGCAAAGCTGGACTGGAATGTCGGCTTCTTCCACACCAACCTGGATGACGACATCGAATTCGTGCAAAGCGTCGTCCTCGGCCGCGGCTTCTTCCAGAATGTCGGTGCAACCCGCCGAGAGGGCGTCGATGCCGGATTCAATATCCATGGCCGCCGCTGGAAGGCCTGGGCGGGATACACCTACACGAATGCGACGTTCCAAAGCACTTTTGTCGAGTCGAGCCCGGAGAACCCCGGCGCGGACATGAACGGCAACATCCAGGTGCAGCCAGGGGACCGTCTGCCCGGCGTTCCGGCCCATTTGCTCAAGCTCGGCCTCGAATACAACGTGACGGATAAATGGACCGTCGGGGTCACGGGAGTGGCGGCGAGCAATCAGTACCTGTTCGGTGATGAGGCAAATCTGACGAAGCCGCTACCCGGCTATTTTGTTCTGAACCTGAATACCCAGTATCAGGTTACTCCTAACGTGCAGCTCTTTGGCCTGGTGCAGAACGTCCTGGACACCAAGTACTATCTGTACGGCACTTTCTCGCCAACATCCTCGATCGCGTTCTTGCAGGCACCAGGCACCAGCAACACGAGAAGCTACAACATCGCGGCGCCTGTCGCAGGGTTTGGAGGTGTGCGCATCACCTTCTGAAGCTGCGGTGCGAAGCCAGTCTGAACGATGTTCCTGGCGCCGGCGCCGAATGCGACCAATCCTCGGTCGTACAGCCCGGCGGCACCGATCGGCGCGTTTGCCGGGGTGCGGATTACGTTCTGATCGACGCCCATGCCGTTTGCTGCGGCGAGGGCGAGATTGCCGGTTCTGCGTTGTGCAATCTTCGTGTCCTGGTGGTGAATCCTCAACGCCGAAGCGGGCCGCACAGTCCCTGCGGCAATTGCCGCGCAACGTGGTGCCCGGCAACAGCAATAGCTGCCGTTTCTGGCAGAAAATGGCCGGAAACATTCCGGTTGCCGACCTTATCCGGTTTTGGTACACGGGACAGTACCGCGGCTGTTCGCTACCGCGGTGGGGGGGCTGAATGGGTAAAATTCTCTTCTGGAACACGGCCGGGGCCGGTGGTGGTGATGAAGGCGACGAAATAGCGCCGACGCTTGCTGCATATTCCTCACAGGCCAATCCGGATTGCGTCGTCATTTGCGAGATGCGCAAGGTCGATACCGTGACCAAACAGGGATTTGGATTCGGGGACTATCTCTACGTGAAGCCCGGCCGCCCGCAACAGACCACCCCGAAGACGGTGGCATTTTATCACACGGTACATGACAAGAGGCTCTACGTATATTCGAAGAATCCGGGAGTTCAGGCCTGGCAGTTCACCACCGGGGCACGCCGCCCGGCCGTGCTTTTGCTGGTCCAGGGCACGTACATCATGGTCATGCACGCACCGTCGGTTTCCAGCACGTCTGGCCCACAGGCCGACGTAATGACGCAAGCATATGACCTTGCTGCGAATTTGGTGGCCGCTCCCGAGGCGATCTTCGGTGACCTTAACGTCGACCTGAAGAGCAGAGCCCGCGTGCGAAGCCTTAAGCGTCATCTGACCGGGCACGCGCTGCGGACGTGGCGCAGGGAAGGCCATGGAAGTCGCCACATCGACCCGAAACCAGCCCGCGTAGAAGGCCGCGAGGTCGACGCCGATAGAAGTGTCTCCGCTGGCGGAGAAGCACCAGTCGAACACGCAGCGTGTTTTCCGTGACGATGATGCCTGGCCAGATGCGATCCATCAGCTCATCCTTGGTGACGATCTCGCCAGCCGACCGGGCAAGTATTTCGATGAACTCGAAGGCCCTGCTGCCAACCGGCACGGCAGAGCCGCGGACCCGGAGTTCGCGGCGGGCAAGGTCGATCTC
>Ga0335074_10007669_pt1 | contig 14974 bp, 10 predicted proteins | sample Lox_Sample_23_FD_206715 | JGI IMG/M metagenome (GOLD analysis project Ga0335074, IMG submission 206715) | Soil microbial communities from Loxahatchee National Wildlife Refuge, Florida, United States - Lox_Sample_2.3 | ecosystem: Environmental > Terrestrial > Soil > Wetlands | place: USA...
GCTCGTCGAGGGTCAAGCGGCGCGTACGGATCGCGTCTGCCTCGCGAAGCTGAGTCGCATCTGCGCTGAGGCGGGCGGGAACCTGGCTGGCGTCGGGCCCGCCTAGTCGGCCGACGCGGAACTGAAGAATGGGAAAGGAATCGCTGACCAGTTCGATGTTCGATCCCGCGAAGGGAGAAAAGTCCACCACAACGTCGGCGCGTTCGGCGGGCGCCAGGGGTAGGCGATGCGCGGAGACCGGCGTCGAGAGCAGCGCCTGGTCGTTGCCGATCACGCGAAACGGCGCCCGGTTCGACAGCTCGATGCGATAGAAGCGCCCGTTGGAACCGTTCATCAGGCGGAGGCGGTAGCGGCGCGGCTGCACCTCGTGGTAAGGCAGCAGCTTCCCATTCACCAGAATGGCATTTCCAAAGACCTCGGGCACCCAGGGACGGCCAGGGTCCGGGGAGACCGGGTAGAGCAGTTGTCCGTCGCGCGTGAACAAACGATCGCTGATCATCAAGGGAACTTCGCAAACGCCGGCGGGGAGCTTCAGCGCATCCTCACGCGGGTCGCGCACGATGAAAAAACCCTGCAGGCCCGCGTAGATGTTCAGACGGTTGATCCCCATCGCGTGGTCGTGATAGAAGAGCAGACTCGCGTGCTGGGCCGATGGGTAGAAACAGGTCTGCGTCTGCCCGGGAGTGATCCAATCCTCCGGATATCCGTCACTGTCCGGGGGCGTCCGTCCACCATGAAGATGGACGACAGCGCGCACTTCGGGAACATCGGGTCCCGCACCGTCCAGGGTACGGTCGATGGGCAGAAAATGGCGGGAGGGCAGTTGATTCTGCCACTCCACGATGACCGCCCGGCCGCTCTCCGTCTCGATGGTGGGACCGGGAAAGCCCTCGCCGAAGCACCACATGCGCGTTGGCGGCAGATCGCGATGGACCTTCACGAACCTCTCGCGCATAGGGATCTGGTACCAGGGCAAACGCACGGAGGGATCGACCGGACTCGGCCGCGTCGCCGTGGGTTGCGCCAGGGCGGGAAGCGGCAGGGGGTCCACAAAGGGCGCAAGCGTCGATGGGTCGAGAGACGGCATCTGCCGTACCGTTTGTGTCGACGGCACGAGGCGGGATCCGGCGATGACCATGCCGGCATTGCGCAGAAACGTGCGGCGGGATGAGTGGGAAGGACCCGGCATTTCCTTTTATTGTCGCTGGGCAGGACGGCCCAGGATGAAGAAAATTGCCAGGCTCCCCGCGAATCCGCGGGGAGCCCGACAGGACTGAGAGACTACCACCTTGGGAATCCGCCTATCGGCTCGCCGGTGGCGGGGTTAAGCAGATAGGGCGCGCGCATATTGATGTGGCTGAAGTCGAACATGTTGTCCACCGAGCCGGCTATGCCGTCGAAGGAGCCGTCGCCGAGGCGCTCCCCATTCAGCCAGTTGTCCTCGATAAAGCGGATGATCGAGGATTGATCGGTCAACGTATGGTCGACATAATTCGACTTCGCCCAGGGTGAGATGACCATCAGGGGAATGCGCGGGCCATAGCCGCAACGGCCCTGCGCATGGGGCACGTTGTTCGGTCCCGGCAAGGCCGAGTCCGTCCCGTTGCCGCACTGCCCATCTCCCGTCAGCATGTCGTCCGCGGTTGTGGACTGGTTCACGATCTCTCCGAGCTGATGATCGTACCAGCCGTCGGAGTCGTCGTAGTTGATGAAGACCGCGGTGGACGACCAGTACGGTGTGGTCATCAGGAAATCGATCACCTTCACCACGAAGGTCTGCTCGTCCAGAGGATCGGAATAACCAGCGTGGGCGTCCTCGTAGCCCGGAGCCTTCAGGAAGCTGACGGCCGGCATGTTGCCCGCCTTCACCGCCGCGAAGAAGTCGTCGGTGTCGTACTGGTGGTGGACCTGGCCATCGTCGCGCCCGATCATCATCACCGACGACGGCCGCACATGCTGCAGGTTCTCCGTCGAGTCGTAATACTGGAACGGCTCATGGTGGGGAATGTAGTCGGTCTCGGTCACGCCTGTGACCGCCGAAGTGTGGGAGCGGTTGCAGCCATTGGTCCCGTTGCGGTTGGTCTTCTGGAGGTCGAAGCCGCCTTCGAACCAGCCCCACGTCACGCCGGCCGTATCGAGCAGGTCGCCGATGTTCGGGCCGCTCATGTGGATCTGCGCGCCTGTGGTCGTGGAGCAGAGGTCGCCGATGGGGTCGGCATCGCCAATATCCGTGTAACCGCCGTCGCCGTCCGCCACGATCTTGCTGCTGGCGTTGATCTCGTCGGAGACGCCGTTGGTCTGGCCGGAGATCAGGTTCAGCGCCCCCACCGTCGACGGGCCGAAGGTGCTTCCGTAGGAGTTGTCATTGAGCGCGTAGTGCTGAGCATAGTTCCATAGCGCCGTGACCGTATTGCCGTCGTAATAGCCCATCACCAGCGCGGTCGATTTATCTCCAGTGGGAGGGGGGCCGGGCGTGCCTGTGAACTCCGGGAATGAGTCCATCAGCCCGGCGTGGAAGGCCTCCTGTTCCGGCGCGTAGTTATGATCCTGGTCGGCGGTGGCGGCCTGGGAGCGGTCCAGACGGAAGGGATTCGAAGCCCCGGTGGTGTTCGCCGCATTCAGAAAGTTCGGATTGGCGGTGAGCAGCGCCGCCGTGAACCCGTTCACGCTGGGAGTTCCGGGAACGGGCGTAAATCTCGGTTCGCCCTTGGGGTTAGCAGCATAGGGGTAAGTACCCCAGTAGTGATCGAATGAGATGTTCTCTCCGAAGATGACCACGACGTGCTTGATGGGGGTTGCGGTTTGGGTAAAGCCAGCCTGCGCAGAAGCCGCAGACGGAACAGCCATCTGACCTGCCACCAGCAGGGCAGAAAGCCCAACAGCAATATGCTTTTGCACAATTACCTCCAGGCCGGGCGGGTATCTCGGCAGGGTTGCGAGCTCTGAGGACAGGGCCGTAGACGGGGAAGGTACTGTCGGGGAGGCCCCCGACCACGCGTGGCTGAGATCCTATAACCCAGCCCTTTCTGAATTAGCGGATCAATATGCAGGCCTGTTTACAAGCCGTTAAACATGTGATGAATTTCGAAAGTGGGCTGCCCGGGGGCGCGCTGCGCCGGCAGCTCTTTTTCGCGCAGCTTTTCAACATGCGTGGCGGAGCTTGACGAGTCGCGGCGAGCGCTGACGGGGCTGTCCCAATACGCAGCCAGCACCTTCCTGCATGCAATGCGATTCCTGTATCCTCGGCCGCTCGAATATCTCAGTCCCGTGCTCATCTCCCGTGACTCAAATTGCGGCGAGGCAGCACGCGGATGACACCCATCATCCCGCCGTCCTCATGCTCGAGCAGGTGGCAGTGATACACGAATGTGCCAACAATCTCGGGATCCCGGAAATCCATTCGCAGCGTCACGCTTGGATAATGCGGGCTCTTGCCGTCCCAATAGGGCACGTTGATGGTATCGCGCAGAAAAGGCTCATCCACCGACTCTCCGTTCCAGGCAACGAGCAGGAAATGGATCTGGTGAATGTGGAACGCATGCACTTCGCGGGAGCGGTTTTCAATCACCCAATCCTCCACATCGCCCTGATGAACGACGATGTTGGGTTGAGGGTGAAAAGGATCGAAGGGCGCCGGCGTCTGTCCTTCCACGGTGATCATGAAGACGGTGGGACTGTTGAGATTGTGAGGATCCTGTGGCCGCTCCGAGAAATAGAGCGTGCGCGTTCGGACGGGCCTTACGTCTCCCAGCCAAATCAGTTTGGAGCGCGCCAGGGGCGCCGGCGACGCCGCGAGTTCAGAACCCGGCGCGGCGTTCAGCGGTGACCCGACGATGCTCGCCAGGGGGCGCGCCGGATCGTTTTCTCCCGCCGGTCCCGTATCGACGCTGCGCGTAATCAGTCGGGCATTCGATCCGGCCGGCACGCCGGGAAAGATCCACTCCACCCGCGCGCCGGGAGGCAGGAAGACGTGATTCACCCATAGGATGCGGTCGCGGTCCATGCCGTTTTCGTCAATCGGAACGCCATCGACCGACACCACTCCCAGGTTTTGCGGAGCACCGTTGACCACGATCTGCAAATCGACGTAGGTGATGGCCGAAGCATTGAGAATGCGCCAGAACTGCCGCTCCAGGGGCCGCACCGCAATGATGGCGGGAGGGTAGTCAGGAAACGGCACGGGCACAAAATTGATGGAAAGATCCTTGGCTGGCTTGCCGGTGCCGGTTCCCGTGTTGAGGATGTCTCCTTCGGCATCGCGAAAAACGGGCGGTGGAGGAACCGTTCCGGCTTTGGCGGGGAATGCCCCAGGATGCAGCAGATCCTGGTCGCGAATGACAAACGTGCGCTCGGGCAGGCCGGCGAGTCTGCTGTTGGCGCGCTCGATTCCGTCCACGATCAATGCGCCCGAAGCTCCACCCAGCACCTGCGGATTCGTGAAGCCGTGGACATGGGGGTGATACCAGTAGAGGCCGGGCGGCTCGTCGGAAGGAATGCGGATGCGGTATGCAAATGGCGCGTCTCGGGGCTGAATGAAGGTGCGAAGAACATCGTCCTGGTGGCAGTCCGGCGGTACCGTCATGCCGTGAAAGTGCAGATTCGTCGATAAGGGCGTCATGCGTGCGCTGGCGCAGGGCGAGGCGACCCGGGGCATCGGTGCAGCGCGCGGCATCGCCGGTGCGGGCGAACCGGGCCACGCCAGGCCGGACCGCGTCAGGCCGTTCTTGAGATGCAGGACCAGCAGGTCGCCCGGCTCGACGCGAAGCGTCGGCGACTCCGCCCCATCTTTCGACTGGTAACAAAAATCTTCCTGTCCGCCGGCGTCTCTGAAGTTGAAGTAGGTCAGCTCGGCATCCAGAACGCCGTCGTGGCTCCTCAGCTCAGGCGGATCGCGGACAACGCTCCCCGGCGCGGGTCGCGGACAGGCATCCGACTCGCTTGCCGCACACCTTTGCGCGACAGCAGCCAGGATGACGATCGAGAAGAGAAACGCGGCAAAGGAGCGAAGTTTCAAGGGCAAGGCAGGCAAGACACACGGCTTCGGGGCGAACCCGCTCCCAAGCCGGTTCTTCGAGCCGCTGAACAAAAGCTATCTGGCCATTGTGAACGGCAAATGAATCCATCGGGGCCGAGAGCTTTTCTCAACCTTGCCGGCGGGCGCGCAAGGCGCCCAAGTCACTTTTTTATAAATTTATCGCTGCGCAACAATTGCGGATTATAGTTTGCTCGTTGCGCACCAGCCGGGTGCTTCCCCATTCAAAATCTCCATGCGATTCGCAAAAGAGGTGGTCGCCATGCAAAGGTCTCTTGCGATTGTTGCGCTGCTTGCAGCCAGCCTGATTCAGTTTCCCTCCCAATTGCTGGCACAACATTTCGGTCCGCCATCTCCGGATCGGGCGGAGTCGTTTGCCACCATGACGCCCATCAAGCATGTGGTGGTCATCTTCGATGAAAACATCTCATTCGACCACTACTTCGGCATGTATCCGCACGCGGTAAATCCGCCGGGAGAGCCGCCGTTCATGGCATTGCCGGGCACGCCCACGGTGAACGGACTGACGTCCACGCTGATCAACGCCAGTCCCGACGCGGCGGCGCCCTTTCGCCTCGACAGGTCGGATGCCGTGACCTGCGACAACGACAATCACTACACCGACGAGCAGACCGCCTACGACGGCGGGCTGATCGACAAGGTCTCCGAGCTGCTCAGCGGAACCGGAACCGACTGCACGCCCAATCTGGCCATGGGTTACTATGACGGCAACACGGTGACTGCGCTGTGGAACTATGCCCAGCACTATGCCATGAGCGATGACTTCTTCGCGTCTACGTTCGGCACCACGGTGATGGGCCACCTGAACCTGGTGGCCGGGAACACTCATGGCGCGACGCCCAGCTCGGTTTCCGGCAAGGTGGTGAACGGAAGCGTGATCGCCAATATCGATCCGACAGGGGACGATTGCTCGACCGGCAAAACCATTCAGATGGCGGGGCCGAGCATCGGCGATCTGCTCACTGCGCACAACATCACCTGGGGATGGTTTTACGGGGACTGGACGCCCACCGGGTACAGCGACGGCGTCGCCACATGCAACAGCCAGGAAGATCCGCACTATACGCCGTTTCAATACTTCGCATCGACGCTGAATCCGCACCACACTCCGCCCAGTTCGGTGGCGGCGATCGGATACTCGGATCAGGCGATGCATCAGTACGCACTCACCGATTTCTGGAACGCCGTCGCCAACGGCAACCTGCCGGCGGTCAGCTTCCTGAAGGCTCCAGCCAACGAGACCGGGCATCCATCTACATCCAGCCCCTTGCTCGAGCAGACGTTTCTGGTGACGACCATCAATCAGCTCGAGCAGTCGCCCTACTGGCGGGATACGGCGATCCTCATCACCTGGGACGACTCGGACGGATGGTACGATCACGTTCTCGGGCCGATCGTGAGCCAGTCCAACGACGAGAACAACGACGCGCTTCTCGGCGCCAGCGGCCTCTGCGGCACAGCCAAGTCCGGGGCCTATCTGGATCGCTGCGGCTATGGGCCGCGGCTCCCCTTCCTCGTGATTTCTCCCTACGCGAAGGAGAACTTCGTCGCCCACTCGCTGGCCGACCAGACTTCGATTACCCGATTTATCGAGGACAATTGGAATCTGGGACGCCTGGGCAACCAGTCTTTCGACGCGATCGCCGGGTCGATCCTGAACATGTTCGACTTCAATCGCGCGGGTGAAGGCTTCGATCAGGGAAGCGTTCTGATTCTCGATCCCGACTCAGGAGAACCGGCTCAACGCTGGTAAACCTCTCTCCGGAGGTTGCAACCGGTCTGCCTGGCGTGTCTGGAGCAAAACCAGGGCGCTACGTATTCTTCTGGATCTCTCCGGATTGTCTTCTCCAGGCGCTCCCACCTCAACGACCAGCGGGATCTGTGCGCAATCAAAACAGCCGCTTGCTCCGGAGAGCTATCCGATGAAGGTTCCTCCAGATTGGCAGATGGCCCGCCGGGCGGGTGGCACGGAGGTACACCCGCAACCAACAACGCTCACGGATGCGCCGGCGGAGGCGGAGGCGCAGTGGAGGGCGGGACGGGCTTGCCGGTGACGGTGTTGGGCTCCATCAGTTCGACGCGGGTGCCGTCGGGGTCGTAGAGGTTGGCCTGGCGTTTGCCGTTGACGCCTACGTGAATCTCCGGCGGCTTGGCCCAGGTGAGGTAGGTCTTGTAGGCGGGGCGGGACTCGAGCTCGGCGACGGCTTGGGGGACGCTGGGGACGAGGAGCGAGACGTGGTTCTCGGTGCCGAAGTTTTTAGGCGTGCCGGTGTAGAGCATGAGCTCGATGTAATCCTGGCCGTCCGGGACGCGGAGGTCGATCCAGTTGAGGACGTCAGGCTTTTTGCCGCCGCGCCAGAACTCCTTGAAGCCGAGGATGCCCTCGTAGAAGTCGAGGGACTTTTGCGTGTTGCCGACGAGGAAACCGGCGTGATAGATGGCGTGGGAGATGCGGGTGGGCGGGAGGAATTTGCCCTTGTCGCTCATTTCGACGCCGGTGGGCAGGGACTGGACAAATTCAACGAGGGTGCCGTCGGGGTCGTGGATCTCGAAGGCGTAGTCGCCGGCGCGGGTGGTCTTGCCATTGCCGGGCTTGACGGCGATGCCCCGGGAGCGCAGCCAGGCGCGCATCTGCTCGACGTTCGAGACCGTGAAGCAGATGTGGCTCATGTGGTTGGGCGGGTCGGGCGGCGGGTCGGTGAAGAGCTCGACGTGCTGATGGTCGTTGATCTTGATGAAGGCGATGCGGGTCTGGGTGGTTCCGGGGCGGTCGATGTGGAAGTACTCGTCGAAGCCGAGGAGGTTGTGCCAGAAGACGAGGGCCTTGTCGAGATCGGACGTGAAGTAGGCCACGTGAGAGATGCCGGTGATGGCCGGGCGCGCGGGCGCGGGGGTTTGGGCGAGGGCGGTGGGCGCGGAGAGAAGCAAGAGGCAGGCACAGGCGAGTGCAACTGCGCGAACAGGCCGGCAGTGGTAAATCCGCATGGGAGGGTTCCTTCTAATTGCGAATCTCCGCGAGGAGCTGTTCGACCTCGGCCCTTTCCTGGGCGGTGAGGGGTAGCAGCGGGGCGCGGGCGCGGCCTCCGTAGTAGCCGTTGAAGTCGCAGCCGTATTTTATGCCGGCGATGCCGAGATCGCCAACAATGCGGCGGTTGGCTTGAACGATGCGCTGCTGCTTTTCTTCGGCGAGCGGGAGGTCGTGGTCTTTGAAGGCGAAGTAGATCTCCTGGCAGGCCTGGGGGGCGCAGGCGGCGAAGGCGAGGATGGCGCCGGAGGCTCCGGCCTGGAGAGCTGGGAAGACGCCCGAGGCGGAGCCCATGAGGGTTTGGAAGCCGACCTCTTTGGTGCGGGTCTTGAGGGCGGGCGTAGGCGGGGCGGTGGCTACGGCGGCGCCTGCGGCGAGTTGGCCAGCGGAGACGAAGGTGGCGGCGGACTCGGAGCCTGCGGCGATCATGCGCTCGGTGACGGCCTCGAAGATGGGCGTGACGGTGACGGTGCGGCGAGGGGCGTTGCGGGTGGCCTCGACGGTGGCGCGGATGCGGTCGACGCTGCCGCTCGAGTCCTTGATGCCGATGATGTTGGGGTGGTGGGCGAGCTCGGCGATGATCTCGACGGGGATGCTATACGGGACGCACTTGGGGATGTTGTAGAGGACGACGGGCACAGGTGAGCGGTCGGCCACGGAGTTGAAGTAATGCAGGATTGCGGCGGCCGGCAACTGCGCGGAGTAGTAGGAGGGCGTGCGAACGAGGACGGCGTCGTAACGGAAGCGGGCGGCGGCTTCGGCGAGCTCGACGGTGCCGCGGACGCTCTCGCGGCCCACGCCGGCGAGGAGGACTTTATCGGGGGCTGCGGCCTCGGCGGCGATGCGGAGAACCTCGCGGGACTCAGCGTCGTCGAGCGCGACGGCCTCGCCCGTGGAGCCAAGCACGACCATGCCGGCAAGGAGACTGCGCGAGTAGCGGGCCATGTTGGCCTCGAGCTTGCGGAAGTAGACCCGCTCATCGGCATAAAACGGGGTGGTGACGGCGGCAAAGATTCCTTCAAGGAGCATGAGAGTATTGTAAAGCCCACAAATTAAAGCCGGATGGACTACCTGTCAGTACCCGGGAGGCAAACTTTTGGGCAATTGTTCCGCAAGACGCCGCAGTGTATGGTATTGGAGTACTTACCGGAACCAGCCGGCAAATGCGGAGGAGCGCGGATGGAGACAGTGATCCACGGAGACCAGAGCAGCGACCGGGAAGCGTCGCTTCCGACGCAGGCGGTCTCGTTTTTCATGCACGCGGGGTTCGCGGTGGGAACGTGGTTTCTGCTGATGCTGGCCGGGTATTTAGTGAATCCGCAGTCGGTTTCGCAGGCGCTGATTCTGTTTTTGTCGATCGTGGTTCCGCTGGGCGCGGGATACCTGGTGAACCGCTGGCGGCAGGACGAGATGGCGGCGGTGATCTGGCTGCTGGGGCTGATCTGGATCATGATCTTCGCGCTGTGGATCCTGGATATGCCGACGCGGCCGGGACAGTGCTTCCAGTGCGGGGCAAGCGAAAAGCTGGCGCGGACATTCCTGAGCCTGCCCTCGCCGAGCGGGCTGATCGATAACGACGGACCGTTTTTGGCGACGTGGCCGGCGGCGGCGCTGGTGGGGTATGCGATCGGGGCGCGGCTGTCAATGAAGCGGAAGCCGCGGTTTGTGGATTAGGTTCCTAACCGCATGAATATGTTCCGTCGGCATGGCGATTCCCAGGTCTCAGAATCGAGACCTGGGGCACCCAAGATTCGTACAAGTTGAAGCGGCTTCTGGGGTCAGCGAGCCCCAGAAGCCGCTTTGGCGGCGTGCAGCCCCTGCAGAGCATAGACGGTGGTGCGGTGGCGCTGCATGGCGGCGATACCTTCGGCGGCGGCCTGCGCGGCGGCGATGGTGGTGATGGTGGGTACACGGGCCACGACGGCGGCGCGGCGGATGGCCTTCTCGTCGAAAAACGTGTCCTGGCCGCGGGGCGTGTTGACGATCAACTGAATGCGGTCGCCCTTGATGAGATCGACGACGTTGGGACGGCCCTCCTTGACCTTGAAGACGCGCTCGACGATGAGGCCGGCGCCTTCGAGCACATTGGCCGTGCCTTCGGTGGCGACGATCTTGAAGCCGAGGTTGATGTAGCGGCGGGCGAGGTCGATGGCTGCCGGCTTGTCGTGGTCGTTGACGCTGAAGAAGACGGTGCCCGCGGTGGGCAGCAACTGGCCTGCAGAGAGCTGGGCCTTGGCGAAGGCCTCGCCGAAGGCAGCGGCGACGCCCATGACTTCACCGGTGGACTTCATCTCGGGGCCGAGCACGGTGTCGACGCCGGCGAATTTGGACCAGGGGAAGACAGGCGACTTGACGTAGTAGTGAGCGCCGGTGTCGAGGTCTTTGCCGGAGGCGAGCTGATCGGGCAGTAGCTCGCGGAGGGTGCGGCCGGTCATGAGGCGGGCGGCGATTTTGGCGAGCGGGATGCCGGTGGCCTTGGAGACATAGGGGACGGTGCGCGAGGCGCGCGGGTTGACCTCGATGACGTAGACGCGGTCTTCGCCGTTGCCGTCGCGCTGGATGGCGAACTGGAGATTGACGAGGCCGACGACTTTGAGAGCGAGGGCGAGCTTGCGGGTGTAGGTGCGGAGGGTTGCGAGGGTCTCGGGCTTGATGCCGACGGCGGGCAGGACGCAGGAGGAGTCGCCGGAGTGAATGCCCGCCTCTTCAATGTGCTGCATGATGCCGGCGATGAGCACGTCTTCAGAATCGCAGAGCGCGTCGACGTCGACTTCGACGGCGTTTTCGAGGAAGTGGTCGATGAGGACGGGGCGCTCCTGGGAGTACTCGACGGCTTCGCGCATGTAGTGGGTGACGGCTTCGGCGTCGTAAGCGATGACCATGGCTCGGCCGCCGAGAACGTAGCTGGGGCGCACGAGGACGGGGTAGCCGATGCGCTCGCCAACGGCGAGAGCTTCTTCGACGCTGGTGGCCGTGCCGCCGCGGGGCTGGGGAATCTGGAGATTTTCGAGGAGCTTGCCGAATTGCTTGCGGTCTTCGGCGAGGTCGATTGATTCTGGCGACGTGCCGATGATGGGGACGCCGGCGGCGCGGAGGCGCTGGGCGAGGTTGAGCGGGGTCTGGCCACCGAACTGGACGATCATGCCGATCTTCGCTCCGGCCTGCGCTTCGTGGTTGTAGACGGCGAGCACGTCTTCGAGGGTGAGGGGCTCGAAGTAGAGGCGGTCGCTGGTGTCGTAGTCGGTGGAAACCGTCTCAGGGTTGCAGTTGACCATGATGGTCTCGTAGCCATCGTCTTTGAGGGCGAAGGCGGCGTGGCAGCAGCAGTAGTCGAACTCGATGCCCTGGCCGATGCGGTTGGGGCCGGAGCCGAGGATGATGATCTTGGGCGTCTGAGTGGGCGGCGCTTCGTCCTCTTCGTCGTAGGTGGAGTAGAGGTAGGGCGTCATGGATTCGAACTCGGCGGCGCAGGTGTCGACGAGTTTGAAGACGGGGCGGATGCCCTGGCTCTCGCGCAGTTCCCTCACCCGGCGGATGCCTTCGTGGCCCTCGAACTTCCACTCAGCGGCGATGCGCTCGTCGCTGAGGCCCATGCGCTTGAGGCGCCGCATGTGCTCCGCAGTTATAGCCTCTGGAGGAGTGTGTGCGATGGCGGACTGGGCCTGCGTGACTTCGCGGAGCTGATAGAGGAACCAGGGGTCCATTCTGGTGAGGCGGGCGACCTCGCGGACGCTGAGGCCGCGCTCGAAGGCGTAGCGGATGTAGCCGAGGCGCTCAGGTCGCGGGGTGACGAGCATCTGGGTGAGGCGGCGGGGCTCAAGGACTTCCGCGCCGGTTTTCTTGCCGGTTTCGAGGGCGCGCCAGGCCTTCATCAGAGCTTCCTTGAAGGTGCGGCCGATGGCCATGACTTCGCCGACGGACTTCATCTGGGGGCCGAGGGTGTCGTCGGCGCCGGGGAATTTTTCGAACTGCCACTTGGGGATTTTGACGACGACGTAGTCGATGGTGGGCTCGAAGCAGGCGGGCGTCTTGCGGGTGATGTCGTTGGGAATCTCGTCGAGGGTGTAGCCGACGGCGAGCTTGGCGGCGATCTTGGCGATGGGGAAGCCGGTCGCTTTGGACGCGAGGGCCGAGGAGCGCGAGACGCGCGGGTTCATCTCGATGACGATCATGCGGCCGTCTTGGGGGTTGATGGCAAATTGCACGTTGGATCCGCCGGTTTCGACACCGATCTCGCGCATGACGGCGATGGCCGCGTCGCGCATCTTCTGGTACTCGCGATCGGTGAGGGTTTGCGCGGGGGCGACGGTGATGGAGTCGCCGGTGTGCACGCCCATGGGGTCGAAGTTTTCAATGGAGCAGATGATGATGACGTTGTCGGCGAGGTCGCGCATGACCTCGAGCTCGTACTCTTTCCAGCCGAGGACGCTTTCTTCAATCAAGCACTCATGAACGGGCGAGAGGTCGAGGCCGCGGGAGAGGATCTCCATGAGCTCTTCGCGGTTGTAGGCGATGCCGCCGCCGGTGCCGCCGAGGGTGAAGCTGGGGCGGATGAGGACGGGGAAGCCGTTCTTGCCGGCGAAGTCCATGCCGTCGCGGAGGTTGTTGACGAGGGCCGAGCGGGCGACTTCGAGGCCGATGCGGATCATGGCGTCTTTGAAGAGGAGACGGTCCTCGGCCTTCTTGATGGGCTCGAGCTTGGCGCCGATGAGCTCGACGTTGTAGCGGTCGAGGATGCCGGCGTCGGCGAGATCGACGGCGAGGTTGAGGGCGGTCTGGCCGCCGACGGTTGGCAGCAGGGCGAATTTGCCTGCCCCCTGTGGGGGGGCAGACATTTGGAGTAGTTCCGATTCGATACGAAGAATCTCTTCGACGTACTCGCGGGTAAGGGGCTCGATGTAGGTGCGGTCGGCGAGCTCGGGATCGGTCATGATGGTGGCCGGGTTGGAGTTGACGAGCACGACTTCGTAGCCCTCCTGACGGAGGGCCTTGCAGGCCTGGGTGCCGGAGTAGTCGAACTCGGCCGACTGGCCGATGACGATCGGGCCGGAGCCGATCACGAGGATTTTTTGAATATCATTTCTGCGTGGCATGGGTTCGTCTTATCTCTTCACTTCAAATCTCGTTGCTTTGAAAGGGCACGGCTTCAGCCGCGCCCTTAGTTACTTCTCTTCAGTGAAACGCGCATTTTCGTCCTCATGATTGATTCTTCGTGATTGAGGATTTCGAATCGGCAAACGTCTTTTGAATAGAGTATTGCCCAATTCTCAAGCATCCGACGAACAAATGAAGAGTCATATCCTTCAATCGAGTCGAGTTCGAGTTTCAGGCCACCAAAGACAACATCTCCGTTTAGCTCAAGAGTCTGAAGATCGAATTCTCCACGTAAATTTTGAATACGATCTCTTACTCGCCGACTTTCACGAGCCTTCCAGTTTCTAGGAGGCGGAGCATCTTTATCAATAATCCACTTGTCGGTTGACTTTGACCTAGCGAAGTAGAAAGGAAGCCGCTTACTGAAACTATTTGCCTCGCCCACGTAGCAGGACTTTAGGATGTCGTTTTCATTCACTTTTTCTTGGAAGATGAAACGATAAATGCCGGGACGATTCAGCTCGCTATCTAGTCGCTCTGGTTTTTTGCCATTTACAACCCAACTGCAGATTTCTTCGGGAGAAAGAAGCTTCTTCCAGATCAAATTGCCAAACGATCTCGGAACTTCGATCATCCCTTCCACTCCTCCATCAGGTTGCGGAAGTCGCGGAAGAGGTAGTGCGAGTCGTGGGGGCCGGGGGCGGCTTCGGGGTGGTACTGGACGCTGAAGAGCGGGAGCGTCTTGTGGCGCAGGCCCTCTAACGTCTGGTCGTTCAGGTCTACGTGGGTCAGCTCGACTTCGTTGGCGTTGATGGAGTCGGGATCGACGGCGAAGTTGTGGTTGTGGGCGGTGATCTCGACTTTGCCGGTGAGGTTGTTGCGGACGGGGTGGTTGCCGCCGTGGTGACCGAATTTGAGCTTGTAGGTGCGGCCGCCGAGGGCCAGGCCGCAGAGCTGGTGGCCGAGACAGATTCCGAAGACTGGCACGCGGCCCATCATCTCGCGGATCGCCTTCACGGCATACTCGACCGGCTCGGGATCGCCGGGGCCGTTCGAGAGGAAGACGCCGTCGGGCTTGAGGGCCAGCACGTCTTCGGCCTTTGTTTCAGCGGGCACTACCGTGACCCGGCAGCCCTCGCGGGTCAACATGCGAAGGATGTTGTGCTTGATTCCGAAGTCGTAAGCGACGACATGAAGGCGCTTCCGCGCTTCCGCGTTTTGGAGGAGCGACGCGGGGAGCAGGCTGTCACCGGACTGGTTGCGGCTGTCGTCGGCGTCGAATTCGTAGGCCGACTTGGTGGAGACGACGCGGGCCAGGTCGGTGCCGTCCATCTTGCGGATGGCGCGGGCGCGGGCGACCAGTGCATCGGGGGCCGAAACGTCGGTGGAGATGACGCCGCGCATCACGCCGTTGGTGCGCAGATGGCGGACCAGGGCGCGCGTGTCGATCTCGGCGAGCACGGGGACCTTGTAGCGCTCCATGTACTCGTCGGTGACCTGCTCGGAGCGCCAGTTGGAGCTGACGGCGGAGAACTCGCGGACGATGAGGCCCTCGATGAAGGGGCGGGCCGACTCGTTGTCAGCGTGGTTGGTGCCGTAGTTGCCGATCTGGGGGTTGGTGAGAACGACGATCTGTCCGGCGTAGGAGGGATCGGTGGCGATTTCCTGGTAGCCGGTAAGGGAAGTATTGAAAACGACCTCGCCCTGGCATTCGCTGGGTGCGCCAGCCCCAAGGCCACGGAAGATGCGCCCGTCTTCGAGCGCAAGGATTGCCTGCATTGCCGCTCCGAGGAGTGGATTCA
>Ga0335074_10007670_pt1 | contig 14971 bp, 16 predicted proteins | sample Lox_Sample_23_FD_206715 | JGI IMG/M metagenome (GOLD analysis project Ga0335074, IMG submission 206715) | Soil microbial communities from Loxahatchee National Wildlife Refuge, Florida, United States - Lox_Sample_2.3 | ecosystem: Environmental > Terrestrial > Soil > Wetlands | place: USA...
TGGGTCTCGGCTTCTGCGAGGGCGTCGAGCTGACGGCGCAGCTGCGGCTCGCGCCACTGCGCCAGCTGGCGGCGAAAGCTGTCATGTTGCTTGAAAAAGATCGGCGGGCGAGCACTGCGCAGCACATCGTCGACGGAATCGCCGGCGGCGGTCCGGGCGCTCAGCGCGTGCAGCCGCTGCATGTGGCGCAGTGCGGCGCGAATTACCGAAACAGGCGATTCGCCTTCCTGGAAAACCCGTGAAAGCGCGCGTTCGAGCGCGGCGCTGTTTCCTTCGGCGGCGGCGAGCACTGCGTCGTCGAGCGACAGGGCGGCGCTGTCGGCGATCGAGAGCTGCGCATCTTCGATCTCGACGCGGCCGCCGTCGCCGGCGTAGAGCGTCAGTTTTTCGAGCTCGGCGCGCGACAGCAACCGATCGCTGCCGAGGTGCGCGACAAGGAAGGCGAGCGCGTCGCGGCTCGCGGCGATCCGATGCGCCGCCAACGTATCGCGGATCACCTCGGCTAGATCGCGCGCGTTGTCCGGATAGCAGCCGATGACGACGCCGCAAGGCGCGTCATCAAACAAACGGCGTAGCGCAGCACGCGCCGGAAGATCGCCGGCCTCGATCACGACGAGCCCGTCCCCGGGCGGATCGGCAAGAAAACGGCCGAAAATGGCGCTTTGTGCATCGCCGATGTCGCGCACGCGAACCAGCCGCCGCCCGCCCATCAGGCTTATCTGTGCCGCTTCGTCATAAAGCCTCGCGGGGTCCGCGGCGAGCGTGGCTGCGGTGAGATCGGCGACGCGGAAGGGATCGTGCAGATCGGAAACGACGGCGCGGCCCAGCACGTCGGCGCGCTCGCGCACCAGCCCAGCGTCAGGTCCGTACAGCAGGACCGCGCGTATGCCGGGGTCGGGTTGCCGCAAAAAGCCTTCGACCCGGCCGGCCGCGAGCTTCACGACGGCGCCGGTTCTTTGTTTTGCATGAACATGGTCAGCCGCGCGACCATCTCGCGACGGATTTCCTCGACAACCCGTACCCTCGCGTCGTTTTGGGCGACGACCGTGCTATAGCCGTTGGCTTGAATATCGAATGAATCGGACGCGTGGATGGACGAGGTCTGGAGCACCTTCTTGGTGGCAACGTCGATGAGCCGATACGTGCAGATGCCCTGCACCTCGCCCCGCGTGCCGAGCCCTTGCGACTGGATGCCCATGTCTTGCAAGACTGTCGACAGGGTGACACTCAAATTGTAGCGCGTCGTGGTCGATATGCCGTCAGGGTTGAACGATTGACGCAGCCCGTCTTCCAACATCTGGCCGGGGCGTTCGGGGATCGGCAGCACGTTGATAGCGCGCAAATCCGCGTTTGCCGAACCGGTATGCGGATCGGCGTAGAGCGGCTCCCAGCCGCAGCCGGCGAGCGTGGGAAGCGCCAACGACAGCGGAAGAAGCTGCGCCAGAAGCTGCCGCCGGGCGATCATCTCACGCCACCACGCTGACGATGCGATTGGGCACCACCACCACCTTTCTCGGCGCCTTGCCGTCCAGCAGACGTGTCACCTGCGGAAGCGCCAGCGCTGCCTCTTCCACCTCGTTCGCTGCCGCGTCGCGCGGCAGGTCGAGCGTCGCGCGCAGCTTGCCGTTGACCTGCACGGCAATCGTCACCTGCTCGTCGCGCGCGAGGTCGGCGTCGGCTCGCGGCCAGGGCGTGTCGGCGATCATCGTCTCGTGTCCCAACTCCTGCCACATTTCCTCGGCAAGGTGCGGCATCATCGGGCCGAGCAACCGGGCGAGGGTCTCGAGACCCTCGCGAAGCACGGCGCCTGCACCTAGCTTCTCACCGCGGACATCTTCCAGCGCATTGGTCAGCTCGTAGAGGCGCGCGACCGCGCGATTGAAGCGAAATTTGTCGATGTCCTCGGTCACGGCCGCGATCGTCTTGTGGATGAGCCCGCGAACCTTGATCAGCGCGGGGTCTAAGCTGTCCGGCATGGGGCTGTCTGCTGGCGGCAAGACAACGGAGGGCTCCGATACCATCCGCCATAAGCGGTTCACCTGACGCCAAGCGCCCTCGATTCCGGTCTCGGTCCATTCGAGGTCGCGCTCGGGCGGACTGTTCGACATCAGATAGAGCCGCGCGGTATCAGCCCCGTAAGTATCGACGATGGTGTCGAGGCCGACCACGTTCTTCTTCGATTTACTCATCTTTTCGAGGCGCCCGGCGAGCACCGGTCGACCGCTTTCATCGATGGGCCGGCCGGCGGGATCGCTCGTGATCTCTTCTGGAAAGAGCCATTCGCCCTCGGCGTTCTGGTAGGTCTGGTGACAGACCATCCCTTGGGTGAAAAGCCCGGCAAACGGCTCGTCGAGGTCGAGGTAGCCGCATTCCTTGAGTGCGCGCACAAAAAAGCGCGAATAGAGCAGGTGCAACACGGCGTGCTCAACGCCACCGATATACTGATCGACCGGCATCCAGTACTCGGCCGCCTCGCGCTGAAAGGCGGTCGGAGCACGCGCGGAACAGAACCGCAGAAAGTACCAGGACGATTCAAAAAAGGTATCGAACGTGTCGGTCTCACGCGTCGCTGGCTTGTGGCATTTGGGGCAGGCGACATGCTTCCAACTCGGGTGCCGATCGAGCGGGTTTCCGGGCGTATCGAAATCGACATCCTCGGGCAGCTTGACCGGCAGGTCGCTCTCGGGCACCGGCACGATGCCGCAATCGGCACAGTGGATGACCGGGATCGGGCAGCCCCAATAGCGTTGCCGCGACACGCCCCAGTCGCGCAGGCGATAGGCGATCGTGCGCTGGCCGAGTTCCAGCGCCTCAAGCCGCTCGCCGACCGTGCGCTTGGCCTCGGCAACGCTCAATCCGTTGAGGAAACTCGAATTGAAGATTGTACCGTCATCGACATAGGCAACGTCCTCGATCGCAAAACTCTTTGGGTCGGCCTTGGGTGGGAGGACGACCGGCACCACCGGAAGCTCGTATTTGCGCGCGAAGTCCAAATCGCGCTGGTCGTGCGCGGGACAGCCGAAGACCGCGCCGGTGCCGTATTCCATCAGGACGAAATTGGCGACGTAGACTGGCACCCGACGCGACTTGTCGAGTGGGTGAATCGCCTCGATTCCTGTGCGGAAGCCGCGCTTCTCCGCAGTCTCGATCGCTTCCTCGCTGGTGCCGATGCGGTCGCATTCCGCGATGAACTCCGCCAGCGCGGGATTGTCGCTCCCCAGCGCCTCGGCGAACGGGTGATGCGGCGACAGGGCGAGGAATGCGGCGCCATAGAGCGTATCGGGCCGCGTGGTGAAAACCTCGATTGTGGTCTTGCCATCGGTGAGCGTCCATTGAACGCGTGCGCCGTGGGAGCGGCCGATCCAGTGCTCCTGCATCAGTCGGACGCGCTCGGGCCAGCGCTCGAGCCTCGTCAGCGCATCGAGCAGCTCGTCGCTGTATTTGGTAATGCGTAGGTTCCATTGCGCCAAGAGACGCTTTTCAACGAGCGCTCCGGTGCGCCATCCGCGGCCTTCGATAACCTGTTCATTGGCGAGCACGGTGTGATCGACCGGATCCCAATTGACCCACGATTCCTTGCGATAGGCGAGGTCCTTCGCCAGGAAGTCGAGGAACATCTTCTGTTCGTGCCGGTAGTATTCCGGGTGACAGGTTGCGATCTCGCGCGACCAGTCATAGGCAAAACCCATGCGTTCGAGCTGCGCGCGCATTGTCGCGATGTTTTCCGCGGTCCAGATCGCGGGGTGGATGCCGCCGGCGATGGCCGCATTCTCCGCCGGCAGGCCGAACGCGTCCCAGCCCATCGGATGCAGCACATTGTATCCGCGCGCTCGCCGGTACCGCGCCACGAGATCGCCCATCGTATAGTTGCGGACGTGCCCGACATGCAGATTACCTGATGGATATGGGAACATCTCGAGCACGTAATATTTCGGCCGCGCCGGGGCGTGGTGCGAGGCAAAGGTTCGGCGCTCGCGCCAGCGCCGCTGCCATTTCGCCTCGCTCGTCTTGAAGTTATACCGTGACATGCCTATCTCGCGGCGGCCGCGCCCGCCGGTCCGTTATTGTTGCTCCGCGCGAATGCGCGCGATGTGAATCTGCCGCGCCCGTTGGAGAATATCGTTCTCGAGGCTGTCGACGACAGCCTCGTCGATTGGCGCATCCTTCCACTGGCCGGAAGGATCGCGAGTCTGGCGCTCGACTGTGACCACAATCGAATCCGACCGCAAGGCCCGCGACTTGACAAACGCAGTGATCCGCATCCGCTCGCCGGTCTTGCCTTTTGGCGAGTACCAATTGGTCACTGCGAGCCCTGCGATCGGGTCGAGCGAATCCGTGCCGGCAAAGCTCAACGTGTCGAGCACCGCTTGCCACAGCACCGGGCTGACGCCGGGGCCGGTTTGCGGCCCGAGCTCGGCCTGCGGCTTCTTGGCGATGTGGAGGAAGGTCCAGATGTTACCTTCCGTGTTCTCTTCCCCTGGCGGGGCGGCGGAGGCCTGCTGTTGCTCGGGCTGCGGCAGTTGCGCGACGGTCGCGTCGGACTGGGTTGTCTTGGTTGCGGTGCATCCTCCGGCCAGCAAGCAAAGGCTTGTGGCAAGGGCGACCACCAGACGGTAATACGAGGCCGGCATGAACATATCCTATGCGGGCGCGGCAGGCTCGTTGGGTTTTGCCAGGAATGGAGCCGTTATGGAAGAGGCGATCGCGGCCAATCTTAAGGGTGTGCGCTCACGAATCGAGGCGGCGGCGCGCGGCGCGGGCCGGCCGGCCGATGCGGTGACGCTTGTTGCGGTCAGCAAGACCAATCCGCAAAGCATCGTGCGCGCGGCGCTTGCCGCGGGTCAGCGTGTCTTCGGGGAAAACCGGGTGCAGGAGGCGCTCGAGAAATTTCCAGAACTGCGCAACGAGTTCCCCGACCTGGCGCTGCACCTGATCGGCCCCCTGCAGACCAACAAGGTCAAGGAAGCGGTGGCGCATTTCGACGTCATTGAAACCGTCGACCGCCTCCGCCTCGCCGAGGCGCTGGCGCGCGAGATGGAGCGCGCCGGCAGGCGGCCGTCTTGCCTGATCGAGGTTAATACCGGGGAAGAGCCGCAAAAGGCCGGCGTGTTCCCGGCTGAGGCCGACGACTTTATCACCGATTGCCGCAACCGGCTCGGTTTGCCGATCGAAGGGCTGATGTGCATCCCCCCGCATGACGAGGAGCCCGCACCGCATTTCGCTCTCCTGCGCGAGATCGCCCGGCGCCATGACTTGGCGGTCCGCAGTATGGGAATGAGCGCCGATTTCGAGACCGCGATCCGCTTCGGCGCGACGCATGTCCGGGTCGGGACGGCGATTTTCGGCGCGCGCCGGCCCTTTTCTGCGGCGGCCAAATGACGAACGAGGTGCGTCATCCGGACGAGTCGGGTCCCTTCATCCGGTGGGCGAACGGCTGAAAGATAAAGTTCGAGAACCCCGAGACATGGGGCAGCTGTGGATAGCTTGGCGCATGCGCCGGGGATAAGTGCGGCTTCTTGGGGATAGCACTGTGGAAACGAATGCTGCGGGTTGCCGCAGCGCCTAGGGACGCTAGTCTCTCCCGGCTGTTGCGGAAGCGCGGGACTTCCGCCGGTCAAGCGGGCGATCCGACATGGGGGAGGGTCGCCCGCTTTTTTGCGCTCGACCTGCGGACATAAACCTAAAGGAAATGACCCGAGCGGGTCGCCTTGGTGTTGAGGTAGCGCTCGTTGTGGCCGTTGGCCGGAAAGACGTGTGGCACGCGCTCGACGACCGCGATGCCGTAGCGCTGGAGGGCGGCGACTTTGTCAGGATTGTTGGTGAGAAGCCGCACCGACATGAAACCGAGTTGGCGCAGCATCTCAGCGGCCGGCAGATAGACCCGTTCGTCGGCGTCGAAGCCCAGCTGCTCATTGGCGTCGATCGTGTCGAACCCGGCATCCTGAAGCTGATAGGCGCGCAGCTTGTTGACGAGCCCGATGCCGCGGCCTTCCTGCGCCAGATAAAGCAGCACACCGCCGCCCGCGGCGGCGATGGTTGCAATGGCTCCCTTCAGCTGTTCGCCGCAGTCGCAGCGCAGGCTCGCCAACACGTCACCAGTAAAGCATTCGGAATGCAACCGCACCAGCACCCCGCTTTTCGGCTCCGGCGTGCCGATCAGGATCGCGAGGTGTTCGCTGCCGCCATCGCCGGGGCGAAAGGCGATCAGCCGGGCGTTCTCGGCGCCGGCGAGCGGCACGCGCGCCTCGGCGACCCGCTCGAGCCCGGCGGTCGCGGCGCGGCGATCGAGCACCGCGTCCATATTGACGACGGCGAAGTCGGCGCGGCGGCCGGCCAGCGCCGCCTCGGCTGGAACGAGCCACAGGACAAGCGCCGCCGGTAGCAGATCGGCGAGCTTTGCGAGTGCGACGGCTGCCAGCGCGCCGGGTTCGGCGCTTGCCGGTTGCGGCCCGAGACCCGGCGGCTGCGTGCCGAGCGAGGTCGCGGGGTTGGCGAGATTGCGGATCACCACCGCCGAGAGATGCGGCGCAACGGTAATTCGGACCGCGCCCGAAAACGCATCGCGCGGAGCGAGGCCGAGCGCGACGGCGCGGCGGCGGGTAACCACGACCGACAGCCGCCGGCTCGATATATCGCGCAGCAGGGTGAGGTTGGCATCGGTTACCAGTTCGGCAGCAATCGCCAGTACGGCGCCATTTTCGCCGTCGAGCAGCACCGGCTCGCCGCGACGAAAAGCGATGATCGCCTCGTCGAGCGCGCGCCGCCCCGCCGCCGGCGACGGCATCGATTCGGACGAAACGCTCGCTTTATCAACCACTCGGTATCACTCCGGGCGGCGCAACCGCCGCGCCGCGCTAAATGACCAGCCCCGGCCGGGCGGTGCAAGCAAAACCGGCGTGCCGTATGGCTGCCGTGCGCCCGTTACGGATGGCCGTTCGAAATTGGGGTGTGCTGGCGGCGGCTGACAAGGCGCCCAGCGCGTCATGCGTCGTCGATATGCCTGACAACCGGCTCGCGCTTCGGATAAATTGCGTCGCCGCCAGATCGGCGGAGGGTTGGGGATGGCGTCAGCGCGCGACGCGAATAACGGCGCGGGTACCAAGTGGTGTCACCTGCATGACATGGTGATCCAACGAAGGCAAACTCATCTCAGGGACTTCATGCAGGCAAACCGCAGAATCCTCATCGTCGATGACGATAATGCACTGCGCGAATCGCTCGTCGAGCAACTCAAACGCGACGGCGAATTCGACGTCGTCGAATGCGAGACCGCGACCATGGCGCTCGATGCGGTGCGGCGCGAACGCTTTGACGCCATGCTCCTCGATGTCGGCCTGCCGGACATGGATGGCCGCGACCTTTGCCGCCAATTCCGCCGCGACGCGATCAACGTGCCGATTGTCATGCTGACCGCCGCCGACAGCGAGGGCGACACGGTGGAAGGCCTGGACGCCGGCGCCAACGACTATGTGACAAAGCCATTTCGCCTCAATGTGTTGCTGGCCCGACTGAGGGCGCATATGCGGCAGAGCGAGCATCGCGATGACGCGGTCTTCTCCATCGGCCCTTATGCATTTCAGCCCGGCGCCAAGCTGATGACAGATCCGGCGCGGCGCAAGAAGGTGCGCCTGACCGAGAAAGAGACGGCGATCTTGCGCTATCTCTACCATGCCGGAGACCGGGCGATCGGCCGATCGACCTTGCTGGGTGAGGTCTGGGGGTATAATGCCGGGGTGACAACCCACACGCTCGAAACTCATGTCTATCGCCTGCGCCAAAAGATCGAGCGCGATCCCGCGAACGCGGAAATCCTGGTGACCGAGCCGGGCGGCTATCGGCTCAATCCGTGAGGGCAGCGGCGGCGCCGTCCTCCGACCTTATCATCTGCAGCGCCGCCGATAGCGGTTATTTTCCGTTGCTTCGCGACGCGGTGCAGTCGGTGCGCGCGCTCCACTCCGAGGTGTCAATAGGCGTGCTCGATCTCGGACTGCTGCCGGATCAGCTTGAGTGGCTGGCCGCGACGAGGGTGCGCATCGTGCAACCCGGCTGGGATGTCGAGTTTCCGGGTCGCGAGAGTGTGCCCCAGACCTTCAAGGCGCAAGTAGCGCGGCCCTTTCTGCCGAAGCACTTTCCCACCTACGACATGTATTTCTGGCTCGACGCCGACGCTTGGCTCCAGGATTGGCGCGCGGTCGAGCTCTACCTGTCGGCTGCCGGCCGCGACCGGTTGGCGATCACGCTGGAGATCGACCGCGCGTACAAGCGGCACTACAAACGCCCGAAATTGTTCGGCCTCACGCTGGCGTGGAAATGCTACCGCGAGGCGTTCGGCTGGCGAGTCGCCGACCGGCTCGGGCGCAACCCGATCGCCAATGTCGGCGTCTTCGCACTGCATCGCGATGCGCCGCACTGGGCGCATTGGGCGCGGGTCATGACGCGGGTTCTGCAGCGCACCCGGTTCTTTTTCGCCGAGCAGATCGCCCTCAACTATGCGATTTTCGGCGATAAGCTGCCGGCCAATTTCCTCCCGGCCTATTGCAACTGGGCGGTCGGCGACGCCGCGCCGGCCTTTGATGCGGCTCGCGGCCTTTTCGTCGAACCCCATGCGCCACACGAGGTGATCGGGGTCGTGCATCTCGCCGGAGCCGAGCAAAAGAACAAGATCTTCCGGCTGGACCGGCTTGATGGCGGCGCGGTGGAAACGTCACTGCGGTTCAGCGAGAGCCGCGCGCTGTGCGGCCGAGCCGCTTGCGCAGGCTGCGCCGCCAGCGCGCCAGGTGACGATGGCGATGTGCCCAGGCCGCGTCGCTCAGCACGCGAACCGCTTCCGGGGAGGCGATAAACGGCGCGATGTCGGCCAGTGCCGGCGGCGAGTGCGCCGGATTGTAGACGATCGCCATGCCCGATGGAGTGCCGAGAAGCAATTGCCAGCGCATCCCGTTTTCGCTGGCGATGCGTTCGATGCCTGCGGTCAGACCGAACGCCGCGACATCGTGGAACAGGTAGACGCAATCCGGCGCGGCCAGCGGCTTCACGGCGCGGAAGTCGAGCTGCACCTGGTCGACCGAGTGGTAGCCGTCGATAAAGGCGAATTCGATCGGTGGCAAATCCGCCTCGGCGACGCACGCGGCGACATCGTCCGGTGATTTGCCGAAAGCCGCGCTGACCGTCAGCCGTTCCTCCGCGGCGACCCGATTGGTAAAGTCAATGCCGACGCGCGAATGGCGATCCAGCCCGGCATCGATCGCCAGCACTTGGGCTTCCGGGTTGGTCAGCGCGATGGCCAGTGTGCTCCAGCCGAGCGAATTGCCGATCACGAACACCGATCGCGGGCGGAAGCGCGCGAATAGGCATTCGAGCAAATAGACTTCCTGCAGCGCAATCCCCAGCCCCTCGGTCAGGCTTTTGCCATCCTTGAGGAACCAGGTGAACGGGGCGTGCCGCAGTCCGTCGAAATAGCGAGCGTCGAGCCCGGTCGCGATACCGATCCCGCGGCTCTCGTAGAGCGATACCAGGCGCGGCAGGATCGGCATCGCCGTCAACCCCCGGATCCGTCGCCGCGATAGCCGCGCGCGATGTAAAGCTTGTAGGTCTGGCCGCCGCCGGGCCCTGATTTGATGTCGATCGTCGTCAGTTTGCTGAAATCGGCGAAATCGGCGCGCATCTGATGGGAAAGGTCGTGCACCGTCACCGCCAGGAAGTCTTCGCCGTGGTGCCGGCTGAGGTTGTTTTCGAGATCCCATTGGTTGCTGACGCCGGGGACTGGATCCCAAATGACCGCGTCGAACGGATGGGGGTGCACGTAGTAGATCAGCGCCGCGACGATCTCGCGGTCGTCGGTCATCAGGCGCAATCCGGGATGCGCGGCAAGTTCGCCGGCGACGGCATTGCCCAGCGTGCGCCAGCCGCGCAGCCGGTGCAGCGGGTCGAGCTTTGCCGGTACATGAAGCCCATCGCTGGCGATCAGCTCACTGCCGCCGAACACCGCAATCGCCGCGCCAAGATGCAGCGCGATCGAGAAGATCACCGTGCGCCGCCAGCCACGGCGCAGCGCCGCCTCGACGACGAGGATCACGGCGGAAACATAGGCCGGCGCGGCCCAATTCGGCTGAGCGCGCGACAACAGGCTGACGAGGGCGATGATCGCCAGCGCTGGCCAGGCAAACGCCGTTAGCAACCGCGCCGGTGGGCCGCCCAATCGCGTCGGTGCTGCGAAGAGCGCCAGCATCGCGACAAAATAGATCGGTCCGAAGACACCGAGCTGCGACAACACGAAGATGCCGAGCTCTTCCGGGTGGAACAGCGTGCCGCGCAGATCGGCATTGTCGCGCGTATGAAGATAGGTCGCGAAATGGTGGCTCCAATTCCACCAGACATTCGGCGCGACAATCAGCGCTGCGATGCCGAGCGCGATGAGCAGCCCGCGTAGATGCCGCCGTTCACCCGGTCGCAGCATTGCGAGGCCGAAGGCCGACAGCAGCCAGTAGGCCATGGCATATTTGGCGAGGAGGCCGAGCCCAACCGCGCAGCCTGTCGCGATCCACCAGCCCAGCCCTTCTTCTTCGCGCGCCCGGACAAACCCGTAGAGCGCGGCCGCCCAGCACGGCAGCAAAACCGCATCGGTGGAGATCAGGAATGCCGAGAGCGAGACGCCGGGCAGCGTCGCGTAGGCCAACGCCGCCCAATAGCCGATGCGCCGGTCGCAGAGCCGCGCGCCAATCCCGTACACGAAGCCCGACGCGACCGCGTGCAACACCGGCGCTGACAGACGTACCGCGAACTCGCTATTGCCGAGCAGCGCGGTGGTCAGCGCGATCAACCAGGCGACCAGCGGCGGCTTCGAGTAGTAGCCGAACGCCAGGTGCCGCGACCAGAACCAGTATTGCGCCTCGTCGGGATAGAGACCGGCGGACTGGACCGAGAGCCACAGCAGTCTTGCCGCGGTGATCGTCAGGATCGCCCACGCCGTCATGGCGCCGTAAGACGGCGCGCGAGCCAGGGGCGCGGTCACGCTGGTTTGAACGGGTGCCGTCGGGGTCACGGGATTTTCGACTTCGTATTGTCCGATCAATTGGCTAGCTTGTTGCCCCTACAGACCCGAACGGGAGGGAATCACATGCGTAAGACGACATTGGCCGTTATCGCAGTGGCGGCTGTTACGTTGGGCTGGGGCTACAGTCAGGCCGCGACTGAGACGTTCCACGGCACGCTGAGCAATGCCGCAGAGGTGCCCCCGACAACCGGCAGCGGCAGCGGCACGGCGACGGTTACACTGGACACGGCGACCAAGGCAATCACCTACAACGTCACGTATAGCGGGCTCAGCGGCCCGGCTGCCGCGGCGCACATCCATTGCGGCGCAGCCGCCGGTGCGAACGCCGGCGTCGCCGTGCCGTTCAAGGACGCGGCGAGCCCGATCACCGGCACCGCGACGTTGACCGACGCGCAGATGGCCGATCTCGAAGCCGGTAAGTGCTATGTCAACATTCATACCGCGGCCAACAAGGGTGGCGAGATCCGCGCCCAGCTGCAAAAGTAGCACGGCGGATCACCGCGGCGCGCGAAGCTGCGCGCCGCTTGGTAGCGGAGGGCAAATGCCGCTGTCCTCCGCCGGCGGGCTGATGCGGATCAACAACTGTGCGGTCAGCCCGCAAGCCGGCGAGTAGCAGCCGTTAAGCGCCTCGAGCGTGGTGTCGCGAAAGATTGCCCGGATCACCGCGCCGTCGCGCGGCCAGACATATTCGGCCGCACCCTGATAAGCGGTGGTCGGCCCTGGAAGCGTGCCGCAATCCTTTCCGGGCGCGCCATACTCGGCATCGAGCGCCAGGAAGACGCCGCGAAACACGCCGGCATTCACCATGTGGCGCGGGCGTTCGAGCTGGATGCGTTTCAAGCCGTGTGTCGCCCTGTCGATCTGGTAATAGGCGATCAGCCGAAATCCGCCGACCGTCACGTCGCGCACCACCAGCGGCGCATAGCTGTCACCGAAATCGATCGGCCGCGGCAGGGCGAAGCCGAGCGCTCCAAAATGCCGCTGCAGTTCTTCCGGCGACTCGCCCCAGCGCGTTCCGGCCCAGGCGGCGTCGAGGCTGACAGCATGCGCCGGGGTGCAGAGCGTCATCGACACGGCAAGCATGCCGGGAGCGAGCGCCCGCATGCTCAAAACTGCAGCGGCAGGTTGCGCACCGCGGCCCCGAACGAGGCTTGCGGATGCGACGGCAAATCATCCTCCTGTCGCTCGCGGCGGTCGACGCAGTCGCGGGTCTCACCGAACACGCCGCGCCACGTCGTGGCATGGGGCAGCGCGCCGAGCAGGCAGGCGTCGTAATCGGTATAGGTGCGGTCGGCCGCGCAGCCAAAGGACGGGCGATCGGCGCTCGCGGCAGTAAGGATGATCCGGTTCGGCGCCGCCATCGCCCCGTGCGCGAACGAGCCGCTGTAGCAGCTGGAAACAACGACCACCGTCGGTACCGCGCCGCAGCCGGTCCCAAGCGCCCGCGCGAGCGCCCCGGGTTGCAGCATCTGGTCGCGGCGGGACAGGTAGACGCCAAGCCCGTGCGCGCCATGCGACGTGATGAACACAAAGCAGCCGTCGCCGGGCTCCGCGTGAAGATCGGCGATGCGGCCCAGCACGCGGTCTAGCGTCGCCGGTTCGACCGACGGCTCGCGTGGGCCGGCGCTGGCGGCGAGGCGATGGATGTCGGCCGGGGCGACGCCGTGCCCGGTGAGCCACATGTCGACTGCCTTCACCGCATTGTCGAACACGGGCTGCGCGGTATCGCCCGCAACCAGCACGACCTGCCAGCGGTCCACGGGCGGTGCCGCGAGCGGCCTCGCCCCCATGACGGCGATCGCAACGAGGGCGCCGACGCAAAACCGGGAAACGAGGCGTTGGTACATGAAAAGGGGTCTTTGCGACAGCTTGTTGTTCGAGTGACCGTTGTTAGATCGACGGCGCATGGCTTACAAGGCGCCCGCAATGTGGCACTGTTTCGGCAATCGCGTCCAACAGCGTGCCGCCGAGCCTAAAACGCGAAGGTGATGACATGGCCTCAGCCCTTGCCGAGAAGCCCTGTACCCCGTGTCGCGGCGGAATCCCGCCCCTGAGCCGGGACGAGGCAGAATACCTCCACGAACAGGCGCCCGACTGGGCGCTGGTCGACGAGGCGACGCGAATCGAACGCACCTACCATTTCAAGAATTTTCGCGAGGCTTTTGCCTTTGTCGAGCGTGCCGCGGCGCTGGCCGATGTCGAAAGCCATCACCCCGATATCGGCTTCGGCTGGGGCTACGCGACGGTCTCGCTGCGTACCCACAAGATCAAAGGCCTGCACGAAAACGATTTCATCATGGCGGCAAAGCTTGACCGTATGGCTGCGGAGAACCAGTCGCCGCATTGACAGGGGGATCCATGTTCGATTTCGATCGCGTCAAGCGCCTTGCCCGGCCAAAGGGGCTGCCGTTCCAGATCGGCAAAATCGGGCACGTCGTCATCAATGTGCGCGATGTCGCGAAATCGGCCGAGTTCTACACGCAAATCCTCGGCTTCCAGATATCCGACGTCTACCCCGACGAGATGGTGCCGGGCGGCATGGTCTTCATGCGCTGCAACACCGACCATCACGGCATCGCGCTGGTCGGCTCGATGGAGCATGCCAATCCCAATATCGAGCTCAATCACATCGCCTTCGAGGTACCCAGCCTCGACGACGTGATCCGTGCCCGCGATCATCTTCGGCGGCACCAGGTGCCAATCGACTTTGCCGGCCGGCGTCGCGCCGGCTGCCAGATCGCTGTGGAATTCCGCGATCCGGATAATCACCGCCTCGAAATCTATTGGGGCATCGACCAGATCGGCAGCGAGGGCAAGACCCGCTCGCCGGCCGAATGGGACGGCAAGCCGTCGATCGAGGCGGCGATCGCCGCGCCGGTGCCGGGTCAGGACGTGGCGATCCGCGACCCATCGCTGCTGAAGGGCTGAGCGCCGGTCACTCTGCCTTGACGGATGCGCCATCCGCCTGGTTCTTCAGGATGTCGCGGATTTCGGTGAGCAGCGTATCGGTTTTCGACGCGGGCGCGGCCGTCGGGGCCAAATTGATTTTCAGCCGATTGATCTGCTTGACGAGGATGAACACGGCGAACGCGACAATGACGAACTTGATGATCGCGTTGATAAAAAGCCCGTAATTGATCGTCACCGCGCCGCCGGCCTTGGCGGCCGCGACGGTCGGGTATGCCGCGCCTTTGATGGTGATGAAGAAGTCGCTGAAATCGATCCCCCCGAGAAGCAGACCGATCGGCGGCATGATGATGTCATTGACCAGCGAATTGACGATTGTCGTAAATGCTGCGCCGAGAATGAGGCCGACCGCGAGGTCGACGACATTGCCGCGAACCGCGAAGTCCCGAAATTCGCGCCACATGGCTTCCCCCGACTGATTCCCCAAAGGCGCGGCAACGCGCCCCGGCGACTATAGCATTTTCGGCGCGGCGGATTGATCGGTTGCAGCGAGCGGGCCGGCTCGGGCATGGTCGCGCGCGATGAAGAATACGGACCGATATACCGTCGTGGTTCGCGGCCTCCTCGTGATGGCCAGCATCGGCATCCTCCCGGAGGAGCAAGGCGCCAAACAGCGGGTGCGTGTCTCGGTCGAGCTGACCGCGCCCGAGGGTGTCGCATTTCCGGGCGAGAACCGCCGGCTTGTGATCAATTACGAGAAGGTCGTGGCGGCGATTCGCGGCATCGCCGATAGCGGCCACATCGATTTGTGCGAAGGCTTCGCCGAGCGCGTCGCCGAGGCGTGCTTCGCCGATCCGCGCGTCGCGCAGGTGCGGGTGACGGTCGAGAAGCTCGATGTCTTCGCCGATGGCGACGGGGTCGGCGCAATCCTCGAACGCAGCCGCCCCGAATGAAGCGCGGATGAGCGGTCCAAAGCTCTTCGGAATTCTCAACCTCACCGAGGATTCGTTC
>Ga0335074_10007671_pt1 | contig 14969 bp, 5 predicted proteins | sample Lox_Sample_23_FD_206715 | JGI IMG/M metagenome (GOLD analysis project Ga0335074, IMG submission 206715) | Soil microbial communities from Loxahatchee National Wildlife Refuge, Florida, United States - Lox_Sample_2.3 | ecosystem: Environmental > Terrestrial > Soil > Wetlands | place: USA: Florida...
TCCACCCAGAACGCCAGCCCGGCACGCCCCGTCGCACCCTCCCACTCCAGCTCCTGAGCACGCACGAAATCCCGGTACCGCATTTCCGCCGGCGGCAGCGGAGCGTCGTCCCGGTATGCGCGGTGCAGGTCGTTGAGCAGCACCTCAAGCGAGGGGCCGTCACAGATCAGGTGATGCAGGCACAGGACCAGGACCTGGCCGTCTTCTCCCAGATCGATAAGTGCCGGGGACAGGATGCGGCCGGAGGCGAAGTCAACGGGGCGTCGCGCCAGTTCCTGGACACGTTCCTGCCAGGCCGCCTCGCGGTCGCCTGGCGCGACGCCGCTGAGGTCGATGTGGTCGACCTCGGGTGTCCATGGGGCACCGGGCACCTGCCAGAGCCGCCCCCGGCGCTCGGAGAAGCCGGTGCGGAGGATCTCGTGCCGCTCGACCAGCGCCGCGAGAGCTCGCCGCAGGCGCGACGGGTCCAGCCGGGCGCCGTGCACCCGAAAGGTAAACGGCATCACGTAGCCGGACACGTCCGGTTCCAGTCGCTCGGCCATCCAGATCCGGCGCTGGAAACTGGCCGCGGGAACCAGCCCGGCGTCAAGGTCGTCCTCGTCGGCCGACGGCGGCTCGGTCAGGGCTGCGGCCTGGGTCTCGATGAGGCTGGCCAGATCCCGCAACCTGGGCCGCTCGAAGACGACACGCAGTGGCAGGGTGACGCCGAACCGCTCATCCACAGCGCTCATCAGGGTCGTGACCAGCATCGAGTGCCCGCCGATGGTGAAGAAGGAGTCGTCGGCGGAAATGCTGGGCGTCTGCAGGATCTCCGCCCAGATCGCGGCGAGCGCGCGTTCGGCCGGTGTGTCAGGCGCGCGTCCGTGCGAGGGTTCCAGCGATTCGCGTCCGGTTTCCCGCAACGCGTCCTTGTCGATCTTTCCGTTGACGGTCAACGGGAAAGCGTCGACCGCGAAGAGGGCCGCCGGAATCATGTACTCGGGGAGCTGGGTGCCCAGCCACGCCCGCAGGTCATCGACCGGGCTGTTGTCGCCCGCGAGGCGCAGGTACGCGACGAGCCGTTCCCCGGCCTCGTCCTCCAGCGCGACGACGGCTTCGCGCACCGCTGGATGCCGGCCCAGGCACGCCTCGATCTCGCCCAGCTCGACCCGGTAGCCGCGGACCTTCACCTGAGTGTCGGCGCGCTCCAGGTACTCGATGGTGCCATCAGCGAGGTACCTGCCCAGGTCGCCGCTGCGATAGAGGCGACCGGACCCGAACGGATCGGGCACGAACCGTTCGGCCTCCAGTTCCGGCCGTCCCAGGTATCCCGAACAGACCCCGAGTCCGCCCACGCAGATCTCGCCAACCGCGCCGACCGGCAGCAGCCTGGTACCCGAGACCGGGTCAAGGAGATAGACCGTGGTTGTCGGAATCGGCCTGCCGATATTGCCGCGGTCGTGCGTGACGTCCGCGGCGGTGACCACCCGCCATGTCACGTGGACCGTCGTCTCGGTGATCCCGTACATGTTGACGAGCGCCACATCGGGGTTGTCGCGCATCCACCCGGCCAGCATGCCAGGGTGCAGCGGAGCTCCGCCGAAAATGACGTAGCGCAGGCTCTCCGCCCTCTCCTGCCCGCGTGCGATGGTGATGAGCTGCTGGAACGCCCCTGGTGTCTGGTTCAGTACCGTGACGCCGCCGCGCTGGATGAGTTGCCAGCGTCGTTCCGGATCTCGTGTTTGCGCGCTATCCGGGACGATCAGGCAGCCGCCATACACCAGGCAGCCGAAGATTTCCCACACGGAAAAGTCAAAGGCGTACGAATGGAAAAGCACCCAGACGTCGTCCGCCCCGAACTCGAACGGCGACCGGTCGTTAACCACGAGACGGACGACGTTGCGATGCGTGACGAGAGTTCCCTTGGGGCGTCCGGTTGTTCCTGACGTATAGATGCAGTAGGCGCGGGCCGCGGGGTCAGCGGCGGGAAGCTCCGTTTCCCCCGCCGCGTGGGACAGGCTGGCCAGGGTGAGGATCTGGCCCTGGAAACCCGGCAATCCGGCCTCCGCCACCGCCTCATCGGCGATCACCCATCGCGTCTGGCAGTCCCCGAGGATCAGCGCGTTGCGTTCGGCGGGAGAATCCGGCTCGACGGGAACATACATCGCGCCCGCGGCCAGCACGGCGAGAATCGCCTCGACCTGCCCGAATCCCCGCTCCAGCAGCAATCCCACCGGTTCACCGGGGCGAACGCCACTGGACACGAGCCCTCGGGCCGCGGTCTCGGCGGCACTGACCAGTTCCCGGTAGGTGCGGCGGCCCTCGTTCCCCGTCAGCGCCGTCGAGTCCGGGCTGCTCCTGGCCCGCGCCCGGATCAGGTCCATCAGGCCGACATCGGGGTAACCCGCGGCCGTATCATTCCAGGCGTGGACTTGCTGGCGCCGCTCATCCTCGGTGAGCGGTTCCAGTTCCGCGACGCGCGACGACGGCGCCGACATCACCTGGCGCAACAGCCGCGAGTAATGCCTGCCGAGCGCCCGCATTTGTGCTTCATCGAAGTAAAGCTCGTTGAAAACGAGCCGCCCTTCGATGCCCGAGGACGTTTGCCGCAGAAACAAATGCAGGTCGAATTTCCCGTAACCTGAGCCGAGTTCCGTCGTTGTGACCCCATGGCCAATCTCGGTATCCTGGATGACATACTGGAACAGCACGTCAAACAGCGGTGTGCGGCTCATGTCCTTGGCCAGGCTAAGGCGGTGGACAAGCACATCGAATGGGGCCACATGCCGGAGACCTGCCGCGAGCTGATCGCTAACAGATCCGGCGAACGCGCCGAAACCCTGGTCGTCCCCGACCTTCAGCCTTAGTGGAAGGAATTCCGCCACCGGGCCGATCACACGAGCATTCCGCTCGTCACGGCAAGGGTTCAAGGTCCCGATGACGATATCCCGCTGGCCCGTATACCACGAGAGCAGCGCGGTGAAGCCAGCCAGGAGCACGGCGTCCGTTCCGCAGCCCGCCCTCGCCGCGAAGTCCGTGAGCTCGGCATCCGGCGGGAGGCTCACCGGAATGGATGCCGCGCGGTAGACATGCACCGCGGCACGCGGGGAGCGCTCGGGAAGCCGCAGCGGCTCAACATCGCGACCGATCCGTGCCGCGAGTTCCGCCAGTCCCCGCTCCACGGAACCGGCGTCGCGGCTCTGCCACCACCGGGCGAAATCATCCGGTTCCGTGACCAGAACCGGTTCGCCCGCCAGCAGCTTCACCAGTTCGGCCGCGACCAGTTCCAGCGACCGGCGATCCGCGATCGCGAGATGCGCGAGCAGCGCCAGCACGCAGCCACCATCCGCGAGCGGCTGGACCGCCGCCCGGAACAGCGGCTCGGACGCCACATCGAATTCGCGGTTCAGCCAGCGCGCGAGCTCATCGGGAACCCGCTCTCCTGTCCCGTCATCCAGACGAAGAACATCGATGTCGAGGCTCCCGCCGGACGCGATTCGCTGGACATATTCACCGTCGGCGAACGCGATATTCGTCCGCAAGGCCGGGTGCCGCCGACGCACCTCCGTGACCGCCTCTCCGAGCTTTTCCAGCGGGGGCGTGCCGGTCATACGCAGCACCAGCGGCAGGTTGTGGTAAACGGGGGCGCCGTCGTAGACAACGTCCGTCTCGAATCGGGCCGTGAACGCCATCCGCTCCTGATGCGGTGTCGCGGGGAGAACGACCGTGCCGTCGGGCGTGCCCGCCGGGCGTCCGGGTACCCCCGGCAGGAAGGGGGGTGCCGGCACCCTGGCCCGGGCGCGTGCCAGAGCCGCATAGGCCACGTCGAGATCGCCGAGGAAGACCGCTTCGGAACCTAGATCCCACACCAGGTGGTGCACCTGCAGAAACAGGATCTGCTCATCCTCGTTGAGATCGATGACCGCCGACCGGATCAGGTGCCCGGAGCCCGGATCGAACCTCTGCTGGCCCTCATCGCGCAACAACGCTTGCAGTCGCCGCTCACGTTCGCCTTCCGGCTCGCCGCGCAGATCATGGTAGCCCACATCCGGAAGCCATGGCTCATCGCTGATCAGCTGAGCCAGCCGGTGGCCACGCATCACGAACCGGGTGCGCAGGATCTCGTGGCGCGCGATCACCTCACCCAGCGCCCCGCGCAGCACATCCGGATCCAGCCGACCACGCCGACGCCAGGCCAGCGGTATTCCGTACAGAGCCATATCAGGCTCAAGGCGCTCATGGGCCCAGATGCGTTCTTGGACCCTGGAGGCGGGAACCTCCGCGGCCGCGGAATGAACTATCTCGCCCGCAGTCTCGCTCATGTTTCCCCTCGTGGTCTTGGCTGACCGTTATGTCGGCGGAGTGACCGTAATGATGTCAGCCAGCGTTTCCGCGGCCTCCTGCCCCGATAGCCAGTCGGAACTCAGTTTTGAATACGCCACGTCTGGCGCGTCGCTCAGGTCAGCGATTTCGGTGTGCAGAGCGGCTATCCGCCTTCTCGCCCTTGTGCAGTAGAGGTCCGCGAGATCTTCTCTGGAGAGCCCCGAGGCCTGGTCCGGCCGCACCGCCCTGGCAAGCACGAGCGCCATAACGAAAAGCTCATTCGCGACCCGCGCGACACAGATCATGAGCCGCTCGTGCGCGAACAGCTCACGGTCATCGCCATATCGATCGGAAATCTCCGTACATAGCTCACAGAATCGCCCGACTCCGTCCTCTACGTACCGGAAATGCTCCTGGTTCCGCGTGCTGAGTGCCATCGTGATGCGTTCGGCCGTGGCTACGGAAGCAGCGACATCAGCTGCGATTCCAGCTAGGCCAGCGCGATAGTAGGAGAAGATCACTATGTTGGACATCCAGTTATCAAGCTGAAAATCTACTCCACCGGAGATTCGCAAACCGCGTGCGTCCCTGAAGAATCGCTCGAGCGGCACCGCCGGTGCCCCGCGCCGGGCCTTACTTGGCCCGGTCTCAAACCCCTCCGCGGCCAGCAAGGACATCGTGCTGTCCACGATCCGCCAGCAGAGCACGGACGAGATGTTTTTGGCCGCGTGTTGCTCGAAACGCGGGTTAAGGTTGCGCAGACCACAGAGCAGAGCCCATTCTGAAACGCTCTCGATCGCATAGGTGTCGGCTAGCGATTCCGCCAGCAAGCGCTGGATCTCCTCGTAGTCCCCCAGTGGGACACCGTCCACCATACGCCTCGTGGCGAAATCCCTAGACCAAGTCAGGCAGAGCTTGGAGATCGCCAGCGAAGGGGCCGCGATAAGATACATCCGCCCAAGAATGGGCAGGCCGCCCGCCTTCGCCGTTAGCCGTGAATCGTATCCAGTGGGTGGCTCCACGAACATCCGGTCACGGGAGATCACCGCGTCGCTGAGCGAGAGTGCACCATTTGGGAACCCCTTTATTCCCATGAACTCATGAGCTGCGGAACGCCGCAGGCCAGGCGTCTCGGGATCGAAGACGAACAGTCGGCGGATCTCCGTGCCGTGCTCCTTCACCGTGGCGAGAATGCCAATCAGCTCAGCGAGCGGAGCATTGCCAGAATATACCTTTTCTCCGGAGACGACATAATGGCCTTCGTCGTCAGACGGAATAGCGCTGGTATCTCTCTTATGATTCGCGGCTCCGGTCGGTTCCGTGTCGGCGAAGCATGAGACAAGACCCGCCGATACACGCTCTACGAGCAAGTCGCGCAACGGGCCGTCCGGCACGAGCGACACGAGCGGTGCCATCCCGATAGAGTTCTCGATAGCGACGACCAGCGCGACAGGAATCGACCAGCTGCAGATGGCTTCAATAACACGGAATGTATTAAGGTCGGATAGCCCCAGGCCACCGACCTCGGGTCCCCCTTGCAGCTTGAAGTAACCCGCCGAACGCAGGTACTCGAGTACTTCTGGTGAAATTTCTTTCTTTTCGTCGATCGCCGTGGGGTTCACGTTGCGGACCAGAAAATCCTGCACGTCGCTGACGAGCGAATCGCCCGTGATCCGGTCCTCGGCTTCCTGCTCAGGAAACGGGACGAGGAAATCCCAGCGCAAGCGCCCGCAGTAGAGTTCCTCAAGGAAACTCGAGACGCCGGATACGGTCACATCGTTCACTGGCTTTGACGACAAGGAATCCCCTATGGCCTTGTATCATACTTTTTCCTATTTTGCCACTTGGGCAACGCGATAGTCAAGCCCTAGGCGGCCTGATCTCCTCCGTCCCGCCAATCGAGATGTGGAGCAGTCGGCCATCTCGTAATAGACGCCGTCTGGAATTATGTCCGCGGCCTGCTGCATGAGCGGCGGGGGAAGGGGGAAGGTCCGATCCCATTCAGAGGCAATCACCGGCGTGGGCACGGATAGCTCAGCGAGTTCTGTTAGATGTCGGCGACAGAATGGCGTCGATCGCCAGTAGATAACAGACCGGACGAGGTCTGGGGTCCATTGCCCGCGCCGTCACTGGCCTCGAACATCTGAGTGATGCGCCATCGGTCCACCTTCCCGTTGACGTTGACGGGGAGTTCTGTGAGGGGCAGGAAGCGGCGCGGTATGGCGTGGACCGGCAGGTGGGCTCGCAGGCGGCGTATCGCGTCCTGGGCATCCAGTGCCTCACCGGTATGCGCCACGGCGAGAACGCTCGAGCCACCCGGGCTGGTCAACGCGATCGCGACCGCCTGCGCGGCGCCCAGGTGACGGCGCACCGCGGTCTCGACCTCGCCGAGTTCTACCCGGTAACCGCTGACCTTGACCTGGTCGTCAAGACGTCCGAGGCAGAGCAACTGCCCTTGCTCCGTCCTTACCACGTCGCCCGTCCGGTACCAGTGCCGCGGGCTCACCGGCCCGCCCTCGTGCGGGATCGCGCGGATCCCGTCGAAGATGACGAAGCGATCCGCGTTGTCGCTCGGATCTAGGTAACCGTCAAACCGTTGCGAGCCGCGGACGCACAACTCACCCTCGGCTGCGGCGTGCCCGCTCTCGTCAAGCACGACGTGCTCCAGGTACGGATAGACCTGTCCGATCGGCACAGCCCCGTTCGACGTACGCGGGCGATCGCCGGGGTCACCGGGCAGCCGGTAGCTCGCGCAGGTGATGGTCAGCTCGGTCGGTCCGTACCCGTTGTCTATCTCGGTCCGCGGGAAAACCCGCAGCCACGTCTCGCTGTGCTGAAGCGTCAGCTGCTCGCCCCCGAAGACGCTGTAGCGCAGGAGACGAGAGGCCGACCGCTCGTCGAGCGTGCCGAGGCGCTGCGCGATATCGACAATCGAGGGCACCAGGAACCAGTGTGTGATCCTCTTGTCCGCCGCGTAGTCCGCCGGGGACATCAGGTCGGCGTTCTGCGGCACGACGACGGTGCCACCGGACCACCAGGCCGCGAAGAAGAAGAGGGACGCGTCGAAACTGAGGTCACAATTCTGGGAGAACCGGATACCGGGCCTCGTCTGGTAGCGGTTGATCATGTTCCGCAGCCAGGGCTGGAGGTTACGCTGGCGGATGGGAACGCCTTTCGGACGACCCGTCGAACCCGAGGTGAACAGGATGTACGCGACGTCCTCCGGGCGCGCGGTGTACGGGGGAAGCCCGCCGCACCGGGCGAGGGCGACGACATCGGGATCGGCGAGTTCGATCACCGTCGGGCGGAAGTGGTTCGCCTCGTCGTGGAACTTCCCGCCGCCACTGCTGCGGTCGGCAAGCACAACCTCCGCCGAGGCCAGCCGTGCCCGCTCGATGTTGCCTTCCAGCGGGAATCGCGGATTGAGCGGCACCACCGCGGCTCCCAGTCGCTGGGCCGCCAGGTAGCCAACGTAGGCCGGCGCGCTGTGGTCCGCCAGCAGTCCCACGGTCGTCGGGGCGGTGCCGCTATGCTCGGTGAGGATCCACGTCGCCAGCGCGAGCGCCGCTTCCCGTAGCTCACGGTAGGTCAGCGCGAGCTGCCGGACCTCGAGCGCCGTCGCGTCGGGATAGCGGTCAGCCATATCGGCGAAGCCATCATAGAGGGTGGTAGCAACCATAGCGATCTCCATCCATGAGTGTTCGTTCCCCGGGTCCGCGCCACCCGGTGCGACGGCACACCGGATGGCACGTTCCTACCTCGCCTGCCGACCGATTCGCTGTTACTCGCTCGGATAGCAGTACAAAGTGATGTTGGTCTTCACACCGTTAGCGACTTTGATCTCATCGCAGATGAGATTCCGCAGAGCCTCGTGGTCCGGTCCCTCAACGAGTGCGACGATATCCGCAGGTCCCCACATCGTCCGGGCGTAGACCACGCCCTTGATGTCACGGAGCTTGTAACAGACGTCCCGCTCTCTTTCCTTCTCGTAGTCCACGTTGATCAAGAGCACCGCGCGGTGCGGATGCGAAAATTCCAGCTGCGACAGCGATTCGTCCCCGGGAATGACTTTGACCCGGCGGAGATCTAGGTCGCTGATGAACCGGCGCGATCGCAAATCCTCCGCCGCTGCTACCAGTCCGGCCTCGGACTCCGACTGGGCGAAGGCTACTATCTGATGAGGTCCATATACATTGGTGGCCCACTCGACTGTCGGCGTGCGGGCTACAGAGCCGCGGACCTTAAAGGCATCTAGATCCGTGCGGATAAGCGCAAAGGCTGCTTCTTTGATTGTCATACTGTTTCCTCTGATCGGTTCTCACTGGAGGTTTCCGCTGAATGAAAATTTAGTTCAATCAAAGGAACCGACTCTATCATCTACCATCCCTAGCACAGCATCGATGTGTACGTCACGTTCTGTCCGGCATTCAAGAGCCGGCGATCCTCTCGTTGCGGCCCGACCAGTATGGTTCGCGCAATGCGCGCTTGATAATCTTTCCAGCGGCGGACTTAGGGAGCGGCTCCTTGGCGATGGTCACGCTCTTAGGAACCTTAAACGGGGCAATACGATCGCGACAATGCTTGATGAGTTCTTCTGGCTGCACATGTCCACGGGTCGTGACGACCGCGTGCACCGCCTCACCCCATCTCCTATCGGGGATAGCGAAGACCGCCGCCTCGAGCACCAGCGGGTGATCGTAGAGAACATCCTCGACCTCGACGCTGTACACGTTCTCCCCGCCGGAGTTTATGACGTCCTTCTTGCGGTCTACTAGATAGAGATAGCCCTGGGAGTCACACATTCCGATGTCCCCGGTGTGATACCAGTTGTCAATGATGGCCGCGGCGGTAGCCTCGGGCTTGTTCCAGTAGCCAGCCATCACGAGCGGGCCCCGTACGACGACTTCTCCGAAGCTTCCGCTTGGAACCGGCCTGTTGTCGTTATCGACGACTGCTATCTCGGCCCCGGGAACTGGACGACCGCAAGAACGGATCTCTGGCGAGTCAAGGAGATTCTCCTCACCCGTGAGGAAGGTAATATTCGGAGCGGTCTCCGTAGTGCCATATATTTCCATTAGACCCGTGTGGGGAAACGCCTCATGAGCACGGCGCAGCGTGTCGGTTGAAATCGGTGCGCCACCATGGCTAATGTTTACCAGGCTTGACACGTCACGCGGCCGGACGCGTTGTTCTTCCGTCATCGCGGCGAGCATAGTCGGGACGACCAGTGTCGCCGTCACCCTCCAACGCTCGATGAGGTCGAGGACCTCCCCCGCCGAGAAAGACGGCTGAACCACATGGCATCCCGCGTGCCCGACAGTCGTTAGAATCGCGTTGGTGCCGGCCAAGTGCGACAGCGGCGCTATAAGACCCCACCGGGTATTCCGGTCGAAGGACCATTCGCTCGTCCAGGTCTTTGCATTGCAGGCCAAGTTTTGATGGGTTAGCTTCACCCCCTTGGCCCCGCCCGTTGTTCCGCCGGTATAGAAGATAGTCGCCACAGCATCTGCTTCCACGTTGCGGAACGTCGCTTCTTCAGCGCCGGAGACAAGCGACTCATAATCATGAGATAGGGAGTGAAGGTCGCCGCAGACGCCCTCAAGCCCATCCCGGTCCGTGAACATCAGACTGGCATCGGAATCCTTGAGCGCGTAGCGGATCTCAGCGTCCCCGAGGCGTGGGTTGATGGGCACGAAGACAAAACCGGCCGCCGGCACCCCGATATAAAGCTCTAGAATCCGATGGCAGTTCGTGCTCACGGCGGCCACCCGGTCGCCAGGCTTCAGGCCCAGCGTGCCCAGTGCGCCCGCTAGGCGCCTGCAACGAGAACCGAATTCAAGGTATGTGAATTCAGCGTCTCCGCAGACAACCGCGGGGCAGGTCGGACTAATGTTCATGGCGCGCTCCAGCGAAGCGGCCATAATATTCGCACCCAGGTTATCGTGATTCATTCCAGAGTACCTTCGCCATCCGTCGGCCGATCCCTGTGCTAAGTGACAATGCCGCTACACCCGAGCCGACGAGTAGCGCTATTGTCGCGACGACGAGTCCCGCGCGGTAGCCGTCGAGGAAAGCAGCAGTCTGCGTGGCGCCGTGCGCGAGCGCGGCGGACCGGCGTTCGGCGAGAATCGCGCTCACCGCGGCCAGTCCGAGTAGAGCGGCCACCTCACGCGCCGCGTTGAGTACGCCGCTTGCCGCCCCAGCCCATCTACTGGAGAGCGCGCCGATGACGGCGGACTGCATGGGCATGGTCAGGCCCGAGCCGATACCAATCAACACGAACTCAGGCAAGACATCAATCACACGAGAACGCGCATGGAGAGAAATAAGCCAAATCACCCCGCCGGCGGTCATTATATACCCGAGGGCAACGGTAAGCGGAACACCGAGATGTTGCGCCAATGGTCCCGACAGCGGGGCCGCCACCATCATCAGGAGCGCCATCGGCAAATAGCTCAGGCCGGCGACAGTGGGGGAAAGATTTAGCACATCCTGGAGACACAATGAAGTGAATGCCGCTATTCCAGAGATGGCGAACGCCCAGAAAAAGACTGCTAGCACGCCTCCCGTGTAAACTCGATCCCGGAAGATCACGAAATCTATCATTGGAGCTTCGATCCGCGCTTCGACGGCGCCGAAGAACAGCCAGGCGAGCAATGCGACCGCCAGCGGCATGATGATGGACACGGACACCCAACCTACATAGTTGCTTTCGATAAGCGCGTAGGTGATGCCGAAAAGGCCGATGAAAGAAAGGGCAACACCGGGTAGGTCTAGCCTCTCGGTCATTTTCTGGTCTTCCGAAGGCGCTATGGCGTATATTCCAACCACTATGGCGAGCGCACCGACGGGAACGTTGACGAGAAAAACCCCGCCCCAAAACCATTGCTGGCTGATTAGGCCGCCGAGCGGTGGCCCGACCGCCAGCGACGCGCCGATGGCCGTACCCCAGAAACCCACGGCGAAGCCGCGCTCACGATCATCGGGGAAGGCCCTGGAGAGGATCGCGAGTGCGGCCGGCATGATCAGCGCGGCGCCGACTCCCTGCCCTGCCCTGCCGCTCAAGAGCACATACTCGTTCGCGGCGAGGCCGGCGACGAGGGAGGAACTTGAGAATAGGACAAGACCCAGTAGAAATATCGACCGCTTTCCGAAACGATCCGCCATGCGCCCCCCGAAGAGCATCAAGCTCGCGAATACAAGAATATAGGAGCTCACGACCCATTCTAGCTGGGCATAATCCAATTTAAGCTCGCGCCTCATCGTCGGCAGCGCTATTACGACGATGATGTTGTCAAGCTGCGCCATAAAGGTGGCCAGGCACACGACGCAAAGCGTCCACCAGCGTCGCGAGTGATATCGATCGGCTACCCCAAGTTCACCACTAGTCGCCCTGGCGCGCCCGATATGCCTCTTCACTGGCCGCTATCCGCGATCATCTGTTTCGGTGCGGGCGTCGGCGACCCGGTTGCCTGATCACTACCGCCGAGCCTCTCATCGATCAAGTCGGCCAGTTCTTGCAGCCGCGGGTGATCGAAGACCGTACGCAACTGAAGCCTGACATCGAACCGTTCCTCGACCTGGCTGACGAGCCTGCCCACCTGCAAAGAGTGCCCTCCCATATCGAGAAACGACGAGTCGGCGTAGATGTCCGGGCGATTCAGCATCCCGGCCCAAATCTGGGCCAGCGATCGCGCCGTCGCGGTCTCCGGCAGCAGGCCATCGGCTTCGGGAAGCAAGACCGCCAGATCCGCGAGCGCCGCTCGATCGAGTTTCCCATTGCGGGTCAGCGGTAGCTCATCCACCACGCTGAAGGCCGCGGGAATCATATAGTCCGGCAGCATCCTGCGAAGCTGACCGCGCAGGTCTGCCGCCGACGGCGGCCTATCCTGGATGGCGGGCAGCACGAACGCCATGAGCCGATCCTTGTCGACCCCATCGGGCTGCACGACGGCATCGGCTACCCGGACGTTCTCGCGCAGGCATGACTCGATCTCGCCGAGCTCAATGCGGTAGCCACGCAACTTGATCTGGCTGTCCTTACGTCCAAGGAACTCCACCGACCCGTCGGCCAGGCGCCGGACCATGTCGCCGCTGCGGAACACCGCTCCCCCGCCGAACGGGTTCGGCGGGAACCGCTCGGCCGTGAGTTCTGGCCGATTCAGGTACCCATTCGCGACGCCAAGGCCGCCGATGAGCAACTCGCCGGTCACCCCCGCGGGGACTAGCCGGCTGCTGAGCCGCGGATCGACGACGTAGAGCGTCGTCGTCGGCAGCGGAACACCTATGTTGCTGCAATTGGCCGCGACATCTGCCGGACCGATAAAGCGGTACGTCGCATACACCGTCGTCTCGGTCGGCCCGTACATGTTGACTATCCGCACATGCGAATGCTCGTCCATCCAGCGCCCAACCGACCGAGGGTGCAGCGCCTCCCCGGCGAGTAGCACATAACGCAGGTGGTCTACCGGCGCGGGCTCTGCCTCCGCGATGCGCCGCAACTGAGCGAACGCGCTCGGTGTCTGGCAGAGTACCGTGACCCTCTCTTCCTGGAGCTTCCGCCAGAACCGCTGACTGTCCCGAGCTTCCGTCTCGTCCACCAGGACCAGCCGGCCGCCATGAGACAGGCAACCGAAGACCTCCCACACCGAGACATCGAAGCTATAGGGGTGGAACATCGTCCACACATCGTCCGGGCCGAGAGCAAAGGGCATGCTGTCGTTGTGTATCAGGCGCACCACGTTTTCATGGGTGACCATGACTCCCTTCGGCCGCCCGGTCGAACCCGATGTGTAGATGCAGTAGGCGGGCTGTTCCGGCACGATCAGCGGCAGGTCACCGCCATCGGCCACGAGATCACGATCATCCAGCACCTGGACGGGAAGACCGGCCAACCGGGAGTTGTCTCCTGGCTCCGCGGCGATGATCCACCGGACCCCGGCGTCCTCCAGCACGAAGCTCAGCCGGTCCTTCGGTGTGCTGGGGTCGATCGGCAGGTACGCGGCGCCGGCGAAGAGTACGCCGAACATCGCCTCGATCTGACCGATTCCTCGGGGCATGAGCAACGCCACCAGTTCCCCTTGCCGCACTCCCCGGACAACCAGGCTGCGCGCTATCTCTTCCGTCCTTGCTATGAGCTGGCGATAGGTACGCCGCTCGCGGCCGCGGACCAGGGCCGTCGCTTCCGCTCTAGTCCGGGCCTGTTCACGCAGCAATGTGGGGAGGGCGACATGAGGGTAACCGGTCTCGGTATCGTTCCAGCCGAAAACGTGGTCGCGCCGCTCGTCGGCGGACAGCGGTTCCAGTTCGCTCACATCGGCCGCGGGGTTGGCCATGACGCGTTCCAGCAGCACGACGAAATGAGCCCCCATCGCGCGTATCTGCCACCTGTCGAGGCACTGGGCACCAAAAAACAGTCGCGCGAGAAGTCTCTCGCCGCTGAGCTGGAGACGGAGGAACAGGTCACAATCGCCAGGCGCGTCCTGCTGCTCGGTCGCGTCGTCGCGTGTTTCCGCGTACTCGAATACGACGTCATAGCCCGCCGTGCGGATCGGAGGATTCCGCAACGCCGCCTCAGCGCTATGGAGCAAATCCCGAAACCGCGTCCCGGCCGTGATACGCAGCGATACCCCGGCCGAAGGGGTTCCCCCGCCAGTCAAGGGGGCCCTGGCTATGCCGATACCGATGCTGTCCTGGCCCGTGTACCAGGACAGCAAGACGGCGAGCGCCGCTATCAGCACTTCGGCCGCTCCGGTACATTCGGTCATCGCGAAGCGATGCAGGGCCTCGGCCGGGAGACCCGCTATGTCCACGGAGTCGAGCTGGCGGTCATCCGGTGAATGCGGGCGTAGCCTGGGCAACCATAGCTGGCCCTCGTCCTCATCGACATCGCCCTCGGGAACACCGATACCACTCCCGGAAACACCCGCAGGCACCGCTCCGGTCTCAGGTATCAGCGTTCCCGGGCCTCCCACTTCATTCCGCGGGTTCTCGATCATGTCATTCAGCAGGGCCGCATACTCACCGTTCATGGATGAGATAAGATTTGGCCCGATCGCCCCTCCGGGATCCTTCCATACGGTCGTGGTCCCCGCACTGTCATTCCTTACCATCACGGTAAATGCATACTCGGCAAGGTCAGCGATGGTGAGCGTCTCAAGCACGCAGCTTCCCTCGTCGCCTTCCAGTTCCACCGCGCGGACATCCAGGTCAGTGCGTAGATCAGCGTCCCAGTACTGAAAGAGAACTGGCAGGTCATTTGCCTTGCCCCCCGCCCGGGAACGCATGATCTCCGATCGGATTATTGTCATCGGCAGTTCACCATGGGCGACCATCGTGCGCACGTTCCCATGTACCGCATGGATGACGTCCATATATGCATCCGAGGATGCTATTTTTTGCCTGCAGGGCAGCGTATTGGAAAAGAATCCGACTACATTCCGCAGGCTGCGGTCGACGCGGCCGTGAAATGGAATCGCAACTACAAGCTCGTCCTGATCTACGTAACGTCTCAACAATATCAGGAACGCAGCGAAGAAAAACCCGAATCGCGTAGCGCCTATCTCGCTGGCACGCTCGCCGACTTTTCTGGTCAGGTCACGGTCCAGATCGAATGGCAGTATGCTCGGCTGCCCGGCGTCGATACCGGCGGGCAATTCCATTATCCG
>Ga0335074_10007672_pt1 | contig 14969 bp, 10 predicted proteins | sample Lox_Sample_23_FD_206715 | JGI IMG/M metagenome (GOLD analysis project Ga0335074, IMG submission 206715) | Soil microbial communities from Loxahatchee National Wildlife Refuge, Florida, United States - Lox_Sample_2.3 | ecosystem: Environmental > Terrestrial > Soil > Wetlands | place: USA...
CTATCGGTCGACTCAAGCGATCTACTGCCTGATCGCTGTCTTTGCGGTCACCCTCATCCTGGCCGTGACGTGGTTCAGCTCGAGCCACTTCATTGGGCTGTCGCCCGCGGCCGCAACGGCGCGGCCAGGCTCGCCTCCGGGGAAGACTGTCGTCCCGACGACCGTGCCCGTGCCACTGCTCCCCTGCACGTTCCCAGGCAGTTGGAACTACGCGATCAGCCTCGCGTTCCCGGTCATCATCCTCACCGGCACCGACGATCCGCAATGCGGCGTCCCCTCCCACGGCGCGAATGAGTTCGTCGTGGCCTACGGTTGGCTGGTTCGGATCGCCGCGGTGACGCTCTACGGCTTCTACGGTGCCGGCCTGGCGGGCCTAACCCGGACGCCACCCTCGAGCTGAGCCCGACGGCTCCCGAACCGGAGGCGAAGCGGCGCCACTTGGGCCGAGAAACCCAGCGGGCCTGGCTCCCGGGCCGGAAGCCGCGGCAGGGTCGGGCTCGCCGGCGCCAGGGGCGCAAGCATCGGTCAGCTACAGCAGCAGACCAGCGCCGGCCAGGGACACGTGTCGTCGCTGGCGGGGGCGGTGACCCGGATCCAGGCCGACCACATGCCGAGAACGTGCTCGCAACCCATGCTCTCCCTCCTGCAAGCCGCCGGCGACGGCTAGCGTCACCCCGGCTCGAAGCGCTACGCTGGCGCCCAGCGCCCTCTTAGCTCAGCTGGTAGAGCACTTCCATGGTAAGGAGTTGAAGAGAGCGGGCGGGGCGGCGCATACACCCACTGTCAAGGGGCCTCGAGACGGGTCTGGTCGGGTCTGGTCCGGTCTGGTTTGAGAGACGCTTGAGGGATAATCCCTCACAGGGTGGGGCTAGGGAAGCGCTCGGTAACTGACCGTCGCGTCCGCACCCGAACTCCATCTCAAGATAAAGGGTGTGGACGATCCCGGATCTCACCAGCGCGATGGCGCCGCGGCCGACCAAGGCGGAACCAGCAGCCGCGGCGACTGGCGTCGAGAGGCATCTGGGCCAGAATGAACGGACGCGCGGCCGGGACTAGCCCTCGGAGCGGGCGCGCTTTGCAAGCTCGATCGCCTCATCGATGGACTCGACGCGCGGCAGGGAGACACCGAGGTCGACGGGGCCGTCAGGTCCGTCGGGGATGTAGACGAGTCCCAGCTCGGGCAAGGAAACGACGTCCGCTCCCATCTGTGTGGCCCGGACAGCGACGGTGGCACCATGCAGCGTCTTGTGGCTGGTGCGGCGCACCCGCGGCTCTCCGGTGCCGCCGATGGGGTTGAGCGTCCATGAGGTGTGTTGGGCGCTGGGTGCGGGCACGTCGCCGATCGGCACGGCGCCGATGACCTCGCCGAACAGGGCGATCCACAGAATCACGGTGTCCCCGGCGGGGTGGATCCAGAGCCGGTGCTGGGGCGGCTCGAACGGCCACGCCGGCTCAACGGGCGGATAGAGCCACCGCTGCGCGAACCGTGGCGGGTGACCGCGCAGCAGGTCGTCGCTGAGGATCTTTGCCTGCCGGGTGTCGAGCCACGCGTCACCGTAGGCGTCGCGGCCGCACGCCAAACCGATCTTGGCCATGAACCGAGACCAGGCGTCCGGCGGGGTGCCCAGCGGCTGGCCGCGCCGCGCGAGCTCACGCACCGCATCGCTATCGGGGGTGGGCAATGTTTCGAGACAGTCCTCGACGATCGCGCCCAGGCGCTCTTGATCGGTGGGGCCGTCGAGTTCAAGGCGCTCGATCACCGACGGTGGCATCCCGGCCCGGTACTTGGGGCCGGTCGGGGTCAGCGCGACCTTGACGACGCCGCCGCCCTTGACCGGCAGGGCGATGACGGGGGGCTTCGGGATGTTGTTGTTGCGGTCGGGCACCTGGTAGCGGGACCGCAACAGGCGGATGAGGAAGTCATGAGCGATCAGCTCGTCACCGATCCGGTTGGCATGTTTATTACAGGCTTGACAGACGCTGCGGTCGATCCACGTGCCGCCCATGCTCTCCGGGATGACGTGGTCGCCCTCCAGCGTGTAATCGATTAGGTCTTTCCATTCCCGGCAATACGTGCAGCGACGCACGCGCCGCAACGCTGCCTGCGGCTCGTCGCCGCGTTCGTCAATCTCGACGTTCTGCGGCCTGGTCATCTATTCATGGTGGCAGCACCCCGAGACGCCGTCAGCGGGTGCTCGGAGACGATGTCCGCCCGGAGCGGTAGAACGATGGCCGATGAGGCGAACCCGGACACACCCGAGCCGGGGCATTCCGGTCTATGACCCGCACCGGCCGCCAGCAGACAAGGCTCTGCACCCGCGGATCCTCGACGAGCCGCTGTTCGACGAGGTCGACCACAGAAATCTCCTCGCCTTGCAGGCTCGATGTGGGGGCGTGTGGGTCCGTGCGCTCGACGCCCGCTACCGGCCGCTGGTCTACGTCGAAGACCGGAGCGGCGGCACGCGATTCTCCGTGGTCCAGCGCGACGGCCGAGAGGCACCGGTCCCCAAGCGCAATCTGCGAGTCTGGCCAGTAACGCCGAGCGCTCGGCGCCGGCGATCCCGGAATCGCCGGGCGCGGCGCCGGCGATAGCCAGGCTTGCTCGCTGCCGTGACTGGCCAGTAGAGCGATGGGAAGGCGTATTGCCGACGAAGCGACGTTTCAGAGGCGTCTAATCACGGCGCTGCGCGACGCCGAGGAGTCGTCGGCATACCCGGCGAATCTGAGCCTGCACGAAGCGATCGAGGAGATTGACCTTTGGGTACAGGATGAGCGGGGGTGGCGGAACACGCGCGGGCACAACTGGGCCTCGCTGTTGCTGGATCTCGATGATGCGATCGAGGCCACCGGTGGCGCGCTCACCGCCGCGGGCCTCGAGGTCGCTCGCGCCCGTGCGTCGCTGAAGGAGTGTGCCGCCGTGCTCGGCAAGAGCGGGGACAACAGCCCCGACGAGGACCTGCGACAGCGGCTCCGGCTACACACCGAGGAGCTGCGGACAGCGGCGGGCGATGCGAGGACATTCGGGTTCGCGTTCGACGCGCTTGTCGACGCCGCATCACGCGGTCATCACGAGCGCGGCACCGCGCGGGTGCTGCTCGGTCTCGTCCGCACCGCCGGCAGGGACCCGAAGTTGGTCGCCTCGCAGCTCTGCAATCTCGTCCACGGCAAGGACTCCGCCGTTACCGAGGCACGCCAAGCCCTGGCCGACGACGGCGCGGGCCAGTGTGATGAGCTCGGGTTAGAGGCGCGCATCGACTTGGCGCGACGCTGGCTGGGAGCGCCGTTTGAGCTGGGCGACGCGGTCGTTTGGCTGGCCCTCTGGTCGGCGCGCATCGATCCCGAGCCGGTCGCCGGAGTCGGTCCAAGCGTCCAGCTGTTCGACGGCCCCTGGATGTTTGAGCAGGTGGGTCTCGACGCCGCCGACCGCGACGATGGGCTGCCCGCCGAGTTGACCACGCAGGTCGAGCCCGACCTCGAATCATTCCTGCTGAGCCATCAGTCATCAGGTGACGGGCTGCGTGAGCCGGCGATCGCCTTTGTGAGGATCGCTGTTGCCGACTGCGTGGAGGCCGAGGTCCTGCAGCGCGCCCGCGAAACCGCGGAGCTTCTGACCGGGCTCGCGAGTTTGCATGGTGCTAGCCACAACCTCTGGATGCTCAGCGACAGCTATCTCATGCTTGCGGACGGAGCCACTTACCACGGTACTGTGCCGGGCGCGCTGAAAGGCAACCCACACCCGCTCAACGAGGTGGATCTTGTGCGCGATCGGACACTTAGCATTTTGCGCTCAGAGGCGACCGCGCTGGGGTCCAAGCTGCCCGCGACTGACGCGCAGCTGCAAGCCGCGGGGAAGCTGCTCGGCTGGCTGAGAGCTGCCGCCGGCGCGCCCGCGCCAGCGCGCCTGGTATTGACTGACCGGGTGATCGAACAGGTGTCAGGCTGGGCGGGGATCAGCGATCGCTCACGCTTTACCCGCGAGTACCTTCAGCCGGTCTGGGCCTACAACCGCATCCGCGAAGAGATCGTCTCCGCCACGGTCGAGGCAGTCACCGCAGTCCGCTTCAGTCCCGGTGGAGAGCAGAAGTACTTCGACATCCTCAACAACCACGATCTCGGGTACAAGCCGGGCGAATCGATCGACCTGGCCGGAGCGCTGCGCCAAATTGATTGGCTGCTCGGGCTTCTGCCGGCTGGTTATCCCCCGGAGCGACGGCTCCGCGTCGTCCGCGACCGGACAATCGTCGGTCAAGCGACGGCCGCGTGGTGGGACCAGCTGGCTAGCGATTTCAAGCGCATTGATCGACGCGCCAACCGTACGAGGAATGCGCTTGTTCACGGTGGTCCGATTGCTGGCCCCACGGTTGATGCGGTGATCAATTTCCGCGAGGCGATCGCCCGAGACGCGATGGCCGGTGCGACCTACGCGCTCATGCGAGACGTGAGCCCGGTCGATCACTTCATCGGCCGACGCGATCGAATGGTCCGACGTCGACAGCAGCTTGGCGATGGCGTCGCCCCTCCGATCGCACTGTTCACCGACGAGTAGGCCGATGCCCCGGGGGTGCCGACGATTCTCACCGCGTGGCAAGGCGATGAGCCGGGCAGCGGCGTGGAGGGATTCCGGTGTCGCCACACCAATCCGGCCGATGCTGGGCAGAAAGCGATCATCGCAAGACCACGGGCGTGCTGCCTTGGATTCCGGCGGCCGGTGCTCGCCAGACTAGTAGTGCGTTAGGTGCCTGGCGGTGGACTAAATTCCCCGCGGCTGATCGCGTCTTTGATGGCCCGGGTCAACGTTCTCGTCGCTGGGTCGACGCGGATGTCGGGATAGCCTGCGCAAGCGACAGTCTCCTTGATTGCGTGGCGGAGAGTGAGCTCGGCGACCCACTTGTGGGGGCGCCCCCGACGGTCGTGGTAGTTGCGGGCTGTCAGACGATCACCGTGGAGGATCGCGTTTCGGAGCCATGCGAACTGAACGAACCACCACGAGAGTTGGCTGATCTTGTCTGGAACCGGCTTTCCTTTTCTCGTCCTCCAGCTCTTGTAACAACGGGTTCTGGTTCCGGGTGGATCCAGTAGCGCGCCCAGGGCTAGCGCCGCGGCTTTGGCATCCGCGGGCTTCGCAAGGATCACTTCAAAACCGGAGAACAGCGAAACGATCCGTAGGTTCTGATCGATGGAATCTGCGTTTTGCCAAGCGAGCCCGAGCCAATCGATGGTACGTGCAAGGCGACGCGCGGTCTCTCCACGGGCTCCGAGAACGCGATGAACTGCTGTCGCATACTCGTCGTCAAATGGGCGGGCAAAGATGAGCTGGTGCATTTCCGGGGGCGGAGCGAATCGCAGATCGCCTGTCTCAAGCACGTTGTACCCCCCGGTTAATACGGTCACCATGCCGCCCCGCTGATCGGCCAACCGACCATGGTCGTCAACCGCGTGCCCCCAGATCTGTAGATGTTCGGAGGTGTATGTCGCCCAGCCTTCGTTCCCCGTCTGCTCATCGTCAGGGATAACCCCGGATGGGTTTGTGTCGAGACAGGCGACCATGACTGCGCGTCGAAGCCGAGCCAAGGCGCCAGGTCGCACCGGATCTCCGATGGCCGATGGGGGTTGCGCGAGAGCCCCGGCTCTGTGTGGGCCGCCTTGGTCCGAGTACAGGCGCAGCAGCCCTAGGGCGGCATTGAGTGCCAGGTCGTCGACGCAGTCCTCCTTCTGAACATCTCGCGACGGGATCAGCGTCCAGCCATCTACCGCTGTCCGATCTCTCAGCGGCAGGTAGGGAAACAGGATAATTTCTCGCTTCACTAGAGGGGGACTCGTCGGCGACGTCTCGAAGTGCGGCGCCAGCGAGGCGCGTAGGCTGCTGAAGCCGAGGGCATCAGCCTTGGTCCAACCGAACTCGCGGAGTATTGGCAGTCAGGCATTAGCGTGTACCGAGGTACCACGTCGTCTTGCTCTTCGGTCAGGTCGCGCTCGTTGGAACCCGGCGCTGGAACTCATTGAGCAGGCCATCCGCGAACGCCATCAGCTCGTGGTCGTTGAAACCTGGCCTCGGAACCCAGGTGAAGTCGCCGTGGACGGCCAGATGCGGCGCGTGTACGGGGCGTTCACTTCGAGGCCTTCAAGCAGCGGCAGGATGGTCGTGCCGAAGACGTGGAAGACGATCGGTCCGAAGAGAATGGTCGCTCCCCAAATATCCCGGGCGCCGCGGTCGGGCTCCCACTCACGCGGCCCTGTCTCACTCGTTTCTGCGTCGAGGCCCCACATGCTTCCGACGGCGACGGCCTGGCTCCCGGCGTACGAGGCCATCCATATGCGCGCGCGCGCTCGGAGGGCCTGCCATGGTGGAAGAGATGGGCGTACTCCTGCGCCGGGATGAGGTGGCGCTTCGCGCCGTGCATGTGCTCGACCATCATCGCGGTCTTGAGCGCCCACGTCGCGAGCGTGCGAATTCCGGTCTCATGCAGAGCCCTTCCGTGGCCGCGGAGCATCGGCTCCAGGTACAGCTTCGCCCGCGACTCTAGGTCTGACATCCAGCCGTTGTTGCATCCCTCGCAGACAACTCCGACCGTCAGTGACGACGCGCCCTTCGCGTACCGCCGTTCCTCGTCTGGCCGTCCTTCCTGGACTATCTGGTGGAAGTGCGGGAGGAGCTCGTCGTCAGCGAGCAGCGGCGCCGACCACTTCGGCCAGACATGCTCCTGGCTATCGGCCGGTGCTCCACAGAAGACGCAGGTTCGAGGCATCGGGGCGAGCGTAACGCCAGCCTGGGACGGTCGAAGCCCGCTGTGCACGTCGGGCTGTCGTCTCGGGCGACGAGGAGCCGACGCTGGCTTTCGCGGCCGATGGCCTAGCTGATCGGGCGCAGGCGCGCCAGGCGCGCGTGCAGCTCGTAGGGCTTGCCGGGCTCGCGATCGAACACGAGGGTGACTGCTGGCCCGTGCGCAGCCGTGACGGTGGCGGCGCCACGGCTCGGATGCTCCACACGATCGTCGACGGACGGCTCGTACTCCTCCGCGGTCGTGGCCGTACCGTGCGTTGGGGCTTGGGGCGGTAGCGGTTGAGTTGCCGGGGCGGGGGAGGGGGCGGTGATGATCGCGCCGCTGTTGTCCGGTGCGGTTTGCGGGGTGACGCTTGCGCGGTCGGGAGCGTGGCTGTGATGTTCGCATGCGGTGTGCGGAAGCTCCTGGATGAAGCGTGAGGGCTGGGCCGTAATGACCTTGCCGTAAAGCACCCGTTTGCGGGCGTGGGTGATGTGAAGCTCTGCCTGGGCGCGGGTGATCCCGACGTAGCAGAGGCGACGCTCCTCCTCGACCGCCTCCGGGTCTGCGCGCACCGCGTGGTCGTGGGGAAATAGCTTCTCCTCGAGGCCCGCAAGGATCACGACGGGATATTCGAGTCCTTTGCTGGCGTGGAGCGTCATTAGGGTCACGTGGTCGCGCTCGGCGTGGAGGGCGTCGGTGTCGCCGGCGAGTGACATGGCTTCGAGGAAGCTGTTGAGCGTGCCGCCGTCGGGGTGCTTGGCGTCGTAGCCGGCGGCGACGCTGAGTAGTTGCAGCAGGTTCTCGCGGCGGTTGTTGAGGCGCTCGTCGTCAGTCTCGCCGGGTACTAGGCGGGTTCGCTCGTACAGGCGCTCGAGCAGGTTGGCGACGCCGGGATGTTCCTGGGTGAAGGCCAGGAGGTCGTCGATCAGCTCGAGGAACGCAAGCAGGCTGGTGCTGCGCGCGTGGCCGAGCGTGCGCGCGGCCGCCCGGGCGGCGGCGAGTAGCGCCGTTCCGGTTTCGGCGGCGATGATCCGGATGCTGTTGAGCGCGGCGTCGCCGAGGTTGCGCCTGGGGACGTTCAAGATCCGCGCGAAGGCTTCGTCGTCTGCCGGATTTGACAGCATGCGAAGATAGGCGATCGCGTCTTTGATCTCGGCCCGCTCATGGAACCGCAGCGCGCCCGGCATCTGGTAGGCAACGCCATCGGCGGTGAGCGCCTCCTCGAAGGGCTGCGACTGGCTGTTGGTTCGGTAGAGGATCGCGACGTCTGCGAGCGCACCGCCGGCGTCGCGGTGCTCGCGCGCGATCTGGACGGCGAGGGCGGCTTCGTCGTCTGAGGTCGCGAGCTCGTGCACTTGGATTGGCCTGCCCCCGGCCTTGTCGGTCCACAACGTCTTGGGGCGCCGTTGGGTGTTGTTGGCGATCACGGCGTTGGCGGCGTCGAGGATGGCCGCGCTGGAGCGGTAGTTCTGCTCGAGCTTGATTACGCCGGCGTCCGGGAAGTCGGTCTCGAAGCTCAGGATGTTGCGGATGTCGGCGCCCCGGAAGCTGTAGACGGCCTGGTCGATGTCCCCGACCGCCGTGAGGTTGCGCTGCGGTCCGACGAGGCGCTTGAGGAGCTCGTACTGCGCGTGGTTAGTGTCCTGGTACTCGTCGACGAGCACGTGTGCGAACCGTTGGCGGTAGTGCTCGGCGATCTCGTCGTGCTCGGCCAACAGCCGGTGCGCCACGAGGAGAAGATCGTCGAAGTCGAGGGCGTTGGCTCGCAATAGCTCGGCGTCGTAGGCGCGCCAGACGTTCGCGGTGGCCGCCGCGAGGTCGGGGTGCGGCTGCTGTGAGAGCCATTGCTCGACGGTGAGCATCTGGTTCTTGGCGCCGGAGATGGTGGCTTGCACCCCGCGCGCTCCGCCCCCGGGCTGTTCGCTGTCTTCTCCTGCTGTCGGGGCGAGGAGGCGTTTGATGACCCGGACGCTGTCGGAGGTGTCATAGACGGTGAAGTTGGGGCTGTAGCCGAGCGCCTGGCCGTCCCGGCGAAGGATGCGCGCGCACGCGGCGTGGAAAGTCATCACCCAGAGCCCTCGGCCGGACTGCCCGGTCAGGGCGCCCGCTCGGGCGCGCATTTCGTCGGCTGCCTTGTTGGTGAACGTGATGGCGAGGAGCTGGTGGGGCTTGGCGCGGCGAGTGGCAAGCAGCCAGGCGATGCGGTGGGTAAGCACGCGGGTCTTGCCAGAGCCCGCGCCGGCGAGGACGAGTAGCGGCCCGCCGGGGTGCTGCACCGCTTCGCGCTGCTGCGGGTTCATCCCGGCGAGAAGGTCGCCGCCGTCACTCGTCGCGGTGGAGCGCGGTGCGGGGTTCCCGCCAGGTTGGACGGCGGCCGGCTCAGGCATCGGGGGTGGTGAAGTCATCGACGGTCGTCTGACTGCCCGCTCTGATGGCGGCGTCTACTTCCAGCTCGAGCTGTGCGGTGAGGATGGGCGGGCACATCTCGTCAAAGGACGGCGGCTCGGGTGGTGCGGGCGCGAACAGCTGCTCTTGGCCGGCCAGGGGTTCCGGGCCGAGGCGCTGTAGACGAGCGGGGATCATCGGCCGCCCGTCGTCGTGTGCGTGATCGTGTGCGCCGCGAGGACGGCGGCGCTGCCCGGGCCGGCGAGCACCGCGAGCGCGGCGATGAGCAGCGCGAGCGCGGCCGTGACGGGCAGGACACGGGGCAGCCTGGTCGCAAGCGCCATCGCGGCGAAGGCGGCGGTGATCAGCGCGAGGCGCCCGCCGAGCTCGGCGGAGACGACCGCGACCGCGACGACGATGGCAAGCAGACAGGAGACGGGGAGCAGCGGCGACGGCGGCGGCTCGAGGTAGTCGCGCTGATCGGCCGGGGCGTGGAACGGAAGGCGCATCACGCCACCCCAGCGATCTCGGCGGGTGCGCCAGCTACGGCGGAGTAGTCAGGGTCGTCGGCCATCCGCCGCAGCGTGGGGTCTTTGTAGTAGCGGCGCTGCTTGAACCGGGCGGGCGGGTATTGGGTGTGCACGAGGATTCCCTGCTCCTCGCCCAGGCGCTGCATGGCCTGTGCGGTCTGGATCTCCGGGTTGAACGTCTGATCGCCCGCGAGCTGGCCGACGAGACGGTTGACCTCGCTGACCGTTTCGCCGTCGGTGTTTGACCCGAGGTAGATCTTCGCCTGGGATGCCGCGAGGATCTCGCGGGCGGCTTCTGAGCCGTACCGGTCTTGTATCTGTGAGACGGAGTGCCAGACGGTGATGAACCGGCTGTTGGGCAGCGACGCGGACATGATTCGGTTGATGTCCTGCAGCGGCGCGATTTGCGCGGCCTCGTCGAGAGCGAACATCGCCGAGACGGGAAGCTCGCGGCGGCGGTTGTACTGCTGGTCGAGGTAGTAGACCATCTCGGAGAGCATCATCACGATGATCGGGGCGAGCTGTTTCTGGTCATCGCGGTCGGCGATGAGGTAGAGGGTGTTGGAGCGCTCAACCCCGTCGGGACCCTTACCGAAGACCGCCTCCGGGGTGATGATCCGGCGCCCGGCGTCTTTGGCACGCCACGTCTCGGCGGTCGCCCGCGCGGCCGGGTTGCCGTACACCTTGAGGAACACGCGGGCGGTTCCGATGAGCCCGTCGAGCTGGCGCTCGTTGTAGGCGAAGGTGCCCTTGAGCTTGGCGATCGCCGCGGCGCACGCCCGCTGGACGGTCGGCTGGTTGGGGTGGGCGCGTCCGACCTGGTCGAGCAGGCTGATGGCGTCGTTGGGGTCCTTGCGCTCGAGCCAGTCGAACACGCTGACGATGGAGCCGTTCCTCGGCCACGCGGCGGCGTAGATGAGCGGGGCGAGGAGGTTTTCGGCCTCCTCGTTGAAGTAGTCCTGCGAGCCGCCGGTGGAGAGGCTGACCGCCCCGGTGAACCAGCGGGCGACGCGCAGGGCATGCCCCCAGTCCTTGCATCCGTGGATCGGGTCGTAGAAGTCGGTGTCGCCGGACAGGCTGAACGGATCCCACTGAAAGACCTCGCCAAGCTCCCGGCGGCGGGTCATCGTCCGGTCGCGAACGTCGGTTCGTACCGAGGTGGAGACGACCGGGCCCGTGTGATCGAGTAGGGCGGGGATGATGATGCCGGCGGTCTTGCCCGAGCGCGGCGGCGCGATGACGAGCAGGTGCACGTTCTTTTGAACGGCGAGACGACGGCCCTGGTGGATGCCGACGACGATCTGGTCGGGCTGGCGGCGCTCGACCAGCAGGGGGGCGAGCGTGTGGGTGCGACCGTAGGTTCGCGGCGAGATGCCCTTGAGCTGCCACCACCGCCGGTCCGCGACCGGCTGGCTGGCGACCCGGTCAAGCCAGCGCAAGATGCCGGTCGCGACCGCGATCTCGCCCGCGAGCAGGAGCGCGATCGCAAGCCACCAACGGAGGTGGACGGCGGCCGCCTGGCGAACCAGAGGTGGCCAATGGCGAGTGGCGTGCGCGACGCTGAAGACCGTCCCGACCGTGACGATCAGCGCCCGCCCATAGGGCAGCCGGACCCACTGGCCGGTGATCGCCCAGGTGGCGAGGACCGGTCCCGCCCACAGCGTGAACGCGAGCGCGCCGACCAGCCAGAAGCCCAGAACGACGATCGCGACGCGCTTCTCGGCCTTGATGTATTTCCGGTTCTGGTTCATCGGTGGGTCTACATCCCGAGAGCGAGCGCGGGTGTCATTGACACGGACTGCTCGATGGCCGCCTCAACCCGGAACAGCGCGACCTTGCCGGCGAGCACCGACTGCTCGGGGCGAATGCCCGGGTCCGCGTCGTCGGCGACCGCGAAACGCAGGCGGTTGGCGGCCAACTCGCCGGCGAGGGCCTGCCAGCGCGCCGCGCCCACCTCGGGGCGTGGCCCGAGCGTGTCGGTCAACCATTCGGGCTCACGGGCGATCTCCTCCTCGACCGCCTTGCGCTGAAGCTCCGGGGTTTGGGCGAGGATCTGCTCGCGCGCCTCGACGAGCTCGAGCGCGCGGCGGGCGAGCTGGTCGCTGTCGGGTCCGAGCTCGGTCCGCAGGAGCTTCTGCTCGGCCGCGTTGATGGCGAGGGCGTGGGCGGCCGGCTGGTGGCGCTGCCACTGCGCCCGCTCTCGTCGCTGCGAAAGCGGGGGCTTGCGGTCGGGGTCGTAGCCGTCGGGCAGCGAGCGAGCGAGGCGCGCGTGCTGCTGCCGAAGCTCCGCGAGGTCGAGCGCCCGCTGCATCCTTGGATCGGCGAGCGCCATGCCGACAGCGCCCGCTTGGGCGCGCGCGTCCAGATAGGCCTCGCGCGCCGGGGTTCCGAGGGCAGCCTCTGCGCGACGCGTGAGCGCCTCGGCGCCTGCGGCCGGCGCGTGAACCGCCTGGTCCCTGGGCGGCCGGCCGAGGGCCTGGTCGACGGCGGAGTCCGCCACCCGTGCCGCTTCGTTCCAGTCCGGATGCCGATATTCGGGCACATCGTGCGGGTAGATGCCGTGATCGGCCGAGACGGGAACGACGCGGCGGAACTCGCGGTACTCGTCCACGGCGTCCTTCAGATAGTCCTCATGTTCGGCGAGCCGACCGGCGATCTCCTCCACCTGCCAGCCCGGCCGGTGGTTCTCGTGCGCCACCATGACGGAGCGTGTGATGCGGTGGTGGAGCGTCTGACCGAGGCCGAACTGGGTGTGCTGGCAGGGCACGACCTCAAGGCCGCGGTCGTAGGCGTCGAGCTGTAGCGCAAGCAGATGCCGGGACTCGACCGCAGTGGCCTGGAGGTGGTCAAACCCCACGCCGTGGACGTAGTCGGGGTGCGAGAGCTTGTGCTCGTGGTAGGCCAGACGCGCTGCTAGGGCCCTTTGGGTGACCCCGTGCAACTCGTCGGAGATGTGGCACGCAAGCTTGTCGTGAGGAGCGGCGGGGTGTTGCGCGGCGGCATGTTGGGCGATGAGGTCGCGGCAGCGGACCTCGGTCTGAAGCATCCGTGTCGCCGCGAGGACTCGCTCACCCGCGGCGTGCGCGGCGGCATCCTCCTCGGGCAGCACGCGCGCGTCCTCGGACACGATGGTGGCGCGGCGCAGCATCCGATCGAGGTCGGCGCGTGGGGTTGTGTAGACGTAATCCGCGACCCCACCGGCGGACTCGATGCGAGCATCGAGGTCGGCGAGCAGCGATTCGCGCATGACCTGGCGCGCGGCGGGTTCGGTGGGGGAGAGGGTGATGTAGGGGGTGTGTGCCACTTGAGTCTCCTCGTCGACGGGGCGTCACTCGTAGGACGAGGTGAAACCCGCGTTTGGGAGAGAAATGCCCCGGACCCGTGTTCGCTCGGTCTTCAGCTGCGACGGGGCCGGGCTAGGTGGGGAGGGCTCCCCGTAGGGGGTGCGCTCGAGTACGAGCGCCGTCCGTCCAATGGAGCCACCGGAGCCGGCCGGTCGTTGCTGCTGCCTGACGCCTATTCCGGCCACGCCCACGTCGTGGCCGCTTCGATCAGCGGGCGGCAACTGGGCCTGCGATGAGCTCGCTATCGAGATCGTGTGGCAAAGCGACGACGCGAGGCGGGCGGCTCTGACCGCTGCTCTGAGGCGATCCACCGCAGGCCGGGCGTCACCGCCGGCGCTTGCTGACAGCCGCGGCTGCGAGTCTCAGCAAGCAGCACGCCGTCAGGGGGCGCGGTCGCTTCGCCTCGCAGAGCAGCTCTGAGGACCCTGCCGCCCGCGCTGCGAGCTCATCGACTTGTGCAATGCCCGGGCGGTGCAGCGGTCTGGCTCGCGCCGCGGCGCCACTGCTGTTCGTCCGAAGCCCGGGCGAGATCGGCGCGATGATCGCTGTCGGTCGCAGAGGCAAAGCAGGTGCAGGTCTGTTCGGGGGCGCCCCTGTCTTCGGCGACGGCTACCAACCTGAGTTCTCGTGTTGATCGAACCGCGGCCTTGAGGAGGCGCCGGCCGTGTCCGATGGTGCACGATGGCGAGTTCCCGTTCGCCGGCGTGGCTTCGCACACGGAGCCGTGGCTCCTGCGTGCGTGGGCGCGGATTGAGCGTCGGGACGAGCGATCGTTAGCTCATGAAGAACTGTTGGTAGATGAGGAAGATGTTCATGAGGCTGATCGCGATGGCGATGGTCCAGGCGGAGAGCTGGAGGGTGCGACAGTTGACGTGGGTGCCCATGATGGCGCGGCGGCCGGTGAGGATCACGAGCGGGATGAGCGCGATCGGGATGCCGAAGGAGAGCACGACTTGGCTGAGGACGAGCACCTTGGTAGGGTTCATGCCGATCGCGAGGACGGTGAGCGCGGGGAGCATTGTCAGGGTGCGGCGGAGCGCGAGGGGGATCTGGAAGTTGATGAAGCCGGCCATGACGACTTGGCCGGCGTAGGTGCCGACGCTGGAGGAGGAGGCGCCGGAGGCGAGCAGGGCGACGGCGAAGGCGAGTGCGGCCCCGCCGCCGACGAGGTGTCCGAACTCGGCGTGTGCCTGTTGGATGGTGCTTAGGCCGGAGAGGGCTGGGGTGTGGAAGAGCTTGGCGGCGACGGCGAGCATCGCCAGGTTGACCAGGCCGGCGAGCCCGAGCGCGATGTAGACATCGAGTCGTTCGAAGCGCAGCACGTGTCTTTTCTCGCGGTCGTTGCGGGTTGCCATCCGGCCTTTGGTCAGCGCGGAGTGGAGGTAGATGACGTGGGGCATCACGGTCGCGCCGACGATCCCGACCGCGATGTACAGGTAGCTGGTGCCGTGGATGCTGGGGATGAGGCCCTGTAGTGAGCCGTGTACGGAGGGGCCGATTCGCAGCGTCTCGTATAGGAAGCCGGCGAAGATGATGCCGAGTAGGGCGCTGATCGCGAGCTCGAAGCGTCGGAATCCGAGCGCTTGTAGCCCGAGTATCCCGAACGCGATCGCGCCGGTGATGAGCCCGGCGGGGAACAATGGCACCCCGAAGAGCAGGTTTAGCCCGATCGCGGCGCCGATGAACTCGGCGAGGTCGGTCGACATGGCCATGATCTCGGCTTGGATCCACATGCCCCAGGTGAACGCGCGTGGGAAGTGCTCGCGGACGACCTCGGGGTAGTTGCGGTCGGTGACGATCCCGAGCTTTGCTGAGAGGTACTGGATCACCATCGCGACCAGGTTCGCGGCGAGCACCACCCAAAGGAGCAGGTAGCCGAACTGGGCGCCGCCCTGTACGTTGGTCGCGAAGTTGCCGGGGTCGACGTACGCGATCGAGGCCACGAA